>Ga0181528_10001664_pt1 | contig 13769 bp, 11 predicted proteins | sample PEATcosm2014_Bin_47_FD_119742 | JGI IMG/M metagenome (GOLD analysis project Ga0181528, IMG submission 119742) | Peatland microbial communities from MTU Mesocosm Facility, Houghton, MI, USA - PEATcosm2014_Bin10_10_metaG | ecosystem: Environmental > Terrestrial > Soil > Wetlands > Peat | place...
AGGCCGCGCGCGATCTCGGTTGCGTTATATAGCCCGCGGCTCGCCCGCGCCACCGCCTCGTCGGCGATGTCCGTGCCCAGCAGCCGCACGCCGTACCGGTCCGGATCGCCCAGCAGTTCCTTGAGCAAAATGGCGATGCTATAGATCTCCTGCCCGGTCGAGCAGGCGGCGCTCCAGATGCGGACGCGCGCGGCGCCGGTTCGCGCACGGCGGTCCACCAGTTCGGGAGCTATCTTGTGGCGCAGCAGATCGAAGGGGGCGCTATCGCGAAAGAATAGCGTCTCGTTGGTGGTGATAGCGTCCACGATGCGCCGTTCCAGTGCCCGGCTGGGTTCGGACTTCGCCCGTTCCACCAGCCGGCTAAAACTGCCGCAGCCGGTTTCTTCCACCAGCTTTCCCAGGCGGCCCTCGATCAGGTAGGCCTTCGACTGATCGAGAGATACGGCGCAGATGGAGTAAATGTACGCGGTCACCGTCTTGTGCTCTTCCGGCAGAAGCTTGATCATGCGCCGCCCTCGCGAACCGATCGTACGATTGCCGCGGCGATCCGGTCGAGAGGCGCGACGGTATCGATCAGACCGGCTGCAATGGCCTCTTTCGGCATGCCGAAAACCACGGAAGTGGCTTCGTCCTGCGCGATGGAGCGGCATCCGCCACGTTTCAGGAGGCGCAACCCGGCGGTTCCATCGTTACCCATACCGGTTAGAATCGTGGCCACCGCGCGGCCTGGAAACTGCAGCGCCGCCGAGCGGAAGAGATAATCTACGGCCGGCTTGCAACCGTTTTCCGGAGGATCGTCGGTAATCCGCAGGATGGTCTCCCCGCGCGTACCGGCCACCACTTTCATTTGTGACCCGCCGGGCGCCAGGTAGATGCAATTGGCCTGCGCAACTTCGCCATGCTGCGCTTCCTTCACCGGCAGCGCGGTTTTGCGGGCAAGGCTGGCCGCCAGCGGCTTGGTGAACATCGGCGGCATGTGCTGAACGATGAGAACCGGCGCATTCAGATCCGGCGGGAGCGCCGGCAACAGCGCAGCCAAAGCGGCGGGACCGCCGGTCGAGACGCCGATCAGAACCAGGGGCGTCGCTCCCGAAGCCGGGCGCCTGGCGATCTGCCGGACCGGTGGGATGGGTGCGGGACGCGCGGCGGGAACATCTGCCGGCAGCGGCACGCCTTTTCCCTGGCCGAGCATCGCCCGGATATCGCGCCGCCGCTCGAAGGCGCGAATCATCGGTTGCAGGGACTCACGAAGGTACGCCAGGTTTTCCGCGGATGTGCCGCGGTCCGGTTTCGTGATGAAGTCGAAGGCGCCTAATTCCAACGCCCGGACCGTCATTTCGCCGCCGCGCGTGGTCACGGCACTCAATACGACCACGCCTGCCTTCAATCCGGCCGGAACCATGGCTTCCAAGACTTCGATGCCGTTCATTTCAGGCATTTCGATGTCGAGCGTCACCAGATCCGGCCGAAGCGCGCACATGCGCACCAGCGCCAGCTTGCCATTGGAGGCTGTTCCGACTACCTCCACGCCAGGCAATCCCGCCAGGGCGTCGGAGACCACGCGCCGAAACACCACCGTGTCATCTACCACCAGGACCCGCATGATCGCGCCTCGCTCCCGTCACACGACCGCTTCCGCGAGAGTAGGGCCAGGATCCAAGACCGTGATCGCGCGGCCGCCCGACCGGCAAACTCCCAGAAAGAAACGCCCCTGAATCCCGCGAACGTTGGCCGGCGGAGCCTGCCACTCAGCGCGTTCCACTTCCACTACTTCGTCCACCCGGTCGACGAGCAAGCCGACGAATTCGTTGCGGTCCTCCATGATGAAGATGCGGCTGGCGCCGCTGGGAACAATCTTCGGGAATCCGAGCCGCAGTCCGAGGTCGAGGACCGTGATAATCTTCCCTCGGAGATTCAATATGCCCGCCACTTCGGGCGGCGAGTGCCGCACGGGAGTCAGCGGTCCCATGCGGATCACCTCCTGAATGCCGGCTGCGTCCAGCGCGTAGAGCGCCTCGCGCACGTAAAATGTCGCCAGCAGCACGGTTTGACCGGTGCCCGGCGTTAAAGTATGAGACATCGTTCCTCCAATCTTCGCCTCGGGCTGCCGCTCCATGGCGTGAGCCCGTCGAGCCAGGCAGACGAGATTCCTGCGTCGTACTGCATGGCCAAACCTGTCGCCCGCACAGCCCTTTGCTTCCCGTGAAACCCGTAGCGCCCCGAACATTGCTTCGAGGGATAGAAAGACACCATCGCGGAGGTCTGGCGCCTTGACCACGACGATCGGCGCGGGCGGAGGATCCACCGCATTCTCCGCCGGGTTTTCAAACTGTCCGCGATGTGCATTGGACTCTCCTGCCTATCTGCCACAGCCTACTTACGTTGCATGGCGATAGGCACACCGGGCTGCAGCCAAAACGAGTTGTCACGATTCTGTTTTCCGTCAGGAAATCTCTTTGACATTTCACAATCATGGAGTAGCTCTTGAAATGACGATCTCCATCTAGATAGATCGACCCATTCCGTAAATCATTGGCGGTCTGCGGGTAGAAATCGCCATTGCCGCCGATCGCCTAGGCCCTACTGACATTCCGCATCGCGGCATAATCCCACACGAGCTCGTCTCCGGAGCGGTACTGCGTGGCGTCATTGCGGTAGTTGACTATATGTTGAAACTCGGAGCTGCGTTCTGTCGTTCCATGGTTCGGCAGATACGAAAACGCCGCCGAAGGCGCCGCGGCGTAGTTATGTTGCCCGATGTTCACCAGGTCCGTCTTCTTAGAAGAGAACCCAGGCGTAAAGACTTCCACCCCGTACCACCAATGAAGTGAGCCAATCTTGTAAGCGACTAATGTTTCCGGGGCTGGATTGGACACTCCAATTTTGTGTTGCGTACCGAATGGAGCGCTGAAGTGAATGTCCACAACCGGCACCGCCAGGGAGCTGACCAGGGCGCCTCCGAACAATTTCACGCCCCAATTGTGAGCTAGCTTAAACGCGACTGCGCTGACTCTGGGATGAAAGCCGGGGACGAGCGTCTCGCCGCGGGAAGCGACAGTGCTATTGGACGCATAGAAATTGTTAAAGCCGAGAAACATGGACGCCCCGGGCCCCGGCATCCTGCCTCGCAGGATGGTCTCCACACCAGCCGGGTAAACGCTGGCGCCTCCCTCCGAGGCATTTGCCCCGGTGGTTATCATCGCCGCAAGGGAGAGACCGGCGACGAGGACGTGCCGTGCTCTCCGCGCTGCCCTCGACACGATTGCATTCGATCGCAAATTCATCATTAACTCCTTGCTCATATCTTTCGAGATAGCTCCGATGCTTTCGGCACACTGGCAGGACGCTCAGGCGAGCATCGTTGGGATTTGTGAGGGCCCGGGGGCGTTCTTTTCGCCACGAGGGCCGTCTGCCGGCAGTGGTCTTTCGCTTCCGCGGTTTCAACCTTCTGGCCATCAGAGCTTGAACCGCTGTATCGTCGCCTGCAGTTGTTCGGCTACCTTGGAAAGAGCGCCGGCGCTCGACCGCACCTGTTCGCTGCCCTCCGCCATCTGGCCGGCCGCCTGATCGACCGCGACGATATCCTTCGCAATCTCCCCGGTAGCCAGCGAGGTTTCCGCCACTCGCCGGTTGGCGTCCCGCACGCCGGCGGACGCCTCTCCGATATTGGCCGCAATGTTCTTCGTCGCCGTGGACTGTTCTTCAATGGCCGCCGCGATCGAGGCTACGATATCGTTTACCTCGCGAATCACCTTGGTCACCTTTCCAATTTCATCGATACCACCCCTGGTCGAAGACTGTATGCCGGCGATCCGGGTCCTGATATCCTCCGTAGCTGCGGCTGTCTGCGTCGCCAGGTCCTTGATCTCACCAGCTACCACGGCAAAGCCCTTGCCCGCCGAACCGGCGCGCGCCGCTTCGATGGTGGCGTTGAGCGCCAACAAGTTGGTCTGCGAAGAAATCTCGCTGATGGTTTCGGTAACTTTACCGATCATGTTGGCTGCCTGGCCCAACTGGTTCATCTGTTCCATGATGCTGGCGGCCTGCTGGGTCGCCTGCCCGGTGATGCGGCGGGCCTGTTCGGAATTGCTGGCAATCTCTTCGATGGTCGAGGTCATCTGTTCAGTAGCGGCGGCCACGCTGTGCAGGTTGGTGCTGGTCTGTTCCATACCCGATGCTACGGAGATGACGTTGGCGGTTGTCTGCTCGGCCGCCGCGGCTAAGGCATGGGCTTTGTCAAAAGCCTCCCGCGAGCCGCGCGACATCCTTCCGGAGTTCGCCGAGAGGTCCGCCGAGGAGGAAGAGAGGACAACGATACCTTGGTTGATATTTCCGATCAGCCCCCGAAAACTCGTGGACATAGTCTGCATGGCCTTGGCTAGAACACCGATTTCATCGCCGCGTTGCAGGTACGGGAGCCGGACATCCTGCGAGATATCACCGCCAGCCACACGATCCACATAAGAAACGGCCGCTTGCAGCGGCCGCGTGATATCGCGCGAGATGACGAACGCCGCCAACGAACATCCCGTCAGAACCAATAGTGTGACCAGCGATATCAGGGAAACGGCCCGCGAGATGACGTGGCCGCTGCGCCGGCGGCTTTCCGCCAGTCCACCGGCCTGCCATCGCAGGAATGCCTGAATCGTCTTGTCCTGCTCGTCATGCCCAGGTATGCTCTGATCGAGAAACATTTTGGCGGCTTCCGCGTGCCTGCCGGCCTTATTCAGCTCGGCCACCCGCATATTCGAGGCTCTCGGCAGGCTGGCCTGTTTGTTCCACAGGTCCATGAGGCGGCGTCCCTCGCTGGCGCTGTCGACGCGCGCCCGCAGCTTATCGAAAACGGCGCCGTAAGACGCGCGAATCTCCGCGAGATGAGCGATGTCATCGTCGCTGAATTTGCCCCTGATGACCGAGGTAGCGGAATAGAGAGTCAACCTTGCAGTGTCGTCGAAGTATTCTTTGGCTAACAACATTTTCTCCGTCTCTGCCTCAGCTTGGTCTACCGCCGTCTTGACGGAATGAAAAGCCCATATCACGAGGCAGTAAAGCGTCACAACCAGGAGCATTACGGCGCCGAATGCCGTCGCCAGTTTCTTGCCGATTCTTATGTTCGCCAGTTTATTTTGCATGTTATTTCTCGAAAGCTAAACTCTAGGAGAAGGTCACGCTGTTCCCAAGCGCTGCCTGTCATCGGTATCCGGTTGACTCTTCTTGGTGAACTTCCCCGATCTTGACTTTTTGCCAAAATGGCTTCTGTTCGGTGCTTACCATCGTTCGAATGGGCGGGCAGGGCCAGCTCGTCGAATGAGCTGGTGTGGGCTGCGCGGAGCGCCAGCAACCCCGTGTTCCTCCGGATTCTGTTATGAACGGGCCACATGAGAAATCCAAATTTAAGGGTTTCGCGATTACCGCATCTGGAATCTGGCGACGGCGGACTGCAGCGTTTCGGCCACCTTGGACAGGTCCAGCGAGCTGGCTCGAACCTGTTCGCTGCCCTCGGCCATTTCCCGCGTGGCATGGTCCACGCCGGCTATCTCCTTGGTGATGCTCTGAGTGACTTGCGAACTCTCGGAAACCCGGAGGTTGGCGTCGCGCACGCTAGCGGTGGCTTCGCCGATATTGCGAGCGATGTCCTTGGTGACGGTGGCCTGTTCTTCGATGGCGGCGGCGATGGCGGAGACGATATCGCTTACTTCATGAATCACCTGCGATACCTTCGTGATTTCGGCGATGCCTCCGGCTGTGGACGATTGCACGCTCGCGATCCGGGTTTTGATATCTTCGGTGGCGGACGCGGTCTGATGGGCCAACTCCTTGATTTCGGTGGCTACCACCGCGAACCCTTTGCCGGCCGAGCCGGCTCGAGCAGCTTCGATGGTGGCGTTGAGCGCCAGCAGATTGGTCTGCGATGAAATTTCGGTAATGACTTCGGTTACCTTGCCGATCTGCTGGGCGGCGTGGCCCAACTGGTCCATCTGCTCGCCGATGGTTACCGCCTGACGGGTAGCATCTTCGGCAATGCGGCGAGCCTTTTCGGAATTACCAGCTATTTCTCCGATGGTGGCGGTCATTTGCTCGATCGCCGCTGCCACGCTCGCAAGATTGCTGGAGGCTTGTTCCATTCCAGCCGACACAGTGATCACGTTGGCGGTCATCTGCTCGGCGGCCACGGCCACGGAGTGGGTTTTCTCGGCCGTCTGCCGGCCGCTCGCGGACATCCGGCCAGAGTTTGCGGACAATTCCGTTGACGAGTTGGACAATATATGGATTCCGGCGGTGACGTCTTTGACCGCCTCGCGGAGACCGGCGGTCATGGACTGCACGGCATTGCTCAGATTGCCGATTTCATCTTTCCTTTCGAGAAATTCAGGAAGCACCTTCGCCGTGAGATCTCCCTTGGCCACCGTACCCAGGCAATCCACAGCCTCGCAAAGCGGCGCCGCAATGCTGCGGCTGATTGCCGCTCCGAGGACGACAGACACGGTCAATCCGACCAGCCCGAAGACTGCAAACAGAATCGCGCTCCGCGAGACCGACGCTGCGAGCCCTTGGTTGACAGCTTGCATCTGTACGTCACGGTATTGCAGATATTCGGTGAGTTTAGCCTGCGCCTCTTCCAGCCAGGGCAACGCCTGGTTGCGATATTTAGCCATCGCCTCCGCCCGGTGGCCCGCCTTGACTGATTGAATGACGCTGTTGTTGACTTCCCGCCATTGCAGAACGGTGCTCCATACAGCTTCTCTCTTGCGTTTGCCGACGGCTGAGTTGGAGAGCGAAGCGAGTTCTTCGAGACACCCCAGGTACTCCGTGCGCAGCGCCACGATGCGGTTCATCGCCTCCTCGTCAAAACGGTTCGCGAGCACCCCATTTGCAACCGCCACTCCAACTCCGTTGGCGTACGCCGAAACATGGAGCGCCAAAGCGCCTCTGCGGCCCTCCTTCCTGGTCTCCTCCAAACCATGATTCAGGGTTTGCACCGCCCAGTAGGTTACCAGGCCGAAACAGATTAGCTGAATAATGCTGCTCCCGATCAGGATGGTTATCTTTTTGCCGATTTTGATATCTCGCAGCTTCATCGACTGCCTCTTTTATGGATTCGCGGCTCAACGGAGCTGGAATTTCGCAACCGTGCTCTGCAAAGCTTTCGCGAGCTTCGAAAGGTCCGCCGCACTGCCGCGGACATGTTCGCCGCTGTCGGCCATCGAGCGTGTTGCCAGGTCGACGCCGGAAATTTCCTGAGCAATGCTCTGCGTCACCTGTGAACTCTCGGCTACGCGCACGTTTGCGTCGCGCACACCCGTGGTGGCCTCGCCAATATTGCGGGCTATGTCTTTGGTTACCGTCGCCTGTTCTTCGATGGCCGCCGCGATGGATGCAACGATGTCGCTTACCTCCTGAATGACCTGCGAGACCTTCGCAATCTCCGCGATGCCTCCGGCGGTGGAAGACTGCACTCCTGCAATGCGCCTCTTGATATCTTCGGTGGCGGCGGCGGTCTGCTGGGCGAGTTCCTTGATTTCGTTGGCGACGACCGCGAATCCTTTGCCGGCCGAACCGGCGCGGGCGGCTTCGATGGTGGCATTCAAGGCCAGCAGGTTGGTCTGCGAGGAAATCTCGGTGATGGTTTCCGTAACTTTACCGATCTCCTGTGCCGCCTGGCCGAGTTGATTCATCTGTTCGCTGATGCGAACCGCCTGGCGGGTAGCTTCTTCGGTGATGCGCCGCGCCTTCTCGGAATTGCCGGCGATTTCGCCGATGGTGGCCGTCATCTCTTCGGTGGCGGAGGCGACGCTGGTCAGATTGGTGGCAGTCTGCTCCATCCCGGCTGCCACCGAGGTCACGTTGGCAGTCATCTCTTCGGCGGCCGCAGCCACCGAATGGGCCCTTTCCGATGCCTCGCGTCCCCCGGACGACATTTGGCCCGAACTCGCCGAAAGCTCCGTCGAAGAGGAGGACAACACCTCGACGCCACTGGAGAGATCCGCTACCATTTGGCGAAGCTTAGTGATCATGAGCTGCTGGGCCTTGGCCAAAAGGCCGATTTCGTCGCCGCGAGCCTGAGATTCGGCCGGTGTGTCCTGGCTGAGATCGCCCTTGGCCACCTCCAGCAGGTGTGCGATGGCGGCGGCCAACGGCCGGGTAATGCTTCGCGCGACTACCAAGCCGCCGGCCAGAGCGATTATCACCGCAACCAGGCTGCCCAAAACCAGAGACAGCCAGACAGCGGAGGAGGCTGACTGCCGCTGTTGTTCGTTGGCTTCGACCAGTTTTTCCTGCCACTTCTCAGCTTCCGAAGCTTTCGCCCTGACTGCCTTCGAAAGAGGCATGGATTTCTCCCGCAGGAGCTTGAGGGCATCCGCCTGTTTCCCCGACGCGGACAGGTCCAGGATTCGGGTATTGACGGCGAGGAATTCCTGCAGCAGGCCCTCCATGTCAGCGGCATGTTGCCTGGCCTTAGCCGTATCGGCCCTCTGCTTAAAACCATCCAAAGCTTGCCGGTACTCCTTCCGCACCTGGAGAAGTTCTTCCTTCTCCTCGGCGGAGGTGTGCTGGGCGAGTGCTTCCACGTGTAACGTCGCCGACGCGGTGCCGGCCGCGAACTGTTCCGCAAACAGGCAGCTGGTGACCCGGTTGCGAGAGTCCGCGTCGTATCGTTCGATGGTTTTGTTTCCCCATACCGCCAGCACGGCCAAACTTACCAGCAGGAAAACGCAGGTGCCTAGAACCAGCGCCAGCTTGGTGGCGATTTTCAAGTTTGTAAGGTTCTTCATGTTAATTCCTCCGTCGCTTTTGAAGTCGTTCCTACGCAACACCCGCGATGCGTCCTCTGCTGAATTGCCTTACAGATGCTTTCGGTCAACTCATCCTTGTTGAACTTCACCTGGTACTCGCTCACGCCGGCGGCCATCCCGCGGGCAATTTCCTCTTCCCCTGCAAGCGAGGAAAGGGCAATTACCGGCAATCCCGCGAACCTTTGGTCGGCGCGAATTTGCCGGGTAAGCGCCAACCCGTCCAGCCGCGGCATCTCCACATCCGTGGCTACCAGACAGATTTCGCCGGCGTGCCGGTCGAGCAAATCCCATGCCGCCTGCCCGTCTTCGGCAGCCAGCACACGGCAGCCGACGGCTTCCGCCAGCCGCTGTACCTGGCTGCGGAAAAAGTCGGAATCGTCGGCCACCAATACGGTAGGAGCACTGTCCGCCGCACTTTCCGCGCGGACAGGTTGCACCAATCTGCGATCCCATTCAGGGCGCGCCGCGGCCGCAAGGTCGAAAATGTCGACCAACAGCAGGGTGCGGTTCTTGAGCACCGCCGACCCGGCAATGCCGCGCTGCCGCAGCGTCACCGCATCGACCGCCAGCCTGGTTTCCACCATATCCAACGGTTCGGCGGCCATCAGCCCAAGCGCCTGACCCATGTTTTCGAAAACTACTACCACCCACTGCTGCTCATTGGTGAGCTCCCCCACCGCGGCGGCATCGTGCAGGGTGAGCACCGGCAGGCTCGAACCGCGGTACTGCATGGTCCTGCGCCCGCCGAGATACTCGATCTGCTCCGGCCGCACGCGTTCCACCCGCGAGACCTGCTCGATGGGCACGGCGCACAACTCGCCCGGCGCGTTCTGGAAAAGCAATAAGGCACGGCGCTCGCCATCCCCCGCATCGACCGCGTCCTGACGAAACGAGCTTTCCGGAGCGCCGGCGGAAAGCGCCGCACGCCCGGCCAAACCCGCCACATCCAGAATTACGGCCACCCGGCCGTCGCCCAGAATGGTAGCTCCGGCGTAATCCGGAATGGCTTTCAGATGCCGGCCCAAGGGCTTGACCACGATTTCCACGGTATCGTGAAGTTCCTCCACTACCAGCCCGTATTCGAAGGCGCCGGCGTCAACCAGCACCACATTGAGAGCGCGTTTGACCTCCGCGGGACGGGGCATACCCAACGCGTCCGCCAGATAGACGAGCGGCACCATGCGATCGCGGAGGTTCAACACCATCGCGTCACCTACACGGTCGGTACTCTCCGCAATCTGATCGGCCCGGATGCGAATCAGTTCGCCAACGCTGACCTGCGGGATGGCGAACCGCTCGCCGCCGTCGGAAACCAGGAGCGAAGGAATAATGGCCAGGGTCAGCGGAAGCTTGATGCGAAAACTCGACCCCCGGCCGGGCGTCGACTCGATGTCGATTTTGCCCCCCAAACGATCCAGATTGGTTTTTACCACGTCCATGCCGACGCCGCGGCCGGAAAGGTCGCTAACCTTCTCGGCCGTCGACACGCCGGGCATGAAGATCAGGGCCATCTTCTCGCGGTCCGACATGGCTGGCAGCTGCTCGCGCGCGATGCTCCCCTTGGCGAGGGCCGACGCGGCGATCTTTTCGACAGCCAGGCCTTTCCCGTCGTCGGCGATTTCGATCATTACCTGACCGGCCTGATGGGACGCCCGTAGAAGGATCGTGCCGGCCACGGGTTTGGCAGCCGCGACGCGATCGGCGGGCGATTCTATTCCGTGATCGACCGCATTGCGCACCATATGGGTCAAAGGGTCGCTGAGACCCTCCAGGATCGTCTTGTCGATTTCGACCTCGTTGCCATCCAGCTTCAGTTGGATTTCTTTGCCCAGATCGCGGGCCAGATCGCGTACCAGCCGCGGGAACTTCGAGAAAAGAGCGCCTACCGGCTGCATGCGCGTCTGGGTTACCACCTCCTGCAGTTCCGAGGTGACCAGGCTGACGCGCTGGGCTCCGGTGCGGATGCCCCGCTCATCGGTGCGCGAGAGCGACTCATTCAACTGATTCCGGCCGAGCACCAGCTCGCCGGCCAGCGTCATCAGGGAATCGAGCAGGCTGACGTTGAGGCGGATGGTAGTCTCGGCTGGTGAAACCGCGGCCGGCGCGGCCACCTTGGGGGCCGGGTCGAGCTTAAGGGCCGTCTCCAGCGGAACCGGCTCCGGCGGCGCGGGAGCGGCCTTGGGTGCGGCGGGAGCAGCCGCCGGCTGTTTCGCCTTTTTCGAGTCTGGTTTACGCTTCGGCTTGGGCCGCGGACCGGCCAGCGGCCGTGCCTCGCCGTTCTTCTCGATCAGACGCACGCGTTCCGGAGGAACATCCACCACCTGACTGATCAGATCCGGTTCCAGAACGGTGGCATACAGCACCTCCAACATCAGCCGGTTGCTGGATTCATCATCGAGCGTGCCCGCCGAATCGAGATCGAAGACCGACTCGAGGACCGTGCCGCACTGGATCAAACTCTTGAAAACCTCCCACGGCGTCTTGCCCAGCCGCTGCACATCGTGGATTAGGTCATACTCGATCAAGTAGATACACTTCCCGCCCTTACGCGCTTGATTGAGATCGAAAGCCGAGATCTCAATATGCTTGCCGGGCCCGGGCAGCGGCATTTCGACCCGCTCGCTGACCGAGTCTCTCTCACCTGAGGGCAGACTGGCGCAGGCGAGCGAAGTCAGCGCGGAAAGGAATTCGCCGATCTCGGCATGGTTGCTGTGTCTGTGATCGGCAATAAGTTCGCGCAGCTTGTCGAAAGCCATCAGAAGAATGCTGACGGTTTCCGGGCTGGGAACCATCTGCCGGGAGCGGATCAGGTCGAGAACGTTCTCCGTTTTGTGCGCCAGCTCACGAATATTGACCAGGTCGAAGAAGCCGGCGCCACCTTTAATGGAGTGGGCCGCGCGGAAGACCCGGTTGACCAGGTTCTCGTCGATGTGGGCGCCGCCCTGCTCAATGGCAAGCAAGTCGGTTTCGATAGTGGCCAGATGTTCGCGGCATTCGGCCAGATAGTCTTGTATCAACTCGTCGTCTAAGTTCGGTTCGTTCATCGCGGCCCTCGGTTCCCCGTCACGCCGAAACGCCGGTGCATGCGCATCGGCCGGAACAGTTCCAGCAGCTCATTGGAAGCATTGACGGCCGCCAAACCGGCCGCCGATCTTTCGCATCGAGTTATAGGTCGCCATCAGCAGCCCGATTCCGCTCGAATCGGCCATGCGGATAGCGGACAAATCGATTGCCAGACCGGTGTCATGACAGTTTCCTTTATCGAAGGGTTTGATCATCGTCACCAGGTTTCCTCTTTCGTGAAAAGCGACCCGGTCGCCGTAGCGCTACAGGCCGGCTCACCGGGCATCGGCACATCCAGCGGAATCAAGCCGGGTTGCTGCGAGCGGCTGATACCATGGGCATCGCAGCCGTTATCCGCGGTCAACGGATGGAAGCCTTCCGCGTCCAAGACGCCTCTGACCAATTCCCGATTGGTAAGGGTGTCATCCAAGGCGAAGATTATGGGGGCGTTCATTGGTATGTCTGGCAGGTTGTAAACTGCCCCCCCGGACGGTCGATCCAATGGTCTACCGATTCCCGGCGGAAACGCCAATGCCTTCCACTTTGTGGCCGGGGATTTTTTCCGTCGGCCACCAACTGGTAGAGGGCGGATTTCGGAACCCTCGGGTATAGCGCTAGTTGATCGATATCGAGTATCTCGTTTTCGTCAGGCACCAGTTTTACTATCGGCTGGCATCCGTTAGTCCTTTAGTCGCGGCGTCAGGGAAATCTCTGTGGAGCCTGAGTGACCGGCGGACTACGCGATTCACCTTATCGATCCTTGCCACGGACCAGGCGATGTCGCCGCCGGTCAACATCAGCCTAAATAGCGCTCGATTCTCGCCAAACACTCTTCGAACGGGCACTGGTCCGTGTCGAGGAGCAGACCATCGCCGGTGTAAAGATATTCGCGATTGAGGCGCACCACCCGCTCTTCGGTCAGGTCGGGGCGCGCCGGATCGGGGATGCCGCGGGCGCGCAAGCGTTCCACGGCGACCCTTTCGGAGACGCGGCATTCGATCAACTTCAACCTGCTCTGCGCCACGCGCGCCAGGTCGGCGCGGTCTTCCGCGTGGCCGTAAGGCGCATCGAGAATAGCGCCCGATCCCGCGGTGAGCAGGAGTTCCGCCGCGAATAGCATCGCGCGATAGGCCACGGCGCGGTCGGAGCGAGCGTGACTCGCGCCAGGCATCAGGCGCTGGCGAGTAGCGTCCATGGAGAGATGCGGCCATCCCCGGCGCCGGGCCACTTCCGCCGCCAGAGTGCTTTTGCCGGAACAAGCCGGTCCCGCGAAAACGATCAGCACACCCTATATTATTGGCCTTCGACCGCCGGTGACTAAATTTGTTTTGGTGAATCCGGGCTCAAACCAATTCCGCTGAGGAGCGGGAAATTGAGTAGACCATGTCGCGCCCGGCAAGCTGAAGCCCTGCGACTTCCGTTCCTCAAAGTTCGCAAAATCCGTCAAGTCCTCCGCCTCGCGCCCGCCTTATACTTTCATCGGAGGCCATCATGATCGTTTGGAAACGCGCGGCCTTTTTGGGCTTCGCAAGCTGGGCCCTTCCCTTCGCACTCTCCTTTCTGGCGTTCCCGCTGAAGAAGTCCAATGGGCCGCTCTTCGAGACGCTGATGGCGCTGGTGGAGCTGATCACCGCCGGGGCGCTCTTTCAGCGGTATTTCCGCGGGCGCGCGATCTCGTCCGGCGAAGCCGTGGCGGTTGGCCTGCTATGGCTCGCCCTTAACCTCATCCTGGACTACCCGATGTTCGCCTATGGTCCCATGAAAATGCAGGTATGGGCGTATTACAGCGAGATCGGGCTGGTCTACCTGATCTTCCCGGCGTTCGGGTTCTGGGCATCGCGCCTGGCACGAAGATGAAGACAACCACTGAGCAGGATTATCGCGAGCGCATCGTGCGGACGCTCGTGCACA
>Ga0181528_10001665_pt1 | contig 13766 bp, 13 predicted proteins | sample PEATcosm2014_Bin_47_FD_119742 | JGI IMG/M metagenome (GOLD analysis project Ga0181528, IMG submission 119742) | Peatland microbial communities from MTU Mesocosm Facility, Houghton, MI, USA - PEATcosm2014_Bin10_10_metaG | ecosystem: Environmental > Terrestrial > Soil > Wetlands > Peat | place...
CAGTGTGTACCACGCGGAATGGGCCGACGGGGAAGCCCGCTTCGGCGAGCCGGGCTTTTTGAAGGGTTTTGTCCTGGATGATGCGAATCGGCTCGACGCCGGGCCGAAGCGGAGCGAGCCTCGCCACCTCAGAGAGGGCGTCCACGCCAATCTGCTCAATCTCAAGAGTGACCGCGGCGGCTCCAGTGGCCAAACGGCGAGCTGCTTGCGCGTCGCTCCAGTTGCCGACAACGGTCTCGTCCACAACGAAGCTGGCGGGGCAGGCAGGCTCAGGGTCCATCACACGGACGCGATAGCCCATGGTGCGCGCGGCCATCGCCGTCATGCGTCCCAATTGCCCACCGCCAAGAATGGCGATCAGGCTGCCGGGGAGAATGGTCGGGGGAATTTCCAGAGGGCTGTGAGTCACCCTGGCAGCTCCTGCTCGAGATTCTCTTCCAGGCTCTGCTCCAGCACTTCCTGTGTGCGCGCAGTGCGCCAAGCCGCCAACCGGTCATACAGCGCGGCATCCGTCGACGCGAGAATTTCGGCCGCTAGCAAAGCAGCGTTGGCCGCTCCGGGCTTGCCGATGGCCAACGTGCCAACCGGAACACCCTTGGGCATCTGCACAATGGAGAGCAGCGCGTCGAGACCGTTCAACTGCGTGGCAGGTACCGGAACTCCGAGCACGGGAACAAGCGTCTTGGCTGCCAGCATGCCGGGCAAATGCGCCGCGCCGCCTGCTCCAGCGATGATCACGCGCAATCCACGCGCACGAGCTGTGTCGGCATATTCAAATAGGCGATCTGGGGTGCGATGAGCGCTAACGATCCGCGCCTCGTGGGGAATCTCAAGTGCGCGCAGGATCGCAACGGCCTCAGAGAGGACGACATAGTCGCTCTTGCTGCCCATCACCACGCCCACCAGTGGCTGTTCGTTCATAGGGGTGATTATACGAGGGGCAGGCGCAAGAAGAAACCAATTGCTCAGTTGCGGCGCCAAGCCTCAAAGGCAACCTCGATCACCGCGAAAACCACGCTGACTGCTGCCAAAAAGCCTTTAGCACGCTGCCAATTCTGCTCGTGGCGTTCCATGCGACGTTCAAGTTCGGCAATGCGCCCGCCATTACCGTCGCCCATCAGATTGGTGATCTGCGTCTTGATCACGCTCAGGTCGCTTAGTACCTGCGCTTCGAATTCGTTCATCATTCGCATTCACCGAACTCCATTTTCCTGTCCTCTGAAATCCAGCCGCTTAAGCTCCAAGTGGCAGATTAATGAACAACGCAGTCGAGAACTTTGAATAATTGGGTGGCGTTGCCCCGTCATACATTCGGATATAGAAGCGGTCATTGGCAGTCTCCCGAGAGAACGTCAGGTTGGGCACAGTGGCCCGCATAACCAGCCCTGGGTCCTCACCCGGCATAAACGTGGAGTCTCTGCGCCGTATCTCAAATCCGCCGCCGGTCGGGGGAGTTAGCCCGGTGTTTACCGTAACACTGCTGCCGCTAAGTGCGGTGACAGTGAGGCAAGACAGGTTAACCAGTGGCGTGAGTGCAATTGGTGCAGGAAGCCATGTATCAGTGGGCACCGAAGCGGCGGTTTTGATGGCCAGGTCGTCGGCCCAGTCATTGGCAAACTGGATCGCATACTCGACCACGTCAGGATAACTTGCCCGGTAACCCACCTTGACCGATCTGATCACCACCTGGGCGTTCAAACACATCGAAGGAGCATCGAGCAGAAGCGCGTCCCCCGGCCAGACATCCGTAGCGAAGCTCATTCTGCTTCCAGAATAAGTGCCACTCCAGAGAGCGCTCGTCCCCGCTGCGGCTTGCTGAATCGCCATTGCCGCATTCAGGCAGTCCGCTGAACTGCGCGCGGCGGGGCTTGTCACCGACCCGATCCACGTGGATACAGAAGGTGAACCGGCTAACTCCAGGGCCTGCTGACTGGCGGTATTGACAGCGCGTCCAACGGCGCGTCCAACGGTGCGGTAACTCACTGCGATCTGCTCGCCGGCAACCGGGAGTGACGCTGCATAGAACACCAGTTTCCCCGCGCGTTCCACATGGCACTCCGCAGCCTCAGCTGTGGTGCCGACCCTGCGCGTGTAGGGGCCACCACACGGAGGCGTACTCACCACCCAGCCTGATCCAAGATTGGTCAGGTTGATGGCGCGCATGGTTCCAACGAGATTGATGCTGCTGGCGGCCACCACGGTGCAAGTCGCGGGGAGATTGGAAATCGCGCCGTCATACAACGTAACCGGCACGCCAGCAACTCCATTCACGAACTCTTGAACTTCAAGTTGCAGCTTCCCTGGACTCAAAGTCGTTTGGCCCCCGAAGGTAATCGCTCCGTTGTCCCCGAAAGACCGATACACCGAAAGCGTTCGCTCGCAGTCCGGACAATGTACTCTGGCGCGCAGCGTGTATTGGTTCGCAGGGTTAACGGCATAACTTGCCCCTGCCACCGTCCCCTCGATGACAGGCTGCAATGAAACTGCGCCAGTTCCCTGCTGAGCCGTTACCTGGAATCCCGCTACGCAAGTTGACTGTGTATCCAGGCCTTGAAAGAAGCCCGCGAGAACGCCTGTGCTGCCTGGAGACAAGCTAACTCCCACAGCTTCAAGCAGCAGAGTTCCGCCCATTTCAATTGGGTCGATCCAGCTAAGCACCACTTGTCCATCAATGCCATTGCCGCCATCCATCGCGAGCCCACCCGATCCCAGACTCAGATAGCCGCTCAGGCCAGTGTTGGACCAAACAGTCTGGCTCACCGCAGGCTCATTGAAAAGCTCCCGGATGATTGTGGACCTGGCCGATGGGGGAAGAAATGGTTCAGCACTCAGATAGAACTGAGTGGTAACTCCGTCGCCCAGGAAGTACTCCGTGACATAGGCAGCCGGCTCGTGCTCTCCGCAAACCGTGACATCGTTTGCCAATGCGCGCTTGACGCCAGCGGAAAGGGAAAGGTTCGTAAGGTTGAGGCTTCCATCGGTCTCGTTCAGTGGATGCACGACGCTCTGGATGCTTGAAAGAGTCAGATTTCCACTTGCCGCACGATAGGCAGCGCGCGCCTGTGCCGCCGCTTGTCCGGCACTCTTGCTCCAGGATGCGCCGTATTCCGGCAGGAAGTTGTTGACGGGAACATTCAACGCAAGACCGTGCGTAGACAGGGAAGAAGAACCTGAGTGTGTGACGAGCGACGAAATCAACGCGCCCGCCTGAGTTCCCGTTGCTCCGGCACTCGGGGGCATCAGCAGTTGGTCAAGAAGAAATTCGTCGCTGACCGCTTGAATGGCTATGCGATAGCGAGGACCATCGATTGCAAGCCCCGCATACTCCGGCAAAGGAGTTACAGCAATATAGCCAGTGAAATAGATGGTTCCATCGTCACCAGTTATTGCCAAAGCCTGGAAGCGGGATGGAGTTGCCAGATTGCCGGCGGAAGGCAGACTCAGCCAGAGCTGGCAGATGGAGGGCTGGTTCAATTTGCGCTCGATTGTCAGCGGGTGAGCTGCGTCGAGTGCGGTCGAATAGTCCTGTCCCTGTATGATGATTTTCATGGTCTCTCTCTGACTGAGGTGTTTTCGGTCTAGACGAGCGCATTAGTCGCGGGTAAGAAGCTTCGATAACATAGCACGCGCTCGCCATCCAATGGGTCGGTAACAGGCAGTGCCAGAAACTGGGCCTTCAGCAACACTCGCGCCTGGCCGACCGTGTCCTTGCTGCTAAGTGGGGATGCTGCTTCTTCGGCGCTTACCATGCTTTGCAGTCTTGGATAGTGAAAGAAGATCCGTTCCCCCTGGCTCCCCTGCATGACAAAGAGAGCTGACCACTCCTGGTAGAAGCTGCCCCCTTCGCGGTCGACAAATCCTGTAACTGACTGCACCTTTGACCCCAGGGCTGGAGCGCCCGCCGGCAAAGGTTGAGCGAGTGTGAGTCCCGTTGAGCTCACCGCGGAAACCAGGGCAACGTTGAACGTGACGCGACGGATGTAGTCCACATCAGCGATTGGTTGTCGCAGGCAGGCACCCGATATGGGAGCACCAACAAAGCCAGTTTGCCCAACGTAGTCGGCGTCCAGCGCGATGATGGAGCCGGCCGCGAAGTTCGCCGCGTCAGTCGCGGCCAGCAGAACCGTGATAGCCGTTGATCCGCTCTGCACATTCACCGCGGAGGCAGCCTGCGCGCCCGCGGCCAGGGCGGTGGCGCCATTCGCAGGAGCCAGCAGGTTCATATGCTGCGCCCCCGTGGCCAGCGCCATGGTGAGCTTCGTCCAACTCAGGAATTGCAGGCTCACCTGTGCTTGCAGAGTTTCCCGCACCTGCTCCGTCGGTGCCGCCGGAATGCCCGAGAGGATAGGAGTAGTTTTGCTCGTGGACTTCCGGCAGAAGCCCTGTATCCAGCCAAGATCGATCCACGGCGAAGGCGGGTTGTCTAGAGTGAAGTTCCCCTGCTGCGTTGGATCGAAGCACGTCGGTGCCGCTGTAGCACGATTCACCGGTGCAAAGTAAGCCCGAACGCGCCGGGCGACCGGGGAGGGAGCTGAAAACCAGGTAGCCGCCATTTATTCCCCCTGCTCCTTGTAGCTGTAGACAAGCACCTTTGCGGATCGACTTAGTAAGTCACGTTGGGCGATGATCGGTGTAAACGCGGGTTCATCCCAGAACACCTGAGTTAGCATCGGTGCGGGCGGAGTTGCAGTGTAACTCAACTTGGGTGTGCATAAAGGCTGCAGGACGGCGACAAGCTCCTCGTCCATCTCGCTCAGTGACCGTCCCCGATCCAGGCCTCCGAAGCTCTGGGTTCCGCAAGTCTGATAAAGGATTTCGCATTCCCCGGCAGTCATCGCCAAGCTCAGATCCAGGTCCGTGCCAAGGCCAAGCCAGCGAAGCACGAACACGTCGTTGGGAAGCTGATTGAATGGAGCTTCGGCCTCTTCAACCAGGATCCCAGGGCGCACAGTTCCGCGCAAAAGAATTGTCCTTTCTGGATTGATGGTCGCCAGCCGCGTCCGCAGCGCCATATAAAACGAGTCTTTCGCATTCTGCATGGGGTGTAACTCCCGGAAACTCAATGAACCTGTGTTGTGGTGCCGCCATAGCGCTTTCAGCGCAAAGTGTAAAAAGTGACATGGACCCAAGTGGCGCGTGGCGCTTAGAAGCAGCGCCGCTCCGGCCTGGTGAAATTGCTGAGGCATCGACCCGTCAGACAGCCTGCTGACGAGCTTCACGAAGCATTAGCCGGTAGAGATAGACTCGCCCAAACGCTTCGTTAGAAGCGACGGACTCGATCAGGAAATCCTGCCCTGCCACAGTAACTGTCAGGCTCATGGCAAACAGTGATTGCGCCGAAGCGAGGTTGAGAGCACTTACCTGCTGATCAACTCCGGTAGCTGAGACGAGTAGCTCCCATTTGGACGCCCCCCCCTCCTGCCATGAAGGTCGAAGCTTGCGAATAACTACCGGGTTTATCACCACATCCGCAAACGTGGTCGAAACCAGGCCGACTTCCGACTGGCTCGTGCATGGGTTTGTCCCTGTTACACGCAGCAGAGCCGAGGATCCTGCCACACTGCGCAGCAAGGCATCGGCCAGCATCTGGGGCGCTCCCATTGGGTTCCGCGGCGCCGTATCGCTCATCGTTCACCCCAGCCTGTTCGCAACGTACGGACTCAGCCAGACCTGCACTGTTTCGTCCACCAGCGAACTCGAGAAGTACTGCATCTGCATTGTGTCGATCTTGGTCTTGCTGGCATTCAGCGCCGGCGTCGATTGAGCGTTGCGGACGATCTGCGCACACGCCGTCTTCACGTCGTCACCAATGGTCGTCAGGCCTGCGGTATAAGTGACTGCGACTTCGTTATAGGGCAGTCCCAGAACATTCCAAGGCAGTGTCAACTCCCCCGTGTTTGGATCAAAGTCGACGGTGTTTGGATCGATCGCCGTCCACTGACCAGGCAGCGAGAATGCGTTTGCAATCTCAAAAAGTGCCTGTTCCGGCATCTCGCCGCGGCGAGGCTGTCCGTATCGCCCCTCAACGCTCACAATGGGCGTTATGGCTGCGCCCAGCGGCGCCAGTGGCAGATAACTCAGTCGTACTGTCTGTGCGCCTCTGGTCATGCGTAGCCGCTCTGTGTACTGGATGACATTCAGGTCCGGCCGCCTGCAATAGCTGTTGATCAATGCCGTCGCGGCTGTAACCCAATCCGCCGTCGTTCCAGCCGGCAATCCATAGTTCGGGTAATCTACTGGCTGCAGATATGCCATACCGAGCCTTTCGCTTCATAGCTGAGGAAGCATTGCGGCGCTTGCCACTCGCTTCGTCCTGGTTACAATTGCTTTTGATCTCTAATCTCCCATCCTTGCGGCATCAGCAAGCCGCAAGGATGGGACACGAACATCAACAGCGAAGCACGCTCTACCGATCGACAAGCACCTGGTAATGCGCATAGTTGGCGCCCTTCACAACAGGAGCGCCGAACTTCACTGCGACATACTGGTGGGTCATTGAGTTTGGCAGTCCCAGCTGGAAGATGCGCGGTGTGGGATCGCCGAGCCAGTGATACTCGATCAGGTCCTCGGTGACGATGTATGCGGGCAGCACTGCCGAACCCGATCCAGGAGTGCCGGTGTAGGCCAGGCTCCAGTCCGGAATCAGCGGCAGATCGCCAGCCTGCGTTGACAGCATCTTCACGCGGATGCCGCCGGTAATGTTGTCGGTGTTCAACACAACGTTGAACTCTGACTTCATTTCCCGGTCAATCAGGTCGAGAAGAACCGGATTGGCATAGATCGCCGTGGGTCGCACATAGTAGCCGTTGTTGGCCACCATCTGCGCCACAGCCGATTTGAGGCCGTCCACGATTGAGGCAGTCGTGCCAATCGTAACGGTCTGTCCGCCAGCCACAATCTGTGGAATGACGCCCATGTACTGCGTCGTTGTCGGCGTGCTCAGGCTGGTGTCATTGCCGTTCCAGAGAGCCACATCGTGCGCGACCATTACCCCGCTCACTGTATCGACCAGGTCTTTGGCTTGCAGATACGCGAATTGTTTCTGCTGTTCGCCAAGTTCAATGTCGAAGAGGTTGTAGTTGATCTGCGAAACCAGGGCTTTCAGCGGTACACTGCGTTCCACGCGTGTCGGGTTCACCACCGTGGGCACGATGCTGCGCGGATTGACGAAGCCCGCCGAGCCCGGATTAGGAATCGCTGTCTCCTCGAAGAAGCGCGAAGGATGTCCGGTGGCAGGGACCTGCTTGATGCGCTGCCCGAAGGGGCTGGAACGCCGGCAAATGTCGAAGATCTCGGTCTGATATAGAGGAACTTCGATTGCGCCCGGCCCAATGTAATCTGCTGCCGCGTGAATGTCTGCAAAGGTTGCGTTCATAGGCTTTCCGCCCCCTCCATGGGGCCGTTTCAGTTGCTGGCTTCCAGCTGTTAGCTTGTGGTCGCCGGAATCCGGCATTGGTTGCGTTTCGTCCGGCATGATATGACCTGATAACTTCCACCAGACCTTATTCCAGCCGCAATTTACCCGTGTGCACAAAGTGCTTTGAGCTAGTAGCTGCTAGCTAGAAGCTGAAAGCTGCTCTTATGCAATTGCGCCCGCGCGCAACAGTTGAGTCTTGACCGCGATGCGCTGCTCCAGGCTCAGGCCAGACAACGCCGCATCCAGCGCCCGCACATCCACCGGTCCATCGCCGATTCCGTGCTTGGCCAGCATCTCCGCGGTGGAAGCGGGCACTGTCCGGCGCAGCGGACTCACAATGGCCGGAGTAGCCGACGCCTTCAATTCGCCTAACTCCCGTTCCACTGCAGCCAGCTTCTCTGCCAGCTCAGCCTCGCGGCGGCTCTGTTCCACCGTTGCGGAGATCCGCTCCACTTCTCCGGTCAAACTGCTCTGTCTTTCCTCCAGCCAGTTCAGCGTCTTCTCCATCAGGGTCGTCGCCGCATCCAGCCGTTCCGCCAATTCGTTGTGTTCGATTTCCATGCCGGTCCTTTCCTGTTTGCCGTGGTTGTTGCGTGAAACTCGCGCAGGCGTGCACAGCAAAAGAGGCTCCGCCGCGCGGAACCTCTTTTGCTGTGCACCCTGACTGCCTCGCGCGGCCCTCTAACTCGCCATGCGAAAGCTGGTTGCCCGGTATGCCGCCTTCTCTCTCAACAGAATCGCGGCCCCGGTAAAGGTCACACGGGTCAGCTTCCAAACCTCTGCCCGCAGGTCTTCCACGCGCGCATCGGCCAGCTCGTAGCTCATTCCCATCACCTCAGGCGCATGCGCCTTGATGGCTCTGGCCACTTCTGGAAAATCGCGAGCGTAAAGATATCCCCGCACCACCAGCCGCTGCCCGATCACATCCGCTTCGGTCAACAGCCCAATCTTGCGGCGCGCATCATGCCCGTCCCATCCCGGCCTGTAATCCACTGCCATGCCGAGTAAAGAGGGCAGTGCCTTCTCTGCAGCCTCCCGCGTCAACATCACCCGATGTCCACGCGCTCCGGCCGGCGGTTTGTCGCTGGCCACGTCTACCACCGTCAACACCCCTTCAAACGGAACCCTGTTCGGGTGCCCGTCCACATGGGGAAACTTCACTGCCATTGCTTCCAGTCGCATGCGCTCTCCGCTCTTTAAGTGCGAGGGACTAGGGACATAGGGACATAGGGACTAAGGGACATAGGGATTGGCGACCAATCACCGAGCACGAAATTCCGCACAGTGGTTTGATTGCGTTTCCAACAGCCTCATTCCCACAAGCCAAAACTCTCTTATTCCCTCAGTCCCTCGTCCCTATGTCCCTTAGTCCCTGGCTTCTCCAACTTCTCCCGCCAATTGCACCGCGCCATCCTGGCCCAGCGGTCCCAGCCCACGCATGGCGCGCACCTCATTCACCGTCAGCACACCGGCCTGCAGCAACTGCACCTGAACCGCCAACTCCGTTTGCTCATCCCGCGCATTGAGTTCGTTGAAGACAAATTCAAACTCCCGCCACCCAATGCACTTGGCAAACAGATCGCGGGTAATATGCCCGGCTAGCAGCATCGCCAGGGGCGAGATAGCCCCGCGGAATGCCTCGTCCGTCATCTCCGATGCAGTCGATTGGTTGACGTCAGCCTCCAGGCCAAGCATCAGCGGAGGCAAACCAAACGCATTGGCCACCATGCGGATCAGAAACTCCTGCCATGCCAGCCGCAGATCAGCGTCCGTTCCCTGCGCAAACCGCAGAACCTCGGGCTTCTGTTGCGTTGAGATCAGCGGAACACGCCCCGTGCCCTCAATCTCGTCCTGCCACCAGCGAATCAGCCGGTCGTGCTGCGTCGGAGTGGCCTCATTCAACCACAGCGCATATTGCGCCACAGCATTGGCCGCCAGCTTCCCCGCGAACCGATGCGCGCTGAGAAACTGGTTCACCGTCTCGAACGCGACCTCCAGAGGGCCCAGGCCAAACGGCGTAAAGCTGCGCGGATTCATGCGCACATACATCAGCTGGTCGTCGCGCAAACTCATAGCGCTCGACTCCATCTGCCCCGGCAATGCCTGCGCGTAGCGCGGCGTCTCCGGCTGCCCGTCCCAGCCTGCGTTGATCCGTATCGATGCCCCATCCACCGGCCACAACATCGCCGGCCGTTCCGGGTCGCCCGTCGGCTCCATCTCAATCGCTCCAAAGCCGCCCGTCAACGCATCTTCTATCGCCTGTTCGATAAGCGTCCGAAAACTGTCCACCGCATTCGGCTCTTCCAGCGTCCGCCGCAGCGCCCGCAGCTTGCGTTCCGCAAAGGCCACATCCCCTGCCCGCACCCCGCGCCGCACCCGAATTTGCCAGTCCATCGCAGCGATGCGGTCCTTGATTACGTTAATGGCCCGGCGCACCACCGGCGTCTCCGCAAAGCGGCGCAGGTTAGCCGGCGTCGGCTTGGGCAGCAACCGGCCTGGAAACTGCACCGGACTCAAGATCGAGGGCAGCGCCAATGTCTTCCGCTCTGCCTCTGCCGTCGCAGCGCCGGCGGCCAGGTCGCTGTCCTGTCCACTTCCAATGGCGTGCCGCCACATCTCCCGCAACTGTTCTGTGACCCTCACGAATACCTTCCTTCTTCCGCCGTCTCCAAAAAGAAAAAGGCACAGCCCCGAAACGGGCCATGCCTTCTTTATTCCCAAACCGACAGCTCAAGACTGCCAGCCAATCGCGTCGAGTTCTCCGCTTTCACTTACAAGCGTCTAACTCATAAAAACAATCCTACCGGAACAACCGTTAATTGCCTGCAAACTGCCGCAAGTTATTTTCTCCGGACTAAATCGTTCATTGTGAATACGTTAGAGCATACTTCGCAGCCGGATAAGTCAGCCGCGCAGTTGACTTCCTCAAATGCGCAGTTCCCGGCGCGCCGTCTCCGCCACGCGTCCCAGGTCAGAAGTGGTCAACACCCTTATCTGGTGCTCTTCCATCGTCTCCACTCCAAAGCGATACATCTCCAGCTGTTCCGGCTCTTCGGCTGTCGCACCCAGCCGCGCCGCGGGCTCAACGATCGCCGTCAGCTCCAGCTGTGCCTTCTCGATTCGCGCAACCCCAGCCCGCAGACTCGCCGCTGAAAACGCAAGCACCTTGGCCATCTCCACACCCGGCTCCAGGCTCACCGCATGAAACATGCGGATCATCCCGTTGGGCCGATACCCAACGTCAATCTTCAGCGGATCTCCCGGTCGCGTATACTCCGATGCCGCAATGCGCTTGCGCAGCAGATCCCACACCCCGGCATGCTCAAACTCACTGCGCATGCGCGCCTGGATCGCCGCCCGCCCGCTCAGCCTCGGAACCCGTTCCCTCGGTGGCGGCTCCACATACAGCCGCATCAGCTCTTCCATTCCCGCCGGCAGGCTTTCAGCCAAATAGGCCTTGGCTTCGGTCATCTGCACGCTCAATGAGAGCGACTCCTTCAGCAGCCGCATCAGGTTCCCATCCGGCTCTGCCTGGAAGCGCGTGCGCAACTCGCTCTCCATGTCTTCCAGCACCGCCGTATCGGCTTCCGGGTCGAGGCAGCGTACGCGGCGCCAATCGCGCGTGAACCGGACCATTGCCGCGGCGGGACGTGCTCCCTCCGGGCTGCCCTGCTCCCGCAGGATCACGCCGATATGCACATACTCGTTCCGCACCGCGTCCGAAACATACCGGAGCAGATGAAACTCGCATGCCCGCCGCTCGTTGCCGTTACTCATCCTGCTTCCGCCGCCCGCCGCTCTTAACCCAATTCATCGGCAGCGCCCTTCCCTACACCACTCTTGACGCAATGTTAGACTCCCACCGCATCCCCTTCCAACCCTCTTCCCCACTTTTCTCTCCCGCTCCACCCCATTTGGGAAACGGCTTCCGATCCGACCTCCCGAACGCCTCAATCGAATCGCGAATCTTCGATCTTCGCGCCAGCAGCTTCTCCACCAGCGATTCCATCTCACCGATATCCCCGCCGTACCACTCCGGAGGCACCTCGCTGGCCGCCGCCCACACGGTCTCCGCCGGCATCGTCTCCAGCCGCGTCAGCCATGGCTCAAACGAATCCCAACCGGTAATCTCCCGGTACACATCGTTGCGGTAGTAAACGCCGCGCAAGGGGATATCCTCAAACCCCCACTCCCCGGCATGAAAGCAATATCCATAGTCGATGAACACCGCGCGGTAGCGCCGCTCGCGTTGCTTGCGCGTGAAAACGGCCTGTCGGCCGTTGGCGTTTCCGGTCCACTTGTCCAGCGCCAGAATCCCCGCAAACTCGGCCAGATTCTTCACTTCGGCCAGCTGTTCCTCGGGCAAATAGTCCACCACCTGCCCAGGCATCAGCCCACCCACAAAGCGCGAACCAAACTGCAGCCCGGGCTGGCAGCGCACACGCGTCTTCCCAAGATCAATCTCAAGCTCCTGTGTATGCTCCACCAACCAACTTGAAACCTCCACCAATTCCACTTCCGGCGCCGTAAGCCCCGCCGCCAAGGCCAAGCGGGAAGCAAGAAACTCGTTCGCCAGCACCCGGATGTGCTGCGGATTGTTCTGGAACTTGACCACGTAAATCAGACCGTCCGCGCCTAGCATCAACTGGCCCTGCGCACCGCCCCGCATCCGTCGGATATGCTGCACAGCCAGTACCGCCAAGTCCGCCCCCAGGTGGAAAGGTTTGTTACTCGAATTCTAAGCGTTCGGGCCAAAGATCGAGCTTCGGAACAAAAAAGACCCCAAGCTCCCGGCCAATCCCGACCCTCTCATGGCCGTCTACAATTTCCTGGTCCCTAATCCCTAATCCCTATTCCCTGGTCCCTAGTCCCTAGTCCCTATTCCCTGCATCTCGTTCCTCGCGCCCAGCCCAATCGCCATCGCCATCACCCGGTCGTCATGCGTTCCCGCCCGTGCTCCCGAACCGCCATTCGCCAGCCGCACAAACGTTCGGCACTCGCCCAGCAGCCTTCGGCTCATAAAGCAGTCCGGCTGCTCCACCAGGGCCGCGCCCAGCCTGCTTAGCACCGCAGGCCGGCTCACCGAAGTGGTCAACCACCCCGCCTGCCCCGCCTGCGCGTAAATCCGCCTGTACCCACAAACCGTATCCGCCAGCGCCAGCACCCCGCTGCCATGATTGTTCCGCTCCACCACCAGCCAGGCTCCGTTGTATTCGCCGGCCAGTCCTGTCACCAACTGCGCCAGTTCCAGGCCGCCCACATGGCCGGCAAACTCCGCACACTGCATGCCCGTCTCCATATCCAGCACCTGCGCGGCGGAGTAGTCGCCCTCGCTCCCGCCCCCAGCCGGGTCCACTGCGACAATGTACTGCCTCCCCTGCAACGGCGGCAGCCACACCTCCAACTCCCCATTGCGCCTCCGTTGCTGCGGCTCGGGAGCGCTGAGCAATCGCTCCTTAATCGCCGCCAGTTCAAACACTGAATCGCCGCTCGCCAGAAAGCAGCTTTGCTCATCCTCGGCAAACTCCTGCATAGCCAGCCCGCGAAAGTTCGCCCGAATCCCTCTCCGATAGGCAATCTGCTCCCGGTCCAACTGGTGCCGCGCCATCAGTGCCCGCTCCTCGTCCGTCAGGCTGGCCTCGGCCACAGCCTCCGCCCGGTAGCGCCGCTCCATCCACCAGGGGAAAAAATGCCGCACCATCCCCGTCTCGCCCGCCTTCTGCCACTCTTCGTGAAAACATCCCCCCACCCCGTCCGGTGTCGACTCCAGAATCAGCTCCCCCCCCGGAGCCATCGAGGCCCGCAGCCCCGCCAGCGTCTCCCCCGGGTCGCCCGGCCACCGCGCCAGCTCCGAGCAGTGCAGGTTCTGCACCGTCAGTCCGCGCCCCGCATTGCGATCCCCCGCCGAAACCACCTGGAACTGCGAGTCCATCTCCGGAAACACGATCTGCCGCACATTGGCCCGCGATGTCTTCAGCGGCCCCTCGCGCAGTTCGTCCGGCAGCCAATCTATAAAGCGGTGGATAATGCGAAAAATTTCCTCGGCGGACTCCTGCGTGTGCGCCACCTGCAGCGTCAACGTTCCCGGCTGGGTTATCGTCTTCAGAAAGAACCGCGCCGCTGCCCAAGTCGTTAGCCCCATCTGCCGCGCCTTCAGCACAATGTTCCTTGCGCCGCGCCGCCGCTCGAAAGCCCTCTGTGCAGCATTGGCCTTCAACGGCGCCGTCATTCCTTCGCGCGTTCTTACCCGCAGCAGCATCTCCACCAGCGCTGTGCCCACGGTGCTTCCCCTCAGGCTTGCCGGCCGCTGATCGAGAATTGCTCCAAACCGCACCAGTTCCTCGCGATC
>Ga0181528_10001666_pt1 | contig 13762 bp, 10 predicted proteins | sample PEATcosm2014_Bin_47_FD_119742 | JGI IMG/M metagenome (GOLD analysis project Ga0181528, IMG submission 119742) | Peatland microbial communities from MTU Mesocosm Facility, Houghton, MI, USA - PEATcosm2014_Bin10_10_metaG | ecosystem: Environmental > Terrestrial > Soil > Wetlands > Peat | place...
GTAGTCTGCGTCAGGTCGTTGGTACCAAACGAGAAGAATTCCGCTTCCTTGGCGATCTCGTCTGCCACCAGTGCAGCCCGCGGCAACTCGATCATCGTCCCGACCATGTAGTCGACCTTCATTCCCTTCTCTTTGAACACTTCATCGGCCACGCGACGAACGATTGCACCCTGGTTCGCCATTTCCTTCACCGTGGCGACCAGCGGAATCATCACTTCGGGGAGTACTTTGATTCCCTTCTTCGTGCAATCCACGGCCGCTTCGAAGATGGCTCGTGCCTGCATTTCGGTGATCTCTGGATACGTGATGCCAAGGCGACAACCACGATGCCCGAGCATGGGGTTGAACTCATGCAACTGCTCGACCCGGGCAAGGAGAGTGGGCAGCGCCTTCTTTAAGTCACCGGCTCCCTTTACGCTGTAGTCCTTGTATTTCGCAAGGAGCTCTTTTTTCTGCTTCGCGCTATAGGACGACAGAAGCGCGATATCGACCATCAACTCTTCACGGCGTGGCAGGAACTCGTGCAGCGGCGGATCCAGCGTGCGGATCGTCACCGGCAAGCCGTCCATCGCCTTGAAGACACCAGCGAAATCTTGGCGTTGCAGAGGCAGAAGCTTCTTTAGCGCCGCGCGGCGGCCTTTCTCATTGTCCGCGAGAATCATCTCGCGCATTGGGCCGATCTTTTTCTCGCCGAAGAACATATGCTCCGTACGGCAGAGCCCGATTCCCTCGGCTCCGAATGTCCGAGCCTGAATCGCATCTCGCGGAATATCAGCATTCGCACGAACCTTCATCTTGCGATACGGATCAGCCCAGTTCATGAACTTCTGCAACTCCGGGTCATCCGGTGACGGATCAAGCGTGTTCAATTTTCCCTTGATCACGCGGCCTGTAGTTCCGTCGAGCGAGATCCAATCGCCCTCTTTGAAGGTCTGCCCCTTCACCTTCATTTCGCGGGTCTTTTCGTTGACATCAATGTCCCCTGCTCCCGCCACGCAGCATTTGCCCATGCCTCGTGTCACCACTGCGGCGTGGCTGGTCATGCCACCGCGAGAAGTCAAAATGCCCTTCGCAACTTCCATGCCGTGAATGTCTTCCGGCGTCGTTTCGGCACGCACCAGAATCACAGGCTTCTTCTCCGTCTCGTGTCCCGCCATCCTGACAGCTTCGTCGGCGGTGAACACAATCTGTCCCACGGCTGCTCCGGGAGATGCCGGCAGTCCCGTTGCGAGAACTTCCACCTTCGTGCTCTTCTCATCCAGACGCGGAACGAGGAAGTCATAAAGTTGATTCGGATCAACCCGGAAGATCGCTTCGTCTTTAGTGATCAAACCCTCATCGACCATCTGAATCGCAATCCGAACTGCGGCCAGACCCGTGCGCTTGCCGTTGCGCGTTTGCAGCATGTATAGCTTGCCGTCTTGTACGGTGAACTCGAAGTCCTGAACGTCCTTGTAGTGCTGTTCCAGCCGAGTGGTGATCTCGCGCAGCTGGTTGTACGCTTCCGGCAAAATCTCATGCAGTTTTAGAATTGGGACCGGGGTGCGAACGCCGGAGACCACATCTTCCCCCTGCGCGTTCATCAGGAATTCACCGTAGAATTCTTTGGTGCCAATCGCGGGATTCCGCGTAAAGCCCACGCCTGATCCGCTCGTGTCGCCAAGGTTCCCGAATACCATGGCCTGGACATTGACCGCGGTACCCAGCATGTCGTCGATATTGTTCATGCGACGGTAGTGCTTAGCTCGATCGTTCTGCCAGGAACGAAAAACGGCGTCACGGGCGAGTACCAGTTGTTCCCGCGGATCCTGCGGGAAGTCGCGCTTGGCATGCTTCTTGACGACCTTCTTGTACTCGACAATCACTTCCTGAAGGTCCTTCGCAATGAGGTCGGTGTCGAGCTTGGTCTTGCGCTGCTTCTTCTTGGCGTCGAATACTTCGTCAAACGCCGCCTTCTCGATATCGAGCACAACGTTGCCGAACATCTGAATTAGACGACGGTAAGAATCAGCCGCGAATCTCGGATTATTGCTGCGCTTGGCGAGCGCTTCGACGCTCTTGTCGTTGAGGCCCAGGTTCAGAATCGTGTCCATCATGCCGGGCATGGAAAATTTTGCGCCCGATCGCACGCTCACCAGCAAGGGATTCTCGCCCGTGCCCAGTTGCTGTCCCTGCAGCGCTTCCAACTTGGCCAGGGCCTCGTCCATCTGCCGCTCGACTTCCTTCGACGTGGTCGCCGTCCGCATGTACTCCCGACATGCTTCGGTCTGGATCGTGAATCCCGGAGGCACGGGCAGTCCGGCGTTCGTCATTTCTGCCAGCCCTGCGCCCTTGCCGCCCAACACGTCTTTCATCTTTCCGTTGCCGTCGGCCTTGCCGCCGCCAAACGAGTACACGTACTTAGTTGCGGACGCTTTGTTCGTGGCTTTGGTTTCCTTCACTTCTGCTTCGGGGAGAGTGATCGTCGCCATATATATGAGTCCTTCTTCTATGAGATTTTACTCTTTACTGCACGTACTCGAGTCCATCCTGGACCAGTCACCACCCTTGCGAGTGAAATAGCTCACTTTGAAGTGGCGATCATCGAGCCGTTCAAATGCGAAACGTTGACTGGGCGCGGAACTGTTTCCTATAGCGTCTCCGTCCCACTGTAACTTCCCGGAATCCCATCCTTCCGAATGGAACTCGCGCGCGCCGCCGGACGAATCCTGCACGAGCATGACAAAACCTTTCCGTCCCGGATCCCAGCCCCATTCTGCTTGCGCGTGGTATTTGAAAGGAGGCTTGTCGTCATGTCGCGAGAAGAGCCACGTTCCGTCCAGATCTGCCGCAAAGTGCTCGTGCGCTTCGATCGTCTTGCCGGAGGAATCGAACTTGCCCGCGCACTCCCACTCGCCCTCAAAATACGAGAACGATTCAAGTAGCGTTTTCAATCGGACACTTTCAGCGGGGAGCGGCGAAAATGACGAACTCAACGCGGGCAAAACCGCCAGGGCAAACCCGGCAAGCAGTACTGTAATTTTGCCTTCCAGCCCCATGATTTACGCGGCGCTTTCTTTCGCTTCCGTGACGATCTCTGAAAAATCCGCGATCGACGAAAACTCTTTCAGTAACATCCGGAGCAGCGCCAGTCGATTGGCTCGTACGCGCTCGTCCTCAACCATGACCATTACTTTATCGAAGAAATGATCTACCGGTTCCCGGGCAGTGGATAGCAGGCGCAGCGCTTCGAGGTATTCGCCCTTCTCGCGGCATGCTTCGACATGCGGTCCCTCTCGCTCGAGATACGAAATCAGCTTCTTTTCTTCGTCCGCCGAACCGCTCAAACTTTCAATTTTATCGGCTGGGGTAATTCCCTTCTCATCCGCCTGCCTCAGAATATTCCGTATCCGTTTGCAGGCCGCACCGATGGCGACGAACTCAGGCATGTGCATCACTTGCTTGACCGCTTCCGCCCGCTGCACCGCATCGACCACATCTTCTGCGTCGGCGCCCAGCACTGCCTTCACCACGTCATACGAGTAACCACACACTTCACGCAAATAAAACTCCAGGCGCTCGCGGAAGAATGTTCGAACGTTCTCTTCGAACTTTTCGGCGCTGACAAACTTCTTCTCCGCCTCGGATTTCTGGTAGCCGCTCCGGGCATCGCTCATCAACTCAGTGAGCCGCAAAGGCAGCTTCTTTTCTGCGATCACCTTGACGATTGCATTAGCCTGCCTACGAAGCGCGAATGGATCCTTCGATCCGCTTGGAACAAGTCCCAGAGAAAACATTCCGGCAATAGTGTCTGCCTTATCGCCAATTGAGAGAACAGCTCCCTCTATCGAACGTGGAACGTCATCCTCTGTTGATTCGGGCTTGTATTGATCGTAAATTGCATCCGCAATAGACAACCGCGTCGCCTCGGGCAGCGACGGATCGAGTTGCTGCACTCGCGCATACAATCCACCGACAATACCCTGGAGTTCAGTGAATTCCTTAACCAGTTCAGTCGTCAGATCGGTCTTCGCCAGGCACGCAGCTTTATGAATCACGCCCGGACGTACGACCGTCCCACGTTGCTTCAGGACCTCGCTCAGCCAACTGCAGAGTCGCTGCACGCGATGGGTCTTGTCGTAGTAGCTGCCCAAATCTTTCTGGAAAGTCACATTCCGAAGTGAATCCAACCGCTCCAACAACGATTTCTTCTGATCCGTTTCCCAGAAAAACCGCGCGTCGTTGAAGCGAGCGCGCAACACGCGTTCGTTCCCGATCTTCACCAATCCCTTCGGATCACTGTCCGTGTTCAGGACCGCCAGGAAATGGGGCAGCAATCTGCCTGAAGCATCTTCCAGAGCAAAGTACTTTTGGTGATCCCGCATCACAGTGACGAGCACTTCTTCCGGTAAGACCAGAAATTGAGGATCGAACCCGCCGAGGATTACAGACGGATATTCGGTGAGATTCACGACCGTATCGAGCAGAGGTTTGTCTTCGCGCCAGCGGGCGCCCGGAATCGTTCGCGTCACCGCATCCAGAGCCTTACGAATCTGATGCTCCCGCTCGACCCGCCCCAAGACCTTCGCAGCGCGCAGCGATTCGACGTATGCTGAGCCCGCCCGTGGAATCGGCACAGCCTCGTCGCAGAGAATCCTGTGTCCCCGCGAGCGATTCCCTGCCTTAATGCCATCAAATTCCAGCGGAATTGTTTCGCCATCGAGCATCGCGACCAGCCATCGTACCGGACGCACAAACCGCTCGTTCGGTTTGCGCCAGTACATATTCTTCGGCCAGTAGATCGTGGCGATTTCTTTCGGAAGAGCGTCGGCCAGAATCTCTGCGGCGTTTCTGCCCTTCTTCGTCACCTTCGCGGATATGTATTCACCCTTGGGAGTCGTAATTCTTTCCAGCCGAGAAACATCCACACCGGCCTTCTTGGCAAACGCGATTGCAGCAGGAGTTGGCTGACCCTCTTTATAGGCAACGTTCACGGACGGCCCCGTCAATTGTTCGACGGCGTCGTCTTGAGCGGCCGCGATGCCGGCAGCCATCACGGTCAGTCGTCGCGGCGTGTCGAAAGAGGTCAGTTCGTCACCTGATAAGCGTTCGCGGGCGAGTAAGGCCGTCAGACGCTCGCGTAATTCACTCGAAGCGGCGTCGATCATCCGCGCTGGAATCTCTTCGCACCCGATCTCTAGAAGAAAATCTGGCATGCCTTCAAACCATCAAGTGTCTCAAATCCTACAGCCCACAAATGTGACGCAAATCACAGCCGACTTGCCTTATCCCACAGGAGCAAGTTTTTCTTTCGCTCGGCTTGATTCTTTCTCGCGCGCAGGTTCAGTCTGGTCGGTGTCTTTCGATGAGGATTTTTCGCTCTGCTGATCCACCCACGCTTTCGCAATTCCCACGGCGAGTGCACGCACCCGCGCGATCACTCCGACACGCTCTGTTACCGAAATCGCGCCGCGCGCGTCGAGAATGTTGAACATGTGCGAGCACTTTAAGCAAAGGTCATAAGCACCCAAAAGCGGGAATCTCTCCTTCTCGCGCGCGGACCCAGCAGAAGTCTCGTCCCTCGCAAGAACGGCATACCGTTCCAGAAGAGCCTTGCATTCAGCCTCGCACAACTCGAAGTGTTTCCAGGCCTTGTCGACGTCTGCTAGTTCGAAGTTATAAACCGAAAACTGCAGTTCATCGGCCAGGCGCACATCTCCATACTTCACTACGCCGCCCATCTCCGGATCACGCGCCCAAACAATATCGTAGATTGAATCAAGTCCTTGCAAGAACTGCGCGATGCGCTCTAATCCGTACGTTAGTTCTGCAGAAATTGGAAACAGATCCACGCCACCGCACTGCTGGAAATATGTGAACTGGGTGATCTCCTGCCCATCGAGCATCACCTGCCAGCCCACACCCCATGCGCTCAACGTCGGCGCTTCCCAGTTGTCCTCTTCAAATTTAATATCGTGCTCGCGCAGATCGATCCCGATTGCTCCGAGAGACTCCAGATACAACTCCTGCACATTTTCCGGCGGAGGCTTCAGAATCACCTGCAACTGCATGTGCTTGAAAAGGCGGTTAGGATTCTCGCCGTAGCGGCCATCTGCGGGACGTCGCGACGGTTGAACGTAGGCAACCTTGTAAGACTTGGGCCCGAGCACCCGCAGAAAGGTTTCTGGAGCCATCGTGCCCGCTCCGACTTCGACGTCGTACGGTTGTTGCAACACACATCCGCGCTCGGCCCAAAAAGCCTCGAGACGCAGAATGAGTTCCTGAAACGTAAGCGGATTGGGATTGGCTGGGGTCACTGCTAATTTTCGAAGTCGAAGGTTAATCGATGATTGTAACGGAAGGAGCCGCGAGTCGTCAGCTAGCCTAACGCTTCCGCCAATAAGTATGTCTACCTTTAGTGATCCGCAGCCACCGACTAGAAATCGCTCTTCTCGAGCATTCCGGCTGTGACCAGCTTCTTCTCCAGGTGACGCTGCAAAATCTGAACCAGAAATTTCCGCAAGTCGGCGGCTTGCGCCTTTGGCCAAGGGGCTTCGGCAAACGTGTCCACAGGGGCACGAAACATCAGAGCCGCAAGTGCCCGCGACTCGCCCGAAATCTCGGATGACGCGAGCCGTTTATCGTCTGCGCACATCAAGCCATCAGCCAGCGCGTGAAAATAGGCGCGGCTGCCATTTAGAGTGCGTCCGCAGACCACACACTCCGTCAGTTCTGGCAGAAATCCGACTAAGCGCGTCAGCCACAGTTCGAAGTACGTCACGGGCATCCAGATTTCCGGACCGGTAAGGACGTGCAGCACAGAAAGCGTCAGCCGGAAGATTGCGTCGTTCGCTTCGCGATCCGGGAGCAACTCGTCCAGCAACTCGGCGATATGCCCCAGAGCCACGGCGCGCGCGTAGCTGACCTCTGCAGACATCGGAGACTCAAGTACTTCGCAAGCATCCAGCCGCGCCAGTTCCTGGCGCTCGCGAACGTCATAGAACGCTTTCACGTAGGTCAGAGGCTCAAGCGCGCCCCCGAAACGGCGTTTCGACTTCTTCGCCGAACGGGCCACGCCCCGCACCTTGCCTTCCGCCCGCGTAAAGAGGGTCACCAGCAGATCCGCCTCCCGCAGCGGATAGCTGCGCAACACGATCGCTTCTGACTCTCTGAGGGCCATAGAACTTCCGCAAAGCTCGATTCTAGTGGATTTGGTTCCGGTGAAGGCCAGATCGACCCCCAATGGACAAATCGATTATCGGCAACCTATCGAGAGCCGCGAACGCATCTCACTCCGATATACTGGCAAAACTGTGAAGACCATCGTCTCTATTCTTCTCATCGCATGCTTCGTCCCGGCTCTCAGCCTTGCCGACGACGAGTCCTTCAGCCGCGTCAAGGTCCCAGACACAAAAGGGAAGGCCGTCGACGCTGTGCTGACTTTTAACGACTCGAAGAAGGCTGTCGAGATCCATCCTGCCAAGGGCGACCCCATCAAAATCCCCTATGACCAGATTGACAAATTCTCCTACGAATACACGAAAAAACACCGAGTGAGCGAGGGGACGATTGCAACTGCAGCAATCGGAATCGGCGCTGTGGCGATGTTAACCAAGTCCAAGAGCCACTGGCTCGAAATCGAATACCACGAGGAAGACCTGCCCAAGACCTACGCCCTTCGCATGGACAAGCACAATTACATTCGGATTCTTGAGGCCGTAAAATCCCACACGGGCAAAGATGCGGAAGTTCTAGGAAACGCCGACAAGCGCCGGAGATAGATTAATTTACCGCGGGAAAACTGCATCAAATATAAAAGGGCGTGCCCCCATGGAGGGACGCACGCCCCGGAATTCAGGCTGAAATCAGCTGCAGGCCGGCCGAAGTTTATCGACCGTAGTACTTCGCATTGCGTTCCGTGAACGCATTCCATTTTTCCGGCAGGTCGTCGAGGGCAAAAATCGCCGAAACCGGGCAAACCGGAACACACGCTCCGCAATCAATGCATTCGACCGGGTCGATATACAGCAATTCCTCGGTGGCGTAAGCCGGCTCGTCCTTCTTGGGATGAATGCAATCGACTGGACACGCGTCCACACATGCGGTGTCTTTCGTGCCAACACAGGGCTCAGCAATTACGTAGGCCATAAAGGTGTCATTCTCCTGAGAGCTTTCGCTTATCTTACTACCACAACGGACAGCCCGGTCAATCCACAGGACCGCACATTCTAGCAAGAATTCGGGCAAGCGGTACAGAGCGGAACTCCGGGCGAACAGCGATGGTCCGTTATCCGCCCGCCATTCCCGATCCGGACACTTCTCGCAAACTAAAGTAATGTGGCGCGTAACACCAGCGGATGTCATTAATGATGCATACGTGCGGTGTGGCTCTCGTGGGAGGGCGGCTAATGAACAAGCTCAGTGTTGTCGTTTCCCTGATTACGGACGACAACGACTATCAACTCGAACAGGCGGCTTCTGCTCAGGCCGCCGCCCAGAAACTCGGCGCCAGCGTCGAGATTATCTACGCCGGCAACGATGCCGTGCAACAGACCCAACAGATTCTGAAATTCATCCAGGAACCCAGCAAGCGGCCTGACGCCATTCTGGTCGAACCAGTGGGAACAGGCATGCCCCAGATTGCGCGGGCAGCCGTTGGCGCCGGCATTGCCTGGGGAATCATGAATACCAACGTTGATTACGTTTCCCAGTTGCGCCAGCATGCCCTTGTCCCGGTGTTCACGGTTCTGTCAGACCACGAAGCGATCGGCAAGATACAGGGCCAGCAGATGGGCGCCCTGTTGGGCGATAAAGGATGCGTACTGTACATCGAAGGGCCCTCGGGGCGGGACGTGGCCAGGATTCGTACCAAAGGTATGCTCTTAACCAAACCAGCCGGCATTGAGATAAAGACCGTCAAGGGCGACTGGACTCAGAACAGCGGATATCACGCCATCAGATCGTGGCTCTCTCTCAGCACCTCGCGGCAACTTCACGTAAGCATGGTCGCAGGTCAGAACGACGACATGGCCATCGGGGCTCGTCGTGCTTTCGAAGAATTGGGAGACCTGCGTGATCGCGATTCCTGGCTGCGGCTTCCCTTCCTCGGATGCGACGGCGTTCCGCGATCCGGCCAGGAATGGGTACGCCAAGGACGATTGGCCGCCACGGTAGTGTCTCCTCCTATCGCGGGTGAGGCCGTGAACCTTTTGGCTGCAGCTCTGAGGGCTGGTTCACAGCCGCAAGAGCGTACCCTGGTCGCTCCGAGTTCCTTTCCTGGAGTGAAGGACCTTCAGAAAGCGCGAGCAGCCGCTGGATCTCAAACCTAGGAGACTTTTGGAAAAGAAGAAGGCCGACAGCATTCGCTGTCGGCCTTCTTCCGTTTGCTTCAACCTAACTTACCGGCGCCCGCCGCCACCATGAAAGCCGCCACCGCCGTGGAATCCTCCGCCTCCGCCATGAAATCCGGCTGCGCCATGGAATCCTCCGCCTACAGGACCACGTGCATATCCGCCGCGAGCATACCCGCCACGAACGTAGCCCGCATGGCCATAGCCCCAGCCCGGACGAGCATATCCACGTCCCCAGTATCCCGGACGGCCGTAATAACCATGACCCCAGCCTCCGTGATACCACGGTCCGGCGCCGATGAAGAGACCGTTCACAAACCAGTTCGGCCCGTAATATCCGTACGGGGCGCACGCATACGGATAGTAGTTATAGTATCCCCATTGGCAAACCGGAGGGCCCGCGACGTATCCCGGTCCAACGTTGACGCCGATTCCCACTCCCACCTGTGCCTGCGAATAAGCCAGCGGCACCATCAATACCGCCAGCAACGCCACATATTTTAAGTAACGCATATCAACCCCCTGACTTGACCGGTTTGACCGGCCCAAAAACCCCTGCGACTTGGCTTCCGGCATCTCTTTCGCCTATCCGCCGTTTGGCATTGTCGCTACCTATTTGAACAGCGCAGGAGCGAAAAAGTTGCAGGAATCAGGGTGGCTGATTTCAGCCATCCCGCTCAAATTCAACCACTTACAGGGATTCTGGCCGAGCACCTCTAAGGCCTGTAGATCCAGGCCTGTGCGGTCGCCACATCGTTATTCGGATACCCGCCCGCCAGAAGCACACAGCCATCCTTGAGTCTGGTTTCTGACATGAAATGGCGGGCGTCATTCATCTCTCCAGCCGCGAGAAGGAACCTTCCCTGGGCGAGATCAAAGACTTCAACTTCCTTGCTCCCTCCCGCAATCAACAGGTTCCCCGACGCTAGCTGTACGGCTTCATCTGGTAGTTTGAAACGGCTGTCGTTCAAGGGTGAAGCGGGCGCGAACTTCCCGGTCTGCGGATCGTAGATCTCCGCGCTGTTCAGATTCCCATTCCATCCCCGCGAATCCGAGCCTCCTGCAATCAGCACTCTCCCGTCCGGTAGAAGCCCTGCCGTATGTTTACACCGCGCCACCCCCAAGCTCGCACTCTGAGTAAAAGCGCCAGTCTTTGGATCGTACAATTCTGCATCCGCCTCCACATGATCCGCGTACCCACCGGCGATCAGGACTCTCCCATCTTTAAGCAGCGTCGCCGTATGCGAGATTCGTGCTTGGTGCATCGAGCCGGTCGGCTGAAATGACAACGTTTTGACGCGGAAAATCTCAGCGGAAGCGAGTGATTTATTGTCCTCCTCTTCGCCGCCAGCGATGAGCACATCTCCATTGTTCAGGAGCGTGGCACTTGGCCGGCCGCGCCGGGTGGTCATTTTTCCAATCGTCGTGAACTTGCCAGTAGCTGGATCGTAGAGTTCTGCCGAATCCGTACCTCCCATGCCGACCCACCCTCCCGCGACCAGCACTTTCCCCGACGGCAGCAGTACGGCGATGTGCCCAACGCGCCGCTCGTTCATTTCGCCTGTCTGACTGAATTTGCCCGTGGTCGGATCGTACAGTTCGGCCGACTTATAGAAATCCTGATTTCGACGCATCCCTCCAACGATGAGAACTTTGCCATCGGGCAAGAGCGTGGCACTGTGCCCGGATCGCGGCTCGAGCATCGCCCCAGCCGGGGCAACGGATCCAACGCGCGTAATCTTCGGGCTCGAAACGCGGAACGCTAACAATCCGGTAGCGAAGGTGATGGTGATGCAGGCTACGAGCAGCAGACGGGAGCGATTCATGATGTCCTCCTGAGGAAGTAGGACGCCAGGGACCAGACTAAGTAAGCATGAAACTTCTGAAGTAAGTTGTTACGCTCCGACCAATTCCTTCTTCTCGCTCGGTTCGTACTCCACGATATACCCGGCCACTGCGCTGGCAGCAACTGTGAACGGCGACGCAAGATACATTTGCCCTGGGCCGCTCCGTCCAGGGAAATTCCGGTTCTGCGCGCTGATCACCACCTGATCGGGACGCGTCGAAACACCCGGACCGGCGTTGATGCAAGCTCCACAACTTGGCTCGATCACATGCGCCCCCGCCTTGCTGAAAACATCCAGATAGCCGCGCCGAACGCAATAATCCCTGGTCTCCTGCGAACCAAACTGGATGTAGAACTTAACGGAATCCGCGACCCGTTTGCCCTGCTTGAGAGCGTCGGCAAGAACGGCGGCATACATATCCATGTCTTCATTTTTTCCGGCCGTGCAAGTTCCTCCGTAGGCAATTTCGACGGGTACAGGAGTGTTCAACTCACGGACGTATTTGCCGTTGCCCGGATCTCCGGGCGTTGCCACCATCGGAGTGATGTCGGCGGCATCGAGCTCGATCACATGCGCGTACTGCGCTCCGGGGTCACTATAAAGTCCCTCAATCATTGCTTCGGCTTTCTTGCGATCGACACTGCGCCGATCAACCAGGAAATCCACCGCCTTCTTGTCGGGTGCAACGATTCCGGTAAACCCGCCAATCTCCGCTGCCATGTTGGTCATGGTCGCGCGTTCATCGACGCTGAGCTCTTCGATCGCCTCGCCCGCGTATTCCATCACCTTGGCCAGCGCCTTACCGCTACGCACGTAATCGAGGCTCAGAATTTTCAGGATGAAGTCTTTCGCAGTCACGTTCGGGTGCTTCTTCCCACGAACCACGATCTTCACCGACTCCGGAACCTTCACCCGCACATCTTTCGTGATCCATGAATTGAAGACGTCCGTCGTACCGATGCCGAATGCAACACAACCGATCGCGCCCACATGCGGCGTATGTGAATCGGAACCGATGTTCAACTGCCCGGGCAGCGCATAACTCTCGAGCACAATGGAGTGACAGATGCCTTCCGAGCCTTTGCGGTCGGTCAGCTCGCCGTGCAGCCGTATTCCCTGCTTCTGGGCGAAATCTTGTTGCTTCAGCTTCAGTTGCGTCGCCAGGTCGAGCAGGCCGAGTTTCTTCTTCTCTTCAGAAATCACTTCGTCGAGAAACGTAAGATGATCGCGGAAGAACAGAATCGTGGAAGGATCGTTCACCTTCGCGTCTTTGCCGACGTAATGTTCGAAGAAAATTGCCGCCATCGGCGTAACGTACTCGTGGCTGAAGCGCAGATCGGCGCGTGCAAATCCGGTATCGCCGGGCTTCACGGACGACACTCCCACTTCACCTTTGTCATTGAGCATGTGCCGCGCGAAGATTTTCTCGGCGACGGTCATCGCCCGCAGACCGCCAGCCGCTTGAATCGGCGGCAGAAACACTTTCCCCTGCATGCGCGCGATATTGAATGGGAAGAGCCCACCGTACTCGATAACCTGCCGCGTGATCTCGTCCTCGCCGGCCGTGAACTCGCTGAGAGCGATCTCTTCCCCGCTGCGAATTCGATCAATCAGCGAAAAATTGGTTGAAGTCAGCAGCCCAAGGTTTTGACAGTTCTGTTTGTAGATGCGCTCGATATTTTCCGCAATAACGACACGAATCCCAGCACACATCTCGGCATACGGGGACTGCTCGCGACTCGATCCCTTCCCGCGCCTCTTTCCGCTGACCGCGCATACAAATCCGCCGCGCTTCACATCTCCGCGCCCAATGGGTGTGCCGCTTCCACATTTCAAACCGAGGTATGGAATCTCGCCGAGCGTCTCATCGAAATAGAAACAATAGTGCGCCGGAGTGATCTCATCCGTCGAAATATCGTCGCGCAGCTTTGGATTGTTCGCGGGATTCTTTGTATCCCAAGGCAGGTCTTCACCCGCGAGTTGCTTTTTGATGAGTTCCGGATCCTCGGTGAGAAACAGAATGCGTCCCTGCAGCCGGACTTTGTCGGGGCGCTTTTCGATCTTGCGTTCCAGAAGTGAGTTAATCACGGTTAACCTGAAGTGTTCTTAGAATCGGCCGCCGAGGCGGATCGGCGTCCCCACAAATTCATTGTACCGCCGCCAGCTATGGTGCAGCTGCTAAGGCTTGTACGCGCGCGGGTCAGGCAAAGCGTCCAGGCCACGCCCCGCGAATATCTCTTGAAATTCATTCACCAATGCATCATGGACCAAGCCATTCGACGCCAGCGTCTCCCGGCTGTCGACGAGAAAAGCAGAGCCATCGAACCGGCTGACCTTGCCTCCCGCCTCTTCCACAATGAGTGCGCCGGCCGCGGTGTCCCACGGATTTAAGTTGAATTCCCAGAAGCCGTCGAAACGTCCGGACGCCACGTTGCACAGGTCGAGCGCTGCAGATCCCGCTCGGCGCACACCGTGCGTTCGTAGAGTGATCTGGTGATAGAAATGGATATTCGGATTCTTGTGCCGCTTGTGGCTGGGAAATCCCGTCGCAACCAGGCATTCCTTCAACTCCGCCGCCTTCGATAC
>Ga0181528_10001668_pt1 | contig 13740 bp, 8 predicted proteins | sample PEATcosm2014_Bin_47_FD_119742 | JGI IMG/M metagenome (GOLD analysis project Ga0181528, IMG submission 119742) | Peatland microbial communities from MTU Mesocosm Facility, Houghton, MI, USA - PEATcosm2014_Bin10_10_metaG | ecosystem: Environmental > Terrestrial > Soil > Wetlands > Peat | place...
CGGCAATATCCTGGCGCGACATGGCCAAGCTGATCGTCTTCTGGTCGGCGGATTTTTCCGCCCAATCCAGCAAGAAGGCCACGACCTTCTCGACGGCGCTGCGGCGGCCGAGCAGCAACGAATGGTCTTGGGCGCGCGCCATGCCGCGCATGGCGAAGGATAGAAGCTCCCGCGACAAGAGCGCATCATTGCAGGCGAACAAATCCTGCTTGCTCTTGCGATAGGCGATCACGGTGCAATCGCTGACTGCTTCCGCCGACAGCCGATAATCCGAACCTGGCTCGAACCCGAAGATCTCGCCGGCGACATGGAAGGCATCAATCTGGCGACGACCTGGAATCCTGAACTGGCGCGGCGGACCGGGGCCGCCATCGCCGCCCAGGCCCGCGCCAACGGAGTGGACATGATTCTGGGCCCGGTCTTGGATGTGGCCCGCGACCCGCGGTGGGGCCGCGTGGAGGAGGATTTTGGCGAAGACCCGTATCTGACCGGCCAGCTTGGTCTGGCTTATGTCCAGGGCATGCAAGGCGATTCCTTGGACACCGACCATACGGTCATTGCGGAACCGAAACATTTTGCCGGCCACGGCAGCCCGGAAGGCGGCCTCAACATGTCGCCCGTCCATGCGGGCGAACGAGAAGTCCGCTCCATCATGCTTAAATCTTTCGAACCCGCCGTGCGCGAGGGCAAGGCGATGGGCATCATGGCCGCCTATCACGACATTGACGGCGTCCCCTGCACCGGGAACCCGTGGCTGTTGAACCAAGTCCTGCGCGACGAATGGGGCTTTCAAGGTTTTGTCCTCTCAGACTTGGGCGCGGTCCGGCGGCTTTACGACACGCATCACGTTGCGGATTCCTCCACCAATGCCATCCTGCTGGCGCTCAATTCCGGCGTGGACATGCAATTCTATGATTTCGACCATGCGACCTTTCAAAGCGCGCTCATCAACGGCGTGGGCAGCGGCCAGGTATCCGAAGCCACGGTAAATCAGGCCGTCGCGCGCGTCCTGCGCGTCAAATTTCAGCTTGGCCTGTTTGATCATCCGTTTGTAGACGAGAGGCTTGATGGCGCCGTCCGCGGTTGCCAGGCACATGCCGATCTGGCGCTCGAATCTGCCCGTCAATCCATGTGTTTGCTTAAGAATGACGGCGGGCTGCTGCCATTAAAAAAGAATCTAAAGCGCATCGCCGTCATTGGCCCCAACGCCAGCCTCGCCCGGATTGGCGACTACACGGAAGCCGCGCAGGAAAGCCCGGCGCAGGGCATGCTGGAGCAGATCAAGGAACTGGTTTCCCCGAATTCGGAGGTTTTATTTGCCGACGGCCAAGACCTTAAAAAAGCCGTGGCCACGGCCAAAAAGGCGGACGTCGTGATTCTTGGCCTGGGCGAATGGCTAAAAATTTCGGGCGAAGGTTTTGACCGTTCCGACCTGAATCTTCCCGGCAGACAGGAAGAACTCTTGGAGGCCGTCGCCGCCGCAGGCAGGCCGGTCGTGCTGGTGCTGCAAAACGGCCGGCCGCTGAGCATCACCTGGGCGGCCGGACACGTTCCGGCGATTTTGGAGGCGTGGTATCCCGGCGAATTCGGCGGTCGCGCCATCGCCCAAACGCTGTTTGGCGACAACAATCCGGCGGGCCGGCTGCCGATCACCTTTCCGCGCAACGTTGGTCAGCTGCCGGATTATTACGACCATTTTCCCTCCAAAAAAGATTCCTATATCGAGGGCGACAGCTCGCCGCTGTTCGTCTTCGGACAGGGCTTGAGCTACACGACTTTCAAATATGGTGATGTCAAGGTCACGACACCCCCGCCCCACAGCGCCGATGATTTGCTGGTCTCCTGCAAGATCGCCAACACTGGCAGGCGCGCAGGCGACGAGGTGGCGCAGCTTTATGTGCGCCAGGAGACCGCGAGCGTGGCCACGCCGGTCAAGGCCTTGAAGGGATTTTTGCGGATCCACCTGCAGCCCGGCGAATCAAAAATCGTCACGTTCCATCTGAAGCAGGCCGACCTGGCGGTCTGGGATGCCAATCACCAATGGCGGGTTGAGCCGGGAGAATATACGCTCACCGTGGGCGGCAGTTCAGCCGGCGGATTATCCACCCGGTTTGCCTTGAAATAGAACAATCGAATCAGAACAATCGAATCTCCATTTTTCGTTCAATATTGTTCCGACCGGTGTCTGGCCACCGCTTCGAGCCGGCTGCGCACATGCATTTTGAGACAAATGTTTTTCACATAGGTCCGCACGGTCTCCGTGCCGATGTTCAATTTGTCGCCAATCTCCTTGTAGATATACCCGGAGGCGAGCAATTCCAGAACTTCGCCTTCGCGAGGCGACAAATTTTCCGCCTCCCGGGGTGAATTGCCCACCAAATGGAAATGCTTCACCACCTTGCTGGCAATGTGGCTGGACATGGGCGCGCCGCCGGTGGAAACATCGCGAATGGCGGCCAGCAGTTGTTCCGGGGGGCTGGATTTGACCAGATAGCCGTTGGCACCGGACTTCAAGGCCCGGAAAATCCGCTCGCTGTCCTCATAGACCGTAACCATGATGACCTGCATGGTCGGCGCCACCTTCTTGATTTCGGCGACGCATTGTATCCCCGACATGCCCGGCAGCTTGATGTCCATGAGCACCACGTCGGGATTTTTTGCGAGAATCTGCGGCAAGGCCTGCTCGGCGGAGTTAAACGCCCCCAGACATTTTATGTCTGGCGCGGATTCAAGAATTTGAACGAGCTGTTCCCTCAATCCCCGATCGTCTTCCACAATGACTACTGATTTTTTCATGAAAATTATTTGCAAATGGAGCGAATCACTCCTCACCCGCCGGGCCGTTGTGACTCATGATCCTTGAATGGGCAACCTGATTCTCAAACGCATCCGAACCGTTGTCCCCTGGCCGGGTTTGCTTTCGATCAAACAGCTGCCCCCGATATTTTGCAAACGTTGCGTCATATTAGCCAGCCCGTTGCCGCGATTAATGCCATTCAGATCAAATCCAGAGCCGTCGTCGTGAACCGTGACCTCCAAAAAGCCATCGGCGAATACCATGCGGATGGTCACTTCGGAAGCCTTGGCGTGCTTGATGATATTATGCACCGCCTCTTTCACCGCCATGCTGATATTATGGCGCGTCTGGCTTGAAACCTGGACATCATGCGGCAGATCGAGCACATGAAAGCGGCAGCGCAGCACGGTCCGCTCGCAGGATTGCTTCACCATCTGGCACAGATAATTTCCCAGGGCCTCGAGATTGTCATTTTCAGGATTGACCGCCCACACGGTCTCATACAGGGCCGCCACCAATTCCCGCGACATTTTTGAAACTTTGTCAAAATCGGCGCGCGCCATGTCTGGAAAGGAAGTATTTTCCTGGGCCATGGCACTCAGCAGGGATATTTGGGTGATCCGCGCACCCAGGTCGTCGTGAATATCGTGTGCGATGCGCAACCGCTCCGTTTCCAAAACGCGCTGCTGTTTCAGGCGAAGCATTTCGCGCCGCATCCGGTGCCAGACGAAGTAACGGCTGATGCCGGCGATCATCGCCGTGAGCGCCACCAAAAGGGCGCCCCAGAACCACGGCGTTTTCCAGATTGGCTGGGGGACGAAGATTCCCACCGATGATTCCCCGCCGGTGAACATTCCCATCACATCAACGCCGCGCACAAGAAACTTGTAATGGCCGGCGGATAATCCGCTGTAAACAGCTTCGTGTGGAATGCCCGAACCCATGCTATACATTTCATTCCATTCCACCACCAGGTTGTCGCCCGGCGCGACCGCCGGCGCCGATTCCATGATATTGTGCCACTCGCCGTGACTGGATTTATCCACGTCCACTATGGCGAAGGCCTCAATTTGGGGGTCTTGCCCGAGCTTCACGATCTTGGCCATGCTGGGCCGCGTGCCGTCATGCATCCAGCCGGCGGGCGGATCGTCGTTGGAATGATCTCCCTGATCCGTGTCAAAGGGCGATTGCAGCAGGACAACGTTGCCATGGTTGCTGGTGGTTTTCGACACCACCAGATTCGCCACAACATAAATGCCAACACTATCCGGCGGGCCGGCTGAAGAAATAACGACCAGCAAACGTGTCGCCTGGGGCGGAACGACCAGGGTTTCCCGGCGGTGCGTCAGCGAGGAGTTTTTCAACGAGCCCGTCCAGCCGGTGCTTTCGCCCTTGACGGGATACAGGTTTTGGCTGATTTGATCGCCGGAACCATTATAAAATCGAACCGTCAACCCCATTTCACTGCTGGCTTCGTGCCAGATATTCTCGTATCCATCGAGCTGGTAGCGCAAACGCAGCGGCGGTTGGCTTGCATTCGTGGCCAATCCAATACCGAAAACAATGTTGTCGGGAAACGAGCCGAGGCTGACGTCTTTCGACCCGCGGACAGGCAATGATTTTCCGTTTACACTGATGGATTGAATCTCCAGCGCGTTCGTATCTGCGGCCGCCCGCAAAGGCAAAACTAAAATCAAAACCAGCCAAACCAATATTGATTTGGGCAACGCTTTTCCGAAACAGAAATATCTGTTGGTTGAACGGAAGCTGGCTTTCATGATGGTTACTTTAACAGCGAAAAATCAAATGTGAACAACCGACTGCTTTAATAATTTATGTATCACCATTTCCACTCCTGTTGAAAGCGTTCAAAGCCCTGCCCGCCGGCGGTGTGCAGGCCGGAGCCAGAATGTGGCAATTCGCGCCGGCGGCACCCTCGGGGCAAACACCTAAGCCGGCCCACAGCCATTGCGGCAGGAAGAACGGCGCGGCCGGTTGCCGGTTAACTTCGGCGGCCGTTGAATCGTTGTATTCCATTCAAGTCATCTGGATTTAATTATTTGTTCGATTCTTTGTCGGCAGGGGATCCAGCTGCAATGTGCGCACCAGATAATCATCCAATACTTTGTCAAATCCCGCACCCCCGGGGAAAGCGTGGCCGCCTCCGGGCGTCATCCAATAGATTGCATCCGCACCGGACGCCTTTAATTTTTCATAGAGCGCCCTGCCGTGCAGGCCGGGCACGATGGGATCTTTTTGGCCGTCGCAAATCAGCAGCGGCGGAACATCCTGACGCACCTGTCCAATGGGACACATGCGGGTGTATAGCAACTTGTGCTCTTCGGTGTCAGGCGTGATTCCATGAAAAAGAACGCGCAATCGCGGATGCGAATCGTCGGGAATTTTGTCATCCGGCCCGCGAAAGGAAATGTTTCCGTCCTGATTGGTGATAACATCATCCGGTCCCTGACTCCAAAACCGGACGAAATCCGTGGGCGGAATGTAGCTGAAGCTGCCCGAAACGCGGGCGCTGACATTTTCGAGCCCGGCGGCTGGGCCGCCATCGTCAAAATTTTCCGGCACCATTGACACCATCAGGCTCAAGTGCCCGCCCGCCGAACCGCCGGTGACCTCGATCCGGTTGGGATCAATGTTAAATTGCTTTGCGTTCTGGCGGATGAACCGAATCGCGTTGCGGCAATCGCGAATGTTTTGCGGGAAGCCGCCCTCATCGCCCAGCCGATACCGGATGGAAAAAACCGCCAGGTTATGGCGCATGAACCACTGCCAGCCGCCCACCCCTTCGATTTGCGAGGCCGCATCGCCGCCGAACCACCAGCCGCCGTGAATCTCCACCATCGCCGGCACCGGTGCGGCGGCGCTGGCCGGCAGAAATGCATTCAACGTGAGTTCCTGGCCGCCGGCCCGGGCATAGACGACATTCAATTCAGAGCGGTAAGCTGGATACGGGCGGCCGCTCGCATCTGCTGCGCCGGCAGCAATAGGCGCCGCCAAAGCCAGGCAGCCAAGAAAAAGGGCGGAGAGAATTCTCATGCTTTTGAAAAGAAGGTCAGACAAAAAATTGCGGCATCAAACATTGCGGCATGATTTGGCAAATTACCGGTGGTGTTCATCTTAATCCTTTTTCCCATTTGAGCCATCCCCGTTTTAGGGGATGTCGGCCTGCGCCGGGCTCGGATAACTTCCAGTGATCAGCTCGCGAACGAAACTTGTATGTCGTTTTGTCGTGCTCGCCGTCGCAAGCTGGCATTCACATATCTAAACTGAAGATTTCAATATTATGGGAGCCATCGCCACCCCTTCTGCGCGCAATGACGTGAAGCCCAACGGATCCGTCCAGACCTATCGCGGGCCGTTTTCCATCATGACGGTGCTATTTTTCATGTGGGGATTCATGACCGTTTTCAACGACATCCTGATCCCGCGTTTCAAGGAGGCCTTCACGCTGAGTTACTTCGAGGCCATGCTCGTGCAATTCGCCTTCTTTGGCGCCTATTTTATCGGCTCGCTGATCTATTTCATCATCTCGGTCACGATCGGCGACCCGATTGCGCGCATCGGCTACAAAAATGGCGTGGTCATCGGCCTGCTGATCTCCGCCAGCGGCAGCGCGCTCTTCTGGCCGGCCGCCACGAATGTCTCGTATCCTTTGTTTCTGATCGCCCTGTTCGTCGTCGGCCTGGGCTTTGCCATGCTGCAAATCGCCGCCAACCCGTATGTGACGATCCTGGGGCCGGAGCGCAGCGCCGCCGGGCGGTTGAATTTGGCGCAGGCGTTCAATTCGGTCGGCACCACCATCGGGCCGCTGATTGGCGGTTATCTGATTTTCCAATACTTCGCCAAAACCGGCGCGCACGGCGCGGATTCCGTCAAGGTGCCGTATCTGGCGTTCTGCATCGTGTTTGTGATTCTGGCGGTGATTTTCTTCTGCATCCACCTGCCCCATGTCGGCGAAGGCAAGGTCGAACGCGGCATCGGCGCGATGAAATACCCGCATGTCATGCTCGGCGCGCTGGCCATCTTCATGTATGTCGGCGGCGAGGTGGCCATTGGCAGCTCCATCATCAATTTTCTGGGCCAGCCCAGCGTGGCAGGGTTGACGGCGCTGGAAGCCAGCAAATACGTTTCCTTGTTTTGGGGCGGCATGTTGATCGGCCGGTTCATGGGCGCGGTGGAACTGAGCGAAATGAAAACGGCCAACAAGCAGCTGTTTCTGGCGGGCATTCCCTGCGCGGCCTTTCTCATATTGTGGTCGTTGCGCGGCTGGGATGTGGTCGTCAATTACCTGCCGCTGCTGGTGCTCTGCTGGGTGCTGTTTCAGTTCGGCAAGGCGCTGGCCAACCGCACGCTGATGATTTTCTCACTGACCATCGTCGTCCTGCTGGCCATTTCGATCTGCGCAGGCGGCAGGCTGGCGATGTGGTGCATCGTGGGCATCGGCCTGTTCACCTCCATCGGCTTTCCATCCATCTTTTCGCTGGCGCTGGACGGCATCGGCGTTTACAAGGGCCAGGCTTCATCGCTGCTGGTCATGGCCATTCTGGGCGGCGCCATCTTGCCGGCGCTGCTGGGGCGCATCGCCGATGTGTGGAGCCTGCAAACCTCGCTGATCGTCCCCCTGCTCGCCTATGCCTATGTGGCGTTTTACGGCTGGAAAGGCCATCGCATCGGCCGCCCGATTCAGGCCGGAGCCCCTGAAGAGATTTATGGCGGCCTTCGAGAGCCCCTCGCCGGCGGCAATGACATCGGCTGAGGGAGAACGGGATATTTGCGGGCGACCCGCAGTCCTCTGCCAAAAATATATTAATACCGTTGTGAAGAAATTCCTGCTTCTCCTGGCCTGTCTGGTGTGCAGTCAGGCCGGCGTGCTGGCTCAGAGCAAACACGGCCCGTCGTCGCGCTTCCCGGCTTATGAAGGTCTGGTCATGTGCGGCTATCAGGGCTGGTTCCGCACCCCGGGAGATGGCTCGGGCGAAGGCTGGGTCCACTACGACAGCCAGGGCAAGTTCGACGCGGCCCATGTGCACCTGGATTTTTGGCCGGATGTGTCGGAATACTCGAAGACTTATCCGACGGCACTGACCAACCAGGACGGCACGACCGCGCAAGTTTTCAGTTCCTGGGATGCAAGCACCACGGATCTTCACTTCCGCTGGATGCAGCAATACGGAATTGACGGCGTTTTTGTGCAGCGTTTTTTTGGCGCCACCCGCACCGAACAGAGCCGCCGGGCCAGCCGCGTGATTTTGGAGCATGCCCTTGGCGCCTCGCAAAAATACGGCCGGGCCATCGCCGTGATGTATGACTTGTCCGGCCTCAGTGCCAGCGGCGAGGACTGTTCCTCCATCATTCAGGACTGGAAGGAACTGGTGGATGATTTAAAAATCACCTCGCAGGGCGCCAACCAGACCTATCTTTACAATCATGGAAAGCCACTCGTGGCGATCTGGGGGCTGGGTTTCCCCGACCGGCCATACAACATCCGCAGCATCGGCATCGAGAAGCTGATTGATTTCCTCAAGAACGATCCGCAATACGGCGGCTGCGCCGTGATGCTCGGCGTGCCGACTTATTTCCGGGACCTGAACGTGGACTGCCTGCCCGATCCGTATCTGCATCAGGTGATGGCCTCGGCGGACATCATCATGCCGTGGATGGTGCAGCGCTTCACGCCGTTGCTGCATCAGGAGATGGCGCGCTACGCCGCGGAAATCAAAGCCGACATCGCCTGGTGCGACGCCCGTCATCTCGAATACGCGCCCTGCATTTACCCGGGATTCAGCTGGTATAATTTGAGCAAAACCGAATTTGGCGGCGGCCGGCCCTTGAACCAGATTCCGCGCGAGAAGGGACAATTCTACTGGAATGAATTTGGCGCGGCCAAGGCGGCGGGCGCAAAAATGTTTTACGTGGCCATGTTTGATGAGATGGACGAAGGCACGGCCATTTTCAAGTGCGCCAACCATGTGCCGGTCGGCCCCAAACTCTGCGACTATGAAGGCCTGCCCTCGGACTATTACCTCTGGCTGACCGGCCAGGCCGCGAAAATGCTGCGGGGAGAAATCCCCGTTTCCCAGCACATCCCCAGTCGAACCTTCACCCAAAAATGATCATGAAGAATACTTTCGCAAAATTTGCAACCCTCGGCGCGCTTTGTCTCGGCGCGCTCTTTCTCGCCGGCCTTGCGCAAGCCCAGGTGGATTACGTCGACCCTTCGATGGGCGGGCAGGGTTTCCTGCTCGAGCCCACCAAGCCGACCGTTTCACTGCCCAACAGCATGGTGCGCGTCTATCCGGTGCGAAAGGATCAGCTGGACGACCAGATCAGTTCCTTTCCGCTGACGATCATTTCCCACCGCCTGGGCGAACTCTTCTGGCTCATGCCCGGTGACGGCTCGTCGGACGGCTGGAATCATCCGGCGGCTTACGATCAGGAAATCGAGACGCCTTACTACTATTCCGCGCGATTCGACGATTCGCTGATCCGGACGGAATTTACCCCGACCGCGCATTGCGGCTATTTTCGCTTCACCTTTCCTTCCGGCAAACCCGTCGTGTTGCTGGCGAACCGACAAGGCGGTGATCTTTCAGCCAACAATGACGGCAGCATTTCCGGTCAGGAGACCTTCGCCGGCGAAGACCGCATCTCTTCGGGCAAAATGCACGCGTTTGTGTATGGCCAGTTTAGCGCGCCGGTGAGCGTTCAAACCAGCGACAACCACAACGGGCAACGGCTCAGGGTTACCGCGAAAGACGGCCAGACGGTGCTGGAATTCCGCTACGGCATCTCGTTCATCAGCGTTGCGCAGGCGAAAAAAAATTTGGAGGAGGAAATTCCGGCGTGGGATTTTGACAATATCAAATCGACGGCGCGGGATCGCTGGAATGCCGTGCTTGGGCAGATCCAGGTCGAAGGCGGCACGCCCGAACAGAAGCGTGTGTTCTACACCTCGCTGTATCGCTGCTACGAGCGGATGGTCAACATCACCGAAGACGGCCAGTATTACAGCGCCTTCGATCACCAGGTGCATCAGGATGCGCGGCCGTTCTATGTGGACAACTGGCTTTGGGACACCTATCGCGCCTTGGAGCCGTTGCAAACTTTGTTGAACCCGGAAATGGAAGCCGACAAACTCCAATCATTCGTCCGCATGTATGAGCAATCGGGATGGATGCCAACGTTCGCCGTCCTCTGGGGAAATCATGAGTGCATGACCGGCAATCCCATCGCGCCTTGGACGGCGGACGCGTGGGCCAAAGGCATTACCAATTTTGACGTCGCCGCCGCCTATGCGGGCATGAAGAAAAATTCCGTCGAAGGCACCTGGCTTCCCTGGCGCAGAGGACCAAAATCTTCTTTGGACGATTTCCTGGCCGAGCATGGCTACATGCCCGCGCTCAAGCCGGGCGAGAAGGAAACCATTTCGGCTGTTCACCCGCGCGAACGCCGCCAGGCCATCTCGGTCACGGAGGCGCAGAGCTATGACGACTGGTGCCTGGCGCAGCTGGCCCGCTCGCTCGGCAATGAGGCCGACTACCAGTTTTTCCTGAAACGCGCCGGCGATTACAAGAATGTGTTCCGCCAGGACAAGGGCCATGCGTGGCCGAAAGACGCCGACGGGAACTGGATCGAACCGTTTGATCCGGGATTTTCCGGCGGCCAGGGCGGCCGCGATTACACCACGGAGAACAATGGCTATACTTACGACTGGGATGTGCAGCACGACCTGTCGGGTTTGTTTGAATTGATGGGCGGCCGGACCAACGCCGAGGCAGAGCTGGACCAGCTTTTCCGCGAAGGGCTGGGCATGAGCAAGTATGACTTCTGGTATAAATTCCCCGACGCCAGCGGACTGGTCGGGCAATTTTCCATGGGCAACGAGCCGAGCCTGCACATTCCATATATCTACAATTATCTTGGCGCACCCTGGAAAACGCAGAAGCGCGTCCGCATGTTGCTGGACACCTGGTTTAGGGACACAACCCTGGGAATGCCCGGCGATGAGGACGGCGGCGGCATGAGTTCCTTTGTCGTTTTCTCCATGATGGGTTTCTATCCGGTCACACCTGGGATCCCAATCTACGATCTCGCCAGCCCGGTTTTTGACCGCGTTACCATCCGGTTCCACAACGGCAATACTTTTTCCATCGTCTGCCGGAACAATTCCAAGGACAATAAATACATCCAAGCCATCCGTCTCAACGGCCAGACCCGGCAAAAAGTCTGGATCAGCCATGCCGATGTCATCAACGGCGGCACGCTGAAACTGGAAATGGGCAATACTCCCAATACGAAGCTGGGCGCGAATCCGGCCGATTTGCCACCTTCCGCCATGGCGATTGACCCAAAAACATTTGAGGCGGGACAACCTTAACTGCCAGGTCAAAATCGCCTGTGTTCAGTGGGCAGAGGGCAAAGGCGTAAACGCGAGGTAGTCAACATTGACACCGCCATTGCCGCCCGTAAGCCGGATGACATTCGTTGATCCCGGCTGTAACGGGATCGTCAGATACGTATTGCCGGCATAACTGTTCCAGCCTCCAGTGGGGAAGGTGTTCAGGAAGGAATAATCCTCGCCGTTGACGGTCAACCGCAGCTTTCCCTTGTCGGCCGTCGCATAGTGAATATCCAAAGTGGCCTGGCCCCCGTTGCTTCCGCCATTCACATTGGCAAACTGCAAATAGGAATCCGCCAGATGCAGATTTTGCACGCATTTGCCGCCCGCTGCCGCACTGGCGTCCGCCACGATTGCCCCATTTCCCACGCTCGCGGCGCCGGCCTCATATTTAACCGTGTTTGGATTCGGCGACGGCGCGGGTCCGACGGATGGCACACCGGTCTTGGTTTGCACGATCATCCTTATGGTTCCGTCATCATTGAAATTCATTTTGTCCACGCAGATGGACCTCAAATTGCCCCGCCCGGAAAGGTTGCAGTTGTGATAGAACTGATACCATTGGCCTTTATACTCCACGACAGAGCCGTGTGTGGTGTCGCAATCAGTTCCTTCCAGATAAACTCCTTTGTAAGTCCACGGACCAAGCGCGTTGGTGCTGGTGGCGTAACGCATTTCGTTGTGTCGAGGATGATTGTCCGCGTAAGTCAGGTAATAAATGCCGTTGCGTTTGAAAACCCAGGTCGCTTCGTGAAAATCCTGCAAACCGGCCATGGGTTGAACTGTGCCGTCAATTTCCGTCATGTCCGGTTTCAATTTTGCTCCCGCGCAATGACTGCCACCGCCGAAATAAATATACGCTTGGCCATCGTCATCCATAAACACTGCCGGATCAATCATCGCAAAACCGCCGAGACCTTCGATGTAGCCTTGCACCTTGAAATCGCTCGCGGGCTTTTTGCTCGTCGCCACGCCAATTTTCCAGGAGTCGTTCCATCTCGTTTGGCTGGGATGCGGGAAATAATAATAATAAGTCCCATCCTTGTAAGCGCAATCCGGCGCCCACATGAAACCGCCCTCCGGCCGGCCCCACGGAACCTGGCTCGCGTTCAAAATTTCCCCTTCATCACGCCACTCCACCATGTTGTCCGTTGAGAACACATGATACCGGTCCATGAGGTCGCAGCCCCGCGGCGGATCAATGTCTCTTGACGGATAAACGTAAAGCCGCCCGTCAGCCCAAACGTGGGCGGAGGGATCCGCACAATAAATGCTGGTGATGAAGGGGTTCGCGCTGAGACAGGTCGCAGGCAGCGGCGCGAACGCAAGCGCTGCAAATAAAAATGCGGCGGCTTTTCGTGTGGACATGGGTCCGTTAAAATATTTCAACAGGCGCTCCGTCTCTGTCTTGGCATGCAATCATTGAATTGCCAATGTTCTCACGGACAGGCTTGCCAGGCCATCCCCGCTTTAGGGGATGTCTCAGGAGCCGCTTAAAGAGCTATTATCAGGTTGTTCTCTGTGCCTGTTTAGTTTGGGGACATATATCGTTGAATGGATGGAAAAGCCATGCCAAGAGCAATTCAGCTGTTAAGTTCTGCCGCGATAGCTCTCGCTTTCGTTTTTAGCGCCGCTGCCGGGATAACCGGAGGGGATTCGTTTGAAACTTCCAGGCTGTCCACGATTTGGAGCCAGGCACAGGGGGTAAGCCTTCAAAACTCGGAGGGCGCCAACGCCACCCATGGATTTGCCCGCTTAAGCTCCAGCGGCGGCAAACTGGCTGGCACCCTGGCCGCGCGGAGCGGGTCAGATCGCGGGCTTTCTGATTATTACATTGAATTTTATTTCAGAACGCAAAAGGCGGCGAACGGCGGCTTCGACTTGCAGATTGACGGCTCCGAAACCTCCACGTCTTCGCCCTCCCCCGCGGCGTTGGACCTGGGTTATGATTCAAACAAAGGATGGGGAATCTTCGCCGAATCAAATGGCGTAGCGATTTGGAGGCCCATCACGGGGATGAAACCCATTTCGCCGGATGCCTGGTATCGCTTCCGCTTTGTCGCCCGCCATTGGGGGCAAACCAACGCCTGTTGCCAACTGCAGCTTTCAGACCCGGATGGAACTGCATTTACGACCGCGGCAACCCGTCTGGATTTGCCCCAAGGTTCAAGCCGCCAACGAGACGTTCAACCTGCGCGTCTTTTTGCCCTGGTCAACCGCGCACCCGGAGATTCCCCCCTCGATGTTGATGAAGTCAGCGTTGCTGCCATCACGCCCTATGAGGGCCCCGCCATCACCGGCGTGAATACAAAAACTCTTTTCGGCAAGGTCATGTGCGGCTATCAGGGATGGTTCGGCGCTCCCGGCGACGGAAGCTCGGAACAAGGCTGGCGGCATTGGACGAAATCCCGGGGACCGCTGGAGGATGGCAATGCCAAGGTGGATTTGTGGCCGGATGTTTCCGAGCTGGACGCAAGCCAGCGCTTTCCAACGGGCTTCAAAATGGCGGATGGAAGTCCGGCCGAAG
>Ga0181528_10001669_pt1 | contig 13731 bp, 9 predicted proteins | sample PEATcosm2014_Bin_47_FD_119742 | JGI IMG/M metagenome (GOLD analysis project Ga0181528, IMG submission 119742) | Peatland microbial communities from MTU Mesocosm Facility, Houghton, MI, USA - PEATcosm2014_Bin10_10_metaG | ecosystem: Environmental > Terrestrial > Soil > Wetlands > Peat | place...
AAACCGCGCAAAACGAGCTTCGCTCTCCATCGCCACGAACTCCGCCGACAATCCGAATCGACAGAATATCAGGGCTTTGCGCGTCGCGAATCTGCAAAGTCGATTCGTGACTCAGTAGAAATAATTGTCAATCAGCCATTCCGCCGCCGGCGTGATCGCCCGCCCGTTGTCGGACGCTATGACGATAGATCGATACGACGCCAGCAGCGCCGCGCCATTATCGGCGAGCCGTCCGGCCAAACTGATTCCTCGCGTCGCTTTGTCCGTGACTTTTGCGCGACGGCGAGCCTGCGCGCGTGCGACTGCATTCGCTCGACGCCGAACAATTCCGCACGAATCGGCTTTTCCTCGTCCCAAGACGAGGGCGCCCTCAAAAATATCGGCCACCTGCGCGACGTCCCGACCTATGCGCTTATTGTTTCGACCTTCGGCAACTCGATCTCCGACAAAAAAGTAAGAGGCGCCGCAGGCGCCACGCTGAACTGGGGCACAGCAACCTACGCCTTTTGCCCATTCTGATCGCACTCGCCGGAGGGCCATCCCAACGCGCAACTGTCTTCGCGTGCGCGCCGAGGCGCGGCGAGCATGGCTGGGACGATAGCCCGCGGTCCTATCGGTCGACACCCTCGGAAATCACGCAAGAGGCTCCTGGCCAGCGGCGCGTCTCCCCCCGTTTGTCGTAGAGCTACCGTTGGACAGCCGAGACGGCCCAAGGCCCAATCGCCGGCTCGCGTTAAAACGTGGCCTACGCACTCCGGCGCAAGACATCGAGCTGGCTGACGACTTCGGCGACGGGCGCCAGCGACTTTTCAGCGTCCGGGCTCGATTGCATCTGCTTGACCCACCACACGAGCCCGGCGAGCAAGACGATCGCAAATGCGACGGCAGCCAACAGAAGCGGCGATTGATCGAGCCATCCCACGCCGGGAACCGCGAGGAACAGCAGCGTCCCCACACCGCAAATTTGCCAGACCCGCGCTTGTATCCCGGCGGCGAATGTTCCCAGAGCGACCAGCGTCATCATGGCGAGCGACGACGCATTCGCGTTCAGAACGCCTTGCACGCTGCTATCGTAGAGCAAAAAGATGCACAGCAACGTAGCGCACCATATGGCGGCGACTCTGAGGGCGAGGCCTGCACGTTCGCCGCGCGTATTGAAATGCTTCCATCCCTCTGCAATCGAGATGACCCCGAAAATCGGCGTCATAACGACCCAGTAGATGGCCGGAAACCGCAGAACCAGACCCACGATCGCCAACGACAACATGACGACGAAGAGGATATCGTTCAGGAACCACTGCGATACGTAGAATGGTTTAAATTTCGCAACGCCCGTCGCGACGAACGGCGCCCCAGCGCCGTCGACTTCCGGCTTTGGCGTAGGCTCGCGATCAAGAGCATCTCCATTACCCGCAGTGAACCCGTGACGGCTCAACGGATTGTTATCTGCAAGTATGGTGGCCGTGCTCATTTGGTTGGGTGAAGTGAGACGTGGCCACATTTTCTGTAGGAAGCTCATGTTAGACCTGCCAGTTGGTTGATGCATCGTGTTTCAAACGGTAATCGGCTCCCGACCGGTACGGTGATCAGAACGCTACGCCGCAGCGACTCTCTCCTCTCCGGAAGCACCTTCCGTGATAACATTGTCGCGCTGTACTCGATCCAATCCCCCAATGCTGCATGGCCAGAGATCGCACCTGCGCCGCGCCGACCTCCCAAGAGAGCAGACTCAGCCCGACGGGCCGATTGGGGCCGAACATAGCGCTTTCCCCGCCTTGATCGCGTACGGCGCGAACCTTCGAGAGCGTCACAGATATGGGCTTGCGGGCCAGCGATGGTGAGTCGTTAGCGCCATTTTCCGACATTCTCGCGGTCGGCGTTCTTCTCCGGCTTCGAGGCCACAGCCGTTCGCTCGAGCGCCTCGCGCGCCAAGTCGCGATCCCCGCCGGCGATGTTCTGCTCCTTGCCCGCGTTCCGCTCCGCAACTCCATCGGTCTGCATTTGGGGATTCCCAACCAGATTCCCGATCGCCTCGATCACGGCGCCCTTGATTTGATGCCCTATGCCCCGAATACGGTCGGTGTCGATCCCCGCCAATTGCTCTCCTCCAGCGTCGACCGAATTCAGCTTATCGCCCATCGCCCGCTCAGCGCTGCCATCCGCCGCGAGCTTCGCATCGCCGATCGCTACGCCCAAGCTCTCCATCACGGCGCCCTTGACTTGATGCCCGATGCCTTCGATGCGTCTGTTTCTATCCATGACACCGTTCTCCTATGACTCCCACGGATCAACGGCGCCGATTGAACGCCGAGACCTAAGTTTTGCATTCCGGAGCGTCGGCCTTCCCAAGACGGATTGACCCTATCCACGCCAGCAAGGCCGGACGCCGTTTCGTAGTGTAAAGCGGTAAGCGGACCGGCAACAGGATCGGAAACTACTCATATCACCCCAACCAAATTATCCAACTGAAGCCCGCTCGCCCATCAATTCGGAGCGCCCGTCCGAATATCTACCGGCCCCGAAATCCGTCGCCGCGTCGACGAGGCCGTCGCAACAACAGCGATCGCGTCCTGATCGAGCGTTTCTAATAAAGCGACAGGGCTCAGCCCGCTCTCCCTAATCTCCCCAGATAGCGCCATGAGTAATTTCCGGCCCTTTCAAGCCCGACCGTAGGACGCCTATGTCTCCTAATGCAGGTGTATGGCCCCAGGCGTCCTTCTCACGAATCTCGCGGTCTTATTCTCTGAAAGGCCAATTCTATGAACATCGAAGAACGCATCGCCAAAATTCGCGCGGTGCATAGCGGTCCGACACAAGCGATGCCGTCCCAGAAGGCGGTCCAAGCGGTCAGGCCGAAGCGAGAAGTGGAGGCGGCCCCACTCCCAGCCAGCGAAGTCGTGTTCGATATCGCCAACAACGCCGTCGCTAAAATCATGGACCGTAGCGATTTGAGCGACGAGGGCAAACTGCAGGCAGTCGTCAAGTTTCTGACCGCGGAAGATTGCGACTTTGGCGCCGCCCAAAAACATTTCGCAGAATTCGAGGCTTATTTTACGTACGAACAGAGCAAACGCACGCAGGTCAGCGAGCAGCATATTCAACGCCTCATGTCCGAGCTTCAAGACGGGACGAAATCCGCAATCGAGCACATTATCCGGGATTTCAACGTCGTGAACGACGGGGCCGGCAACATCAAGAAATTGTTGAGGGTCATGGAAAAGGCGAGGCTGGAAGGTACGACGGTCGAAACACTCACAAACGCCTACAAGACAAATGACATCCTACTCGCCGAAATCGCTTCGCTGCGCGCGTCTCTTGCGACTCTCAAAGGCGATGAAGCAAATGCCCAAATCAGAACACAATACTACCGCAAGGACAACGTGGGCGGGTTTATCAGCCGTCTCTTTCATTCTCTTGACAATGACGAAGGTTATGATGAATCGAGTTTTTACTATACCGATGCTCTCGATTCGGTAAAGCGTAAAATAGCTAAATGCCAGAACAGCATCGCGGATAAAGAGCTACAGCGCAACAAGAAGCTTGAAGATGGCGAACTGACCATACTGCGGACGGTGGATGCGACCGAGGGCGGATTTACGAAACAGATCGTCAAAACCGCCAAGGACAGTTTGACGCTGATCATGGGTACGCGCGGGTCCATCGAACAGCTGCTCGCCGCAAATGCCCTCAGTCGCGCCGCGTCGAACGAAATCGAAAACGAGCTGAGCAGCGCGACGGGACGCGAGACTATTCTCAAAGGCGCGCTGCAAATGGTTGTCAACAAAACCCACTTGCAAGGCGAAAGCTTAGGAACTGAGGTCGAAAAGCTGACTGAGACCAAAGCGGAAGCCGCCGGCGACCCGGCTCAGTTGACGCTGGCCACGCTGGAGCTGGACAACATGCGACAGACGGGACACGGCGCGCTCGACTACGAGCGCGTGCTCGAGGCCCGTGTTCTATCCTTTGGTATGTTGGCTTCTGCGGATGTGCAAGCCGAGGCGCGCGCGCAGCAGTTCGCTGTTCTCGTCGAATCACATCATGAGCTTCTATCCAATCTGCAGCAACAGGCCTTACCGATCACAGCAAGCGCCCTCGAGATGGGACTCCAGCAGGGCATCGCCTTGCGTGATGGTTTGCTATCGGCGGGGGTGCGCGACGCCACCAGAAAAGCCCAGCTTATATTTGGCTCAAATTTGGCGGGCGCAACTGAGGCGCAGACCAAACTCGAGTCTGAGAATCTCGACCAGATGCGGGCGGCCATCGCGGCCCTGGGTAAGGCGCAAACGTTGATCAATGAGCGAACCGACAAGGCTATCGAACACGGATTGGCGTCGATGGAGCTCGTCCAAAAGGTGACTGCGTCTGCAGACGCCGTCGGTTCCGCATTGGCGGACTTCCAGAGGGTGGGAGCTGCGCTCGGGTCTCATGACGGCGATGAGGTCCCGCCGACTCCGTAGAGACGAGTCGCCGGCCCGGTCCGTTGTCTGGCCTGTTCCACTTGTGGATGTGGATGCCGGCGCGCCAGGTCACCTATTTTGGGAAACGGAAGACACATGAGCCTGTTGACCAGCGTTCCGAACTACCCCGTCGATCAAGAAACGCCCTTCCTGCTCCAAGTAAAGTTTGACGACTACGAGAGGCTTATTGGGTCAATTGCCGACGACCGCGATGAGCCCTACGTTTCGATCGTCGATACGACGTCGGGAAACGCCAACGAGGCTTCCGGCCGCAAATTGCTCACTCGCTTCGTCGGCCTCGATGTCAAACTTATGGAGCTCCATACCGCACTCGCTTCGGCCGGTGTCAACTCGATGTGGATTCGAGGCGAGCCGGGCACTGGGAAAACCGCGCTCGCAGAGGAATTCATAAGGGCGCGCACCGAACGGCGGCTGAGCAGCGCCATATTTGGCGGACCCTTCTATCTCTTCAATGTCAGTCTGTTTTTAACTCGGCCGCCATCGACTTGGGTCGAGGACTTCAACAAGAGCCTTGCATGCGTCAAGAGAGCACATGGCTTCCTCATCATCGATCATGTTGATGACCTCGTAAAAGCCTCAGGCGACTCGTCGGATCGCTTGATGCAGTCGCTGATCGCCTCCCTTGATAGCAGCGATGATATTCAGGCCATCATCATCTCGGATTCAAAGAACACCGCCGCGATCGCAAATGCCTCGACGGGGCTCTCCCGTTGCTTCCAGGTTCTGGAGACCGTTGAGCCAGGCATCGACGAACTCAAGCCGATCCTGATGTCTCATTTTCGTCGGCTCAGCAAGGTTCACAATATAGAGTATAGCGAGCCGGTCGCCGATGAGATCATCCGGCTCCTAGGGCGCTATCCCGGCCGCGCGTTCACTTCCAGCAAGCGGCCCGAGAAGGCTATCACCTTCGCGGACAAGGTTGGCGCCATGGTCCGCATCAACGTGTTCGCCGAGCCCGTAGAGTTGGCCGAGTTGCGCGATCATATTGGCGCGCTCCGCGATACCTTGGCTGTCACGCGCAACAACATCGGAATGAGCGCGACGTTGACGAGCGCTTTAGAGCAAAAGCTTACCCAGTTGCACTCCGACTATGAGCTAGCTAGACAACAATACCAGCGGAGATTCGGACCGTATCTCGCGGCGAAAAACGGTCATGACGCCATTGAGAGCCGGCTCGGTCCGATCGAGGCGAAGCCTCAGGCGATGCGGACAATTGATGAAAAAAGAGATTTCAACACGCTTAAGGACGGGCTGAACGCTGCCCGTAGGAGCGTCGTCCGAGAGGAGCAAAAGCTTCATCAGGTGAGGCCAGAAGTGACCAAGGCCGATGTCCGCAAGATTTTCAGCAATTATTCCGGCGTTCCCCTTTCAAAGCTGTCGGCCGACAAACTCGAGCGACTTTCGACGCTCGAGGCCGATCTTCATTCTGAGATCTTTGGTCAGGAGGCCCCGGTCAAAGCCGTCGCCAAGGTCTGGCGCGAACGGGAACTCGGCGTCAGTGATCCCTCCCGTCCTGCAGGCGTGCTGCTTTTCACTGGGGGAACGGGTCTCGGAAAGACGGAGTTGACGCGGGTCCTGGCGCGTTGGGACGGAGGCGAGAGCGCGCTTCCAGCGATTCTTCGAATGAGCGAATTCAAGGACAGAAGCGCCGTGTCACGACTGACCGGCGCTGCCCCGGGTTTGGTCGGCTTCGATGACGGGGCGCCGACAATCGAGGAGTGCGAGAACAAAGACATCGTCGTCTTCGACGAGATCGACAAGGCGGACCCGAACATATTTGATGTCATGATGCAAATTCTCGAGGAAGGGGAGATTACGCTCTCCAATGGGAAAAGAATAAGTTTCAAAGGGAAGCTAATGATCATTACGACGAATGCAGTGACTGATGGCGATATCTCCGAGGAGGAGCTCAGCAATCAGGATGAGCATCAAGAGCGAATTCGCAATGCGTTATGCGAGGCCACGTCCCGGGAGACCGGCGCGGCTCTATTCCGTCCTGAGTTCATTGGCCGTATCGACGAGGTGTACGTCTACAAGGCGCTTAGCCCATTTGTTGCGTTAAAAATTATGCGCAAGGAGATTGACAAAATAAACCGGGACTATCAGGAGCGTGGCATTTCGGTTGCGACCGATGACGCGACTCTGAGAGCCATCATTGAGAAACACTACGTTCCCTCCCAGGGCGGGCGAAGTCCACGACAAATTGTGAAGAAGCGCGTCCGACCTATGGTGACCGATTACCTAATGAGACGAATGCTCGAAAAAGAAGGCGACGAGTCGCCGTTGAATGAGGAGCTGCGGCTCAACTTCGATATCGTAGAGGATGGCTTTACACTGACGTCTACGAATGACTTCGTTGCTTCGAGCGAGGGGCGAGCGCTAGTCGTGATTCCGGTGACGCCGATAGACAGCGTTGAGCCACGTCGGCAACAAGCCTGAACCAGACGCCGCGCCGCCTGACATTCTGCGCGGCCAATTGGATGCAACGCCGAAGGAATGGAGACAACCGCGCCTGGAGAAAGGCGCGGACGGCATATTGGTTTACCGTCGCCATCTGACCGCCGCCGTCCGCGATGACCAGTTTGCCGCTTCGGATCATTTTGGCTCCGCTTGTCGATTGTCAACGGGCGCCGGCGTTGACCGCGGCTGGCGCCGAGGGTTGAAGGCGAGCCCCGGAAGCCTCAGGTCTGCGCTCGGGCGCCACGGGCTCCGGCGGCAGGCGAAGCCGAAGCGCCGCCGTCAATTCCTCGGCGAATTGCAACGTCGAGCGTAGCACTGCCGCTTCGTCGAGAACCGGAGTCTCGAGCCTCTGGATCCCGATCGGAAAGTCAATTCGGGCCTCAGCCGTGTTGGCGCGAACATTGAATAGAAGCCGACCTTTGGCCTGCTCTTCGATCTTTGTCACTTCGATAGTTGCGGTCATGGCTCTCACTTGAGAAAGGCGCTCTGACTTGACGTGGGTTCGCCACAGAGTGTCAAAGCGAAATGGCTTTGCAAACCGCCTAAGGCGCCTTGCCTGGTGCTTGGATTTGCCGCGGCGCAGTTCTCGGGTTCATGCCCGGGTCCTTGTCGAGGATTAGAGATCGGCGCCGGGTCCTGCAACTTATGTTGCGTCAGGGAATTTACCCATGGGCGATAGCCCTGACGCCCTGCCCCGCTTTAAGCGCGCTCGGGAACCACCCCCTCCGAGACCTCGGGTTGACCGGACTTATGAATATCTGAGCTGGAGGGGTTCAATGTGGCCAACAGCTTCTGAGCCCTTTCGACTTCGGCGGTCGGGCCGCGCGCCATGACGAGGAAACTGTCTGCTTTCAGATCGGTCTCGTATTGCAGCACGCTGTTCCGGGGAATGCCGGCGCTGTACAGCGCGGCGCCCAAGGCGCTCAACCCGCCGACGACGATGGCGTTCTCGATTCCCGAGGCGACGATGGCGGCGAGGTAGCCAAGCACCACCACGTGGCCCACGACGGGTATGGTCATGAACAGCCCTCCGAAGAATAGGCCCCAGAATCCGCCCCAGAACGCGCCGCGAGTTCCCCAGAACTTGACGCGGTCGCCCGTGTTATAGAAGCCGACGACCTTTTCCTCGGAGTGATAGCCCTTGCCGACCACACTGAGGTTTTTCATTTCGAACCCGGCCGCGGTCAAACTCTTGATAGCTCGCTCGGCAGCCTGATGGGTGGGGAACACGGCTACGGCGGTCTCATATTTGTCCATGATTGTCTTCCTTGGAGTGATTTTCGGGCAAACGGGACGACATCGCGAGACGGGAATACGGCGCCCGTCGGGTCCGCCGACGGATCGGCCGCTGGTCGGCTGCTTGAGCTTATGGGTTCGCGATCCGCGGCGGCCAGCCTCGGAAACTACTCAACCGACAATCAAGCCATTCTGGCCGGGCCGCCGCCATCGCCGAACACCCCGGCAAACTTCTGCCGAAGCGCCGTTGCCCGCGAAGCCCTACCGACCTGCATCCCGCGCACTTTGTCAAGCTGCGGAGTCTACTCACGAACGCGCTGCGGTTTCGTCGCTTGTTTACTCTGGATTCGCGGGACTCGTGGGTATACAGTCCCTGACGCCCGCATAATCCTTGATAGGGGTCTCCTTATCGGAAAGCATCGAGATGACGACACGGCGTTCGCACCCCGGCAAAACGGTTCGCCCGACATCTAATATCGGCGCGCTGAACGAAGCGAGACTCTCAGAGTTTTTGATCGTCGCAATCGGCGTCTCGGCCGGTGGTCTCGGGGCCTGTAAAAAGCTGATCGACGCCCTGCCGTCAAAGTGCGGAATGGCGTTTCTGATCGTACAGCACCTGGAGCCGAGCCACGAAAGCCTGCTGGTGGACTTGCTGAGCGCGCGTACGCCCATGCCTGTGGTGCAGGCGACCGATGGCATGTCGATCGAGCGAGAGCGCGTCCATATCATCCCGCCTGGCGCCTATCTTTCCGTGGATGACACGGGCGTCTTGCGGCTTTCAAGGCCGCCGGATCGGCACGCATCGCGGCTTCCCTTCGACTTCCTTCTGACCTCACTGGCCAAGACCTTCGGGCGCCGCGTCGTTTGCGTGGTCATGTCGGGCACAGGCGCTGACGGCAGCCTGGGACTGAAAGCGGTAAAGGCGCAAGGCGGACTCGTTCTCGCGCAAGAGGCCGGTGAAGCGGACTACGACGGGATGCCGCGCAGCGCGATCGCTACCGGAGACGTCGACCATATTCTGTCTGCGGCGAAAATTGCCGCGATGCTCGTCGAACGCGAGCGCGGCGCTTCGACCGCTGCAGCGCCGACGCCATCGCCACGAGCGATCCATGATTGGTTGCCCGATATTGTCGATCTTTTGCGCAAGAAGACTGCTCACAACTTCACGCTCTACAAGCGCGGCACGTTGGAGCGTCACGTCGAGCGGCGAATGGCGATGGCGGGAGTGAAGACCCAGCAATCCTACCTCGCTCTGCTGCGCCGCGACGAGGCCGAGGTCGAACATCTTTCTCGGGAAATGCTGATCAACGTGACAAGTTTCTTCCGCGATCCCACGGTGTTCGATTATCTCGCACGTGAGGTCTTCCCTGGGCTCGTCCAGGATCATCCCCTGGATCAGCCCCTACGAATCTGGATCGCCGGCTGCAGTTCCGGCGAGGAGACCTGTTCACTGGCGATTTTGTTTCACGAGCTGATCGGCAAGTCCCAACGAGATCTCAAACTGCAGATTTTCGCCAGCGACGTCGACGAGGACGCCATTGCGACCGCTCGGGAGGGCCTCTACCCACACTCGATTGAGGCTGACGTCTCGCCCGAGCGCCTCAGCCAATTCTTCACTCGCGAAGATCGCGGCTACCGAATCTCCCCCGATTTGCGCGCGAACGTCGTATTCTCGGTGCATGACGTGCTGGCGGATCCGCCGTTCGCGAAGCTTGACTTTGTTTCCTGCCGAAATCTGCTGATCTACCTACTGCCCGAGGCCCAAAGCGCGGTAATTTCGCTGTTTCATTTCGCCTTGCAGAAGGGCGGCCTTCTGCTGCTTGGCAATTCCGAGGCGGTCGGCCCCAACGTGGAGGGTTTCGCGGTCGTCTCCAAGCCGGCGCGTCTCTACCGACGCGTCGGCGGCAACCGTGCAGCGGCGCTCGGCTTGCCGCTCCGCCTGGGCGAAGATCCTCGTTTGCGTCCCCGCCTCGGACCCGCGCCAGCCCCTTCGCGGCAGGCTGTGTTTTCCGAACTCTGTCGCTCGATGGTCCTGGAGTATTACGGCCCGGCCGCGGTGCTGATCGACGCCAAGCTCGAGTGTCTGTACTTTCAGGGATCCATCGATCGATACCTCAAGGTCGCCGTCGGACGCCCTTCGCGCGACATTATCGCGATGGCGCGCGAGGGTGTGCAAACAAAGCTGCGGTCGGCGATACAGGGCGCGCTGCGGACCAAGGCGCGTTTCGTTTCGTCGGTCGGGCGGATCAAGGGCGAAGGGGGCCCGCTATCCTTCACTGTCGTCGTCGAACCCGTCATGAACGCGGGCGAAGAACTTCTTTTGGTGTGCTTCGTCGAGGCGCCGGCGCTTTCTGCGGCGGTTTCCGAGGCCGAATCGCCTGTCGCCGCCTCGCGCGTCGCCGAACTCGAACGGGAGTTCGAGGCGACCCGAGCCGAGTTGCAGACCGCCGTGCGCAATTTGGAAACCACGGGCGCCGAGCAGGTGGCGGTTTATGAAGAGGCCATGTCCGTCAACGAGGAATATCAGTCCAAGAACGAAGAGCTGATGTCCTCCAAGGAGGAACTGCAGTCCCTCAACGAGGAACTTAGCGCCCTCAACAGTCAGTTGCAGGAGACGCTGGAGCGTCAACGAACGACCGCCAACGATTTGCAGAACGTGCTCTACAGCACCGATCTCGCGACTATCTTCCTCGACGCCCAATTTAACATCCGGTTCTTCACACCTGCGACGAAAGCGCTATTCAATATCCTTCCGAGCGACGTGGGGCGACCTCTCACCGATCTGAAATCACTTGCGCCCGATGGTGACCTGCTGCCCGATGCGCAGCGCGTTCTGGAATCCCAGACGCCGGTAGAGACCGAGGTCGCCGGTCTCGGCGGCGCCTGGTTCACGCGGCGTATATTGCCATATCGGACGCAAGACAAGAAGACCGAAGGCGTTGTCATTACGTTTGCCGACATCACGGAGCGAAGGAGTACGGCGCAAGCATTGTCCGCCGCCAAGCGCCAAGCGGAGCAGGCGAGCACCGCCAAGTCCCGGTTTCTCGCCGCCGCGAGTCACGATCTTCGCCAGCCGTTGCAGACCCTGTCGCTGTTGCAGGGGCTGCTTGCAAGCAAGGTGTCGGGAGAGAAGGAGCAGAAGCTGACCGGCCGGATGGAAGAAGCGATCGGCGCCGTGACCGACATGTTGGATACGTTGCTCGACATCAACCAGATTGAGGTCGGAGCGGTGAAGGTAGAGATCGTTGACTATTTCCTGAACGATCTCTTTGACCGCCTCAGGAGCGAGTTGACGGTTCATGCGCACTCGCTGGGTTTGACTCTAAAGGTAATGCCGTGCCGACTTCGCATTCGCAGCGACCAGCGTCTGCTCGAGCAGATGGTGCGCAATCTGCTGTCGAACGCCCTCAAATACACGCAACGCGGTCGCGTGCTGGTCGGCTGCCGCCGCCGCTCGGGAAAATTGCGCATCGAAATCTGGGATACGGGCCTCGGCATCCCCGCGTCGGAACTCGAAGCGATCTTTGAGGAGTACCATCAGGTCGACAATCCCGCGCGCGAACGCAGGCGAGGCCTCGGTCTGGGACTCTCGATCGTGAAGAGTCTGTGCGATCTGTTGGGGCATCGGATACGGGTGCGTTCGCTCCATGGCAAAGGTTCGGTCTTCTCGATAGAAGTCCCGCTCGCCGCAGCCGGCGTGTCGGCCGCGCCGATATCCGACCTCGGGTCTTCACCCTCCGTTGTAGTTGCAATTCCGAAGCCTGCCGCAACGATTATGATCATAGAGGACGATCCCGAGGTGCGCGAATACCTAGCGCTGTATCTCAACGAGGCAGGCTACCATACTGTGACCGCTATCGACGGGCCGGCCGCCTTGGCTTGGCTGACCGACACGAAGCAGCCACCCGACCTCGTCCTGGCCGACTACAATCTACCAAACGGCCTGACCGGGGTCGACGTTTCGCAGCGGATGCGCAGAGAACTCGATCTCATACTTCCGTTCGTCATTCTCACCGGCGACATCTCGACAAGCGCGCTTCGCGATATCGCGCTGCACGAGTGCGTACAGTTCAGCAAGCCCGTGAAACTGCGCGAACTCACGCAGGCGATCGCCAAGCTTCTCGTCAAGCCGCTCCTACCGGCCGCCCCGGCGCCCATCCGGGGTTATCGAAAGCCTAAAGTCTTCGTCGTCGATGACGACGCTCAAGTTCGCGGCGCGCTCAGGGCCGTTCTCGAAGACGAGGGGCATGCCGTCACGGCCTTTGCGAGCTGCGAGGCCTTTCTGGACGACTTTCGTCCAGAAAAGGACGCGTGTCTGTTGATCGACGCGTACTTGCCGGGCATGTCCGGGTTGCAATTGCTGAAAAAGCTGCGCGCAGATGGTCATCATCTGCCGGCGATCATGATCACCGGCGACAGCGATGTGGGTATAGCTGTTGAGGCTATGAAGGCGGGCGCGATCGATTTCATCGAGAAGCCTGTCGGCCGCGAAGAGTTGATCGCGAGCCTCAATCGGGCGCTGGAGCTCTCGCAGGACTCCAGCAAATTGCAGGAGCGGCAAGTATCGGCGGCCAATCATCTCGAAGGTCTCACGCGGCGTCAGGTCCAAGTCATGGAGATGGTGCTAGCTGGACATCCCAGCAAGAACATTGCAGCGGATCTGGGCATAAGCCAACGCACCGTCGAGAACCATCGCATGCGAATCATGCAGCGTACCGGGTCCAAGTCCCTGCCAGCGCTAGCGCGATTGGCGCTGATTGCGGCTGGCGGAGAGGCGCCTTCACAACCTCACCCTCAGAAGCCGATTGCTGCTGCGCCGTAAGGCGGGGGATCATGGTTCGCGCTGGAGCCGATTTCCGCTCTGCCCGGGGCGCGAGTTCGAGGGTCAGCAATTCGCGGCGTCGGGCGAGTATAACTTCGCGTCTCTGGTGGCGAAAATCACGGCGAACAAATATAAAGACGCCGAGGAGCGCCGAAGTCAATGAAGCCTGGGAACAACTCGCTAGAGCGTTTTCGGCGAATTTTGAATCGTGAGGGATTCCAATATTTTAGCGTGATTCCCAGATACCGCTGAAACCGGCTTTTCCATCAAGGCGAGGAACATCGGGACTATGGCGCGCGCGTATGGGCCGGATTTGCGTGAGCGCGTGATCAAGGCCGGACTGGCGGGGTCCGAGCCTCCGTCAGGCGGCGAGGCGTTTTCAGGTAGCGGCAAGCACGGACATCGGGTGGGTGAAACACGCCAGCGTTGAGGGCGAGCGCAACGCTGCAGCGCGACAACTACGGTGGCCGCTTATCGACAATTAAACTGGCCAAATCGGGCGCGCGTCGAGTAGCAAGGAGAATGCTACGCGTATAGTTTTCGTTTGGCGATCGGGTGACTCGGCGGCAATTGCTTAATCGCCGCTAACTGTATGTGGTCGCGTTCTCGGTTATTGTCGATGGCGGTTCGGGGAGCGACAATTACCCGACCGAGAGGCGGGGCGCGGTCATGGAAAGCTGCGCCATGACCTGGGGTTCCGCCTTCGCGGCTCTGCGGGCGGCGGAGCGCTCGCGG
>Ga0181528_10001670_pt1 | contig 13724 bp, 9 predicted proteins | sample PEATcosm2014_Bin_47_FD_119742 | JGI IMG/M metagenome (GOLD analysis project Ga0181528, IMG submission 119742) | Peatland microbial communities from MTU Mesocosm Facility, Houghton, MI, USA - PEATcosm2014_Bin10_10_metaG | ecosystem: Environmental > Terrestrial > Soil > Wetlands > Peat | place...
CAGAAGACATGGAATATCGGGGATGAGTTCATGTTCGGTCCCGCTTTGCTGATCAATCCGGTTCTGAAAGCCGATGCCACACATCGCACGGTTTATCTGCCCGCGTCACCCAAGTGGTATGACTTCTGGACTGGAGACGCGACCACGGGCGGCAAGGAGATCGACGCCGATGCGCCATTGGATCGCATACCGATCTATGTGCGCGCGGGTTCCATCCTACCGATGGGACCGGAGATTGAATATTCCGCGCAGAATCCCGGCGGTCCAATCGAACTTCGTGTCTATCGCGGAGCAGACGGCCAATTCGATCTCTATGAGGATGCGGGAGACGGCTACGATTACGAGAACGGCCTACGCTCGGTTATCCCCATTCGCTGGAATGAAAGCGCCGGTGTTTTGACGATTGGCAAACGCGAAGGGGCGTTCCCTCAAATGGCTGAGAGGCGAACATTCCGCGTCGTTATTGCCGGAGGCGGTCACGGGGTTGGCGGCGAGATCACAAACAAGTCAGACAATGAAGTTGACTATGCGGGGAGCGAAATCCGGGTAAACATTCGTTAGCACAAAATCCAGCCCGGGCTACTAGAGGCGAGGTTGGCCCTTCATCGTCAGCCGATATCGATTGGCGCCAGATATATCAACTAAATCGATTGATTAGATTGAAATATTCGACTTTTCTTTTTTCTCTCCTCGGGCGTATTATTCACGCGTGCTGCCGGTACAGATTTTAATAGAGAGTTATGACAAGACGGGAAAACGATTACTCGTCTAGGGCATGCGAAACTCCATACTCTGATCGCCGGTTGCTACTGCGCACAGGACAGATTCCCAGGTACCTTCTGCCAGCGAAGTTTTATTTGTAATTAGTACCCCAAGACAGTCCAAATCGCCAATTCGATGACGCTCAGGGTGCACGCAATGCGCCAACCCGGAATCTTTGCGCAATTTGGCCGCCACCCCCACCCTTAACCCACTCAGGAGAAAGTTACTTATGAAATTCCGGTTGCTAAGTATATCTGCTTCAACGATGCTGCTTGTTGCCGCCATGGCTGGCGCGCAAACCGCAGCCGACATCAACTTCAACACAACCTTTCAGACAATTCGCGGTTTCGGTACGTCAACGGCCTGGCAACCTGTGCTGAATTCGAGTCAGATCAGCAGCTTGTTCGGTGTCGGCTCGGGCGGTGTTGGTCTCACCATTCTCCGGTCGCGCATTGATCCCAGTTCCACAACGGGCGGAGCCAATTGGGCTACTGAGCGGACCAATGGTCAAGAAGCGACAGCGGAAAATTCACAGGTCATTGTCTTCGCAACGCCGTGGACCCCGCCAGCAGTTTGGAAAAGCAATGACAGCACGATCGGAGGCGTGCTGGATACCAGCAACTACGCCAATTTTGCCAACTATCTAAATGAATTCGTTGCTTACGAGAAGGCAGGCGGCGTGAATCTTTACGCGATCTCCGTACAAAACGAACCAGACTTCCTCCCTGGAACGTACGACTCCTGTTCCTATACCGGAGCGCAGATGGATGCGTTCATCGCTCAGGAAGGAGGTACGATTACAACCAAGCTGATAATGCCCGAATCGGATAGCTTCAATCTTGATGAGTCCGATCCAACGCTGGACGATCCGAATGCTGTTGGCCACGTTTCGATCGTCGCCGGCCACTTGTATGGTAAAGCTCCGTTCTTCTACACCAACGCCAAAAATGCAGGCAAGGATGTTTGGGCGACTGAACACTATCTAACTCCCGCGGCTGGATCCTCGGCCCAGCCGGCCATCGGCGACGCGATCGCATTGGCCGAGGAACTCCATCAGTCCATGGCGGTAGCCCAGTATAACGCCTATGTCTATTGGTGGACGCCGCTGCTGTTGAACGGAAACAGCGCGAATTACTATGCCGATGCTTTAGGCCAGTTTTCGAAGTTCGTTCGCCCGGGTTATGTGATGACCGGCGCCAACAACACCCCGGCCAGCGGTGTCTTTGTCACCTCGTATAAAGGGAACAACAACTTCGTAATCGTGGCCGTCAACTCGAACAGCGGCTCCACGTCCCTCAGCTTCCCTATTACCGGCGCAACTCTGACCTCGGTTACGCCATTCCAGACCTCAGCTTCTAACCAGTTGGCGGAGCTGGGCGCGGTCAGCGTTTCGGGAAACTCGTTCACATACTCGCTACCTGGGCAGAGCATCACCACTTTCGTGGGAACGGGATCTACTACAACCAACCCCAGCTTCACGCTATCGAGTTCATCCTCGACGGTCTCTGTTACTCAGGGAAGCACCGCGACCGATACTTTCTCGGTGGCGGGTTCGGGCGGCTTCAGCGGATCAGTCACGCTTGTCGCATCTGGCCTGCCCAGCGGAGTAACTGCGACCTTCGGAACTAACCCTACCAACGGGTCAAGTGTAGTGACTTTCACAGCCAGCAGCACTGCTGCGGCGGGTTCGTCCACGGTCACCATCAGTGGAACCTCCGGTAGCATAACCGCATCCAAGACCATTGCCCTCACCGTCAACTCGTCGGGCGGCGGCGGTGGCTCCGCCTGCACCGTCGATTACACGATCTCACCGCAAAACTCAAGCGCATTTGGCGCAGCGATCACAATCAAGAACAGCGGAACGACCGCTCTAAGCAATTGGACGCTGACCTGGACCTTTGCAAACGGGCAGACCATTGCCAGCTCGTGGAATGGAACCGTGTCGCAGAGCGGGGTGAACGTTACCGTGAGCCAACAGGCAGGCCAGACGTGGGAGAGCATTCCCGCGGGAGGCAGCTACTCCGGCTTCGGCTTCAACGGAACGTGGAACGGCTCAACCAACGCAATTCCAACGGCATTCTCGCTGAACGGAACGGCCTGCACCGTCAACTAACTTGTAACTGCGATCTACAGTTGCCACAACCAGAACTCTGCCGAGCGGACCTCTCGATCTGCTCGGCAAAATTTTAAGGAGTCCCCCAATGAAATGTATCGCACAAATTGCGGCCGGTCTGTGTGGGCTGCTCGCTATCGGCAGTGCTGCAGCCGTTGCCCAGTCAATTGCCAGCTCGTATTCATGGACGTCGACCGGTCCAATCATCAGCGCCAAGTCCGACTCTACGCATAACATTATCGCGGTCAAGGATCCATCCGCCGTCCTCTTCAATGGCAGGTGGGTCATTTATGCCTCCGACGTCAACAGTGCCGGAAGCTATAACATGGAATACCTGAATGTCGCCGAAAACTGGAGCGACGCCGCCACCGCGACACCGTATTTCATGGACAACACCCCTGGCTTCAGCGGCTATCACACGGCGCCCCAGGTTTTCTTTTTCGCCCCTCAAAACAAGTGGTACCTGATCTTCCAGAGCGGACAGCCGCAGTACTCCACGAACAGCGACCCCACAAAGCCGCAGAACTGGACGACACCGACGAATTTCTATGCGTCGATGCCCTCGTCGGTGAGCGCCTGGATTGATTTCTGGGTGATTTGCGATTCTGAGAATTGCTATCTGTTCTTTGCCGGCGACAATGGAAACTTCTATCGCGCTTCGACCCCCATCGGCGATTTTCCCAACGGCTTCAACACGCCGGTGATTGTTGATTCGAGCACCGAATTCAATATGTTCGAAGCCGACAATGTTTACAGCGTTGAGGGTACAGGCGAGTATTTTGCAAACATCGAGTGCCTTGGCCCCAGCGGGCAACGCTTCTTCCGAGCATTGTGGGCCAGCAGCCTTGGCGGAACCTGGCAGTCGCTCGGCAACACCGATACATTTTCGACTCCGTTTTTAGGAGAGGACAATGTCACCTTCAACAGCGGTGTCAGCGACTGGACCACATCCTTCAGCAGCGGCGGCTTGCTGATCGACGGCAATGACCAAACCGATTCTGTCAATCCAGACAACCTTGTGTTCCTCTACCAGGGAGCCAATCCCTCGGCGTATGCGAGCGACTCCTACAATATGATTCCCTGGCAACTTGGCCTTGCGACATCCAAAACTAACACCACAACCAACCCCAGCTTTACGCTTTCGCGTTCCTCTGCGACAGTGTCAGTTACGCAGGGCAGCAGCGCGACGGATACAGTCACAGTTGCGGCCAGCGGCGGCTTTAGCGGTTCAGTCAGTCTTGCCGCCTCGGGCCTGCCCAGCGGAGTAACTGCGAGCTTCGGCGCCAACCCCACCACGGGTTCAAGCGTAGTTACCTTCACGGCCAGCAGCACGGCTACAGCAGGAACTTCCACAGTGACGATCACCGGAACTTCCGGGAGCATTACTGCAAGCACGCCCGTTACTTTGACCGTTACGACAAGCGGCGGCGGCAGTGGAGCCTGCACAGTGGACTACACAATCAGCCCGCAGAACTCCAGCCAGTTTGGCGCTGCCATCACCATCGTCAACGGAGGAACTACGACGCTGAGCGGCTGGTCGCTGACCTGGACCTTTGCGAACGGACAGACGATCGCCAGTTCGTGGAATGGGACGGTATCGCAGAGCGGCGCCAATGTCACGGTGAGTGAACAATCGGGTCAGACATGGGAGAACATTCCCGCCGGAGGAAGCTACACCGGGTTTGGCTTTAACGGCGCCTGGAATGGATCGACCAATGCAATTCCAACGTCGTTCAAGCTGAATGGAACGGCCTGCACCGTCAATTAATTGACAGTATGTCTTTTCAGGCTCCAGCGGAGTCAGCTCCAAGCTGGTTGCCAAATGGGCGCCGCGCTGCGAGAACGCCAGCCTGGACGGGTCTTCGACTCCAGTTCGCGTCCGCACCGCGGCTCACGCCGGTTGGCAGCCAGCCCCCAGGCCTTCACATGGAAAGGATGTGTGTTTTCGGCAAACCCGACTGCTTTGGCCTGCTTCGTGGCGAAAAGGTTTGGCGAGCCGATCAGCACAGCGTTGCCATTCTTCAGATCGTCGAGCAGCAGGTCGCGTGGGAATCCGTTCCCACTCTGAACATGATTCACAGCAACTTCACCAATCTTCAGGACAACATTGTGGGCAACACCCCATCGTCCGGTGTTGAGAATACCTACACCGATAAACTGGGCCGTACATTCGCCAACGGCACTATCCTTGATCCGGCTACGACGCGCCAGCTTCCGGCATGGGGCGTCGACCCGGTTAGCTGCTTCATTCCGGATCGGTCTCCTCTATCCACATTAATCAAGCTTGCTGTGGATTGGGGAGTTTTTCAGAGGTTCCCTAGATTAGAATTGCTGCGAGGTTTTACTCAATGAAATCGAATGACGATGCTGATGGGACTCGCCGCCCCCTCAGGGTGTTTTTGGCGTACAGCAAGAAGGACGAATCATATCGTCAGCGACTTGAGGTTTATCTGCGACCGCTTGAAAGACAACAAAAGATCACGATTTGGCATGACGGAAATCTGGTTGGAGGCGACGAGTGGGATGAGGTAATTTGCCGGAAACTGGAAGAGGCAGATATCATCCTGTTCCTCATCAGTCCCGACTTGTTTAACACGGACTATGTCGAAGATAAAGAGATTCCTTTGGCTCTTGAGAGGCACCGCAGCGGCGATGCTACGGTGATCCCGCTTCTTCTAAAGCATGCACTTACAAAGGGGCACCCACTGATGCGCCTGCAGGGTTTCCCGAAAGGACTCCGGCCAGTTGAGAGCAGCGGATGGGGGATCGAGGAGGCCTTTTATGAAATAGCCATGGGGTTGGATGAGGCGATTGAGACTCACAGGCGGAGGCTTGTTGAGAAAAACACGAGGAAGATCGATGCGGCCCTCCCGACGGGTCAGCAACGCGCATCTCTTTGCCTGATCGCGGCGCCGGAAGATTCCCTTTTGAAGGAGAGGTTCTATAAGGAATTATTTCCTTTCGCGCACGAGGGGCTTTTCCTGATCTCCGACCTGGATGCCTATACTTTGGATCGCACGGTTGCGGATAAGTTACAGAGCAGCCTCGAAACTTCGAATTTGTTCGTGCCGCTGCTCACTCCCAACCTTATTTACAACCGGGATTTCATGGATACCATGTTGCCCCCTCTTCTCGACATGCAAAGACAGCAACGGCTGCACCTGGTTCCGATTATTCTGAAAGCTTGCCAATGGAAGATAACACCCTTCTTTGACTTGCCATATGTGCTGCCAAGTGATCAGATCCCTCTCTTAAGCACCGCCGATGCAGACGCGGCTTTCGCAGCAACCGCACTGATCATTGCGGATTTTGTTGTTACGGTCATCTACCGGCAGCGTTAGCTGGAAGTGTCCGGTGGGTTATCGACGGATTGGTTCAATTGACGGTCAGGCCTCATCGTTGGAGGCGCGCCGTCTTGACCAAGCGACACGGCGAGTTGCCGCTCGGCTCCTATGCGGTTCTCTTCCATGATATTCCGCAGCGCTTCCGGACTCTGTGCCCTGATTTCACGATTCAACTCGTCGATTTGAGCTTTCAATTTGTTTATCTCCTCTGCGTCGTCGAGCACATGGAGCTTATTGATCTGTTCCCGGATATCGCTTTTTCTTTGGCGCAGCCACGCAAGGTCGTCGGACTGTTCGGCTCTGGTTGCTTGCAATAGAAGATTCTGTTGATCGAGCGTGACTTCTTCCGCGGTAACCCTCAGCTTGTCAAAGCCCTTCTCAACATCTATCCGCTCACGAATCCAGTGATCGATGTAGATGTTGAGGCCATACTGATTCCTGATCGCAAAGGGTATACCTTTTTCATCTTTCGATCCTATCCAGTTATAGATGATGTCGTAGTTAGAAATTCGCCGAAACACTGCCGGATCCTGGTCGGCAAACATTTGTTTGACATGCAACTCAACCCGTTCGTTCAGCTGCTCAATGGACGGTTTCGTCGCCTCGAAACGCTGCCAATCGTTCTCCTCGACATCAAGCACGCGATACGCAAGCTCGGTTTTGTACTGTTCGCGGGTGACCTCGAAAATCAGGCGTGGAGTCTGTTCGCGTAACTTTGCGAGTACGCCAACCAGGTCGCTATCGCGAGTAATATTAATGGAAACAAGCGTTCCGCCAAATGACTCTTCCAGATCCCTCTGAATGGCCTTCTCCACGACGAATTTCAACGGAGTAGCTTCCGGATGAGTATCAAAATACAGATGCCACGCCTTGGGGGAGTAATTCTTCGCCACTTGCTGGAGCACGAGGGTGAGCGATTCATTGACTCGTTGGTCAATGTTGATCTCGGTCGCCAAACTCATCTTTGATGCAAGCAGGCTCATGTTGACGATCTTGATATGGGCGTCCATATGAATTGTGACTGTCGACTCTGAGTTCTTCGTAGTAAAGGCCCGGTCTAGTTTGATCTGGAACGGCCTGCGCACGCTATCGAATGGGAGATCAGTTTCAATGATGGTGTGAAGAAGCTTGTAGCCGATCTCAGCGGCCTTCGCTTTGAGCTCTTCGTCAATGACTGTCTTTTCTGTATCCCATTGGGTCACAAGCTCAAGGTAGCTGTGACGAGACACATGAGGGACGATGGTTGATTTCAACGCCGCTTCCGCCCACTGATCCAGATTCGTGACGCCGCTTGCCGCGAATTTCCCGAGGGCGCTGAGCTGAAGCTGAATTGAAGCATATACTTCAGCCCGCTTTGGAAATTGCGGCACGGTCACGAAGAATGTGAACCGAGTCGATGAAAAGGCATCTTCTGCCTCGAAGAACGGAGTCTGACAGCGGAGATCGAGGACGCGAATCGTGCGACCAAACTTGGTGGTGGTTTCATTGAGGCGATCCTTAATGGCCTGCTTGATTGTTGTGGGAACAGTGTAGCCGCGAAACTGATGTAAATCGTAGTCTTTCCGGATAACCTCAACTAATTTCTCCTGCAGCAATCGTGTCAGTTTCGCCGTCTCACCGCTTCGCACGTACGCAAAGATCCTTTGTCGCGGGTCTGCCGCGTACTCAAGCGTCAGATTTTCCACCTTCAGATCGACGACGCGGTCATTGTCGCGAAAGATTGCCTTGACGGTAAAAGCGGGAATCTCCTCGGTCTCGTCGACTTTTTTTTCGGTCCTAATCTCTATTAGAAGGTGCAGATCGAGAGACAAAGACTCGCGTGCCCAGCGCTGCATCTCTTGTCGAAATATAGGTACGTGTTCGATGTATCCCTCGATGAACCTGTAAGGTCCGCCGTTTTTATCAACGTAGTCAAGTACCCACTTAGCGATTCGGTTCTCCAGGGCTACCTGAGGCCCAAGCGGGTCGTAGAGTTTCACGGCAATGGATTGCGCGGCCGACTGTAGCGGCGCATCCGACATTCGCACGCGGTAGGCAATGCTCAGATCGAGTTGCAGACCTTCAGTGAAAGCGATGATCGAGACGACACAAGTGCCTTCGGAGAAATGGTCTGGCCGCTTCGCGACCAGATAGAACTCCTCTTTCTTCCATTCCCACGGCTTGCGATTCGGGTTGATAAGAACGGGCACGATGACCTCTTCACCGTTTCTGTGAGGCGCCTTCATGCCGTCGACCTTTCGGATAAGCGAATCAAGACCCTTCGAGTTTTCCAACGTAAAATCTCCTTTTGTGAAATGCCCAATCATTCGCCCAGAGCAATCCTGGCGTATCTTGCCGCTTCGCGAATCCCGCGGAGTTGAGTTTTCAGAGTTTTTCGAAGATCGCGTTGTTCCGGTGTTTCCCACTTTTCCAGATCCACGGCGCAGTATCCTGCTCCAGCCGCGCCGGCCAGAATTTGAATATTGTCGCGAAGGACGCGCTTCTTCTGCTTGTTGGTAAGAAGCCCGCGCAGAATGTCGACCGGTTTCGACTTGCTCTCGGGCTGTTCCTGAGAAAGACGACCCCATTCAATTGCCACGATTGCGCGGAAGTAGTTGGCGAGTTCTTTGGCGTCAACGACGACAGGGAGGTTAAGCAAGGCATCTGCCCAACAGGCATATGCAACGGAAATGACCGGATCGGGAGTTGTGTCATCCAGCTCGAGAGACAACATCCACGTTGCCAGGTCAGAGCACAAGTTTGCCCCCAGTAAGACGGCCGGAAAGCATTGATCGAGACTATCGTGCAACAGGCATTTGACAAGAAGTTCGAACCATTCCGGGGGGTATTCCAGCCGCTTGCCGGCAGGAAGAGAGAGAGCCGAGAATGCGATCGCCCTCAGAAAATTGAATGCGATGTCAAATGCAAACCGCCGGGAAGGAGCAGCCGCAGCAATGCCTTCATTCAGCGCCCAGGAGAGAATCTCTGCGATAGCCGGCTCTGCTGTAGAAGTCAACCGTTCTAACCAGATTAGTGCGAGTTTCCGGGCGTCGCTTCTGAGTTCCTCATCTCCCTCGTCGAGAGCTCGCCTGAACAGCAGAGCAAAGGTCGGGCGGAAGGCGGTTGAGGTTCTGAGGCGAAGAGCCAGAATCCATGCCTCGCGATAGTTCCCCAGATCCATCAGATGGAGGAGGGAAGACTTGACTGGCTCGGCGAGATTAGCGGAGACCAGCGCATCCATGAGATCGTTGAGGCCCTCATAGGTTTGGCTGGTGAACGGACGTTGCAGATCCCTGGTAAGATCGGCGAGGAATGTCCTGCCGAATCCGCTTGGATCATAGGTAATTTTGCGCAGAATGAGTCTTGCGGCGCCGGAGCGAACCGATCGCTTGGCATCGAAGATCATTCCTGCCTCTTGGACCCGGCGGCACAGATCATCAAATGTCCAGATGTGGTCTGTCTCAAAGCTCCTGATAATCACTTCGCGCTGGCCGGGATTGATGAAGTCGAGATAAGGCACCTCACCCGGCTCCCTGAAAATAGATACGCCGCATTTGGCTGCCAGACGCTGACTGTTTGCCGCCCAGATCTCGATAAGAGTTTTCTTTACCTGTTTGGTGATGGTATTTCCCTGTTCGGAGACAACCTGAACCGGCTCTTCGATCGACTGATCGGCGAGAATGACTCGAAGAACCCGTTGAAAATCCTCCGGCGCAAACGTCTCTCCATCTTCAGAGCCACCAAAAAAGCAGGTGACAAACCTTATGGAATTTTCCAGCGGCTGATCGTCTGCGAGCTCGGTTCCGTTGCCGGCATGGAAGTGGTCCCCCGTGGCGGGATGTTGAAGTTTCTCGATCACTTCCAGCAGTTTTCCGGATGCAGCGAACTCTCTCGTTCGGCGCCAACTGTAGGGCCACTTATGGGCGATCTCCTGCGCTAATGCCACGCCCTGCTCTCGCAGCACCGAGTAGAGAAGAGGTTCGAGCCAGGAGATCGGTTCCTCTACATAGTCATATTCTGCCTGATCCTGATTTTGCAGGAGCTTGGGCGTAGTGAGAACCAGCATCAATGCATTCTTGCTTTCCAGATCTTTTTCAAGCTTGCTATAGGGGTCCACGGGAAGCGAAGCAAGAAACTCCCGTGCACTGCCCTCATAGGTGCACATTACATTGAGAGTAGGGGAGCTATTTGTGCTTTCTCTGGCAGCGACGATGTCGAACACGGTGGCTTTTGCAACCGACGGGTCATTAAAGGTCCAACTCCTGGCCTCGCCTTTGGAGAATGAAGATTCGACGATGAGCCGCGCGGCGCTGGTGAGAACAAGGGGAGCTTCCGACTGCAGCACGATGATGCGGTACTTCTGAAGGTCATCAACCCATTGACGAATCTTCGATTTCTCAATCGGGAGCAAATCTCCTTTGTGGTCAAAAGAGCGTGAAAGGTCCGATACGACGGGAGAGGATGAAAAGTGTCTCTGCCTAAAGATCCGGCTGGCCTCATCGAGATCTTTGACCGTAGTATTTATGAAGCTTTGTCTGTCATTTCCGGGCGGTCGTTCTGCGGCGCCACCCGCTCTCTGATTGCCGGTTGCCGAGATCGAAGGTCCGCCCGAAGAGGAAGCTCCGGCCGATTGATTTGTGGGAGGAGCGACTTCCGCCAGCGGAGGTGTTTCAGCGCGGGGCGAGGGCGCTGGAGCCTCGGGCATACCGGCCATCGCAGGAGACGAGTCTTGCGCCGGAGACAAATCCGGTGTTGAAGTCCCCTGCTGGCCTTCGTCCTGCCGGGTATCGACTGAAGCATCCATTGCCGCGTCCTCTGTACTAATGTTTGATATTGGTGAGCTTTACAGTCATGATCGATCCGGGAAAGAACTCAATGTCCTCCCCCGCGGTCGTCATGGTTAAGCCGATAGCGACTCCCGCGGCTCCTCCGATCGCTGCGCCGCCTATTGCTCCCGCCGGACCATGTGTGAGGCCGCCAATCAGGCCGCCGATCGCAGCGCCGCCCACACCCGAAAGGACGCGTTTCTTGTTGGATGTTTTACCGATCGCGCGGCCCTCCTCATCCACATCTTTTACGCCTTTGGAGTTGGAGACTTCGCCTAGATCCGCCGCGATTTTGTTCGTCGCGCCTTGAAAAGTAATGGTTTCAAATTGGAAACCAATCGACGGATTCCCCTTCCCCATTCCGCGACTGGGCGCATTGACGCTCGTTATTCGGCCATTGAGAATCGCGCCCTGATACTGTGGCGGCGCGTCGACAATTGCCGTGAACACGTCTTGAGCTTTGGATGTTTTGGTGCTGATTGGGGCAAGAAGTCTTGCCTTCAGCTCCACAGGTTCCTGCTTGGTCTGTGACCATGCGGAGCCGACCAAGACAGCAATTAGCAGGGCGAGGACGCCTGAACGCAGTTTCATTTCAACTCCTGTTGCGGCTATGGAAGTGACCATTGAAAAGTAAGTTGTACCGGCCCGTTTCCGCTGATGCGGAAGACCATGGAGCGATAGTTGTTGCCTGGGGCCGGCGACGAAGCGATTCCGACTTTCTTGTTATTCACTGGCTGAACGAGAACCGGAACGCCAGGGAGCCTGCCGGTTATCGTTCCTATACTGGCACTGCCGTTATCGATAGTGATCAGTTCAGTGCCATGAACCTCGCCCTGCCAGACAATGGTCCCGAATCGGGGGCCGGTGTAAGTTGAGAGAGGATTGGCGCGGGGCGCCGTTGCACGGGCAAGCTCATTTGCCGCATTTTGAGCGGCTTCTCGCTCATGAGCGGCCTTTTCCGATTCCTCTTGCGCCAGACGTGCCGAATCGGCTGCTTGTTGCGCGCTATTCTGAGCGTCTATTTTTGCACTGGCTAGAGCTTCCGCGGTTTTTTGCGCGGCTGAAGCCTGGTTCTGCTCCAGGAGGGCCACCTGTTCTTGCAGCGCGCGCACCCGTTCCGGATCCTCCGTAGGCCGCTGATCGGATTTCCTGCTCACGGGATTCGGGATCTTTTGCGTACTCTGCTTCGCTGGGATGCTCAATGACACATTTTTGTTTGAAGCACCAGAGTCTGTTCCGGTGATTGTCTCCGGGCGTTGCGTCTCCGGGGTGCTCGTTGGAATAAAGGGTGAGGCGATGGCGTGCCACAGGCTGGAAAGCAAGACGGGATGGGTGGAAAAAATCAGTGTCAATACAAGGACAATCAGAGCGCCGGCAGCGCCCATGAGTATAGGAGGATTCAAATCCCAGCGCGTCGAAACTCGAACCTTGTACGGCTCCTCGCCAATTGGAGAAATCTTAGAATCCTCCAATTTCCGTTCCTCGAATTCAGTACCGATCGTCATTGCAATGCTCCGCGTTATCTTGCAATTAACTTTGCTAACAACCGTTGGAGAGGTTATTTCACTGAGATATTTCTGTGCGCATGATTGAATCACACATTCTCAGTTAATTCAATGCCTTTGTTATAACTCGATGTGAGCGTTGGGCTACACGTGACATCAAGGTAGATGGTCATCTTTTGGCGCCTCCTTTCTGAGCCTGTCCCAGGCCTTATCGCTTTGGGCTAGATAGACTTTTATATGCCGGCCAAGGTCGTCCGGCCGTAATGGAAGCTGAAAGTCGGTGTGCGCCTCTTGTAGAATCCGTTCGACGCCATCAATCTCAACCCGGGAGATCTTTACTGCATTGGGGCCGAGAAAATCCGGAAGAACATTGATGGAGCGCAGGCCGCTGTGGGGGCTTGGGTTGAAATGCAGGCAAAAGGTCGTGTGCTGCTGCTGAGCGCGCGGCAGAAATGCAAGCTGATAAATATGGGCAAGATAGTCTAGCTCGAATGCATGATAGCCGGATATGGAATGGCCGCCCTTGTCGCCATATGTAGAGCTAAGAACAGGAATGCCATTGTCGCTGACGCGGAAGAATATGCCGTTACGCTCCCGGTCGAGGAAGTAGAGATTCCAAAAGGAATTGAGTTCGCGCGCGAGCGCAAGAAAGTCGCCACGATCCTTCGCCTTCGTGTCTTCTATATACCCAAACATAACTAGATAAGCGAGAATTCCCTGCTCCTGCTGCCAAAAGTCCTTGGTATTGAGCCACGCGAACTGGGTTGGGACGGCAGTATCGGAGGGGTGGCGCTCCACTGCGTCGAAGACGCCGCTCCGGATCTGATCGATGCCCACTTTGGCCATCTTCCGCCCGATTTCGGATGCCAAGTGAAAGAACTCGCCGGCTGCCACCGGGTTGTCGTGAGTGCGAAAGTAGTTCGCCACGCGCGTCAGATTCCAGGCGATCTTGAGATTGTGGCCCACGATGGCGCGGTCCTGTTGCCATCTCCAATTCTTGACTCGGGTCCAGTCGCGCTCGAACCGCTCGTTGACGTAGAGGCAACCATCTTCTGGAAACTTCTTGAGGATGAGGCCGGAGGTGACCTTTAAAATATTGACGCACTCTGAGAGGAGTTCCTGAAGAAATGCAGTGTGTTCCTTATCCTCTACCTTGGGCAATGGATCCAGAGAAAGAATCAGGTTGATCAGGTAG
>Ga0181528_10001671_pt1 | contig 13722 bp, 15 predicted proteins | sample PEATcosm2014_Bin_47_FD_119742 | JGI IMG/M metagenome (GOLD analysis project Ga0181528, IMG submission 119742) | Peatland microbial communities from MTU Mesocosm Facility, Houghton, MI, USA - PEATcosm2014_Bin10_10_metaG | ecosystem: Environmental > Terrestrial > Soil > Wetlands > Peat | place...
CGTCGCCAGCAATTCAAACAGCGAATCCTCCCCGACAATGTCCAGGTCCAATTGATAGCGATGCGCCGCACGCGCAAACTCTTTCCCTGTGTTCCCCTGCCCGCGCCATTTCCCCTCAATCCGGGCAATCCCGCGTTCGCAAAAGGCCGCCCGGTGCGCTAGTTGCAAAGCCCTTCCCCGCAAATGCAGATAGTTCCTCAGCCCCCATGCCATTGCCATCAGCAACGCCGCTAGCGTCAGCAACAGTGAGCCGCCATGCATCCCCGCCTTCAGCAGCACTACGCACCCCGCACCGCCGCCAAGCATCAGCATCCGCATCCATCGCAGCCGCGCCCGCACCCCGCCAATCTCTCCCTGCAATTGCTCAATGCGCCGTCGATACGCGTCCAAAACCGCACCGGCCTGCAGTGGCCCAGCATCCATGCTCATTCAAACCCTTTCCACCCAGGTACCAGCCGGGACACGCAAACGAAACCAGCGAAGCCGCCCCGACCTTTATTTGCCCACACAGTCAAAGGTAGTCGGTCTTCATTGGGGGGCGTAACGAACCATCCTCGATCCTTCGGTGTTCATTCGATCGCTTGGGCGCGCAAGCGCCGTCTGCCGCACCGCAGGTGCTCGCACTACAATCGTTTCTTGCCCAATTCCACCAAACCCGTCCATGTTGTGCTCGTCTCGCCGCGCAATCCCCTCAATATAGGGGCAGCCGCGCGCGCCATGGCCAACTTCGGCTTCGATCAACTCACAGTCGTCGCTCCTTACACACCCCACTGGCGCGAAGCCCGCTCCGCCGTCGGCGCGCCCGACGTGCTGCAAAACGCAACCGAGTCCGCTTCCATAGCAGATGCCGTCGCCGATTGCACGCTTGTCATCGGCACCGGGACTCTCACCCACCGCAAGGCCGAACAGAAAGTCGTGGAACTCCCCGCGCTCGCGCCCCTCGTTCAAGACGAGTTCGCCCGCGGCGGTCGCATCGCCCTAATCTTTGGCCCGGAAAAACACGGCCTCACTCGCGAAGATCTTTCCTGGTGCCACTTGCTCGTCGAAATTCCCACCGACGCCCACCAGCCCTCCATGAACCTCGGCCAAGCCGTCGCCGTCTGCCTCTACGAGCTCGCCTCGCGCGCTTTCTCCGCTCCACCCGCAGCCCCCGCGGAGCCACTCCCCCCCGCCGCACGTTCCGGCAATCTCGACCTCCTCGCAAAGGTCATTGAAGAGAGCATGGAAGGCGCCGGCTACTCGCCACGTTCGATGCAAGACGCCAACCGCCACGACCTCCGCCTGCTGCTCCGCCGCCTCGCCCCCAATGAGCGCGATACCCGCCGCATTCTCGGTCTCTTTCGCCGCATTCTTTGGCGGCTTCGCAATCACCCAAAAATGACTTGACGGCACCCACGAACGGCCTACAACTCCTGTGCCATTCCCCCAAAAACTGCGAGCCGGTCGCACAACTTTCCTGATAGAGTGAGGCCAAAGGTTTTCCATGCCAACGGCTAACGGCCTATCGAAGAACGACTCTCTGCGCCCACATCCGCGCACCGCACTCGTGCTCTGCCTCTTGCTAGCCTTTGCCGCGGCGGCCCATGCGCAAACCCCTCAGCCGGACACTCCCCAGCAACCAGCAACGACTCCAGCCCCGGCTCCGGCTCCAGCCCCGGCAACCACTCCAGTCTCGCCTTCCACTCCGGACGCCGCTCAGCCTGCCGAACCCACCGCGCCGGCCGCGACGACCCAGACGCCGGCAACTTCACCCCCTGCGACCCCCATTCCAGCAGCCGTTCAGGCAGACCAGCAGCCAGCGCTGCCCAGCGCCCAGTCAACGTCCCAGCCCGGAGCCATTACCGAAGATGAGCTCAAGCACCAACTCGTCGGCAAGCAGCTCTACCTGCGCGGTGGCTACCTCGGCGACTCGCTCAACTTTGACGAGCACGGCCGCATCGTCGGCCATTCCCCGCAAGGCTCCTACACCCTCAGCGTCCTCCAGCTCGACCACGTGCGCCTCACCAAGCACAAAGTCGAGTTCGATGGCATTCGCTTCGGCCTCCACTTCAATGAGCAGCTGGCCTACGAGGACTCGGAAAAAGCCTACGACAAAGTCCGCGTCACTCCCAATAAGAAGACCGTCAAAATCACCATCGACCGCGAAATTGTAGTGAATCCAAAGAAAAAGAAAGAGTCGGCCAAAGACAAGGCAAAACAGGCAAAGCCGGCCCTTCCCGCCCCTGCCCAGGCCACCGCTGCCACGTCTCCCGCTGCCGCTCCTGCAGCACCCGCCGCTGCAACTCCCCAGCCCGCCGAGCCCAGCGAAGCCGACCAGCTCAAAGCCTCCATCGCCGCAGCCCCCGAGGCCGAACGCCCCGCCGATCCCAACTCCGTCACCACCACCACCTCGCAGGCCCACGCCAACACCCTGCTCCGCAACGCCATCGACGCCGTCTTCGCGCAAGGCCTCGATGACCGTATGATGGCCGCCATGCCCGACTTCTGGAAGCTCTACTACCAATCCGTCGCCGCAAAAACCGACTACAAGCCTTCCGATCCCTCCGTCCTGCGGCAGAATCAGGTCGATCAGAAAGCCCGCCTGCTCACCAGCTTTGAGCCAGACTCAAACGACTTTGCCCAGGCCGCCGGAGTCGCCGGCATGTCCCTCTACCACACCGTCATCGGGGTCGACGGCAAGCCCGGCGAAATCGCCGTCGCACGCCCCATCGGCTTCGGTCTCGACGAAAATGCCGTAGCCTCCATCCGCAAAGCCAAATTCTCCCCTGCTATCAAAAACGGCCAGCCAGTCCCCGTCATGCTCGACCTCGTGGTCCAGTTCCGCATCTTCTCCCACCTCACCAACACCACCGCCAAGGCCGGACCAGCAACCCCCTCTGAACCCAACAACCAAGGACCAGAAAAACAGGGACCAGAAAAACCCGCACCCGTCCTCCCCGGCCCCTACAGCATCCAGCATCCCTAACCCGGCAGTTTACCCTCATTCCATGTCTACACCATTCCTCAAACTCATCCAGACCGGAGCCACCGCTGAAGTCGCCTCCGCCGTCCATGACGACCCTCCTCTCGCAGCCTGGCGCGATCCCCAAGGCGTGTCAGCTCTCCTCTGGTCCGTCTACTGCGGCCAACCCCTCATCCGCGACTTCCTGGTCACCGTCCTCAAAGCACAGTTCCTCAAACTGGATATCTTTGAAGCTGCCGCCGTCCCAGACATGGCCCAGTTGACCGCTTTGCTTCAAGCCTCTCCCGCCAGCGCCAATGCGTTTTCCGGCGATGGTTGGACCGCCCTCCACCTCGCTGCCGCTTTCGGATCCCCCGAAGCCGTCTCCGTCCTTCTCGCCGCCGGAGCCAGTGTCGAAGCTCTCAGCCGCAACCCCCAGCAAAACCAGCCGCTCCATGCCGCCCTCGCCCTCGGTCGCGACGTGGAGACAATCAACCTCCTGCTCGTGCACGGCGCCAACCCCAACGCCACCCAGGCCGGAGGATTCACTCCCCTCTTCTCTGCCGCCACAGCCAACCGGCAAGATCTGGCCGAACTCCTCCTCGCCCACGGCGCCAACCCGCACCACAAGAGCGACGCCGGAAAAACCGCAGCCGATTTTGCCCGCGACCGTGACCACACAGAGCTGGCCACCTGGCTGGAATCCCAACCCTCAGCTTAGAGAGCACTAACCACTTCGCCGGGCACAAACGCCGCAGAAAACAGCGTCAAAAAAAGCTCCCGTGACCACCCGGGAGCCTTCTCTGTCTTACAGCCCTTATACGAACACCAGAATCACCCGCTCCAGGCAAGACAGAAGTCTCACGCCCGCCCCAAACAGCCGCTCGGATGTCGCGCTCCCGTAAGACTTCCGCACAAATCCCCCCAAAGCGCCGTACGACAAGACCAAATCTGGTCCGAAAATGGGCTCAATAAGCCTTAAGGCCGTCCAACAGCAGCCCGGAGAGTCGCGGGTCCTGTCCCACACGCCACTCAGCCAGGTAAGACGGTGCCGAGAAGCTGCACAGCCTGTAAGACCCGGGCATTACACTTGCCTCACTCCGCCGATGGTTCCCACAACTCAACCCGGTTCCCTTCCAAATCCCATATCCACCCAAACCGGCCGAACCCGCCGTAGTCCTCCTGCTTTGGATCAACCCGTACCCCCGCGGCAACCAGATCCAACAGCAACTGGTTCAGATCGTCCACGCGGAAGTTCACCATCGCCTGCTGCGGGCCGTCGCCAAAATACTTCGTGTCCAACGGAAAATGAGCAAACGAAGTCGTCCCAGCCGACTCCGGCCCCTCAAAAACCATTGAACCACCCTCCACCGTCGCTATCCCCAGGTGCTTTGCATACCAGGCTGACAGCGCCTTCGGATCCTGCGCCTTCAGGAATATCCCACCCACACCAACTGCCTTCGCCATGTACCCCTCCAATTTCCCACTCTACAGCCTCTATTCCTCGCTTCGAATAATTTCTTCGAGCTTCGGTTTGTGCTTCTCGTCGCGCCCCGTCTTCGGTTCGGTATCCAGAACCCGAGCCGGCTTGGGTTGCCCCACCCGGTCCCGCGCGTTCGACTTCACCGCCTTGGTGACGGAAAACTTCCCCGGCTTCCGTTTTGTCATTTCCCTCTGCCCCCCGCTCCCGTCCCATTGCGGTCTTGCGTTCCGTTGCCGCAAGGTCGAGTATGGAATAGATGCACCCTTGAGGGGAAGAGCCGAAGACCATGGAAGAGCGGGAATTTTTCAACGAGACAACTGAGCAGCGCAGCCACACACTCACCTGCCCCAAGTGCGGCCAGGCGGGTGAATACAAAGTCACCTGGGTCGTTCGCCGCAAACGGGCGCAACTTCCCCGCAACGCCGATGAACGCGACCGCGCTCGCTTCGCCAAGGCCCAGTCCTACATGGTGCGCCGCGACGACAAGTTGGCCTGCGCCAACATGCGCTGTCGCAAACCCTTCGAAATCACGCAGCTCCAGACCATCGCCTTCCTCACCGACTAGGGCCGGGGCCGCACGCGGGAAAACTCAATTCCACCTCAGCGCCACTGGCGCGGCCCCCGTACTCTGTGATTGAATCGAAGATGAAAATAGCGGCCGCCGAAACCCCAAATCCGGCCCAACCCGCCCATATCTCAGGAGACACGATGGCAAATTCCCTGCTTCCCCTCGAAGAACGCAACCTGACTCCCGACCAGGTGGAGGCGCTCGACAAGCGGCGCGACCTCGGGCACACCCTGCTCGTTATCGCCGGTCAGTTCTCGGTCATTGCCACCATCCTGCTTCTCTGGATCGGCCAGGACCTCACCTATTCGCCAGGTTGGGCGCACCCCATGGCCTACTACTTCGCCATCGCCGTCGGCATCATCCTCGTCTGCGGCACCACCGGCATCGTTCTGCGCAAGGGAACCCCCCGCCTCGACTAGGCAACCAATCAGGCCACTTGGCGGCGAACATCGCCGCCCGCACGTGCGCAAATGCACGAAAACGGTATAGCCTTGAAGGTACCGATGGCCGTAGCTTCGATCCAAACTTCCCCGGGTACCCTTTCTGGCCGCCTCACCGACAGCCACGGGCGCGTCATCCATGACCTGCGCGTCTCCATCACCGACAGTTGCAACTACAAGTGCGTCTACTGCCGCACCGGCGAAGTAGGCGCTCAATACCCTGAACTCTCAATCGAAGACTACCTGCGCATCATCCGGCTCTTTGTCGGTCTCGGCGTCACCAAAGTGCGCCTAACCGGCGGCGAACCTCTGCTGCGGCGCGGCCTGCTCGACCTCGTCCGAGAACTCGCCTGCACCACCACCCTTACCGGCGACCCGATTGACCTTGCCCTCACCACCAACGGGCACCTTCTTGACTCGCTCGCAGCCCCTCTCAAGGCAGCCGGCCTCAATCGTGTCACCGTCAGCATGGACGCTGTCGACGCCCCAACCTTCGAGCGCATCACCCGCGTGCCCGGCAGCTTTCACAAGGTCCTCTCCGGCATTCGCGCAGCCCGCGCCGCTGGCCTCACCCCGCTCAAGGTCAATTGCGTGCTCCTCCGCGGCTTCAATGACGACCAGGTCGAAGGCTTTGCCCATTTCGCCCGCCAGGAAGATGTCGCCGTCCGCTTCATTGAGTTCATGCCTCTTGAAGAAGGCCGCCTGTGGACCCCGGAGATCGTGGTCCCGCTCAAAGAGATCGTCTCCCGCATCAGCCGTGTCCTGCCTTTGGTCGAACTGCCGCCCCGCGAAGCCAGTGAGACTGCCCGCCGCTACGGCTTTGCCGATGGCCGCGGCGAAATCGGCATCATCGCCCCCGTCACCCAGGCCTTCTGCGGCGCCTGCAGTCGCGTCCGCCTCACTTCCGACGGCAAAATCCGTACCTGCCTCTTTTCCCAGGTCGAGCACGACCTTTACGGCAGACTGCGTGCCGGAGAATCGGACGAGGAACTCCGCGCCTACATTCACCGTACCGTCCAGGGAAAGGAAGCTCGCCACCACATCGGCGAATCCGGGTTCCTCAAGCCATCGCGCTCCATGGTCCACATCGGCGGCTAACGTATCGGACAGGCCACTTTCTTTGATCTCGGTGCACACCTCGCACAGTCGCTCCGTTCCTCCAGCGGATCACCCGCTTCATCTTGCCTGGCCGCAGTTCCCTATCACCTTTTCCGCCCGGTGTGAAATGATGTCAGCAGGCCTCCCCCTTAAAGGTCTTCCCATGACGAACGAGACGGAACTTCGCATCCCGCTCGCTGATCTTCTTGTTTTTCACCAGTTGACGCGCTCGCTCACCTCGAGCTTCGACCTGGATACTATTCTGCGCACCATTCTCGACCACATGGAGAAACAAATCGAGGCGGACCTGTGGACCCTGCTCATGCTCGATGAGGGCAGCCAGGAACTCTACTACGCCATCGCCGCCGGCGGAGAGCAGGGCAAACTACGCGGCCTGCGCGTGAAGGTCGGCGAGGGGGTCGCCGGCTGGGTCGCCCAACATGGCGAAACCCTCATCGTTCCCGAATCAGAGAACGACCCGCGCCTCACAACGGAAAAGGCAGGCGAACCGAAACGAATTCGCTCCGTGATCGCCCTGCCCCTGCGCGGACGCAAGGGAACACACGGCGTCATTGAAATCTTTAACCCCCGCGCAGATCGCATGTCCGACTACACCATCGCCTTCCTGCACATCCTCGCCGACCACGCCGCCATCGCCATTGAAAACGCCCGCGACGTTGCCCGCATCCAGCAGTTAAGCATCACTGACGATTGCACCGGCCTCTACAACGCCCGTCATCTCTACGACGTCCTCGGCCGCGAACTCGACCGCTCCTTGCATCTCGGCCTGCCCGTCAGCCTCGCCTTTCTCGACCTCGATTGCTTCAAGAGCGTAAACGACCAGCACGGCCATCTCGTCGGCAGCGAATTGCTCGCTCACACCGGCCTCCGCCTCCGCGAATTGAGCCTGGGCCGCAAGACCGACCAGTGCTTTCGCTATGGCGGCGACGAGTTTGTGGTCTTGATGCCCCAAACCAACGCAGATGCTGCGCAGACCCATTGCACCGGTCTGCTGCGCGCACTGATGGACACACGCTTCATCATGTCAAGCGGACTCAAGCTAACCGTCAGCGCCAGCGTCGGCCTGGCAACCGCCCCCGCCGACGGCTTCACCGTCCACTCCATCATTGGTGCCGCAGACGCCCGCATGTACGCAGTAAAGACCAGCGGCCGCGGCAGCGTTCGCGGCTCCTGACATTATTTAGGTAATTGCCGATCAGAAAATGCGGGATCCCGCGTTCACACCCGCTGCGGTTCCCTTGCATGCACCTTCGCGCGCGCCGCAAAATAAACCGACACGACCGTAATATCGTCGTTCTGCCCAAAATGCTTCGCAGTCTGCGCAATGTAGCGCGCCGACTCGTTGCTGACCTGCTGCGTGCGTTCAAACCCAAACAGTTCGCCCTGCGCATTCGTCGCTTCCACCACGCCATCGGAGAGGAAAATCAACCTGTCGCCCACCTTCAGTTCGAACGTGGCCTGCGCATACTGAATGTCTGGAATTACGCCCAGCGGCAGGTCTGCCGCCAGGTCCAATTCCCGACCGTCGCGGTAAGGATGCAGGTGCCCAGCGTTGGCGATCGTCATCGTCCCATCCGGATAAACGCGCGCGCACACACAAGTTGCAAAGCTTGCTGCCGCCTTCAGATTTGGAAGCGCCCCCTGCCCCTGCGTCGCCCCCAGCAGCACGTTGTTCAGCCGGTTCAGCACGGTTGCCGGATCGTGCGAAAGCTCATTCCGCAGCGCCCCCACCAGCGTGCTCGCATTCATCGCCGCCTGCAATCCCTTGCCGCTCACATCGCCCACAACAATCAGCATCGAGTCGTCCTTCAGCGGCAGCACCTGAAAGAAATCTCCGCCCACGCCGTTGGCCGGCAGATACGCACTCTCCAGCATGAAATTGTGGTTCGAAGGCAGTTCAGTTGGAATCAGCATCGCCTGCACGCTCCGCGCCGCCTCAATCTCCGCACTCGATCGCTGCTCCTCCTGGCTCACATGAATAAAGCGATAGAAGATCACCGCCAGCAGGCTGCCCAGGAATACCGAATACGAAGCCGTGCTCAGCGGGAACTCGATGGGCCCGAGATGAAACGTGTGAAACGCAAATCGTCCGGCAATCCAGTGCTTGCTTGCTGCATAGTCCACGACAGTATCAAGGCTGTTCGCCGTGGCCGCCAGAAAAAACGGCAGCAGCATTACCCCTGAATCCGGCCGCCCCTTCCTCCACGCGCGGAAAAGCATCACGATCACCAGAATGCTGAAGCCCACTTCTGAGGAGACGCTCACATACTCATAGGCCAGTTGCACGTGCACCAGCGAGAGAACGGGCAGCAGTAGCACGATCGCCTGAAAGATGCGAACCAGCTTGCGATAGTCACTCCCCGTAAAACGAAGAATGAATTCCAGCGTGATCGCCATGAAGACGCGGCCGGCCCAGAGGTTGAAGATTCGAAAGACTGACCAGGGCAACATCTCAAGCGCCCATGCGCTCTCGCTCGCCCCCATCAAGGCCACCGAAAGACAAAGCAGGCCAAGCCACAGATACTCAGAGTGTTTGCGCTGTGCCATGTAGAGCGTTGCGCCCAGCATTGCCACGCACAAAAAAAGAAAACTCACGGTAAGGCCGGCGATCAGTTGGTGGTCCCACAGCCGATCCGTCGCCGCCGCGAACCTGTCCGAGATATCCGCCGGCGGGCCCAGCTCGACCTTGTCCACCAGGCCGCGGCCAATCGTAATTCCGCTCCCTGCCCATGTGCGAATCGCAATAACGATTGTGCCGTCCGCTCCGGGACGCGACAAATGCACCACCAGCGGCGGAGACATATACATTGACGGCTGATCCGTCATCCCCTTCGTATGACCCGCTTCCACCCCATCGACATAAACCGCCAGTTGCCCCACGGAATTGCTCGTAACCAGCAGGTCAAGCGATTGGTTTCCAGGATCGTTTTTGAACTGCGTCAACTGCTGTGGCTGCAACCGAAGCCGATACCAGCCATAGCCCGAATACGCGTCAAAGCCCTGCTCCGTAATCGGCTGGCTTATCGTGACTTTTTGCCATGCGGAATCGTCGAAGCCAGGATCAGCCCAGCGCGGATCGTCGCCGACCTGAAAGCGCCACGGCCCATCCAGATCAATGGTGCTGTGCAGCCCCGCAACCATGGGGACATTCGCTTGAGCAGCAGCAGGCGCGGCAGTCGCTTGCGCGCAGAGCGGAACAGCGCCCGCGCAGAGCATCGCAAGCCCAAGCAGTGCCACGCGCGAAAGGATCTTTGCCGCTCGTCCAGGCATTCTCATGTGATTCCCAATTCTAGTGCAGGCACAGCAGAATTCTCGCCGGAATTCGAGCGGCAGTTTCAACCCGGCAACGCGGCTATTCCTCTTCCTCAGCTTCCTTCTCCGTGCTCTGATCTACGCCCAACCGCTCCAATTGGTTCCGCCAGTCCAGCGATTCTACAAAACTCTTTGACTCACGCCAGTTCGGTTCCACAATCACATGCAGTTCCAGATAAACCCGCGTGCCCAGCAGCGACTCAATCTTGCGCCGCGCCCCAGTGCCGATCTCCTTCAGCTTCGAACCACCCTTGCCGATCAAAATCGCCTTCTGCCCATCGCGTTCGCAATAGATGGCCGCGGCAATCCGCGTCAACGGCGCTCGCGCCGGCACTGCACCCTTCTTGCGCGGCACAAACGGCTTCGGCTCCTCAAATCGCTCAATCACCACCGCGGCAGCATAGGGGACCTCTTCGCCCGTCTCCACCAGGATGCTCTCGCGAATCAATTCCGCCACCATAAAGCGCTGCGGCTGGTCCGTGTACTGGTCGGCGGGATAGTAGCGCTCACCCTTCGGAAGCGCATCCACAATCTTGCGGACCAATATGTCCAGCCCGTCCCGCTTGCGCGCGCTGATTGGAATCACCTGGGCAAAATTGAACTGCTTGGTCAGCGTATCTATCAGCGGCAGCAGATGATCCTTCGGCACTAGGTCAATCTTCGTCAGCACCAGGAACACCGGGCAATCCACCTTGCGGATCAACCCAAACAGAAACTCATCCTCGCTGGCCCAATTCGTCCGCTCACTCTGCTTCTTTTCAGAAACACTGGGTGCCCCCGGTCTCGCTTCTGAGACCGGGGTTTCGACCGCCAATTTATCATCGGGTTGAGGCACAACCGCTGCCGCCTCCAACTGCACTCGCCGCGTCGCGTCCATCAGCACCAGCACGACATCCCGCGTCTCCAGCGCCTCATACACTTCCTGCAACATGCGCCGATCCAGATGCGACCCAGGCTTGTGCACTCCGGGTGTATCCACAAACACAATCTGCGCCGCAGGGTGGATGCCCTTCTTGGCTTCTACCTCCACAACCCCCGCAATGCGATTGCGCGTGGTCTGCGGCTTGGCCGAAACAATGGCCACCTTCTCGCCCGTCAGGGCGTTCAACAGCGTGCTTTTGCCGGCATTCGGCCGACCCAATATCGCAACAAATCCAGATTTCAAAGGCTTTTTATGCTCCTGACTTTCTATTATCGCGGATGTACCGCTGAATCCCTGCTACGATTCTTGCTACGATTTCCGCATGGTTCCCATCGGCACAACCAAACGCCTCATCCTTTGCCCGCTGGAATTGGCGGATGCAGAGCGAATCCAGGAGCTGTTTCCCGTCTGGAAAGTCGTGCAATATCTCGCCAAAGGTGCAGTCCCCTGGCCCTACCCACCCGACGGCGCCCTCACGTATTGCCGCGACATTGCCCTTCCCGCTGCCGAGCGCGGAGAAGCATGGCACTTCACCCTCCGCCTGCGCACCAACCCGGCGCAGTTGATCGGCCTCATCACTCTCGAGTTGGGAGATGAGCACAACCGCGGCTTCTGGCTTGGTGTCCCGTGGCGCGGCCAGGGCCTCATGAGCGAGGCCTGCGACTGGGCCACCGACTATTGGTTCGAGACTCTCAGATTTCCAATCTTGCGCACCTCAAAGGCCATTGCCAACACAGCCTCCAGGCGCATCTCCCTGAAGCAGGGTATGCGCGTCGTCGCCAATGTGGAAAGAGGCTACGTCTGCGGACGCCTTCCCGGGGAGCAGTGGGAAATCACCGCCGAAGAATGGCGAGCCTGGAAAGCCTTTCACCCAGTGCGCGAATACGCTCGCTAAGATCTCAAGCCGATTCCGCTTCAGCAGCCACCGGCGGAAACACCCTAAGCCGGTCCACCCTACGATCCGTCGAAGCCACAATCTCCATCCGCAACCCCGCCGGCTCCAGCATCACCACCTCGCCGGCCAAAGGAATGCGCCCCTCAATCTCGCTCACCAGCCCGCCCAGTGTAGTCGCCTCAAATCCGTCGCCCGGCTCCACCGTCTCGCCAAAAAGGTCCGCCAGCTGATTCACCGGAAAGCTCCCCGGAACCAGCCACACCCCATTCGGCTCTCGTTGCGGCTCTTCGATCGGGACCTCGACCTCGTGCTCGTCGCGAATGTTACCCACGATCTCCTCGAGCAGGTCCTCAATCGTCACCAGCCCGGCAACCCCGCCGTACTCGTCGATCACCACCCGCATGTGCTGCTTCTCGCGCTGCATCTCGCGCAGCAGTTCATAGCCGCGCTTGGTCTCCGGCACAAACGCCACCGGACGCTCAATGCTCGCCACCGTGCGAGTGTCCGCTTCCTTATCGGTTATCTGCAGCAGATCATGCGCAAACGCGATGCCCGTCACGTTGTCCAGCGAACCCGAATACACCGGCACACGGGAGAAATTATGTTCGCGTAACTGCTCCAGAAACTTCACCAGCGTCATCGTTCCCGGTACCGCGAACACCTCCGGCCGCGGCGTCATCACCTCGCGCACCAGTTTGTCGCCAAACTCCACCGCCGAGCGCACCAGGTCGATATCGCTCTCTTCCAGAATGCCTTCTTCTTCCCCCGCTTCCAGCAGCGCCTCTACATCCACCGCCGTCTCCTGCTCATCGCTCACCGGCTTCTCCGCCAGCGACGCAACCGAAAAGAAGAAGCGTACAAACACCGTAATTGGAGTCATCAACCACAGCAGCAGGCGAATCGGCCACACCAGCCGTCCTGCCCAGCGTCCCTTTGTCCGATTGAACAGCAGCGACGGAATCAGTTCGTTGCAGAACACCACCACCAGCACCACGCCCAGCACCGCCTGAGCAATTTCCGCAAAGCTCGGCCGGCCCATGCGCGGTCCGCGATCGAACAGAACCGCCCCAAACTCCAACGCAATAATTCCCAGCGAAAGCTGCTGCAGCACCCGCGCGGAAATCGCCGCATGCTCCCGCGTCAGCCCCAGTTGCGGCTCAATCAGCTCTTCCCACGCATCCAGATTCTCTTCAATCTCGTGCGTCAGAATCTTGCCGAACTCCGCATGAACGCGGCTGATATACGAAGCCAGCGTCTCCACCGCAGCCAAAAGCAAAACCATCAGGATTGCCAGCGCACTCATGGCCGCTTCGCCTTTGGCGGAAGGGTACGGGCTTTAGGTTGAAGGGTACGGGCTTTAGCCCCCGAGGGATTCTTTACCCCAGCCGCTTCCACCCGCTCAATCAGCCCCAACGGCAACTTCAGCTTCGCTCGCAGAAGTTTCTCCCGCCTCGCCATCTTGCCGTCATCCACTTCATGGTCATAACCAGCCAGGTGCAGCAACCCATGCAGCACCAGCACCTTGATCTCCACCGAAAGCGAGTGCCCCTGCTCCGCCGCCTGCGCCATCGCCGTCGTCACGCTGATGGCCAGATCACCGGCCATCCCCTCCGCTCCTACCCCTGAAGCCGGAAACGACAGCACATCCGTCGCCTTGTTCTTGCCGCGAAATTGCTTGTTCAGTTTGCGAATGGCCGCGTCAGTGGTCAGAAGCACAGTAACCTGCCCCTTCAGCCGCACCGCCGCCTGCGCAGCAGAAAGAAACCGCGCCAAAGTGCGTGCCGAAGGCAGCGCCACATCCCTGGATTTTGTCTTGGAAGGTTTGCTCGGCAAGGACGCGCCAGTCTTCTTCGCCTTGGTGATCTTCGGCGAGGGGTGAGGGTCCAAATCTGGGTCTAGGATGATCATCTTTCTCGAGGCCGCGACGTACGCACCCCCGATTCATCTTCAATTCTACGCTAGAACTGAAGTTCGCCTATTAAATGCTCTGTCATCCTAAGCGTCCGACCCGCCTTCAGCGAGTCACCAAAGAAATGACTGTC
>Ga0181528_10001672_pt1 | contig 13718 bp, 9 predicted proteins | sample PEATcosm2014_Bin_47_FD_119742 | JGI IMG/M metagenome (GOLD analysis project Ga0181528, IMG submission 119742) | Peatland microbial communities from MTU Mesocosm Facility, Houghton, MI, USA - PEATcosm2014_Bin10_10_metaG | ecosystem: Environmental > Terrestrial > Soil > Wetlands > Peat | place...
CACCAATTCCTGCCCAACCTGGAAAGGAACCGGCGCCTGGTTGGGAGCGCCGTCGAGGGAGAGAATCCTGCTTCCCAGCAAGGTATAAGAGCCGGTGACGAACACCGAGCGGGCCGGCCGCAGCTTGGCGGAAAACTCGGCGCCCTGCGCGCGCGAATTAGCCAGATTGGCCGACTCATACAGGCTCAAATTAGTAAGCGACCCGCCGAGAGTAACAATCAAGTCGTAATAACGATTATAGAAGTAAGTGGCGTCGAGCCGCAGCACGTCGTGGAACAGCGTCTGCTCAATGCCGGCGTCCACGCTGCGCACGCGCTCGGGCTTGAGCTGTGGATTGTCGGTGTATGCCAGTTCGAATCCGGTGGGCGGACGGATGCCGGTGCCGAAGGAAGAGTGTATGCGCGTGCTCTTCGCCGGCACATACGCCGCCGAAAGCTTAGGATTGGCGCGCGAAACCGTGTTCGCTGGAAAGAACGGCCGGTTGTACCCGTCGGTGGGGATGGAAGGCGTCAGGATCCATTCGGCGCGCACCCCGGCGTTGAGGAACAGCTTGCCGCCGAATTCGAAGCGGTTTTCGAGATACCCCGCGAAGTCGGTCCTCCGGATGGGGAAAACGTTATAGCTGGCGTCGCTGATGTAAGTGTTGGTAACATCTTCGCGGCTGGCCACAAAACCGAAAGCGGCGATGTAGTGGCGCGTCACGCTCACCACCGTGCGCTCTTCGCCCTGCCCGCGCAGTTCTCTGTCGAAGCTGAAGCCGTACGGGCTGGTGTAGCCGCTGTTCTCCAGGAAAAAGCTGCCGAACAGTTCCTGGCGCACGCGATCGGAAAGGTCGGCCTCGTAGTGGCCGCCGTACTCGCCGAAATTGTTCTTCGCGCGGCTGATGGTGTCGATCCCGGTGTAATCGTGGTTGGGGTCCGAACCGTAAGGTCCCGGTTCGCCGGCGTTATTGGAATCGAAGAGCGCGTGCAGGGAGAAATGCTGGCGCCGGAAACGCCGCGTAAGATTCAACAGCACGTCCTGGTTGTGATAGTCGGCGTTTTCCACCGGCCCATTGGTGTCGATGCGCGATCCCGAGGCCAGGATGCCGAACCCCAGCCAGGTGCCCGACGCGGTGATGCCGAAGCGGTGCTCGCCATAAGTGCCGCCCTCGGCCAGCACATCGAACTGCGGCGACGCGGTGGGCTGCCGCGTGATGAAATCGATCACGCCGCTATTGGCGTAAGATCCGTAGACCGCCGATTGCGGCCCGCGAATCATGTCGATGCTGTCCAGCGCCTCCGAGGGGATAAACGAGAAATCGAAGGCGCCGCCAAAGGCGTTCACCGGCGCGCCGTCAATCTCTACCAGCGTGTAATTGGAATCGCCGCCGCGCAGGAACAGGCTCGCCACGCTGCCGGCGGGACCGTTCTGCTCGAAGTTGACTCCCGGCAGGTAGCGCAGCAGGTCCATGGCATACGGCTCGTTGCGCGTGCGGATCTCCTCCCGCGAAACGATGTCCACGCTGCTGCCTTGCTGGCTGGCGGCAACGTCCACCGCCGAGCCTACCACGGCTACGGAATCCACCTGCGGCGCGATGGCGAGCGTCACGGAAACCGTGGGCGCGATGGCGACCGTCGCGGTGCGGAAACCCGGCGCGGTGATTACCAGGTGGGCGTCCTGCGCTGGGGCGGCCGCGAATTCGAAGGCGCCCGCCGGCGACGTCACGGTCTGCGTCTCCACGCCCAAACGGCTCACGACGGAGACTTGCGCTCCGGCGATGGGTGCGCCGGATGGATCGGCAACGGTGCCTTTGACTTCGGCGGCGGAAAGCGCGGCGGAGAAAATGAGAAAGCAGGCCAAAAGGCCCGAAACCTGGATACGCATCCTAAGCCCCTCCCTAGAGAGCTGAGCGAACAGAATCGCCGCCGGCCGGTCTCCTGACTTGCGCATCCCGGGATCTTTCGGCCTTCCCATTCCCTTCGGAACAGTGGCGTTTTCGAAAAATCCTCCGCGCTTACAGTAGCGGGGCTGTGCTGGATTTACACCAGCTTCCCGAACACCAGCGGAATTTCGACTACCATCCGAGTGTACACTAAGTCAGGACGCCTATGTGCAAGCCAACCTATCGGGCGGCGAGGATCGTGCTATCCATCGCCATATCCGGCCTGCTGTTCCCGGCTACTGGCGCGGATGTCAAGCCGGACCGGAAAAAATCGCAGGCCGCGTATCAACAGGGCCAGCGCGCCGACCAGGCCGGCCGGCGCGATGAAGCCATCGCCGCTTATACCGAGGCCATTCAGGCCGATGCGTCCAACTCCGCACCTTTGCGCGCGCGGGGCATGGACTACTTCGGCGCCGGCGACCGGGAAAAGGCCGCCGCCGATCTGGAAATGGCCGTGAAGGTTCAGCCCGGCGACGCGCAATGCTACGCCGCGCGCGGCCAGTTCTTCGCCGCCACCGGCCAGCCCGAGCGCGCCGCGCAGGACTTCACTACCGCCATCGGCCTCAAGCTGGAACGAAGCGAAATCTACAGCGGGCGCGGCGCCGCCTATATGGCCACCAGGCAATACGACAAGGCCGCGGACGACTTCACGCAAGCCATCAAACTGCGGCTCGACAGCCCCGAACCGTACAAAGGCCGCGGCATGGCGCGCGCCGCGCTGGGAAAATACCGCGACGCCATCGAAGATTTCGACGCAGCCCTCAGCCATAAGCCGGATTACGAGGAAGCGTTGGTCGAGCGCGCGCTGGCCTTCACCGGGCTGGCCGATTTCGCGCATGCCGAGCAGGACCTGACCGCGGCGCTCAAACTGAATGCCGCCGACGTGCGCGCCTGGCGCGTGCGCGGCGCCGTCCGCGAGCGCCTGCCGAACTACGCGGGCGCCATTGCCGACTACGGCGAGGCCATCCAGCGCGATCCCCGCGATGCCCGCCTATACCTGGCGCGCGGCGCGGTTTACGCACGGCTTGGGAAGTACCAGGAATCTCTCGATGACCGCAATCGCGCCGTGGAACTGGACCCCACCAACCCGGAAGCGTTTGTGGCGCGCGGCAGCTCCTATCATTTTCTGGGGCAACACGACAAGGGCATCGCGGACCGCACCACCGCCATCGCCCTGGACCCCGGCAGCTCGCTGGCCTGGACCGCGCGCGGCAACGCCTACTACCTGCTGGGCCGATACGACGATGCCGTCTCGGACCTGAAGCAGGCTGTGCGCCTCGACCCCGGCAACCGCGATGTCCTGGCGTTGCTCAACCTGGCGCAAGCCAAGGTGGACGCGGCCATCGCAGGCACGGATTCGAAGCCGGCGGCGCCGGACACCGTTTCCGTGCGCCTGCCCGGCGCGGCGGAAGCGGTACCCAATGCCGAGACCAAACCCGAGGTGAAACCGGAGCCGGCGCCCGAAGCGTCGGCAGTGTCGGCGCACCCTGAAAGCGCCGTCACGCCAGCGTCGGCAAATCCGTCGCCTTCTGCGCCGGTGCAACCCGAGCCCGAGCCCGCCGCCGCCGCGCCGGTAGTGCCGGCCAATCCACCGGCGTCCACGCCGCCGCAGCCCCAGCCCGAGCCCGCCGTCACGCCAGTGCCGGCAAACCCATCGCCCCCCACTCATCCAGAGCCGTCCGCCACGGCTCTAGCGCAGACAAACCCGGCGCCTTCCGGGATGCCGCAGCCCCAGCCGGGGACCGCTGCCCCAACGCCGGTGGCGCCTCCGAAATCGGTCCCCGGCGAAACCGCGACCGCGTATTACAAACGCGGGCACAAGCTTCTCGAGGACGGACACTTCGCCGAGGCCATTCAGCAGCTCGACGAGGCGGTGAGACTGGATCCGCGGTTGGCGCTGGCCTACAATGCGCGCGGCTTCGCCCACTACAGACTGAAGCAGTATGGCGAAGCCGTGGCCGATTTCAACAGCGCACTCGGGCTGAACCCCGCGTACGCCAATGCTTATCTCAATCGCAGTGTCGCCCGGCGCGCGTCCGGAGATGCGGCCGGCGCCGACGCCGATGCCGCCAAGGCGCGGCAGTTGACGGCGAAGACAGGCAAATAGAGGCTGGCCGGTCCGTTACCAGCGGCTCTTCTGCCGCCCACCACCGCCGTTGCCGCGGAAGCCACCGCCGCGGTCTTCCTTCGGCTTGGCTTCGTTCACGTTCAAGGCCCTACCGTCCAAGTCTCTGCCGTTCAGCGCGGCGATAGCCTTCTGCGCGTCGGCGTCGACACTCATTTCCACGAATCCGAAACCTCGGGCACGCCCCGTTTCCCGGTCTGTCACAACGTTAACGCGGTCCACGGTGCCATAAGCCTCGAACAAGGTCCGAACCGCATCTTCGGTAGCCCCGAAGCTGAGGTTTCCCACAAATATATTTTTCACTTAGTCTTCTTTCTGGAATTTGCAGAGCAGCGAATCGCGGGCAGGATAGGGCGGTTGATCCGAACTATGCGAGAGGCCTCAATCAGCGGGACTGTCAAACTACGCTTACATGATCGCACGAATCGCGGAACGATTCAACGATCAAATGAACAGTCGCGCCCCGCCCCACTTTACCGGGAATCCGGGGGCCACGTACTGGTACTCGCCGCCGCGGCTCGGTCGAAAGCCCGGTCGCCGGTTCCGCAGCGCTTTCGACGACGGGCTACGTCACATCTCGGCCAAAGCCGCGATGCCACTCTCGACCGCCGTAGCCTGGTCTTTCCGGCGGATCGCCCGTACCATGGACTTCACGTGCGGTATGGCGCGGGCAGCCCTTTCGTAAACCGGCACGAGTTGAGTCCCTTTACTCGAAGGGTCGGTTCGGTACGCCTGATACATGGGGCGGGCCATTTGGTGGATTTCATACAAACACTCGCTCCCGGACTCTACATGATCTTCCCATCCGACCGCATCGGCGGTCTGCAACGACCACAGAATACTGCGCAAAAGAACCTTTGTGCTGTCGTAGAGCATACACACATCTCTCTCTTTGTAAGCCGAAGTCTCTCCCGTGCCTATCGGGCGCCGGGGTGAATCCGCCGCAGGACTAAATGGATGTTATTTTGTTATTGTAGCACACCTAGCTCCGTGGTACACTTTAGACCTGGATTTGATGCTCCGCCGATTCAAGGACGACCTGCCTGGCAGCACCTGCTAAATCTCGTCCCCCCTCGCAATTAGCCTTCTTCAAATCGAGAAAAGGACGTTAAGATGAAGAACATTTTTGTAGGGAATCTCAGCTTTGGGGCGACGGAGGATGCGATCCGCTCCCTTTTTGCGGCTTACGGTACGGTCAGTCGCGTGAACATCGTCACCGACCGCGACACGGGTCAACCCAGGGGCTTTGGATTCGTCGAAATGGCCAACGACGCCGAGGGCGACAAAGCCATCGCCGCTCTGAACGGGACCGATTTCGGCGGCCGCGCGCTGAACGTGAACGAAGCCCGTCCCAAGACCGAGCGCGCGGGCGGCGGCGGCTTTGGCCGGAAGCGCTGGTAGGCGCTCAATAACGGCGCCCTCGCGAAATTCCGGGGGTGGGGCCGTGGAACTCCTGGATAGCAGGCGGCGCCGCCAGCCCGACTTGCCGGGTAGCCGATGGCCCCGCCCGCCGGTTTCCGGGCGGCCCGAGTTCGCAGACCAGTTGGTGCTGGCGCGCGACGCGGGTCGCTTGCTCTCAGCTCGTAGGTAAAGCCCGAGGGACTGCTGTTTTCGAAGGGCACTGCCCGACCATGCCAGACTCTCCCCGGGCAAGCTGCTATACTTGGGCCTATTCTGAAAAACGCAGCCGCTGCTGCCGGTGCCTTCCCTCACGGACCGCAATGCTGGTAGCCGTTCGTTAGTAGTGCGGAACCGTTAGGTTGGGAAGGAACCGATCTTGAGCCAGTCATTTACGTTCATCGACCCCGCCGGGAATCAGGCCCAATATACCGTTTACGAAAAGGACCACCGTGACCAGTTCTATTGGTCTACCGATCACGGGGATCACGGGTTGGCTTCCTCCTACGCGCAGGCTCAGGACCGGGCAAGAACGTTCCTGAAGGCAAGTATGGCGGCCAGACGAAAACCCGGCAACGGCCTCCACTGATCGTCTCCGGTCTCTTCCCAGATATCCCAAACTGTCCCAGGTACTCCAAATCCAGGCATGGAAAGCAGGCGAGGCGAATGAACCCCGATGACCGCATGGCGCCAGACAAACTCCCGATCGCGAGCGCCAAGGCCGCAGCGCCGGCGCCCGGCGCCCCGATGAGAATCCTTCTCTACTGTCCCGACAACGGCGTAACGCAGAATTTCATGCCGCACCTGTGGATGTTTCTGCTGCAAGCGCTCACGCCGCCGCGCCACGAAGTGCTGCTGGTCGATGGCAACACGCAGCCCATGAGCGATGCCGAACTGGTGCGCTACGTGATCGACCATAAGATCGCCCTGGTCGGCATCGGCGCCATGACCCGCATGATCGCCAAGGCGTACCGCGTAGCCGACGCCATTCGCGCCGCCGGCGTGCGCGTGGTGATGGGCGGACCGCACGTGACGGAAATTCCCGGCGAGGCCCTGGGAAGCGATGGAGGTCCCCGCCATGCGGATGCCGTCGCTCTCGGCGAGGCCGACGAGACTTGGCCCCGGATCGTGGAAGATGCGGCCCGCGGCGCTTTGCAGGAAGTCTACCGGCCGGTGGACGCGTTCGGGCAGGAGCGCAAGCCGAGCCTCCAGGATTATCCGGCCATACCGTGGGAAACGCTGAATATCGACCAGTTCAATCGCATCCCCAGGGCGATCCGGGCGATGATGCGGCACAACCACTGGGACTGGGAGACATTCCACATCATCCCTATCGAGTCCGGACGCGGTTGCCCTTACGGCTGCGAGTTCTGCACCGTGACCGGCTTTTTCGGCGACTCGATCCGCTTCCGCTCGAACCGGAGCATCGTGGACGAGATGCTCAGGCTGAAGGCGCGGTCCGAGCGCACGCAAGGCAAGATCGCGGTCTTTTTCGTGGACGACAACTTCGCCATCAATGTGAAACGCACCAAGCAGTTGCTGCGCGACATCATCGCCGCCGGGGCGCAGCTCAACTGGGTGGGCCAGATCAGCGCGAACCTGCTGCGCGACGAGGAGTTGGTGGACCTCATCGCGGAATCGGGCGGCAAGTGGATCTTCATCGGCATGGAGTCGCTCGACCCGGCGAATCTGGCCAGCGTCAACAAGAGTTTCAATAAACCAGGCGAGTATCGGCAGGTGCTGGAACGGCTGGCGCGAAGACATGTCTACGCCATCACGTCGTTCATCTTCGGCCTGGATAACGATTCCGCCGGCGTGGCCGAACGCACCCTGGCGCAGATTCGCGACTGGCCTCCGGGCTTGCCCGTTTTTGGGCAGATCACGCCATTCCCGGCGACTCCGCTCTATGACCGTCTACAAAAGGAAGGGCGCCTGACGCGGCCCAAACACTGGCTGGAGTTTGCGCCCTTCCAAATGGCTCACACGCCGCACAAGATGAGCGTTTCCCAGGTGCAGACGGAAGTCCACGGGGCTTGGCTGAACTCCTACAGTGCAGCGGCAACGTCGCGGGCTATCGAGAGGATTGCGGACGAGCCGGCCGCCTACAAGATCAGCCATCTGATCGCACGGATCTTCTTCCGCGGGATTTACTTCCCGCCCAAAGGAATTTGGGGCTGGCTCAAGGTGATTGCGCAGAACCGGAGCCCCATTTCTCGAATTGTGAAGGACTGCGTCACGAACTGGCGCGGCCAGGCCGCGGACCGGGGCATTCCGGAAGCGGCCGCCACCGTTCCGGAAGAGGGCTGACGCCGGCTCACGGGAAGCGTGGCAAAACCGACGGCCTCATCAGCCTTCCGTGCCCATAGCGCCCGAACCGCTGGCGACCTGCGGAGCGGAGCCATGGCGGAGAGGCGCCGGTGACCTTTGTGGAATCCGGTCCCGACCGCTCCCTAACGGTCGCGGCTCTGTAAGTCTCTCGAAACACGCGGCATTCGAAACCGAGCCGCGACCGTTAGGGAGCGGTTAGGGGAGCGGATTCCGCGACTGATCCGCGAAATCCCGAAAACGTGTACGCACCCACCCGCGGGGCGGCGCCGTGGGCGGCGCTAAAATGTCCGTTAGCGGCCCCGGCCTCGCCGTGGGCCTGCGATTTGTTTCCACGTTTTTCAGGTTTTGCCGTCATCTGCTAGTAGGGAACGAGTGGAAACGGCTACATTGCCCGGCATGAGCGACGTTATCGAGCCCGGTCTGGAGCTCCAGGAGCGGCAGAACCGGTTTGTTTCCCAGCACTTCCGGCGGATCTTCATACAGATCTATCACTTGGTGCAAAACGTTGCCGACGCGCAGGATCTGACTCAGGAAGCCTTCATCAAAGCATTGCAGCACCAGGAGCAACTTAAGGACGAACAAAAAGCCGCTCATTGGATGTCCAGGATCGCCACGAATACGGCCATCGACTTCATGCGCCGCGCCGGCCGTGCGACGTTTTGTGAACTCGACGAAGCTCCCGAAAGCCATTCGGAGAGCCCCGAGCAGATTTTGCTGCGCTCGGAACATCGGGAGTATCTGGAAGACGGTTTGCGCCTCCTCAGCGCCCGCGAACGGGCCGCGCTCATCTTGCGCGACGTGGAAGGCTTGCCGGCGGAGGAAGTGGCCCAGCGGCTGAATTGTTCCAAAGCCACAGTGCGTTCCCATATTGCGAACGGACGCACCAAGTTCCTCCGGTACATGGAAAGAAGGAAGCGGTAACACTATGCAACATCCAAATCAGGCGATATTGGCCTTGCACGCGGGCGGCGATCTGGGGCCGTTCCGCCGCTGGACGACGGCGCGGCACCTGGCGCATTGCCAAGCCTGCCGCGAAGGGGTCGCGCGCTTTGACGAAATGCGGGAACAGCTTCCCCGCCTGGCCGAGCCGCCGGACATCCCCTGGAACCGCCTGGCGGCGGAAATCAAGGCGAACGTCCGGTTGGGCCTCGCGGCCGGAGAGTGCGTGCGCTCGGCCGAAATGCCGTCTCGTAGTGGGTCTTCCCTCGCCCGCTGGCGTGCGGCGGTAGCATTTGCTACCGTGGTGCTCCTGGTGGGCGGATGTATGGTGCTGGAGCGCCCGTGGCCGGCCGCGGTTACCCAGGCAGCCAGTTCCGTGCAATCCACCTCGGACGGCATACAAGTGCAAACGGGCGGGCAGATGCTCGGCCTGATGAATGGCGGGGCCCAGAGGGTCACTTACACTCTGGACGCCGAAGGTTCCATGGGGGCTCGCTACACGGATCCCGAGACGGGCTATGTAACGATCAATACGGTATATGTCCAGTAAGACGAAAAATCGGGTGGCGATCCTGGCGCTCGTGGGCGCGGCAGCGGTGCTGGGACAGGATGCGCCGCTGGCGAACAACTCGGTCAATATCAACCTGCCCGCGGACTCACCCGTGGCTCTGCTGGGAATCTCCACGGGCTCCTCTCGAGCCACCGCGCGCGGCCCGGCCCTACTGCTCGATCTGAACCTCTCGCTGACTTTGCGCAACATCAGCGCCAACCGCATCCACGGCGTCACCTTGCGGGTGGTTTCCCAGGAAGTGGCGCTGGGCGGCGTTGGGTCGGTGTTTCAGCCGGGCTTGAACGTCGGCCCGGGCGAAGCCTTCCCGGTGCATATCTCTACCAAGCTGATGCGGCCGGCGCAAATGGCCGGCGGACCGCTGGTGCAGGTGAACCTGGATGGCGTGCTGTTCCAGGATCTGTCGTTCTACGGGCCGGACCAACTGCACTCGCGCCGCATCATGACCGCGTCCGAGATGGAAGCGCAGCGCGATCGCGCGGCCTTGAAACGGCTGCTGGCGCAAGGCGGCAATCCGGCGTTGAAAGACGCCATTCTGAAGATTCTGGCGCGCCAGGATTCGGTCCCTCAATTGGAAGGGCGGATCGTGCGCGGCCACGCCGTGACCAATGCGGCATTGGCCGCAGCCGCCCCTGAGCGCCAGGAGCAATTCGCCTTTGTGCAGTTCCCGGATTCGCCCATCGAATTGCTGCAGGGCTCGGCGCAGATTGCCGGCAGCGAGGCTCACTCGCCCGTGATCGAAGTGCGCAACCGTTCCAACAAGGCGGTGAAGTACGTCGAGCTGGGCTGGGTGCTGACTGACCCCGCCGGACGCGCCTACATGGCGGGCTCGCTGCCCTCCACCGGCGCATTCTCCCTGCCCGCCGGCGGCGCCACGAAAGTGCGCCAGGAGAACACGCTCAGCTTCTCGGCCAATGGCCAGCCGTTCAGCATCCAAAGGGTGTCCGGCTTCGTCAACCAGGTGGAATTCGCCGACGGCCAGGTCTGGGTGCCCAATCGCCAGAATATCGACGATAGCCCGCTGCTCCAGCAGGTTCTGCCGCCTTCGGTGGAGGAAGAGCGCCTGGCGAACCTCTACGTCACCAAGGGCCTCGCGGCGCTGGTGGAAGAGCTAAAGAAGTACTAGCGAACCCACTCCGCAGGAACCGCGGCGCATGCCCGGCTGCGCCTTACTGCCCGCCGCGGACTAACGCAGTCCCCAGCGAAGGCCGTCCCGTAGCCGAGCATGGCCCGAATCCCGCCGCTGGTTGCCGCCGATTATACTGAGCAGTCTATGGCCAACCGCGAAGGCCTGGCTGGCGGCGGCTTCTTCGCCCATCCCCGGCGCATCGGTGCAATCTCGGCGATCTGGACTGCGGCCGTGCTTCTATGTGCAGCCGGCCAACCTTTTCAACTGGGATTCTATCTGGACGATTGGCCGCAATGTGCAGCCGCGGCCCATGCCGGTGCGCCCTTCAGCAAGGCTCTGCTGGGGTTCGTCTGGGCGATCGACCCGACGCGGCCCGGGCTCGTGCCGCTGCTTTTCCTGTTTTCTTCCTTTTTCCGGGACCGAGTTCTCCTATGGCATACCGGTTTGTTGGCCGCCGGCTGCCTGGTGGCCGCGATTCTGATCCGGGTAATCGGCTTGGCCGGCAGCGAGAAGGCCGGGGCGAAAGCGGCCGCCATCTGGGTGGGACTTTGCTGGCTGTTGCTTCCCTGGAACGTGGCGGCGCAGTTCTGGCCGATTTACCTGCCAAACGTTTGCACGCTGGCTGTCTTCGGCTGGCTTTTGGCGTTGTTGATTCGCGGCTGGAGCCGGCATAAACACAACGCCTTCGCGGCCTTCGCGATTTATCTTTGGATATGTCTTGGCTATGAGGCTTTCTATTTCCAGTGGGCCATTCTGGCGCTTTTCGGACTGGCCCTGGTCCGCGCCGGCCGCGCCCGGCTAAGAGATGTCGCCGCCAGCACCATCGCTCTTATCGCCGCCCAGTTGGGAGCGCTGGGCTGGCATCTGTACTCGGCCCGCCTGGTCGGTCTGGGGATGGTGGGTGTGGAGCGGACCGTGGTCCCGGACTGGCCGCGAATTCTGTTTGGCGATCTTCTCACCACCATTCCGTCGATTTACCGGAGCTTCGGCGCGGCGGCCAGACCCTTCGCGGTCATCGCCCTTGTGTTCGGTACGATTTGGCTCTTCGATTGTTATAAGCGCCTGCGGTCTCCCAAGCTTCGGCCGGAGGTGTCCACGCCGGTCGTCCTGGCCGCCTGTTGCCTGGCGGGCGGAGTGTTATCGATATTCGCGTTCGCCCTGGGCGGACGGGGCATTGAAGGAACCGGCGTGGCTACCCGGACACTGATGCTGTTTAATTTCTGGATTCTCATCGGGGCCGGAATCCTGTTAGGTGCGTTTCTCGATTGTGCCGGCCGGTCCATGCGGATGGCGGCGCTGGTGCTGCTGGCGGGCCTGGGCGCCACCCTGGCCGCCGGACACCTGCTGCGCCTGGCGGACTGGGCCGCGGCCTGGAGGCTGGAGACGAAGGTCCTGGCTCAGGCGCCCGTGGACGAGCTTCGCAAGACACCGGCCAATGCCAGAATTCTGCTCGTCAACCAGCCCTCGGTCAATGGCGCGCCGGCGTTTTCCGTCGCCTGGGATCTCAACTACGCCATGCCTTGGAAGTACCCATTCCTGGAAGGGCGCGTCTTTCTCGTCTTTAGCCCGCGTGACGGAACCCTGACCTGGGACGGCCGGACGCTGGCCTATCCGGGCGCCGCTCCCATCGCGACGGCAACCGAGCTCTATGTCTGGAAGCCGGCAATCGAACCAGCCGCCGGGAGCTTTTCGCGAGTGAGCGCGCCCTTTCGCGTCTCCGTCGAAGATCTTCGGCCGGCATCGCGCTAGCGCCGCGCCGCCGATTATACTGGGCAAGTCACTATACTGGACAAATCTATGGCCAGCAGCGAAGACCACCAGCAGTCCCTGAATACCGTTCGCGCCGACACCAGCTTCTTCGGCCATCCGCGGGGCCTCGCCACCTTGTTTTTCACCGAAATGTGGGAGCGCTTCAGCTATTACGGAATGCGCGCCCTCCTGGTGCTCTACATGGTCCACAGGATTTCCGAGGGCGGCCTGGGCTTTAGCGACTCGAAGGCGGGCTCGGTCTATGGCCTGTACACTTCCATGGTCTACCTGCTTTGCCTGGGGGGCGGATGGATCGCCGACCGCGTCACCGGGCAGCGCCGCGCGGTGCTGATGGGCGGCATTTTTATCGCCGCCGGCGAATTCTGCCTGATGGCGCCCAGTGAGGTCTCCTTCTATACCGGGATCGTCCTGCTGATGATGGGCACCGGCCTGCTCAAAGGCAACGTCAGCACCATCGTCGGCCAACTCTACGCCAAGGGCGACCCGCGGCGCGATTCCGGGTTTTCCATCTTCTACATGGGGATCAATATCGGCGCCCTGATCTCGCCGCTGATTTGCGGCTGGGTGGGCGAGCGAATCAATTGGCGCTGGGGGTTCGGAGTGGCGGGCATCGGCATGCTGGCCGGCCTGATCCAGTACGTGCTGGGCGCGAAGCATCTCGGTTCTGCGGGCCTGCATCCTGCCAGCACGGGAGATCCGGAACTCGACCGGCGGCAGAAACGCACCGCGACGCTGGCCGTCGGCGGCGGTCTGGCATTCTGCGCCTTGCTGGCTATTCTGGGCGCCACCGGCGTGCTGGCCATCACCGCGACCTCGATTGGGGATAGCGTGGGTTGGGTACAACTCGCTATTTTCGTCGCGGTTTTTTCCTGGTTGCTGCTGGGCCGCGGATGGTCGCCGGAAGAACGCAAACGTTCCGGCGCCGTCCTGGTGCTGTTCATCGCCTCGGCGCTTTTCTGGGCCTCGTTCGAACAGGCGGGCTCCACTTTGAACCTGTTCGCCGAACGTAATACGGACCGCCATCTTCCCTTTCACATTCTCTTTCCCGCCACCTGGTTCCAGTCGGTGCAGCCGATTTTCGTAGTGGCGCTGTCCCCGGTGTTCGCCTGGCTCTGGCTGGCGCTCGGCCGGCGGCGGTTGGAGCCACCGAGCCCGGGAAAGTTTGCCCTGGGCCTGCTGTTCGCGGGACTGGCGTTTGCCATCCTGGTGCCGCCGGCATCCGGGGTCGCCCATGGCGAGCAGGCCGCTATCTGGTGGTTGACGGGCACCTATTTCCTGCAGACTTTGGGCGAACTGTCGCTGAGTCCCATCGGCTTGAGCGCGGTCAGTAAGCTGGCGCCCGACCGCGCCGCGGGATTCATGATGGGCATCTGGTTCCTCTCCATCAGCATCGGCAACTGGCTCGCGGGAAACGCGGTATCGTTCTCCGTGAACATGCCGATGGCGACTCTCTTCGGGGCGGTCGCCGGGTTCAGCGTAGCGGCCGCGCTGGTGCTGGCGGTGCTCATCAAGCCCACGGTAAGGCTGATGTCGGGAG
>Ga0181528_10001673_pt1 | contig 13718 bp, 13 predicted proteins | sample PEATcosm2014_Bin_47_FD_119742 | JGI IMG/M metagenome (GOLD analysis project Ga0181528, IMG submission 119742) | Peatland microbial communities from MTU Mesocosm Facility, Houghton, MI, USA - PEATcosm2014_Bin10_10_metaG | ecosystem: Environmental > Terrestrial > Soil > Wetlands > Peat | place...
CTCCTTCGCTACCTTCCAGAAACCAAAGACGTTGTTCTCAGTTCAACGTAAGATCAACCACCAGGGCTCGGTGATCGCTCGTCCCGCGCACGGTGCGGGCATTGGAGCCATGCCAGGGTCCGCGGCTTAAGAGGTGATCAATCTGCGAATGCGGTCGATGCGCCGGCCACGTGCGCGCTCGCACCAGCGTGCGCCACTTTGGAAGAACAACGCGCAGTAGCGGACGCCAGCAGTTGAAGTCGCCACCCACCAAGATTGGTAGCTCATGCGACAGGGAGTCGAGTTCTCGCGCGATCTGACGGTACTGCAATAACGATCCGTGACTGAGATGAGGTCCGTGCACCGCTACCGCGTAGAACGAATGTGTGCCGTCGTTAAGGCGGGCAACGATCAGTACTCGTCGCACTTTGTCGCGCCGTCGAGCGGGAAGATCAATGGTACGAAGTTCTTTCACACGCAATGTCGTGAGCAGTGCAGTGCCCCACGTTCCCGATTCCACACCGTTTGACTGTTCGAGCAGGCGCCGACGCCGCTTTGACAAGGGTCGTCCATCAAGGTAAAAAAGTCCGCGATCACCAAAAATCAGGCCGAGTGGAGAGGACCAGCTCTTTCCGCCCGTTCCTCCGGTGACGCGTTTGCATTGAGCCAGCGCTTCGTAGTGGCCTTCGAGACGTAAGTGTTCACAGAGATAGATGAAGTCGTCGTTGGCCGAATCAGATGATGCATCACCGCGCCAGAGTTCTTGAAGAAAAATGAGATTGGGTGTGATGCCGAGCACCGTGTCGCGAGCGTTCGTCAGTCGTCCCCAGCCGTCCACACCCGCATGGAGGTTGTAGGTGGCGACGCGCACGGCTGCACCCTACGCCCTCGTGGCTCGCATATGTGGCAATCTCGTAGTCGTGGATTCTGTCGGCATAACGTTTGGACATCGACTGTGGTGGGTAGATGCCTTCATTGGCGACAGCGCGCGGGGAAATCCCGCGGTGGTCGTGCTCTTGGAGCGCCCCATGCAAGACGAAGAATTGCAACAAATTGCGTTCGAACTTGGTGTTTCAGAAACTGCCTTCGTGCGCCGCGTCGGTGACGGATGGTCCCTTCGATGGTTTACGCCCACCGTGGAAGTTGATCTTTGTGGGCACGCCACGCTCGCGACCTTGCACGTTCTGCTGAGCGAACTGGGCGTGCCTGGTGGTGAGTTCTATTTTCAAACACAGTCGGGCGTACTTTCGGGGCGTCGATTACAAGAAGGACTCTTGGGCGTCGATCTTCCGCGATCGTACTTAGAACCTCTCGACGCCAGCATGTTGAACGGCGCTCTGGGAGAGGTCGAAGAAGTATTCCAGGCGGGTGCGCGAGGTGTGCTCTGCGTGGTGAAGGACTATGACACGCTTTGCGGGTTGAACATTGATCCGATGAGCCTCTTTCTTGTTCCGGCGTCCATCGTGATCGTGGCCTGCGAAGGTGGTCCCGACGTAGACGTCTCGCTTCGAGTTTTTGCACCCCGTCTTGGTCTTTCTGAGGATCCAGTGACGGGGAGTGCCATGTGTGCGCTCGCGCCTTGGTGGGTGCAGCGCACGGGATCACCAACGCTGAGCGCGCATCAAGCGTCGGCTCGCGGCGGCGTGATGTACTCGCGCCTTTTCGAGCGAAACGTTGAAGTCGCCGGACTAGCGCGAACCTTCTTTGGCGGCGACCTTCGCGCATGAGCGAAGACCTCGGTCCCAAAGAACATTCACAAGTCCGTCGCCGTCCTGAAAAGGCGAACTACGACGAAGATGTCATTTTCTCTATGGTTGATCAAGCGCGATTTTGCAACATTGCAACCGTTGTTGATGGTCGAGCAATGCTGCTTCCCACGCTGCACGCTCGAGAAGATCGAACCATCTACCTTCATGGTTCATCTTCGAACGCGATGCTCAAGGCCATGGTGAAAAGTGGCGAAGGAATCTTGAGCGTGACGCATTTTGATGGACTTCGCCTCGCTCGAAGCGGTTTTGCCTCATCGATTGCCTATCGGTCAGCTGTGGTGATGGGCCCCGTGCGAGAAGTTCTTGACGAGAAAGAACGTCGCCGGATACTGGATCTGTTCGTCGACGCCATTTTGCCGGGCAGAAACAGTGAGGTGCGTGCCATTAAGGAACGAGAGGTTCGACTCACGATGGTGGTGGCCATGGAAATTGAAGAAGCATCGGCGAAGATCTCCGAAGGACCAACCAACGACGAAGAAGGGGATTTCGATCTCGAAATTTGGAGCGGTGTCGTTCCCGCGAAATTGATTTTCGAAGAGCCCATTGCGTCGACTGATGGCGCCATGGCTGGAGGCAACATCGCGGTACCGGCATCGGTTATCCGACTGCTCAAAGAGAACCGAGCCATTGTTGACGAGTGATCTAGAGGCGCAACTCTCAACACTCGAGCCTGTCGATGACCGCGAGGCGATGTCGCTGAGGGAAATCAAAGCTCGTCTGGTTCGACTGCCTGATCCCTATAGCGAAGACGCGGACCTCCACCACGTCACGGCTTCCGCTTTTGTCATCTCCTCACGCGGTGTCATTCTACATCGACACCGAATACTGGGAATCTGGGTACAACCGGGTGGTCACATTAACGAAGGCGAATCGCCAGAGGAAGCAGCGCTGAGAGAAACGTTGGAAGAGACCGGTCTTTACGTTCGTCACCTCGACCCACCTCGTTTGTTCCACGTCGACGTTCATCCGGGACCTAGGGGCCACACTCACTACGACCTTCGCTACGTGCTCCTCAGTGATCCTCTCGATCCCGTGCCCCTCGAAAATGAGAGCCCCGAGGTCTATTGGTTCACGTTTCCGGAGGCCCTCGAGCGTGCGGAACCGGCGCTCGTGCCAGCACTTACGCAGCTCGCGCTCGAGGCGCCTCGTTGGACGTGAAACACTAGACGAGTGAGCTAAGCCGACGCACTGCGCGAACTAATGGAAGCTGATCGTTGGATTGACCGAATTCGATCCCAGCGTGAGCATCTTCCTGAGTCTGCCGAGCTGAGCGAGCTTGAGGATCAACTTCGCGCGATGGTCCGCCGTTTGGCGGATTTGGAAAAACAAGCTGTGCCACTTCGAGCGAAATATGACGAAGCCGCCACGAGCGCTACCAAATTTCGTGATCGCGCGCACTTGTTGCAAGAGCGACTATCGGATGTCAACACCAGCCCCAAGGATCTCGCTGCGCTGCAACACGAGGTCGAACAAGTGCAGGATAAGCTCTCCGTCGCCGAAGACGCTGAAGTGACACTCTTTTTGGAACTCGGACCCTTGGATGAGGCGATACAGGCAGTGCGCGAGGAGGCCAAGCCACTGGGTGCTCGCCGAAACGAACTCATGAACGCCATCATGGAATTGCAATCGACCCTCGACGATGAAATTTCGAACCTTCAAACGCAACGTTTGGAGCGAGCGGGAGTCTTGTCGTCGGGTCTCCTGTCGCGCTACGAAACCGCAATGAAGCGAGCCGGCGTCTCGGGTGCGTCACAAATTGACGGCAATCGCTGCGATGGTTGCCGCATTGCGCTGGCACCATTGGAACTTGATCGCTGGCGCGGCCAGGCGTTTGGTGACTTCACCAACTGTCCCGAATGTGGACGCATTTTGTTGCCGTGCTGATACTGATTCGCCACGGCCAAACGACCTCCAACGCGCAGGGTTTGCTAGTGGGAAGAAGCGATCCTGATCTCACCGAACGTGGACGAGAACAAGCGCTGGCTCTTCGACATTATTTACGAGACATTGAGCACGTGGTGAGCTCGCCGCTCTCTCGGGCACTCGAGACGGCAGAGTTGGCCGTACCTCATATCACCCCTATCGTGGATGAGGCCTTTATTGAAGTTGACTACGGAACATTGGAAGGTCACGCACTGACCGAAGTTCCTCTGGAGCAGTGGCGATCTTTTGAGGAGGATCACACGCTCGCTCTTGGTGGTGGCGAATCGCTCGCGGCTCTTGACGAACGGGTGCACCTGCGCCTCAACCAATGGATGGCCGACCCGGACAATTTGCTGCATCACCCCAGCCAGCACATCGTGGTGGCCAGTCACGTTTCACCAATTAAGTCAGCGCTTGCTTGGGCGTTGGGGGTTTCTGGGGGAGTGGCGTGGCGATCAAGGCTCGATAATGGTTCGGTTACCACGATTACGAGTCGACGAGGCGCTCCACTGCTTGTCACGTTCAACGTGGTTCCGCCGTCGCATCACGGTGGATAAGACTGAGCCCGTGGAAACCAACCAACAGCCAACGCATCGTCGCACCATTGTCATTGAGTCCTACGAGACCGACGAGACATTTGCCATCCAGGCGGTGTTGAAAGACGAGCGCCCCTGGGCCGACGGTGCGAGCGACGTTCGTGACGTCCATGAGATGCATCTGGATGTCACGGTTGACAAAGCGACGCTCACTATTACTGACGCCCACGCCGAGATGGCAAATTTTCCTCATGAAGAGTGTCGAAGTATCGAACCAGCGTTTCGGGCACTCGTAGGACTTTCGGTCATGCGCGGCTACACCCGAAACGTGCAAGAACGTCTTGGTCGTGAGCGCGGTTGCTCGCATATGGAATTTCTGGCTCGCGCTATTGGTCCCGCGGTCATTCAGTCAATGGCGTCATCGTCGAGTCGTCGCGGCACGACAGTCGTGAGCGGTCCCGAAGTATTGAACCAGGGAAGTTGGCTTCGTAACACCTGTCACCTATGGGCTGAAGGCGGTATTGGCAGCGCCAAGATTGCCGAAGGCTGGCGTCCGGGGATGGACGGTTATCCCGCGGCGTCGCTCGTTGAACTACGTCGACGCGATAAAGCTAACGAGGACCTGGCTTAATTCTTCACCCTTGTCTTCTTGCAAAAAGTGGCCGGCGGCTTCGATGGTGACGTGAGGCTGGCCCTTCGTGCCGGGAACTTCTGCCAAAAATTTCCGATCGGCGCCCTTGGTGATTGGATCCGAATCGGAATAACAACAAAGAAACGGCTTTTCGAATGTCTTTAAGACTTTCCACGCGGCGACGTTGGCGTCGTGCGCGGGGTCGTCAGGCGCAGAGGGCACGAGGAGCGGAAAGATACGCGCGCCTTCCTTAAAGGACTCATCTAGAAATGGCGCGTCGTAGGCTCGGAACACTTCGTCCGAGGGCTTTGTCACGCAACTGAATCCGACGATGCCGCCAATGGGCAATTCGGGAGCTTCCTGGGAGAATTTCTGCCAGGCAAAAAAGGCGTCTGAGGCTTGTTCGTCACCGGTGGGAAGCCCACCGTTGCCAATAGCCACCCGACAAAAACGCTCGGGGTGTTCGCCAACGAGTCGAAGTCCAATGAGACTGCCCCAGTCTTGACCAAAGAACGTGATGTTCGAAAGGTTGAGTTTGTCAAAGAGAAGTTCGCGCATCCATTCCACGTGGCGTGCGTAGGTGTATTCCTCGCGGGGCGTTGGCTTGTCGGATCGACCAAAACCAATGAGGTCCGGAGCCACGACACGGTAACCCGCCGCCAAGAGACCAGGAAACATTTTTCGATAGAGAAATGACCAACTCGGTTCGCCGTGCAAGAGCAACACCGTCTCTTTCGCGTCGCGGGGGCCAAGATCAAAGTACGCAACGCGAAGGTCGTCACCACCAGTGGGGTCGCTCACGGTTTCGTAGTGCACGGGAAAGTCGAAATCGGGGAGATTGATAAATCGTTCGTCCGGCGTTCGAAGTCGTTCCATTGGGGCTCCTATGTTGGCTCGTGGTCGCCCAAATCTAGTGTTGAAACAACGAAGGTCACTCACCGTTCCCCTTGGAGCACGATGAGTGACCTTCGCGTTTGGCCCCCCCAGCCAATAAGCAAACGGTAGCGGTCGCCACACCCCTAGAGTGGCGCCAAAGCCTTTAATTTGCAGGCTTGTGAGATAGTTCACAAAAGTGTTGAGAGGATGAAATGAAGCGACGTTTATTGGGACAAGGTCTCGAAGTTTCCGAGCAAGGGCTCGGTTGCATGGGCATGAGCGAATTTTACGGTGAGCGAAACGATGAAGAGTCGATGGCGACTATTCATGAAGCACTTGACTCGGGAGTGAATTTTCTCGACACCGCCGATATGTATGGGCCCTTCATTAATGAAGAGTTGGTAGGTCGCGCCGTTGCTGGACGTCGCGACGAAGTGGTGCTTGCTACAAAATTTGGTAACGAGCGAACGCCCGAGGGCGGCTTCGTGGGCGTGAACGGACGACCAGAGTATGTGCTCGCGAGTTGCGACAACTCGCTTCGACGACTTGGCGTTGACGTTATTGATCTTTATTATCAGCACCGTGTTGACAAGAACGTTCCGGTGGAAGAGACATGGGGCGCCATGAAGCAGTTGGTGGATGCCGGAAAAGTTCGCTACCTCGGTATTTCAGAGTCGTCCGCTGCGACGCTCGAGCGAGCGCACAATGTGCATCCCGTCGCGGCCATTCAGTCCGAGTATTCGCTGTGGACTCGTGACCCCGAAGATGGTGTATTGGAAACGTGTCGTCGGTTGGGGATTGGCTTCGTGGCCTATAGCCCGCTCGGTCGGGGATTCATTAGCAACGTTGATGCCTCCGATTTCACCGCGTCCGCAAATGATTCGCGCCGACGCTGGCCACGCTTCAGCGCTGAAAACCTTGCACAGAATCAGAAGCTTCTCGAAAACGTGAACGTTATAGCGCAGGGAAAGGGCGTGACGACAGCGCAGTTAGCGCTCGCGTGGGTGCTCGCACGTGGCCACGACATAGTGCCAATTCCTGGTACGAAACGTCGAATGTGGTTGCGTGAGAATATCGCTGCGAGCGACATCACACTGACGAACGATGAGATTGCGGCACTGGAGAGCGCCGTACCACGCGATCAAGTGAGTGGTGATCGGTCCCACGCAGAGGGCATGAAGACGATCAACGTGTGATGCGCGTAAGTTTCCCGCCTTCTAGTTGGTAGACCTCGTCGCACCAGTCCATGACGAGGGTGTCGTGCGTGGCAACCACAATCGTCGCCTCGGAGGCCTTTAGCAATGAGAGCACCATCGCGGTTTCGTGATTTCCCAGTCCGCTCGTGGGTTCGTCCAGCAATACAATCTGGGGATCACTGAGCAGTGCGCGCACCACGCTCGCTCGTTGTTGTTCACCCCGCGAAAGTTGGGTCCACGAATCCTTGAGACCAGTTAGTAAGCCAACGTTGGCTAGGTCGGCTTCTACGTCATGAGTGGTCGTGCGTCCCTGCAGCATCACGTCACTTACTACTCCCTGGAAGAGCACGCAGTCTGGTCCTACGTGCGCGAGATGCTGGCGCAGAGCAGCTTCATCAATTTGGTCGAGATTGACGTCGCCTAGTTTTACTTTCCCTCGGGGAGTTTCTTCGAGTCGTGCGAGCAGTCGCAGCAATGTTGATTTACCAGCGCCCGAAGCGCCCGTTATGGCAATGCGCACTCTCGGGTGGGCATCGAGTGATATGTCCTCTAGCAACGCAGTGTCGCCACTGGTCCACGAAAGATTTTCAACGTGAAGTGACGACGATTCGGGCCAGGAATCGTGTTCGAAAGGAGACTGGTAACTCAGTTCATCGAGTCGTTCGGAGGCAGCATTCACGCGAACCGCCGTGTCGAGGGCTTGGCAAAGTACCTGCAATGCTTCGCCGGCCCCGAGACCAATCATCACCACGACGAGCAGCCACACCAATGCGCTCGTGGGTCGAAGCGCGCTCACGAGCGTGACAAGCAGTGCCGTCGCCACCCAAGGAATACTTCCCACGATTGTTCGTCGTCGTTCGAGACGTTGCTCCGCTCGCGCAACACGACGAGCGCTGCTTTCCAGCGACGCCTCGAGAAAAGAACTTCGACCAAGCAGAGCAATCTCGGGAGCGGATGAAACAAACGAGACACGGAGCGCCGTTCGTTCGCTTTGTTCATGGCGAAGCGTGCGTTCAATGCTGACCAGTGGAGTGAGTTGGCTAAACAACAGTCCCGCGGCCAGAGCCACAATGGCGCCCATAGCGAGCGTGACCGACCACCATCCACCATGACCAGGGAAGAAAAGTATTACGAAAAAGCTGATGGAAACGCCAATCATCCCCGACGTGACGGGAATGATGCCTCGCAACCAGAGATCTTGCAGCTCGTCGGTGTCGCGCAAAGCGCGGTCTAAGAGATCGCCCGAAGCGTACGAACTCCAACGTCGAAAGGGCCAGGATCCGACGGTGAGCGTTAGCCATCGACGCCACCCTCTGACGGCGTCGAAACCTAATTGGTGTGAGGCCATGCGCTCGGCGAAGCGAACGGGCGAGCGCAAGAACGCTACGAGCTCAATAACGATCAAGATACCGGCCACGGCTCGAAGACCCGGTTGGTGCGAACTGGTGACGAGCAGACCCACCGCACCCGCGAGCAACGTGACGCCCGCAAGATTGGCGGCGACGCCCGTACCGATGGCGCGAACAAGATCGCCTCGAGGCGGCTTCGCCCGTCGTAACCAGACGCCGAGTCGACGCCATTCACGCATGCTGCAACTCCAAGGCGATGACAAAGTCGTTCGTGGTCAACAGCGGTCGGTCGATAGCGGCTTCGAGAATCGCAAGTTGCGGACGACGTTCTATAACGCTACGAAGGAGTTGACGACTCTCGTTGTCGAGCACGCCGGCCACGTCGTCAACGACGAGCAAATCGCATGAGGCGAGCAAGGCTCTCGCAAACAGCAACTTCACGCGCTCGCCACTACTGAGCGTTCTAGCATCGTCACCAATCCTGAGCTCCAAATTATTAAATTGATCACCTCGAAGACCAAGTTCGTGGAGAACAGCCACGATGTCGTCGTCGTTGTGATCCATTCCAAGGCAGAGATTCTCGCGGAGCGTTCCCCCAAGGAGGTGACCACTCGGTCGCACGACGCCCACACGACCTGACGTGGTCGACACGCCAAACGTAGCGGGCCGCCAACCGATCATGGTTTCAATCAGCGTTGTCTTTCCGGCTCCCGATGGTCCGATGATGAGTACGTGATCGCCGGCTTCTATGGACACGGACAGCGGTGTCGCCAGTCCCATGGAAAGCAACTGGGCGGTTTGCAAGAGCGCAGCACTTTCTCCACCCGATAGCGACTCCGTCGTCGTCGACAATAAAGCGAGAGCACGATCAGTATCGTCTCGCCGGTGAAATTCCGCCCCGAAACGTCGAATAATGGAGAACATCTCACTGGTCACGAGCACGGCAATGAGCGCGCGACTGATAGAGATTCGATTTCCCAGCAATCCAAAACCAACGACCATAGCGACGAGTCCAATGCTGACCCCGCTCAAAAACTCGGTGACAAGTGAGGACTGCAAAGCGAGGCGAAGCGCCGTCATCGCAGCGTTTTGTTCGACGTTGGTGGCGGCGGCAATTTCGTCTGCTCCGTGCGCAAGTGTGCCGAGGGCCCTTAGTTCAAACACGTGCCGAAGCAAAGTGAGTTGACGTCCCTGCAAGGTGGAACGGCGCTGTTGGTACTTGTCGGCTAATTGTGAACTCTTCGTTCCGACTCGTACATACACCGGAACCGCTAGCGCCACGAGGGCTACGACGATGAGCGCGCACAACCAGCCTCCGGACCAAAACACGACGACGATGCCGAGCAAACTGGTCTGGGCCGCGCGAGCAATCGTCGTCATCGTCGGTGCACTCGACGCCTGTTCGATTGCTACGTCCAGGTCGTGGCGAGATGCACGTTGGTCTGACGGAGGAATGTTCATTTGAGCGAGTGAGCGCACGTGCCAGCGCACTCGCAATGAGCGTTCGTAAGCCGCGTTCAAAGTTTCAATCGACCACGTAATCAGCCATCGAGCGAGCAGGGAAAGAACAAGTACGAACGTCCCAGAAATAATCGCGCCACGCGCGAGTTGGCCGAGCGCAATACCCGTCGCGACCGCGCAGGCGAGTCGAACCAGTGATTGGATAGCGCCAGCAATTGAGGGTGAACGTGACGCTACCCGGTACCGATTTGGAGACGTCGACGTCGTTCCAGCCACGTAGCGATGCTAATGAGGGTCCAACGCAGAAAATTGAGGATCGTCACGGTGCGTCAAATAGCGCGCCGGTCCGTTAATCCACTGGCGAAGTGCCTGCGTGGCGCGACAGTCGTCTTCGTTGTACTCAAGAAGTCGTTTGCGAGATCGCTCCGCTTCCGAGGCATTGGAGGTTTTCACCGCTTCTTCGTACCACGTCATTGATGCTTCGCCGCTGGGATTGGTATCACGCCACGAAAAGCCGGCGCTCGCGGCCAATGTTTTGAGACCCAAGGGACCTTCTGTTTGAATTTGGCGCTTGACGACGTCATGCATGTCGATCCACTGGCGAGGCTGGCAGGAGCGAAACTGTTCGATGTCGACGAGCGACGGCGAGCCTCCCGGGTTTTTCGCCACCGCCCGATTCATGGCACCGTCCTCAGCCTGAGCCCAAAAACAGTAGGCCGCGAACGAGGCGCTGGCGTGCCTGCAAGCATCTCGAAGCGATTGAAACCATGTCCAAAATGTCGCGAATACCTCTGATTCAACGTTCGGTGTTAACGGTTCCCACGAGGTAAAGACGAAGTAACCCGGAGAGATTCCTTCGACGTCCCTCTTGGTACTTACGAGCGCACCCCATAAATAGGTGACGTCGTTATAACTCTCCATATCGACATCGACCTCAACTTCAGCGGTGGGACAAAAAAGTTCATCTGGCGACACGATTAAGAGGGGTGCACCGGCTACGTGGGCACGGGCTCGATAGATGAGATCATCAAATCGATCGATGGAATTGGCAAGTACTTCTTCGGGGCCGCTTGGTTCGCGAGGCGTCGTGCTGCTGGTTCGTTTTGCGAGTTCGGGTCGCAAACGAGACAGGGCCACCCGAGTCGCAACGCCGTGCTCTTTTAAGAGTGCTTGTTGACTATGCGTTGTAAACCGGGTGAGCGAGACGTCGTCAATATCGGCAAGTTCCGTTTCGCAACGCTTCTCGTAAGGGCATTCAAGGCATTCTCGGTGCCAATACGGCAAGGTGGGAAAATGTTGAAGATGCTGCTCCCACTGAACGAGACCGTCGAGAACGTTAAGTCGCTCTTTATAGGCAAGGTCGTAATTGGCGAGTGACCAACGGCCGCACTCGTCGTCGCTGAGATTGAACCACCACAATCGGGCTTGGCGATCAACGACGGCTCCTTGGAATGCAGGATCGTGGTGACTCATTTCTTGAAGCACGCGCGTCGCGTGGGAGAGTGCTATTCCATTTCTCGTCATCGTGATATTTCGCCGTGAACCGATACCCAAAACATCGTGGGCGTCGCTCGGACGAGGATGCTCAAGCGAGCCTTCACGCATTCGCCGGGTGATGGCTGCTTCGGTAATTTCGTTGTTTTTAATAACCAGTGGCGCGTAGCGGTAGGTTGCGTCGACAAAGCCAACGCGCACCAGTGCTTGGACGTCGGAGCGACGACGGCCGACGACGTCAAGCAATCGCGCTTCCAAAATGAGCGACGCACCATTTTTCATTGCTTCGGTGGTTGCCGTTTGTGACCGCGCGAGTTGCGCCTCGGGGTGCAATCGCAAGAATTCTTCAAGGACGTGACGCCGATGAAGGGTGGCGGCGTCGACTCGTCGTTGAACCTCAACGGAAATTGTGCCGCCGCGAGGTGTTGCGTCTTCACCTCGATCAAGAGCAATGCGGTGTACACAACGCGTGACGTCGTTGGCATCAAGTGGTAGATCCAGCGACATTCAAAAAAGCCTAGGACGCACTGGTTGTCTCGTTGCGCCAACTTCGCCAGAGCGCTGCGTACTCACCGTTTTTTGCCAGCAACTCGTCGTGGGTCCCAAGTTCAACAATTTTTCCGTCCATCACGACCGCTACCCGGTCCGCGTCGTGCGCTGTGTGGAGCCGGTGGGCAATAGCCACGACGGTTCGTCCGTGCAGTACCGCACTGAGCGACCGTTCAAGGTGTCGCGCCGCTCGAGGATCGAGCAGTGCCGTTGCTTCGTCGAGCACCAGGGTGTGAGGATCCGCGAGCACCAGGCGCGCGAGCGCCAATTGTTGTGCTTGCGCGGGCGTAAGCGCAAAGCCCGTCGTGCCGAGCTCGGTGTTCACGCCATCGGGAAGTGCGCGGACCCAGTCAATAGCGTCAACGGCCTCGAGGGCTGCTTCGACCTCGAGAAGGGTCGCTGATGGCTTGGCGAGTGCGAGGTTCTCTCGTACGGTGCCAATAAATATGTGGTGTTCTTGGGTCACCAGTGCCACGTGGCGGCGCAGCATGTCAAGCGGCATCGCGGCGAGGGGAACGTTACCGACCATGACCGCTCCGGTGCGGGGAGCATCAATGCCAGCAATGAGGCGACCGAGCGTGGACTTGCCAGCCCCTGAAGGCCCAACGATCGCAAGACGCTCGCCGGGCGTAATAACTAAATCGACGCCATGCAAAACGTCGTAGCCCTCGCGGTAGGCGTAACGCACGTCACGGACCGTGATGACCTCATTGTGGGGTTCCACACTGCTCGTAGGACGTTCGTCGTGCACGACCGATACGCCGATGAGTCGTGCAAACGAAGACTGGCCCATTTGGAGTTCGTCGAGCCACGCAATAATGCGGTCCAGCGGATCGTTAATTTGGACCACGTAGAGCACGATGGTGGTTGCGGCACCAATAGAAACGTCGTGGTGTAGGGCGAGCCAACCACCCCAGCCCAATGTCGCCGCCACGGAAAGAGAGAAAGCGCTTTCGACAGCCGGGAACCAATTCATGCGCATGAGCAGCGTGTACATCTCTGAGTAGAACGACTCGCGCAAATTTCCATCCACACGCTCTTTTTGACGGTCCGCTAATCGATGCGCGTCGACCGTACGTGCGCCTTCGGTTGTTTCCGCCACCGTTCCCGACAACGTGGCGTACGACGCTCGCTCGCGCAGGTAACCCGGCGTGGCGTATTTCAAGTAGTAGCGGGTGGAGAAAAACAGCACGGGGAGAGAAACCAGTCCGGCGAGACTTACGATTGGACTAACGAGCACCATGGCGACGAGAGTCAGTACCGCTTGGATGATGGCCACGAGCCATTCGGGAACGGCGAATCGGACGGTGCGTGCGAGTGCCTCAATGTCGTTGGTCGTTCGACTTAGTAAATCGCCGGTACCCGCGCGCTCAACCTCGACGAGCGGCAGAGCGAGCACACTTTGGAGAAATTCCTCGCGCAATTCCGCAAAAATTTTCTCACCCAGAATGTAACTACGACGTCGGGCCAAGAACGAAAACAATGTATAAAGCAGTGATGCGGCGAGCATCTGCGCCACCAGTACGGTGATTTCGTGGTCGTGGAGATGGTGCGTCGTTGCGAGTGTCGTTATTTTTCCAATGATTATTGGTGCGACGAGACCCGCAATAGCCGCTATTGAATAGAGGCTGAGCATCACGAGGAGCATGCCTCGGTGTTCTCGAGCTTTTTTTCGAGCTTGTTCTCGTACGACACGAAAGTCGGCTATGGGTAGAGCACTCACGCGTCACCGCCTCGAAGGATGAGGTTGCGGTACCAACTTTGTTCGCGAAACAACGCTTCGTGCGTATTGAAGGCGACGACGCGACCCTCGCGGACGACCGCTACGGCGTCGACGTGTTCGAGTACGAGAGGACTCGTCGTCGCGACCAGCGTCGTTCGTCCCGATCGGTAATTTCGAAGGCGCTCAGCGATACGACCTTCGGTGTGAGCATCAACAGCGGACGTTGGCTCCA
>Ga0181528_10001674_pt1 | contig 13709 bp, 10 predicted proteins | sample PEATcosm2014_Bin_47_FD_119742 | JGI IMG/M metagenome (GOLD analysis project Ga0181528, IMG submission 119742) | Peatland microbial communities from MTU Mesocosm Facility, Houghton, MI, USA - PEATcosm2014_Bin10_10_metaG | ecosystem: Environmental > Terrestrial > Soil > Wetlands > Peat | place...
AAGGGGGCCAACGCGGCGCTCGCGGCAAGTGGCACGTTATTGGTGTTCGTATTCGACGATCAGGCCCACCACATGGCTGTCAAGCTGCTGGACGTACAGACCCAGAAGGTCGTGCAACAGATTCCCCTGCAGCACATGCCGGCGACGGCCAGTGCGCTTGCAGGGGATACAGCCAGCGGCGCGCTGGTCGATACCAAGGCATAACCCGGCAACCGACAGGCAGCACATGACAACCTCGTCCACCACCAGCAGCAATGCGGCGCTCACCAGCATCCTTTCCGGCCTGACCACGGCCAGTGCGGCGGCCTCGTCGACCTCGACGACCGGCAGCCTGATAACCACCGGCCAGCTCGACGTGAGCCAGCTCGTGAGCGAGTTGATGTCGATACAGTCGCAGCCGCTGACGCGCCTGCAGGCCCAGGAGGCGGGGGTGCAGTCGACGCTGAGCGCGTACGGCCAGGAGCAGAGTGCGCTGTCGACCCTGCAGACCGCGGCCAATGCGCTCGCGCTGCCGACCGCGTTCGAGGCGTCCAGTGCCACCGTCAACGGCACCGGGGTGGCCGCGACCATCACCGGCACGCCGGCCAACGCCAACTACCAGGTCAACGTGACGAGCCTGGCGCAGTCGCAATCGATCGCCTCGACCGCGGTCGCCGATCCGACCGCTGCCATCGGCACCGGCACCCTGACGATCCAGGCGGGTACCTGGTCGACCGGCAACGCCGGCTTCACCGCCGGGACTGCCCAGCCGATCACGGTCACCATCGATTCGACCAACGACAGCCTCAACGGGATCGCCTCGGCGATCAATGCCGCGGCCAATGGCACGGTTAACGCCTCGGTCGTCACCGATTCGACCGGCAGCCGCCTGGTGCTCAGCTCGGCCAATACCGGCGCTGCCAACGGCTTTTCCGTGGCCGCGACCGGAGCGCTGTCGCAGTACAGCTTCGCCGCCGGCGCGCAGACCATGACCTCCGAGCAGAGCGCCGCCGACGCGAGCTTCAGCGTCAACGGCCTGGCGCTGAGTTCGACGACCAATTCGGTCTCCTCGGTGATCAACGGACTGACGCTGAACCTCACCCAGGCCAACTCCAGTTCCCAGGTCCAGATCGGCACCGACCCGACGGCGATCACCGCCTCGGTGAACAGCTTCATCACGGCCTACAACTCGTTCATCTCGCTGACCAGCAAGCTGACCAGCTACGACGCGACGTCCAATACCTCGTCGATACTGACGGGCGACTCGCCGACGCGCAACATGATCGGCACGCTGCAGGGCATACTCGGGAGCCAGTGGTCGACCACCGGCACCGGTCCCTCGTACCTGGGGCAGATCGGCGTCTCGGTCAACACCGACGGCACCCTGAGCCTGAATTCGACCACGTTCCAGTCGGCGCTGGCCGCCAATCCGAGCGGCGTCGCGGCGATGTTCACGACCGCCACCGGCACCGGCTCGGCGCAGGGTTTCGCCGTGCAGATGGCCAACGCGGTCCAGCAGATCGAGAGCTCCAATGGCGCGCTCGGCTCCGCGCAGGCCAACCTGCAGGCCCAGGTGGTCTACATGAACAGCCAGCAGACCAGCATGCAGGCTTCGCTGAACCAGACCCAGGCGGCGCTGACGCAGGAATACAGCGCCCTGAACGCCCAGATCTCCGCGGCCCAGGCCGAACAGGCTTCGCTCACCAACGAACTCGCATCGCTGCCGGGTTGAGGCGCGAGGCCGGTCGGCTAAGCGTCGCAATTCCACACTTGACTCCGCTCAATGTCGCACGCGCACTGCCGATAATCATCAAGAGTTCGGTGCAACAGTCGGGAGGCGATCTTGAGCGGTTTCGGTGCAAAGGCGTACAGCAAGCTCGGTTTGGAGACGGATGTCATAACGGGTGAGCCGCACCGGCTCATCATGATGTTGTTCGATGGCGCACTGCTGTGCATACAGCGCGGCAAGACCCACCTGGCGGCACGGCGCATCGCCGACAAGTGCCGGGCAATCGGCACCGCGATCGAAATCGTCGACATGGGCCTGCGTGCCAGCGTCGACACCCGTCCCGACCCGGAGTTCGCCGGTCGCCTGCTCGGCCTCTACCGCTACGTGACGATGCGCCTGCTGCAGGCCAACCTGCGCAACGACGTCGCCGCGCTCGACGAGGCCGGCAAGATCCTGGGCGACCTGCGCAATGCCTGGATGCAGATCGCGCCCAACGCGGCCGCGGCCCAGCCTGCCCCGGCCCCGGCGGCCGCTCCCGTGGTCGACGCGCGCAATTCCTCCACCCGGCGCCTGCAAAGCGCCTACCAGGCCTAGTCGGCTTCCGCGATCGCCGTCTTCGGAGTACAGCCGCAATGCCTGGAAAATCATTCGATCCGGATGAGGCGGGCCGCAACACGCCCTCCCACGGACTCATACACCACTACGAGCAGATCGCCGGCGCCAGCCGCGCGATGCTGGAGGCCGCGCATCGCGGCGACTGGAGCGAGGTCGAGCGGATCGAGGCGCAATGCCGCGACCTGATCGCGGCCTTGAAGATCGCCGCCGGCTCCGATACGCTGAGCAGCGTCGAGAAGACCCGGCGGATGCTGCTGCTGCGCACGATCCTCAAGGACGACGCGCAGATCCGCCTGCGGTCCGAACCCTGGCTGCGCGACCTGGAGAACTTCCTCGCCGTGCCGCGCCAGACCGAGCGATGCGGTAGCTGAAATGGAGGGCGGGGCGTGGCGATCGAGATCCCTGGCATTGCAGCCGATCGCCTCTCCCACCCGGACTGGGGGCCGGCCCCCGCGCTGGACCGCTACGTCGTGCCGGCCGGCCGCCTGCTCGCCGCCCTCGAGACCGCGGCCACACCCGCCGTCGTTCTCGACGGCTTGCGCCGCCTTGCCGCTGCGGGCGGCAGCGTGCCGACGCTGCTGGCGCCCGATCGCGGCCTGGTCCAGATCCTCCTCGACGGCCGCCGCATCCCGCTGACGGGCGCTGCCCGCGACGCCGTATTGACGCTGCTGGGCGACACGGCGCGGCCTGCCGGTGCCGGCGCACTGCCGCCTGCCGCAGCCGGTGCCGCTCCCGATGCCTTCCTGGCCGCACGCGTGGCGGCCGTCGATGCCCAGGTGCAGGAAGCGCGCGCCCATGTCGGCGAGACGCCCGCCGCGGCCGGCGGCACGCCCGAACCCGTCGCGGCGGCCGTGATCGCCGAACCGCTGCTGCGTGGCGCCGATGTGCAGGCCACGGCGGCGGCGCTGGAGCGCGCGGTCGGCCAGAGCGGCCTCTTTCTCGAAGCCCACGTGGCGCAGTGGTTGCGAGGCGATCGCACCCTGGGCCAGGTGCAGGCCGAAACGCGCGCGCTGGTCGCCGGCGACCCCGCCCTGGCCGATCCGCAGGAGCGGGCCGGCCGCCAGCTCGACGCGCTGCAGCGCCAGCAGATTCCGCTCGACGTCCAGGCATGGCCCGGCCAGCCGATGCAGCTGGAGATCGCCTGCGATCCGGACCAGACGCACGGCGCCGACCCCGCCGACGCACCGGCCCTGTTCCAGGCGACGCTCAGCCTGCAACTGCCCAGCCTGGGCCTGCTGCGCGCACGCATCCGGGTGCTGCACGACACGGTGGGCCTGCAGATCGTCGCGGACCGGTCCGAACGCGTGCAGCCGGGCCTTGCCGAGCTGGCCGACGCGCTGGCTGCGCATGGCCTGCACCTGGCCGCACTGGCGCTGGCGCCTGCCACGGAGCAGCCGACATGAGCGACCCGCTGCCGCCGGGCGAGCGCCGCGTGCGCGCGGTCGCGCTGTCCTACACCGAGAGCGACGGCGCCCGCGGCCTGGCGCCCCGCATCGTCGCCACCGGCCAGGCGGCCATCGCCGAGGCCATCATCGCGCGTGCGCGCGAATTCGGCGTGCCAGTGCACGAGTCGCGCGAACTGGTGGCCGCGCTGATGCAGTTCGAACTGGACGAACGCATACCGCCGGCGCTGTATGTGGCGGTCGCCGAGGTGCTAACCTGGGCGCACCGGCTCGAGCACGGGCTGGCACGCGATGCGATTGGCGGCACGGGGCGGACGAATCATGGGGCAGCGGCGCGAACCGCGACGGTCCAGCGCAAACCTTGACGGCGGGGCAGGCGCTTGATCTGCCTGACGGTGATCGCCCGCAACGAAGCGCGCTGCCTTGCCCGTTGCCTGGAAAGCGCCCGTCCGCACGTCGACGAGCTGCTGGTCGTCGACACCGGATCGACCGACGACACGCCCCGCATCGCCCTGGCCTGTGGCGCGCGCCTGGAGCAATTTGCCTGGATCGACGATTTCTCGGCGGCGCGCAATTTCGCGCTGGCCCAGACCGAGGCGCCGTGGCGCCTGGTGCTCGATGCCGATGAGTGGATAGAGGAGGGGGGCGCCTGCCTGCGCGAGGCCACCGGCGCCAGCCCGTTCATCGGCGAGGTCAGCGTGCGCAGCGCCTTCGACGATGGTGCGGCAGTGCGCCACGCGCCGAGCTGGATAGCCCGTTTCCTGCCGCGCGGCCCGCAATTTGCCGGCCGCGTCCACGAGCAGATCGTGCACGCACTGCCGGTGCGCCGGCTGCCGCTGGTGGTCGGCCACGACGGCTACCGCCAGGCCCAGCAGGGCGCGAAGGCGGGCCGCAACGAGCGGCTGCTGCGCCGCCAGCTTGCCGAGGAGCCGGGCAATGCCTACCTGCATTACCAGCTGGGCAAGGACCTGCAGGTGCAGGACCAGCACGCCGCCGCCGCGGCCGAATTCGGCCGGGCGCGTACCCGCTTGGGCTGGCCGTCGGCCGCGGCTGCCGGCCCGCTGACGCCCCGTCCGGGCTGGCTGCACGACCTGGTCGTGCGCGAGCTGTTCTGCCGCAAGCGCACGCGCGACTTTGCCGCGGCACTGGAATTCGCCCGCGCCGAGGCGCCCTGGTGGCCGGAGTCGCCGGACTTCCACTTCGCCTTTGCCGACCTGCTGCTCGACGCCGCGCTGGCCGAGCCGCAGCGCGCCGCACAGCTGTTGCCGGACATGGAGGCGCACCTGCTGCGCTGCCTGGAACTGGGCGAAAAGCCGCTGCTCGAGGGGGCCGTCGAAGGGCGTGGCAGCTTCCTGGCCGCGCACAACCTCGCGGTGTACTACGACCTCACGGGGCGGACGGCGGACGCGGCGCGCTTGCGTGCCGGTGCGGCGGTGCCGCGCTAGGGGCGCTGGGGTGGCTGTGGCTGGGGTCATCGCAGGCAAGCGGCGGCGGCGTGCGGCCGCTGCCGGCGACGCGGTGGTCGCCCCCTGCGGGGGCGACTGCGTTGCGCTGCTCGGTCCGCGGGCGCACGGCCGAACTCGCTACGCGGCCTGCCGCCGCTGCGCTCGGACAGCGGCCGTGAGTCAGAGGACGAAGCGCGCTGCGCGCGCCGCCCGCGGCCCTGCGCTGCTCACCACCGCGTCCTGATGCCGCCCCCGCCCGCACGCAGCCACCGCTTGCCGCCACCGCGGGGGGGCGCGCAAACAGCAGGAAGCGTCCCCTGTAAGCCGCAGAATATTCGTTGGGTGCCTTTCGTCGCCCGGCCAAGCTGCTTGCCACGAGTCCCGGCTGCCCGGTGTCCGGCCCGGCCCCATGGGGTCGCGACGAGCAGCGCAGGAGCCGGGGCGGCGCGCGCAGCGCGCTCGTCTTCTGACTCACGGCCGATGTCCGAGCGCAGCGGCCGCCGGCCGCGGAGCGAGTTCGGCCGTGCGCCCCGGTTCCGAGCAGCGCAGTGGAGTCGGCCCGCAGGGCCGACCGCGACACCTGGGGCCGGGCCGGACACCGGGCAGCCGGGACTCGTGCGCGACGACTCCGATTCAGGCCTTAGCGCTGACCGGCTATTTCCGTCAGCAGCACGCGCAGCAGGTATTCCCAGGTGTGGGTCGCCTGGATTTGCACCGGCCCCTCGTGGGCGTACAGCCGTTCGACCGCGAAGCGGATCGATTCGTCGGTGAAGTGGTAGGAGTAGCAGCCGCTGAGGCCGTCGGTGCGCAGGTTGAAGTTGTTGGCGATCGGTATGCCCATGGCGAGCGCGCTGACCGCGCGCTCGTTGGTACCGTGGCCGAAGTTGGGATCGAAATTGACCAGCCCCGAGTAGTGCTGGCACAGGTGGCTGAAGACGTGGTTGTGGTCCGGGATAGGCTTGAAGAAGCGGAACGAGCTGCAGTCGCCCACGTGCTGGGGCCAGTTCTCGCCGAAGAAATCCACCGGCAGGCCACGGATGGCGCGCGCGACCTTGACGCGGCGGTAGCGCTTGAGGCAGGAATCGATCGCGCACAGCGCCGTCATCGCATCGGGCTGCACCAGCGTGTCGATCGGTTCGCCGAACGCGGCGGCGACCGCGCTCAGGCCGTGGACGGTGGTGGTATGGCGCAGCGCTTCCGATATCGTCGCGATCCGGGCCGGTGTCAGGCCCCAGTGGTTGTTGCCGGCTATCGTCTGCTCGAATTCGTCGTGGATGCCGGTGACCGACAGCTCCTTGTTGGCCGACGCCCAGATCATCAACCGGTCGCCGCGGTTCTTGGGTTCGCGCCGCGCCGGCGCCGAGTAGGCGCCCGTCGGAAAATAATGCGCGCGCGGCCCGATCAGGCGTGCGTCGTTGTATTCGAGGCCGGCCACGTGCAGGTTCGGCATCGTCTCCCAGTCGCGCAGGAAATCGCGCAGGCTCGGCACGCGCACGTAGTCGTACGGCCAGGCATCGATGATGTAGGTGACGAAATCGACGTGCGCCGGCACCTGGCGCCACAGCGGCGCGTTGTCCATCTGCAGCGTCAACGGTATGGTTCCCGTCGTGATCATGAACTCGACGTCGGGGTCGCGGATCAGCGGCAGGTGCTGTGCCAGGTCGGCGTCGTTGACGTTCACGACGTAGGCGTCGTAGCCGTTGGCCGCCAGGCCGGCACGCAGGCTGCGCGCCATCATCTCGGTGCCGCCGTACGGATGGCTGTTGGTGAGTACGACCGCCTTGGGGTAGAGCTTCATCGTGTGCCTTTGTTCCAGTCTGTCGGTCGCCGGCCGGCCGGCGGGTGCGCGGGGCGGTGCCCGGCTAGCCGATGCCCGGCGTCGTGGCCAGCGGGGCCGCGTCCTGCGGTTGCGCCAGGCGCAGCGCGGTTTCCCGCGGTTGCATCGGCGACGCGGCACGCCCGGGCGATTCGACTGCCGGCGCGGCTGCCGGCGTAGCGGCCGGCGCGTAGGCCATCGGCTCGATGAGCCCGGCGAAATCGGGCCGCACGGTGCGGGCGGTCATCCGCTCGGCCACCGTCGTGGGCACCTTCTCGAGGGTCACCGCCATGAAGGCCGCCGTGGCCTGGCCGCAGGCCTGCAGGCGCTCGTCGAGCCACTTCGATTCCTTGATCCGGAAGCGGTGCTCGAACCAGCCCAGGTACCAGAACCAGTCGGTGTAATAGAGCCAGGAGTGCTCGTTCATCGCGCGCACGTGGGTCGGATCCTGCCAGGCGCCCCTGCTCTTCTCGTAGGGGACCTCGATCACCATCAGGCCGCCGACGCGCAGCAGGTCCAGGCAGTTGCGCATCAGCGCCGGCAGGTCGCCGACATGCTCGAGCACGTTGTTGGCGTAGATCAGGTCGGTGCCTTCGGCGCGCAGCTCGACCGTTCCCCAGAACGGCGAGGCGAAGCTGGCCGGCCAGCTGTGGCGGCCGCTCAGGTCGACCAGTATGTCGGGCTGGGCGCCGGCCTGGATGTCGACGTTCAACCAGCCGGGCCGATAGTCCTTGCCCGAACCGATATGCAGCAGGCGTTGCGGGTTGGGCGGGGACGGCTGGATGCTGTGCGCTGCGGCCTGGGCGGCCAGCGCGAAATCCAGGACCCTTGCGTACTGCTCGCGCGGATCGACGTGGCGGAAAGCCTGCAGCTGGGCCGCGGCCTGCTGCGCGAATCCGGCCGACGGGTAGACGTCGCGGAAGAAGCTCTCCAGCGAGGCGTCGTCGAACCAGTTGACGCTGTGCTCGAACGCGCCGCCCGGGCGCGTGCGCCCGGTGCGCTCCGATACCAGCGGCGTGCCCAGCGACAGCACCTGGAAGGCGCGGACCTGCTCGAACACGGCGCTGTCGTAGTGGTGGCAGTTGAGCACCGCGCGCGACTGGCGGATGAAGACGTCGCGCTCGGGGCCGTAGACCGGGGCGTCGAAGATGACGGCCGTGCGCCCGGTCTGCTCGATGCGATCGATGATCTGCTTGCGGCGCGGATTCATCGAGCCGAAGAACAGCAGGTCGAACGGCCGCTGGTCCAGCGGCAGCGGCGCGCCGGCGCCGGCCAGGTAGGGGGCGTAGCCGAACGACACCAGCGGCACATCGGCCTCCTGGCGCGCGTAGCTGGCCAGGTTGGCCTGGTCGTAGTCGATCACGTGCGCGCTGCGCAGCAGCTCGAGATAGGCCGGCGGCATGCGGCTGCCGCCCTGGCCGAGCTGTTCCAGGTTGACGAACAGGCAGCAGAAGCTGCGCGTCAGGCTGGCGTCGAAACCCAGGTGGCCGCCGAAGATGAGGTTCGGCGCGTCGGCGCGCAGGCGGTTCTTGGCGATCGTCACCGAGGCGCCGAGCTGCTCGAACTGATGGCGGAAATACAGCGCGGCATCGAGCAGGGCCATCGAATGGACATAGCCGGAGGGCTGGACGATGGAGAGGTGGATCGATGGCCTGGCGGCGTGCATGGGTATCGCCTTTCGGATGCAATTGCCGAAACTGTAGGGCCGAACCCGGTGCCGGTTCGTGCAATAAGCCGAGGGCTAGCCGCTCAGTTCATGCCTTGCCGGCGCGCGGCCGGCTGCCGCTGGAACGCGTCCTGTTCAGGCGGGCGGGGCCGGCAGCGCGGCCAGGTGCGCAGGGGCCAGCCCCTGGTCATGGCGCTCCACCATGCGGACGATGAGCGCCGCGAAATCGCTGGCATAGGCGGCGCTGTCGAACAGCGGGCAGGTGTCGCGCTGCGCGGCCAGGCGCGCGCGCAGCGCCGCCAGCCTCGGCCGGTTGCGCGCCAGTTCGAGGGCGATGCGTTCGTAGCCGTCCAGGTCGGCGGCCACCAGTTCCGGCAGCCCGGCGGCTTGCAGCAGGCTGGCGGCAACCCGCGAGACGAAGGTGTCGCCGGCCGTCGTGAGCACGGGCAGGCCGGCCCAGAGCGCGTCGCTGGCGGTGGTGTGGGCGTTGACCGGCAGGGTATCGAGGAACAGGTCGGCGTGGCGCATGCGGCCCAGATGCTCGGCCAGCGGCAGCGGCGTGGCCCAGACCAGCCGCGCGCCGTCGATGCCGCGCCGGCGGGCCTCGGCGAGCAGGTTGGCGCGCGCCTGCGCATTGGCGACGAACAGCCACAGCACCGCGCCGTCGATCCGGTGCAGCAGCGCGCACCAGCGGTCGAAGACCGCCGGGGTGATCTTGTAGTTCGCATTGAAGCAGCAGAACACGAACGCGTCCGCCGGCAATCCGCAGTCGGCGCGGCTGCCGCCGGCGGCGACGGGACGCCAGCGGTCGTTCGGCTGGTAGCAATGGGGCAGCTGGGCGATCTGCTCGGCATAGCCGTCGGCATGCGCCAGCGGCGACACGACAGGATCGCCGATCACGTAGTCGTAGTGGGCCGACCCCAGCGTTCCCGGAAAGCCCAGGAAGTTGACCTGCAAGGGCGCCGCGCGGTAGGCGAACACCTCGTTGCGCGCGAACAGGGTGTAGCCCTTCAGGTCGACCAGGACATCGATGGCGTCGGCGCGGATGCGCCCGGCCAGTGCCGCCGCGCTCATCTGGCGGGCCTCGACGAAGCGGCTGCCGAAGGCCGCCTCGATGCGCCGGCGCATCGGCGAGCCGTCGTCGGTGCCGTAGGAATAGGCGTGCAGGGCCAGGCGGGCCGGGTCGAGCGACTCGAACAGTTCGGCGATCAGGTAGGCGGTGGCATGCTCGTGGAAGTCGCTCGAGACGAAGCCCACGCGAATCGGCGCATCGGCCCGGCGCGGTCCGCGGGCGGGCAGGGCGGCGATGCCCTCGAACAGGCGGGCCGCATGCGCGCGCGCCGCGGCCAGCTGCTCGCCGCGCGTCGTCGTGAAGTTCAGGCTGTAGAAGGGATTGGGCTGGCCTTCACCGCCGGCGACGCGCTCGTGCAGCGCGGCCAGGTCCGCCGGCAGTTGCGCCCAGCTGCAGGCTTCCAGCGAGGTGAAGAGGATCGCCGTGGTCATCTCCACCGGCGAGCGGCCCAGGGCCAGCGCGTTGCGGAAGCTTTCGCGCGCCTCCTCCGGCATCTTCATCAGCTGGAAGACGTTGCCCAGCTGCGCGTAGGCCGCGGTCGAGCGGATGTCGCGGCGCAATGCATCGAGCAGCGCCTTGACGGCTCCCTCGAAGCGGCCGAGGCGCGTCAGCGCGATGCCCAGCCGCAGGTGCAGGTCCGGTTCGGCGATCGCCGCCATGTCGATCGAAGCGAAGAGATCGGCCAGTTCCTGCAACCGGCCGCTGTGCTCGTAGCACTGCGCCGCGATCGTCAATGCCAGCGGCGAGCGCGGATCGAGCGCCACGGCGCGGCAGGCCGCGGCCGCGCCCTGCTCGGCCTGGCCGAGCATCAGCCGCGCGTGCGCCAGGTTCAACCAGGCGACCGGATCTGCGGGGCGCGCAGCGGCGACATCGTCGAACGCCTCGGCGGCTGCCTGCCAGCGCCGTTCAGCCGCGTGGGCCCGGCCCTGCGCGAAACGTGCTTCCGGCGATACGGGAGGGGCGGGGCGGCGGTCGCCGCCGGGACGCGGCCGCGCGGCTGCGGCGCGATTCACGGCAAGGCGGCGGGCAGGTGCTGCGGCGGCTCGCCGCGCGACCAGGCCCCGACCATGCGCGCGTACAGCTCCTCCAGGTCGCGGGTGTGGGCCTGGCTGTCGAACAGCGGGCAATGGTCCCGGCTGGCGATCAGCTGCGCGCGGATCCGTGCGAGGCGTTGCGGGTCGCGGGCCAGCGCGAGCGCGGCCTGCTCGTAGGAATCGCCGTCGGCCACGACCAGTTCGCCCAGTCCGGCGGCATGCAGCACGCTGCTGGCGACCCGGGACACCAGGCTCTCGCCCATGCTGGTGATCATCGGCACGCCCGCCCAGAGCGCATCGCTCGCCGTGGTGTGGGCGTTGACGGGGAGGGTATCGAGCACCAGGTCGGCCAACTGCAGCCGGCCCAGGTGGTCGGCCAGGTCGGCGTGCGGCGCCCAGACGATGCGGGCCGGATCGATGCCGCGCGCCTGCGCCGCGGCGAGGATATTGGGCCGGGCCTGGGCGTTGGCCTGGTAGAGCCAGAGCACGCTGCCCTCTACCTGCTGCAGCAAGCGGCACCAGCGGTCGAACACCGGTTCGGTGATCTTGTAGCAGTTGTTGAACGAGCAGAAGACGAAACCCTGCTCGGGCAGGCCGCATTCGGCCCGCGACGGGCGCCGGCCGATCGGGCGGCGCCGGTCGTTGGGCTGGTAACAGTGCGGCATCTGGGCGATCTTCTCGCTGTAGTCGGCGGCGTGCTCGAGCGGCGTGATGATGGGGTCGCCGACCAGGTATTCGTAGCAGGGTGCGCCCATGGTTCCCGGATAGCCGAGGTAGTTCACCTGCACGCGCGCCGGATGCAGCGCGAATACCCCGATGCGCGTGCCCAGCGTGTAGCCCTTCAGGTCGACCAGGATGTCGATGTCGTCCTCGCGCACCCGGCGGGCGAGCTGCGCGTCGGACAGCTTGCTCGCCTCGACATAGCCCGTCCCGGCCGCGCCAATGATCCGCTGGCGGATGGCCGAACCGTCGTCGTGGCCGTACGAATAGAGGAACACGTCGAAGCGCGCGCGGTCATGGCTCTCGATCAGGTCGCCGATCAGGTAGGCGGTGGCATGGCGGAAGATGTCGTTGGTCACGTAGCCGACGCGGATGCGCGCGGCCGAATCGCGCGGCGGCGGCGCCGGCATCGGCACCACGCCCTTGCAGCGCTCGGCCCAGTAGGCGTAGCCGGCGGCGCGCTGCTGGGCCCGGGTCGACGGCATCGTGAGCAGGTGAAAGGGCACCGGCTGGCCGTTGCCGGCGGCCAGCTGCTGCTGCAGGTTGGCATGGTCCTGGCGGAACAGGTCCCAGCGGCAGGCGTGCTGCGCGTGATAGGCCATCGCCGAATACAGGCCGGCACGCGTGTCGCCCAGCGCGATGGCGGTCTGCAGGCATTCGCGCGCCTCGACGTGCAGGGCGATCCGCTCGAAGACGTTGGCCAGGTGGACGTGTGCCGGCAGGAAATCGGGCTTGCGGCCGATCGCCGCCAGGTAGGCGTCGATGGCCTCGCGGTAGCGGTGCAGTGCGGCCAGCGCATCGCCCAGCGCCATGTGCGGATGCGGATTCTTCACCTGGGCCAGGTCCAGGCGCTGCAGCAGGTCGATCGTCTCCTCGTGGCGGTTGCCGGCCGCCAGGCACTGCGAGGCGATGGACACGGCGATCTCGGAGTGCGGATCGATCTCGGCGGCCCGGCGCGCCGCGTCGGCCGCCTCGTCGAGCTCGCCAGTCTTGACCTTGGCGTGGGCCAGGTTGAGCCAGAAGACCGCGTCGTCCGGATTGCCCCGGGTGGCGCTGGCGAAGGCCAGCGCCGCCTCGCTCCAGCGGTCCTGCTTCGTCAGGGCCAGGCCGCGCAGGTAGTCGGCTTCCGCCTGGGGCTTGCGCCGGGCCGCCGGCATCACCGCGGGCTTGCGTTTCTCGGTGCGGCTTGCTTGTGCGATCGACATGGCGGTACGGTGCCCTCGGGCGTTGGCTGGGGTCGGGAGCGACGGCGCGTGCACGGGCACGCGGCGCCGCGCCACAGGCCACACGAGCGATCAATGTAGAGGGCCGGTCCGGGGCCCGTTTGGTCGAATAAGGCGCCGTTCGCGCGCCAGTTTCGACCCGCCCGCGGCGCAGCGGCCGGCCGGCGCGCCGCCCGGTGGCCGGAATTGCGCGGGGTTTGCGCCGGAAATCGGCGTGTGCGCGCGCACCCGGCTGTGGTGAACTTGCTGCTCTACGGTGGCCGGAAAACCGGACAGGGGCCGCCGAACCCACAGCGAAGCCGCGACGCCAATGCAACTACATCCCTTCCCCGAGCCGGACGCGCCGGAACTGGAGCACTACATGCTCTATTCGCGCGGCGAGATCGCGGCCATCCTCGGCCGCATCAGCCGCGAGCGCACTTTGGTCACCGTCTACACCGGCGGGGAGGGCGAATTCTCGGTGTCGATGATCCTGTCGGTCGATGCCGAATTCGACGAGGTGATCCTCGACATGCCGGTAAGCGCCGATGCGCAGGCGCGCCTGCTGGCGTCGCGCGACCTGGTCTTCGTCATCTTCTACGAGAACGTCAAGGTGCAGTTCCGCGCGCCCATGGCCAAGGCGACCGACTTCGAGGGCCGGGCGGCCTTCCGCGTGCGCTTGCCACAGGAGATGCTGCGGCTGCAGCGCCGCGAGTATTTCCGCGTCCGGGCGCCGGTCACCGGCCAGGCGACCTGCCTGGTGCCCGCGTCGCGCGGCAACGCCAAGTACGAGTCGCTCCAGCTGGTCAATATCAGCGTCGGCGGCCTGGCCGTGATGAGCTATCCGCAGAATTTCGAGCTGCCGATGGGCGAAACCATCCGCAACTGCTTCCTCGACCTGCCCGGGGTCGGGCCGGTCAACGTGTCGTTCCGCGTGGTCAACGTCTATACAGGGGACGGCGAGCCCGACGCGCGCCGCTGCGGCTGCGAGTTCGTCGATCTCACGCCGCAGGCGCGCACGATGGTCC
>Ga0181528_10001677_pt1 | contig 13698 bp, 6 predicted proteins | sample PEATcosm2014_Bin_47_FD_119742 | JGI IMG/M metagenome (GOLD analysis project Ga0181528, IMG submission 119742) | Peatland microbial communities from MTU Mesocosm Facility, Houghton, MI, USA - PEATcosm2014_Bin10_10_metaG | ecosystem: Environmental > Terrestrial > Soil > Wetlands > Peat | place...
CGCACATTCCTGACGGTGGGTTTGAAAGACCTGCTGGTGCGCGCGGTGCGCCGGCTGGCCAGCGACGGCAGCGACCCGGTCGTGGAATTGCAAACCAACTTCGGCGGCGGCAAGACCCACTCAATGCTGGCACTTTGGCACCTGTTCTCCGGGCGTCCGGCAGCCGAGATGCCAGGGCTGGAAGCCGTGATTGCCGACGCGAATGTCCCGCTGCCCAAGCAGGTCAAACGGGTGGTGCTGGTGGGCAACAAGATTTCACCGGGGCAGCCATCCAAGAAGGATGATGGAACGGTAGTGCGGACCTTGTGGGGCGAGATTGCGTGGCAGCTTGGCGGCAAGGAGGGTTTCGTGCTTGTGAAAAAGGCAGATGAGACGGCGACAAATCCGGGGGATGCACTGGGCAAATTGCTGCGCAAGCATTCACCCTGCCTGATCTTGATTGACGAGTGGGTTGCCTACGCGCGCGGGCTGCATGACACAAAGGATTTGCCAAGCGGCGATTTTGAGACGCAGTTCACCTTCGCTCAGACATTGACCGAGGAAGTCAAAGGCACGCCCGGCGCGATGCTGGTGATCAGCCTGCCGGCGTCCGCCGACGGCGGTGGCGGGGTTTCCCCAACCAGCGATGCAAACGACGAAGAAGTTGGCGGCGTGCGTGGGCGCATGGCGCTGGCGGCGTTGCGCAACGTGGTAAGCCGAGTGGCGGCGGCATGGCGCCCGGCCAACGCGGAGGAAAGCTTTGAGATCGTGCGGCGGCGGCTGTTCCAGCCGTTGCCCGAACCAAATTACGTTTCGCGCGACAACACGGCGAAGGCGTTCTGCGATCTTTACCGGACCAACCATCAGGAGTTTCCAGCCGAATGCCGCGAAGCCGATTACGAGCGGAAGCTCAAGGCGGCCTACCCGATTCACCCCGAGATTTTCGAGCGGTTGTATCAGGATTGGTCGGGGCTGGTTAAGTTTCAGCGCACGCGTGGCGTGTTGCGACTCATGGCGGCGGTGATTCATCGCCTGTGGGAAAGCAACGATCGAAGCCCACTCATTCTTCCGGCGAGCGTGCCGCTCGATGATCCAGGCATCGTGTCGCAATTGACGGGTTACCTACCGGGCGGGTGGGAGACGGTCATTGAAAAAGACGTGGATGGCATGGACGCGCTGCCACTTAAGCTCGACGGCGAGAAACCAAACCTCGGCCGCTTTTCAGCGTGCCGTCGCGTGGCTCGCACCCTATTCCTCGGCTCTGCTCCCATTCCCGGGGCGGCGAACCGAGGCGAAGAAGATCGGCGCATCAAGCTGGGTTGCGTGTTGCCCGGCGAAGCCCCGGCGGTATTTGGTGACGCCCTTCGGCATCTGGCGCAGGCCGCGACATATCTTTATCAGGACAACGCGCGGTATTGGTATGCGACGCAACCGACGGTCACGAAGCTGGCCGATGATCGCGCGGAACAGTTGCGGCGTGAGCCGGACCGGGTATGGGAGGAGATTCGCCGTCGCGTGCGGGAGGATTTACGTTCGCGTGGAGAATTCCCGAAAATTCAACCGTTCCCGGTAAGCTCCAGCGATGTGCCGGATGAAATGGAGGTCCGCCTCGTGGTGCTGGACGTGGAGAAGCCGTATGCTAAAGAGGGCACAAATATGGCGCTCGAAACGGCGAAGGAATTTCTGGCCCAGCGCGGCACCAGTCCCCGCATTTACCAAAACACGCTGGTGTTCCTAGCTGCTGACCGCAGCCGGCTGGACGAATTGGAGCAAGCCGCGCGATACTATCTCGCATGGGAATCCATCATCGAGCAGGAAACGGAGTTGAATCTGGACAAATCCCAGTCGCGGCAGGCGACCACGCAGAAGGGGACCTGGGATCGAACCACCACGAGCCGCATTGGCGAGACTTATCAATGGCTGCTTGTGCCGACCCAACCCAACCCACAAACGGCGCTGGAATGGCAACAAACACGATTGACCGGATCGGATGCCCTAGCGGCACGAGCCTCCAAGAAACTGCGCAACGATGGACAAATGGTTGCCCAGTTCACCGCGACATTCCTGCGGCAGGCGCTGGACACGATTCCGCTCTGGCGCGGCAATCATGTGGCCGTGAAACAACTAGTGGAAGATTTTGCCCGGTACCCCTATCTGCAACGGCTGCGCGACGGGGATGTGCTATTGAGCGCCATGCGCGAAGGTGTTTCGTCGGTTACTTGGCGTACGGATACATTCGCGTTCGCTGAGGGTTACGATGAGCCCAAGACCCGATACCTAGGCCTGCGCGGTGGCCAGATACTCGGTTTTGGATCGGATGCAGTTGGCCTGCTGGTCAAAAGTGCGGTCGCAGATGTGCAACTGGAAGCAGAACGCCCAAAAGCGCCACCGAAACCGCCTGGTGCCGGGACAGAACTGCCCGGTGGGACTCAGCCCGGCGGCGGTTCGGGATCCTTGCCCCCACCACCGGCAGGCGGGTCAACGCCACCGGCTTCGCCGCCGACCCATTTCTTTGGCAGCGTCAAGGTAGATGCCGCACGCATCAGCCGGGATGTGGGAGCCATTGCCAACGAGATTCTCCAGCATCTCGCCAGTCTGCCGCACAGCGAGATCTCGGTGACGGTGGAAATACAAGCGCGGATTCCGGGCGGAGTACCTGACAACGTGGTCCGCACAGTTTCCGAGAACTGCCGGACATTGAAATTCAAAAGTCAGAGTTTTGAACAGGAATGATGACTTTTGCATCACTTCCGCCAATTGTGTAATCACTGATTATGCACTTTCCTCTCTTGCCTCTATTGAGCGAGGAAGACAAAGCCGAAACGAGCGAAGGGGGCCTCGATCCGCTGGGACTCGTCCAAGTGTCGGAGGCACTGGGGGTCAGACTCGTCCCGGGCGTACGTGAACGCATGTCGCATCCTCGTTATTTAACGACAATTGCGGTGGCGACAGAGGTGTGCAGCAGGTTCCCCGAGGATACCGTGGCGAAAGATGGAGTCAGTCCGCCTTGGATGGTATTCGAATGGATCGTGGTCGAAAGTTTCGCACGCACACTGGTCGGGAAGGATCCATTCCGGTTACCTGGCAGCGAAAAGGCTGCCACGGCATTACGGGAACGGGTGCCATTGTCGGCCTCAAGGTATCTAAAGACACCGACTGTATTCGGATTTCATGGAGTGTATCGTGGATTGGCCCATAACCTCGACGTTGAAAATGCCGGCCGGTTGGGTGAAACCGGATATGCCTTGCTCACCACCTGGTCAAAAGAACAGAAGCAAGATGGTTTTACGGGCACAGCTGGCGGCGAAGGGGCAAATGTTTGCAAACATCTCTATTGGGCAGTGGAAGAAAGTCTGCAAGCTGGTGCGGTCACCCGGCGCGATGGATGGAAATATTGGCCATTTTTCCGGGAACGGCTTGCACCCCACCAAGCCGGACCGCTTGAAGCCGCGATTTTAAGCGATGCCCTATTTGCCGGTACGGCGGGGTTTCGTGGCGCGGTTTTGCGCTTTCTCGTTTCGAGTCAAGGCAGGAAAATATTCGAGAAAACCGAGTCGGAACTCTCTTTCCACGCCGCGTTGAGGCAGACCGCCACCCCAGAACTTTGCGCACTATTGGATGCGATCGCGAGCTATGAAATGTTTTCACGCGTCTGTCAGGATGCCTTCGATGATGTGCTGGTCGAAATGACGCGCCGTGGTGCAGTGAAAGTCACTCCACGGGAACTGGGCCGAATTGAGACTGTTAAGACGGCATGTAAGCGGGTGCCAGAGATGTTTAATGAATTGCTCGAACGACTGGAACCCTTCCGTGAAACGGCGCAGTTTGCGGACGTCTTCGCATCGCTCGCCGAACGGACTGATGCCGCCAGTTGGGCGGATCGCCTGCTGACCCACCATGTCGTGACGCAACGCAAAAAACCGCCTTTTGGTAAAAGTCCATGGTTTGAGCGTTTTGACGACGGCGGGGTCATCCTCCGGCCGCTTTATCGCCGGGAACAACCAGGGCGACACGATGGTAGCTACCTCCACGCGTACCGTACGGGCTCGCTCTATTCATTCGCCCGCGACCTGCACCTGATTTCCAGATGAAACACCGAAAAGATGAAAAGCCCGGCTATGCGCGCCTACTCGACGCGTGGTCACCTCCACCTGATGCGGGGGAACCTCTGGGTTGTGTTGCCACAAGCTTCACGTTTTCATCGGTTTTCTTTGAGGAGGAATGTCTCGGGCGTTTTGTGCGGCTCGAAACCGACGCCGCCGAAGATGGGGCTGCATTCCTGGTTGAGCGGGAGGAGAAATTCTCCCAACTCGTATGCGCAGCAGCGCTGGTTGATCAGCACCACGCGCGAGGCTTACGGAGCTTGCGCTGGGACCTGTTCTCCGTGCGACTGACCGATGGGATTTTACACGCTAAAATATCATTGTTGCTATGGACCAATGCGGCTCGGATCATCGTGGCCTCTGCCAATCTCACGGAAGACGGGTACCGACGGAATCACGAAGTCTTTGGCGTCCTTGATTATGGTCCCGGCGGGTCGGCTCCTCTTGATGTTCTTCGCGACATAATCAATTTCTTGGAAAAGGCTGCTGGCTACGTTGACCCTAAAGGCGAGACACCAGATGCCGCAATTGCGCGCTGGTTGGCATTTCTTGATCGCGTCCGCACCGCCACCGACGACTGGGGTGCGGATACATCGGAGCGCGGCGCATCCCTGCATGTCCATGCAATCCTTACCGGCCCAGGCCAAAATAGCATCTTCGACGGCATCAAAGCCATCTGGCGTGAATCCACACCACCTGAAAAGGTGTGGGTCGTCAGTCCTTTCTTTGATCCGCCGGAGGCACCGAACGCGCCTGCTCAGCAGATCTGGAAATACTTGAGGCAACGGGGCGACGCCTCCGTTTGCTATGCCCTGCGGGGCGAAGAAGTTGAAGGAACCGACCAGCTCCGCCTGCTCGCGCCGGAAACGCTGCGGTGGAAGCCGGCAAATCGCCAGGTCACCGTCGGATTTGAGCGGCTTGAAATTGAGCCCACCCGCCCTTTACATGCGAAATGCCTCTGGTTCGAAGGTGCAGAGTGGTTCGTCTATGTTTGCGGATCAAGCAATTTCACCAGCCCCGGCCTGGGAATCGGCGCGGCGCACAACTTGGAGGCAAATTTGGCCTATGTGGTGAACTTTCAACGAGATAAAGAAGCTACGCGTGCCTGCAACGAAGCGTGGCTAAAGCATGCATCTCTGCCTAGCGAACCATTGCTAATCCCGGCTCCGGACAATGGTGAAGACAGTGCAACTTCTGGTGAATCACTTCTGCCAGTTGCCTTCGGATCAGCCACATTTGCGCGAGAGTCCGACGGCACGGCTGGAATCAGCTTTACGTTTAACGGGACGCCACCCACAGGCTGGCAGGCATTTCCAGAGGACGATACAGGCGTGTTTGTTGACGAAATAATTTGGGAGGCCCGCGGGAGACCGACAACTTTGCGGTTGCCTTGGGACAGTAATCGCCCGCCCGCTGGTTTTCGCATCATTCGGCCTCGTGTTGAGGGGGCTGCTTGGTGGCCGGTCAACATCCGCGATGGTGCATCGCTCCCGCCGCCTGCCGAATTGAATGATCTCCCGCTGGAAGTCCTGATCGAAATCCTGACTTCCGCGAAGCCACTTCACCTCGCACTCCAGCGATGGTTGACGCGGCAAAAAAGCACCGGCCCCGTTGGCCCTGAGGTGTTGCTTGATCCTCACGAACGCGTGGACACGTCGACGTTTCTTCTTCAACGCACCCGCCGGGTGTCCTGGGCGCTTGATGCATTGCGCTCACGACTCGAACGTCCCGTCGCATCAGGCGAGGCACTCGATTGGCGTTTACGTGGACCAATCGGCGCGCGGGCGATCAGCCGCGCCATCGTGAAAGAAGCCCGGAGCGCCGAGGAGCGAGCCTTTCTTCTTGCTGAACTTATGTTGGAACTCGCACGTGTCCGACCGTCTGAAATTCCCGGCGGTATGCCCTCCGCGAAAATCAAAGCTGGACTCCGTGAGATGATCGCCGAACTCCACACTTTGCTGTCCGCTGAATCGCTTTCCAATGATCCGGCGTTTCGTTCCTATCTGGAAGTTGCATGTGCGACCGCAACATGAACATCTGGCATCCCTTTAACGACGGCATCCGGCTCCATGTGGTCGATCGCATTTCTGCTGGCGATGCCGCCCGGCAGGAAGCCACCGCACGTGCGATTCTCGTTCGATTCGCGGAGCGTCCAGGCCTGGTTCTCGCCGACGAAGTGGGTATGGGCAAGACATTCGTGGCGCTGGCGGTCGCAGCCTCGGTCGCACTGTCAGACCGCAAGCGGCCAGTGGTTGTAATGGTGCCACCCAGCCTCAAAGAAAAGTGGCCACGAGACTTCGGGGTATTTGCCGAGCAATGTCTTGGCAACAAGCTTCGCGACCAGCTTACTTGCACCTCTGCGGAGACGGGCGTTCAATTTCTCAAACAACTGAAAGGTCGGGCATCGCTCATATTTCTCACCCACGGCGCCATGTCGCGAACGCTTACGGATGGCTGGGTGCGGCTGGCCATCATCCATCGGGCGCTTTACCGCCGTCAAGACCAGCGACTACGCGGGGCGGTGGACCGCTGCGCGGCATCGCTGGTTGAAGTGGCATCACGAACTTGGCGGCAACCCGACCTTTGTCCCGCGCTGCTAGCAGCGCCGCCCGAGACATGGCTCGACGTGATGCGAAAGCATGATTACGAGCCCGAAGGCGGAGATGACCCAGTGCCTGGTGTGGTCATTAATGCTCTGCGCAAGTTCGATACGCAGGAAGTTTATGCCACACTCGACCGCCACATTCCGCGGAACCAATCCGATAGCTACGAAGAGCGACTACAGTTGGCCCGACCTGCATTGCGCGAAGCGCTAAAGAGGCTTTGGAGCGACTGCCTTGGTAAGCTTGAATTCAAATTGCCGCTACTGATTCTCGACGAAGCGCATCATCTCAAGAACCCGAACACGCAGCTTGCCAGCCTTTTTCATTCACCGGATGCCGCTGCGGATGCGGAAGAAATCTCACGCGGTCCGCTCGGCGGTGTTTTCGAGCGGATGCTCTTTCTCACCGCGACTCCATTTCAACTGGGACACCACGAACTTTGTTCCGTACTGGAGCGGTTCGATGGCATCGCGTGGAACTCAAAATTTCCGCCTCCTGGAGGTCGGTCCGATTTTCGACAGCAAGTCGCAACGCTTCGAGAACGGCTGGACTCGGCGCAGGAAGCAGCGCTCACGCTCGATGCCGCGTGGGGGCAGCTTCGGCAGGATGATCTTGTGATCAATGGCGAGCCTGCATCAGGCATAGAACGTTGGTGGGATGGGCTCGCTTCTGCGACAACGCGCACGCTTCAAACTGAGCGGGTACTTTCAAGCTTTCAGCGAACCCATTCAAGAATGCGGGCTGCGGAAGAGGCGTTACAGCCTTGGGTGATCCGGCATCTCAAGCCGCGCACTCTGCCTGCTCCATGGCTGGGCCAGAAGCGCCGCGTTCGTGTAATCGGCCGAGCGATTGTTGATGACACGGGCGATGAATCCACCCCTGGACTAAACATCAATGGTGCAGCCACGCTGCCGTTTCTCCTCGCCGCCCGAGCGACTGTCTGCGCCCTGGATTCCCGTCCTGTCTTTGCCGAGGGCTTGGCCTCCAGTTATGAAGCATTTCGGCACACGCGCAAGGGGGAGAAAGTCTTGGATGACGACGCAATCAATGATACGGAAGTACCGATTAGCGACGCTAGCCGATGGTATCTTTCTCAACTTGATCGCGCGCTCCCGTTGTCTGATCCCGCTGCATCCGCTTCCCATCCAAAAATCGCTGCTACCGTTGCCCGTGTCCTAGCTGCCTGGCGGCAGCGGGAAAAAGTGCTCGTCTTTTGCCACTTCGTTCGCACTGGCCAGACACTGAGACGTGTGATCTCGCATAATCTGCGCAACGCGATTTTCGGCGAGGCCAGAACTCGACTCGGGTGCTCGTTGGCCAATGCTGAATCCGCGCTCGAACGCATGGGCACACGTTTTTTTGACCGAGATTCTCCCGCTCGTCGTGCTTGTGATGCTCACACGGAGCGACTTCTTTTGCCGCACAATGCGCTCTCACCGTATCGGGAGTTGCTGCTGGAGGTTGTGCGGCGCTTCCTGCGCACCCCCTCTTTTCTCGTTCGCTACTTTCCCATTGAAAGCGAATCGCTTGACGAGGCATCAATCGAGGCTGCTTTTGCCAATTGCGATGCCTCTGGACTGAGTTTGGGTGAAATGCTGGGCAACTTCTTCGATTTCCTCGACCGTCGTTGCAGCGCCAGCGAGCGTGGCCCATTGCTTGACGCAGTTGATCGCATGAAGACTGGTGACATCAATACGGTGAGCGAGGATGAGCGGCAAGGAGACGATCGGGCTTCACTTTTGGCCAACGTCCGGTTGGTCAATGGTGCAACCAGTGGCGAAACACGACAGCGGCTCATGCTCACCTTCAATAGTCCGTTCTTCCCCGAGGTGCTCATAGCTTCCAGCGTCATGGCTGAGGGAGTCGACCTTCATCGATTCTGCCGTTACGTCATTCATCATGACCTTGATTGGAATCCGAGTATGCTGGAGCAACGCACAGGTCGTGTGGACAGGATTGGCGCCAAAGTTGAAACCTGCGGCCAACCGATTCGAATATATTTGCCATTCCTTGCAGAAACGCAGGACGAGAAGATGTTTCGAGTCGTTATGGACCGCGAACGTTGGTTCAGCGTGGTCATGGGAGAAAAATTTTGCGTTGATGCGCGCTCAACTGAGAAACTGGCGCAACGAGTACCGCTGCCGTCCTCGTTGGCGGCAGACTTGGCATTTCGGCTCGCAGTGGTTTAGTTTTCGGGTTCTTTGGTATGCACCAATAACGCGAACGGCCTCTTGCAATTTCATAATTATCGTTGTGCCCCCTAATACCTGCCGACCTGGTAAGCATCCCGAACTATGGAGACGATTGGTTGGACAGGTTATCGATCGATTAGACTGTTTTAAGTTTTAATCAGCCTTGCCTTGCGTGATTTGCCGCCAATCCAGGTCAAAGCGGGCGAGATATTTGCGCAGGCGATCGGCATCGTTGGCCGTTTTTCGATTCTCGCGTGTGGCCGCGAAGAGTTTGCGCCCCGCGTCAGAGAGCGTGGCGGATTCGCGGCATACTCGGACGACGAAAGCCAATTGGGCCTGATCGAAGAGGTCGAGTTTATTTTTCGCCTCGTCGGTGAGAACTTCCGCCAGGAAGGCGCCGTGATCATCATCAGCCATCGGTGCTGCCCAACCAGCCTTTAATCGTTCCATCTCGCTGTCAAGCACTGGCGCGGTGATGCGGCCGCCCGGTGACAGTGTGGCCATTCGGATGATGCAGGCGTTCAGGTCGCGGAAATTGGCGCTCCATTTGGCCGCCGGCGATTGGGCGAATTTCAAGAATTCTTCACGCACCTCTTTACTCATGGTGATGCGCTGGCCGCTTTTGCGCGCAAATTGTTCCAGCTCGTAATCGAGGTTGGGTTCGATGTCCTCCGGGCGTTGGCGCAAGCCGGGCAGATGAAATGTCCACAGGTTGGTCCGCGCCAGCAGGTCTTCGCGAAAGCGGCCTTCCCGGACGGCGCGTGGCAGGTCCCGATTGGTCCCGGCAATCAGTTGAAAATTGCTGCTGACCTCGCGGTCGCCGCCAAATGGCAGGAAACGCTTTTCCTCGAGCGCCCGCAGCAGCATCGCCTGTTCGTCCAGGCCCAGCTCGCCGATCTCGTCCAGAAAAAGCAGACCGCCGTCGGCGGCGCGCAACAGACCTGGCCGATCTTTTACGGCCCCGGTAAAGGCGCCCTTGACATGCCCGAAGAGCGCCGACATGGCGGCATCACCCCGCAGAGTGGCGCAGTTCACCTCCACGAATTCCCCGGCGATCTGGTGCCGGGATTTTTTGAGTTCGTAGATCCGCCGGGCCAACTGCGATTTTCCCGCGCCGGTCGGTCCGGTCAACAGAATCGGTTCTTTCGCATGAATCGCCACGTGCTCAATTTGTTCAATGAGTTGGTTGAACCGCTCGTTGCGGGTGGCGATGCCAGATTTGAGGAACGAGCGGGCCTCAGTTTGCTCTTTGCCGAATCGTGACGCCAGCCGGTCATATTTGGAAAGGTCGAGGTCGATGATGGCAAATTTGCCATCGGGTCCCCGGCGTTTGTTGTCCGCCGGTGAACTCTGCAACAACCGCGCCGGAAAGTGACGAGACTCCGTGAGCAGAAACAGGCAAATCTGCTGCACATGCGAGCCGGTGGTGATGTGGACAAGGTAGTCCTCCGTGTCCGGCTTGAATTCATAGCCGCGCGCGAAGTCATGGAGGGAAGCATATACCTCCTCGAAATCCCACGGATCACGCAACGTTTGGGGCGACCCTTTGACTTCGGTGTTCGCGGAGACGCGAGAAATGTCGGCCATGACCACATTGGCCATGTCCTTGAACTTGGGGTCGTAGATCAGCTCAAACCGACCGATCGGCAGATCAGCGTGTTTACATAAAGAAATGCTTGGACGCCACTTGTTCCACCGTTCTTGGTGGAAACCGGAGTCCAAAACGCTGCCCAGCAGACCGATCACCACCCGTTTCTTGGCATTCATATCTTTTATTCCTGTGGTTTAGCTTATCCGCTAGTGTCGTGATTCGGCAACCCAAATCATCTCACCCGCCTGAAACATTCATTGTGCCTGTAACCATTGGCGTTTATGAGGTGGTTTCAGGTTTCTTTGCGGTTGGCACGGCGGCTGCGATAGGTATTGGCAGAATTAAACGAAAGAAAACATATGGCCAACAAAACCTTGTTCCAATCCTTGCGCGGCGCGCTCGTGCCCCTGACCGATGCCGTCAACGAAGCAGGCGGACCGGCTTACACGCTCGCGCCGAAGCAGGCGCTCGCCCAATACGCGGCGACTGGCTGTTTGAACTCGACCTATTACGCCTCCGCCGAAGACCAGCTCCAAAAGGTGCTGGCTTTGACGAAGGAAGTGGACGCGCAGTTCGTCGCCAAGACCGCCGTGTATGCGCGCCAGAAGGGTTTCATGAAAGACATGCCGGCCGTGTTGTGCGCGGCGTTGTCGGTGAAAGATCCGCAATTGCTCCGCACCGTGTTCGACCGCGTGATCGACGAAGGCAAGATGCTCCGCAATTTCGTCCAGGTGTTGCGCTCCGGTGTGGTGGGTCGCAAGTCACTCGGCACGGCGCCCAAGAAGTTGGTTCAGCGCTGGCTCGAATCCCGCACGGATGAACAGTTGTTCCGGGCGTCGGTCGGCAATGCTCCGTCTTTGGCGGATCTCGTGAAAATGGTTCACCCGAAACCGGGTAATGCGACCCGCGAAGCGCTCTACGGCTACTTGCTTGGTCGTCCGCACCAGGCGGAGGTGTTGCCGGAGATCGTGAAGCAGTTCGAAGCCTTCAAGGCCGGCAAACGGGATGAAGTGCCGGATGTGGCTTTCCAGATGTTGACGGCGCTGGATCTCGGCAAAGCCGAGTGGACGGCCATCGCGAAGAACGCTCCGTGGCAGATGACGCGGATGAACTTGAACACGTTTGCCCGTCACGGCGTGTTCGATAGCGAGGCCCTGGTGAAATTGGTCGCCAACCGCTTGGCGAGTGCCGACGCGGTGAAACGCGCCCGCGTGTTCCCGTACCAGTTGTTGATGGCGTTCAAGGCGGCCGGTGGCGACGTGCCGAACTTGATTCGGGACGCGCTCCAGGACGCGATGGAAGTCGCGACGGAGAACATTCCGAGCATCGCGGGCAAAGTGTATGTCTGCCCGGATGTGTCCGGCTCGATGGGCTCGGCTGTGACGGGCCAGCGCACGGGTGCGACCACTGCGGTGCGGTGTGTGGATGTGGCGGCCTTGGTGGCCGCGTCCATCTTGCGCCAGAATCCGCAGGCCGAAGTGGTGCCCTTTGAGAATGACGTCGTGAATGTGTCGTTGAACAGCCGCGATAGCGTGATGACCAATGCACAGAAGCTCGCCGCCGTGGGCGGCGGTGGCACCAATTGCAGCGCGCCGCTCGCGTGGTTGAACAAGAAGCAGGCCAAGGGCGACTTGGTGGTGTTTGTCTCCGACAACCAGTCGTGGGTGGACGCCAAGGGTGGTCGCGGCACGGAGACGATGCGCCTGTGGTCGGTGTTCAAACGGTTCAATCCGCAGGCGCGGTTGGTGTGCATCGATATCCAGCCTTACGCGACGGTGCAGGCGTCGGAACGCGAGGACATTTTGAACATTGGCGGATTTTCCGACCAGGTGTTTCAGGTCATCGCGGCGTTCGCCGAAGGCCGGTTGGGTGCCGACCACTGGGTGGGCACGATTGAATCGCTCACGTTGTGAGCTGATGCCAGGGAATTGCCCGGTCACGTCAATCCGGACGTGGCCGGGCCGGGGGGAGGCAATTTTGCGGGCCGAATGCCGCTCGAGACTACATCAAAACTGTTCTGTCTCGACAACAACTTGTCGGCCTGCTTTTGGAAGCGGGATTGATCTTTGAGAAGAATTTGCAGCGGCGGGAATGCCCGCAGGACTACATGGTAGAGCGCCCGGCCAAAAGCCGGGAGGCCCCGGGTTCGTTTCCCGGTCCCGTCAACCAAACCTTGGCGGGATAGCTCAGAAAAACTGTCTTGCACCTGTTTGTCGCGCCGCTGGCAGATTGATTTTGAATGGCGAATGCCGGCGGGAATACATTGGCAACCAGCGGATTCGAATTCCGCCCGACCAGCCGCAAGGCCGGTTGAGAATTCTCACCACTTGTTGTCGCCATTTTTCAGTCAGAATTTGCGACGAATGCCGGAGCAAACTACATGGACTCATCGGTTGCTGGTTCGAATCCAGCCTCTGGAGACAGAGTAGCTCAATTGGTTAGAGCAATGAGCTTGTTTCTCCAAACCTTGTCGTCGCGTTTTAGTCGGTTAATGCAGTTAAATAATTTCGGTGCGAATGCCGTTGGAACTACATCGGTCGCGAGTTCGAATCTCGCCGGCTCCATCAGACGGGGCCGTAGCTCAGTGGTAGAGCGATTGTTTCGGCAAAAACTTGTCGCGCCATCTATTTGAGAAAACAATAAAACTATGAATACAGAAGCAACGATGCAGGTAATCCAGCCCACGGGCGAAGCCACCGGCTTCATCCCGGCGCCGGGCAATCATGGCAAGCCGATCACGGTGATTGGCACGGCCGCCATCCGCGACGCTTTCGATGCCAAGTGCATCGAACAGGCGCTCAATTCACGCGGAGCTCCCGGAGTGACCGACCTCGTGCTCAATCCTGACGCGCACGCCGGTTACGGCGCGCCGGTCGGCTGTGTTTTGGTATCGCCGACCCATGTTTATCCCGGCCCGGTGGGCGTGGACATCAAATGTTCCATGAGCCTGCTCCAGCTAGATTTGCCGGTTGACGCGGTGGCGGACAAATCGGTCCGCCGGGCGCTCATCAATGCCATTGTCGAGCGCACTCCGACTGGCGCCGGCAAAGGTCAGCGCAATGTGAAAAAGGGCCGCGCCGTGAATGGCGAGGTCGGTCGCCGCGTGGCGATTGAAGGCGCCTCCGAAGGCGTTTGCCGAGACCTCGGCATCCCGCCGGAATGGGCGCAACATTGCGAGGACGCTTTCCATCTCGGCCACGGTAATCAGCGTGATGATCTCGCGGCCCGCC
>Ga0181528_10001678_pt1 | contig 13698 bp, 4 predicted proteins | sample PEATcosm2014_Bin_47_FD_119742 | JGI IMG/M metagenome (GOLD analysis project Ga0181528, IMG submission 119742) | Peatland microbial communities from MTU Mesocosm Facility, Houghton, MI, USA - PEATcosm2014_Bin10_10_metaG | ecosystem: Environmental > Terrestrial > Soil > Wetlands > Peat | place...
AACAGCGTGACCGGCGGCAACACGTACGGTAACACCTGCAACTAGGAGAGCGGCAATGAGGGCAACGAACATGACAAAATCGATCTCGATCGCACGCCTGCTTCTGGCGCAAACCCTGGCTTTTTTCCTGGCGGCCACGGCTCACGCTGCCGTTCCCGGAATCACCGGCCCGACGTTCAACCTGACGGCACAGACCGCTTTTCTTAACCAGCCCGACGGCAATGCGGTTTACGCCTGGGGTTACGGGTGCAACGGAACGCCGGCCGGCACTGCTCCCGCGGCCATGGCTGCAACAGTTAAATGTCCGTCGATGCAGGTTCCCGGGCCCACTCTGATTGTCACGGAAGGGCAGGCTGTCACAGTCAATCTTCTAAACGGACTTCCCAACCCAGCGGGCAACACTTCGATTCTGTTCCCGGGATTCGTGGTCACAGCCTCGGGCGGCACGCAGGGCCTGCTCACGCAAGAGGCAGCGCCCGGAAGCACTGTGACGTATACATTTACTGCCGTATCGCCGGGCACGCACGCCTATTACAGCGGAACGCAAGGCGATCTGCAGGTCGAGATGGGACTATTTGGCGCGGTCGTTGTCTTGCCGAAGACCATTCCAGCAGCCTGCTCGGCAGGGCTGCCGTTGACGAATCCCGGCAATAATGCGATAGCAAAATCAACTTGGGGTGAAGCGGACTTCCGGCTTGCCCCGGCCGCATTCGACCATGACAAGTCCTGCTACGACCGGGAGTACCTGTTCCAGTGGTCGGAAATGGAATCCTCGATTCACGATGCGGCGCTGGCCCAGATCACTGCTTTAGGCACATGCGCTGCCGGTGCTCCGGGATGCAGTCTCAGCGTCCCGACAGAGCCGTACCACCCCAACTACTTCCTGATTAATGGCCGCTCAATGCCTGACCTCATGGACGCCAACTTTGCCGTCGAGTATCCGCACCAACCTTACAACGGCAATCCTCATATGCATCCAGGCGAAATGACCTTGATCCGCACCATCGGTCAGGGCCGGTGGCAACATCCGTTCCACGAGCACGCGAACCATGTGCGCATTCTGGCCCGCGACGGAAACATGCAACTCAGCTCGAGCAATCCGGAAGACCTTGCGGGACTCCTGATGTTCAATACCGACACCACTCCGGGAGAGGCGTTCGATGGGATCTTCTATTTCACCGGCAGAGGGTTGAACTGGGACGCATACGGCCATCATCCCGGTGATACTTCCGACCCCCTGGCTTCACTGGGCTGCACACCGGACGCCAACGGCTACAACACGGGAGCCCCCACGGCGGTCAACTATTTCGAGTGGTGCCAGGACCACAACAAGCCACTGGAAGTTGCACCCTTCGGCGATGTTGCCGGCGGCGGCCCTGCGACTCTCCCTGATCCCAACATCTTCACCAACGGTGCCTGGTACGGCGGCACTCCGTACCTGGGTCCGGATGCGACCCTGCGCGGCGGCGCGACGCAAGCATGCGTCAGTTCCACGGGCAACAACGGGGACAATGGAAAATCCCCGTGCAGTACATTGCAGCCCTCCAACATTCAGGCGAACCCTGCAAATGAGCGCGGCTGGGCTTACATGTGGCACTCGCACAACGAGCGCGAAATCACCACGAACAACGTATTCCCCGGCGGAATGCTGATGATGATGCTGGTAGATTCCCGGGAATTTGTGATTGACGAAACCAATTAGGCAAGGAGAACAGAGATGCGGATCAACTATTTCAAAGCGATTCTCGACAGAGCAATAACCGGAGTGACTGTTCTCCTCCTTGGAGCGGGTGTGGCTGGCGCCCAGCAGCAGGTCAACCTGTCTGCCGGGCCAACGACGGCGCTTATGCCGGATGGGTCACTGGTACCGATGTGGAGCTATAGTTGCGGCGCCGCCGTAACGGGATCGACCGCGACCTGCGCGGCCCTGAACCCGAACGCGGGATCTGGCTGGTCCCCGGTCGTGATCACCGTGCCCACTGGCGCAGCCGGCGGGCTCGCGATCAACCTCACGAACAACCTCTCGTTTCCTGTTGGGTCATCCGCGCCCACGGCCACGATCCCCACGTCGATCATGATCGTGGGCCAGGTTGGCGGCGGTCTGGGAAACTCGGCAACGACGACTCCGAGCCCGACTCACACGCCCCAGGGCATTACCTGGGCGACCGTGAACCAAAACATAACGAATGTTCCTCCACCTCAAGGGCCGCGCGTACAGTCATTTGGTACAGAAGTGGCGGCGGGCGCGACCACCTCGCTGACGTGGGCATACCTCAAGCCAGGCACGTATCTCCTTGAGTCAGGCACGCACCCGTCGATCCAGGTGCCAATGGGGCTATACGGAATTCTCGTGGTGACCGCTGCGCCCACGGCAACGGCCGGTGCCGAGACGGCGCCCGGCACAGCTTATCCTGGGGTCACCTACGACGCGGAAGTTCCGCTGGAGTTTGGCGAAATTGATCCGGTGCAGAACAACGCTGTCAACGCCGCAGTGAACACAGCTGGGTTCCTCGAAACCACAGTGTGGTCCGGCCAGCCGGGTGGCTGCGGCAATCCCAGCTCCGGCGCAGGTGTCTACCAAACCTGCTACCCGCCAGCGGTGAACTACACACCTCTCTACTACACGATTAACGGCGTGGCGTTCAGTAAAACGAATGCAGCGGGTTCGCTCTTCCCGGTGACACCGGCTACGATTGCGCCAGCTTCAGGCACCGGAAATGTCCTGGTGCGCATGGTTAACGCGGGTTCGAGGATGCACGTTCCTTCGATCGTCGGATCTCAGGTGGCAGGCGCAACGGGAGGGACGAATCCCATCGTTACCGGTTTCGCAGTCATTGCCGAAGACGGCAACCCGCTCCCCGGCCTTCCCAAGATCAAAAGCGAAGAGTTTATGGCCGCGGGCAAAGTTTATGACGTCATGATCAATGGTCAGGCGACGTCGGGTACCACAGTTGCCCCGTACACGAATGCGCTCGCTGTATATGACCGCGAGTTGAGCCTCTCGGGAAATAAGACTGAACGCGACGCCGGCATGCTGGCCTACATCGGCATCAATGGCGCCGCTGTTCCGGCCGCCAGCGGGAATGGAGCTGCGGTAGCACGGGCCGATAACTACCCCGCGTTGGTTGCGGGCGTGACGCTCAATGTGTTGGATCCCGCCAAGGGTCTCATCGCAAACGACACGAACGTTTATGGCGTAACGCTTTTGACGCCACCGGCCAATGGCACGGTGGTACTGGCAGCGAACGGCACGTTTACTTACGTTCCGAGCGGAACCGCTACTTCGGACTCGTTCACTTATTGCGCGAACGGGACTGTGACAGGGACAACCTGCTCATCCGGGATCAGCGCCACTGTGACGCTGGCAGCATCGAACATCGTAGACAGCGGCATCACTTGTACTGCCAGTTCCTTCAATGCAAACACGGCCACGTATTTGGCCATCAAGACGCCCGGCGTCCTGGCGGGTTGCAAGGACGCCGCCGGGCTGCCTCTTACTGTTAACACGGCTTCGATCTCGGCGACTGGAATGACGGTTCTTGCGGACGCAAACGGAGGATTTACCGCCATAGCGCCATCCGCGGGGAATTATAATTTCACCTTCCAGGCGCAAAACACCTTGAAAACGCAAAGCGCGGCCACGACCGTGATGCTCACCTTCCCGGCCGGGAGTGGCCTGAAGGTTACGGTGCTGGACGGACAGGACAAGGTAACCACCATTCAGGATTACCGGTGGGTGATCGAGGAAGACCGCACCTTCTATATCGATCCGAAGTGCTCGACGAATCCTCCTCCGTCGGGGTGTCCGACATCAGGCTCGGGAATCGTCCCGACCCTGGGGACCAACTTCCACACCAGCTATATGCCGTACGTGGCGCAGGGTTGCACAGGGCCGGTATCCTGCGAAGCGGGGCAGACCCAGTTGGGTTTGCCGGTGGTTTGCGACGTGGGTAATGGCCAGTGCCGACCTGATACGACAGGAAACGGCATGACGGCCGTCATGCCAGGCTCGGTTGCGCTGGATCCAACCAAGCGTTACTACATCTCGATTTTGCCGGGCGACGCTGCCAATCCGTTTACCTACGGATACTCGGGTGGTGGCTGCCAGAATGGAAGCTCAAATGCACCTTCCGGGGCCACTTGCGGCCACGGCATGGGCGGCGCCCCGATCGCGGCCGGACAGGCCGCGGTAACGGTGATCACGCAACCCTCGCCCTACCCACCGGGCAAACTCTCTGTGTTTGTCTTCGAGGATGACTTCCCGCTGAACGGCGAGCAGGATGGCGGCGGCGGCGTGGATGTATTGTCACCGCAGGAGCCCGGACTGGGCGGCTTCCAGCTACATCTGTGGGACGCCATGGGCGGCAACGGCGACTTCACCGGTCAGATGACGTACGACATGTTCAACCAGCCGCTGACCAACAGCCTGGCGGGAACGATCGACCCGACTACCGGGCAGGACGCATGCCCGATCGGCGTGAATCAGCTGAGCGCGACAACTGCGGCGAATCCGACGACATTGTCGACAGATCCACTCGCTACCGGCATCACCGGCATGATCGTCACCTGCCCGAAGTATGAAAAGGACGGCAAGACTCTGTCTCCGCTTGCAGGCCAGGCAGTGGTTGCCAACCTGATGCCAGGACGTTGGGGCGTGGTCGCTACGCCCGGGGCCGATCGCATTGCCCGCGGGGAAGAGTGGCTGCAGACCAATACCCTGGACGGACAGAAGGCTCACGACGTGTTCACCAGAATCGGCGAGCCCAGTTACTTCCAGGAGTTCGGACCGGCGTCGTACCATGTCAGCGTTGGCTTCGCCAATCCGGCGATTATCAATGCGCGGCATGATTACCTCTGCAAAGGAACCGATCCCAGCAGCCCGCAGCCTGGCACTCCATATACTTGCAACAACACGCTCACTGGCAAAGTCACCGGTGAGCACCTGAGCCGCACGCCCGACGAGCGGCTGTACAGCACCGGTACCCACGATACCTACTATTGGTCGCAGTGCTATGTCAGTTTCGGCGACCCCGATGGCGAGGACTTCGCGTTCACCAAGTGCAACGGCGATGGCACGTTCACGCTTTCCAATCTTCCTCCCGGCGATTGGAGAGTCACCGTATTTGACCAGTGGAACGATGCGCTCGTGGATGGGCTTTCCACGCCTGTGGGAATAGCTGGCGGTGGACAAACCATCGATATGGGCGACATTGCCACGACCCAGTGGCAGACCAACCTCTATACCCGGACTTTCATCGACGACAACAAGGACGGCCTTTCGCAGAAGGATGAGAATGGAATTCCATTCGCAAACGTCGCCGTGCGGTTGCGCGACGGCAGCCTGGAAAACCTGCTGGTCACGGACTTCACAGGCACGGCAAATTTCAACGAGACGTTCCCTCTGTTCAGCTGGTACACGGTGGAAACGGACGTGACCCGTTACAAGAACACCGGCACCCACGTCGTCTATGACGTAGGCGGGCCAGTGGATGGATCGGCGTCCTGCGGCACGGTCGGCTATCCGCCCTGCGGCACGTCCACGATAGGGAAGAATCTGGCCAACACTGCGGAAATCGTCTCCGTACCCCCAGCCCTGCGCGTCCCAGGTTCGGTTTATTGCGTTGATGCGGACTGCAGTACCCATTCGGGCGGAGGAACCAATGGAATTCAGTTCGCGGCTGGACCGACGCCCGCCTCTAACCCCAGCGATCCGCCCAGTGTTTGCACGACCTCCAATGCTAATCCTCCGGTGACCAGCTGCACGACTCAACAACTGTCTTCCGGACGCATCGACAATCCGTGGACGGGAGGAGTGGAAGGCTGGCAGGGCTTCCCGGGGCAGAATAACTTCCTTGAATTCGGCAAGGAGCCTTACGCCGCCGGCGAAAATGGCGGCATCAAGGGCCACGTCATCTATGCGTCAACCCGCCCATTCGACGACCCGCAGATGCTGGTTCAGACGCAGTGGGAGCCCCTGGTTCCCCACGTCGGAATCAACCTCTATCAGGAAGGCCTTGCGTCGGACGGCGTAACTCCAACCTTGACATTGGTGGATCATACCCAGACCAGCAGTTGGGACGACTACGCACAAGGCTTCCGGGCCGATGGCAACCCCAACATGAACTGCCCGGGACAGGGCGCGAATTCCGGCCCAATAGCGGACCTGTTCTACTATTCGCTGTATAACCAGCCTGACTACCTGAACTTCTACAATTCCCAGCACGGCGGACCCCCATTGACGCCGTTGCCGGACAATTCCCAATTCAAGTGCTACGACGGCATGCACAACTGGAACCAGATCCAGCCGGCGCCCTACGACGGCATGTACAAGTTCCCCAGCGTGACCGCGACGGATGCAAACGGCAAGCCCACCCTTGCGGGAACGAATTGCACGATCTGCACCGCAAATACTGCTGTGCCGACCACTGATTTGTATTACGGCATACCGCAACTGCCCACGGGCAAGTACGTTGTTGAAGTGGTTCTGCCCCAGGGCTACGAACTGGTCAAGGAAGAGGATAAGAACATCCTCATCGGCGACAACTTCATTGCTCCGGTGACTCAGGAGTTCGGCGGGTTGGCCAACATCTTCATCCTCCCCGACCAGGCTTCGGTGGCATCTTCTCAGCAAACCCCTGGCACCGGTTACAACCCATACAACGCCCAGGATCCTACGCAGAGCATGGGATTCGCGCCGACGGAGGGCATCGTTCCGGGCTTTATCCCTGAGCCGGTATGGCCGTGCGTTGGCGAAGCGCGCGTTGTGCCCGACTACATCAGCCTTTACCCGCAATCGAAGCAGGTTGCGCCGTTCGCCGGCGCCACCCGCAACCTGTGCGATCGGAAGGAAGTCACCCTTGGCGACCAGATGGGTGCAATCGCCAAGTTCTACGTCTACACCTCGACGCACATCGCCTCGAAGTTCACCGGCGGCATTACCGACGACTACACTTCGGAATTCGATCCCTTCTCTCCGCAGTTCGGCGAGAAGTTCTCACCGCCCGACCTCCCAGTCTCGGTCAAGGATTGGGCAGGCAACGAAATCTCGCGTGTCTATGCCGACCATTGGGGAAGCTACGATGGCATGACGTACTCGACATGGGAAGTGAACCCGCCGAACCCGACGGGGTATTCGCCCACCATGATGGTCATGTGCATGAACGACCCCGGACCGATCCCTGGCCCTGGCGGAACCATGATTACCGACCCGGCGTATACCCCAGGCTACAGCCAGTTCTGCTATGAACTGCCGTTCATGCCCGGAACCACGCAGTATCTGGATACACCGGTCGTGCCTACGTCCGCCTTCGCTGGCGCGGGCTACAACAATGTCGACTGCAGCTATCCCGACTCGACTCCGGCGATCGCTGAGGTGGACGGCGACCAGGTTGGACCGTGGGTGAGCGCGGCAGGGAAAACCCTCACCATCACTGCCTTAGGCGATCAGGTCGTGCCGAACAATGCCTATTCCGGGCCTTCGGCCACAACCTCTCCGTTTAACCAGAGGACCATCAAGCGCCATTATGGCTTTGGCGCCACACAGGGAACCGGTTCTGTGACCATCGGCGGAATCAATGCGCCGGTCACAGGCTGGGGTGACTCATCGATCACCGTCACAGTGCCCGCGGGTGTGCCGAACTGCGCAGTACAGCAACAAAAGCAGTACGGAGGGCCAGCTAATGCCGCTTCGTATGCCAAGTGCGGCCAACTGGTTATCACGGCAGGCAACGGTAAACAGTCGATTGACACCATCACTGTAACCATTGGTGGAAAAGCTCCAACACACGTCGCCGCTTCCGGTACGATCCAGGCAGCGATTGATGCTGCGGCGCCAGGCGACCTGATCATTGTGGACCCCACATGTCCTGCGAGTTGCACGACGAATTCGCAAAACCCAACGACCGGTATGAATGTAAACTCTACCGCCGCTCACAATGAATTGTTGCTGATGTGGAAGCCTGTCCGGCTGCAAGGCGTCGGCGCGGCCTCCAGCGTTATCAACGCGAATACGCACCCGGCAGGGAAACTCGATGTCTGGCGCGAGCAAGTCAATTGCCTGTTTGGCCTGGCGCTCAATGGCAGGCCGATTAACAACGGTACGGGCGCGGGATCTAACCCCTATGATCCAACCGGGGTGCTCACCTGCGGCAGCACTGGCGGGACAGCCTGGAACTACTTCAATAAGTTTGACGGAAACAATGCCCAAGTCGATCCACTGCCGTCAGAGGCTGTGCTCGGGTGGGACGCCACGTTGAATGGCAACCTGGCCCAGTTGTTGCAGGAGCCATCCCTGATGGGTGCGCTTGAAGGTGCGGGAATCACCGTACTTGCCAAGGGCGTCAACCTAGGACCGGGCGGTTTAGGCGCCCCCGGTGTAACGGAAGGTGCGTTCGTAGCCGGCACAACTCTGCTGACCGGACCGGTAACCGCAACAGGCACCTCCACCACCGGCGATGCCAATGCCTTGTGCCACACAAGCAGCACCAATACGACCAATCCGTTCCCCAGCAACTACATGTGCAACCCCTCAAGCATTGACGGGTTGGGCATCACCGACAGCTCGCAGGGCGGCGGCGGCATCTTCGTTCATGCCTGGGGGCATAATCTGCAAATCGCCAATAACCGGATCTACAGCAATGCCGGAACGCTCTCTGGCGGCATCAACCTGGGTCAGGGCGAATTTGCTCCCGAGTACATTGCGGGCACAGGCGCCTCAACAACTCTTACCCCCGGTTCGTGCGTGGGAGATAGTCCCGCCGGAATCGCGGCGAACGCGCAGGAGCCGTATTGCGAGAACCTGAATGTCAACATCCACAACAACAACATCTCGTTGAACTCCTCTACCGGTGACGAACTGTTCTCCGCCACCCCAGCAGGGGCGGGCGGCGTCAGCATCTGCACCGGCGCTGACTACTACAAGTTCAACTACAACTGGGTCTGCGGCAACCTGAGCAGCGGCGACGGTGGCGGTGTCGGTCACATTGGATTCAGCTACAACGGCGACATCGAACACAACTCGATTCTGTTTAACCAGAGCCTCAACCCCACCATTCCGGCCAATGGCGGCGGCCTGCTCGTTATGGGCGCGCCTGACATTGCTCCACCTTGCGGTACCACCACCGACCAGGATTGCAGTAACTTTACGCCCAATCAGGTCCTCCCCAGCGACGGCGCTGGTCCGGGCCTGGTGATTAATGCCAACCTGATCATGGGCAATGCCGCGGAATCAGGCAGCGGTGGCGGCTTGCGCCTCCAGAACGTCAACGGGAACGAGGTACTGGCCTTCCCGAAAACGCCTGCCCAGTGGTACGCGCCGACGATCACCAACAACATCATCGCGGACAACGTGGCCGGATGGGATGGAGCCGGAATCTCCCTGCTTGACGCCCTGAACACCAACATCATCAACAACACTATCGTTTCCAACTCGACGACAGCTTCGGCTGGAATCCTGTTCACGACCATTGGGGCACCCCTGGCCAGCTCGGAGGGAACCAATTGCGTGATCGGAACCGAAACGTCTTGTCCGCAAGTCTCGGGGCTGGTCAGCGTTCAAAACAGTTCCGTGTTGCACGCTAACCTGCCCGCTACCATCACCTGCCCGGCGAACCACTATCAGGGCACAACCGCAACCAATGGCACGTGCGCCACTTACTCTTACCCACTGCTGGAGAACAACATCTTCTGGCAGAACAGTGCGTACTACATCGGCGTGGGCGCTATGAGCGCGCAATACCAGCAGAATGTGGTCTCGCTCTACAATGCCTTTACCACGACGCTGGCGCCGAGCCAGGCCGCGACTGACGCCACAGTGGCAAACGGCGGCGGCGTGACCATCACAGGAGGCACAGGCGCGTGCGTCCCGAATGGAGCAAGCTTCTGGGACATCGGCGTGCGCGGCGATTTCGGGCCTGGTACCCACGACTCCGGTGTCACACTCAACCCGACGTACTCAGTGCTCACCAACACGACGGGCTATGGCCCCACTAACATTGCATCCAACCCGAACTTTGGCAGCCAGTACTGCGACGGCTCGCGGCAACCACCGGAGTCTGGGACGTCCGGATGGCAGGTGCCGGCGGGCATCTCCGACGCCACAGTGCCCAACCCCATCTTCAACCTTAGTCCGGTTGCCACAGTCGACGAGGGCAACAACTGGATCAACATGCGCTGGGGGCCCCTGTCGCTGGTGAACCCGGTCACCAACGCACCACTTGCCGACTATGAGTTGACAGCAGGCTCATCGGACATCGACTATGTGCCGACCTCGGAACCGAACTATGCGCTTGTTCCAAGGACGGACTTCTTCGGTCATCCGAGACCGGATGCCAACAACCTGACTCACTTTGACGTTGGCGCAACCGAGTTCCAGGGAGTGATTCCGACTCCGACACTGGCCTCGATCACTCCGAATTCCGGTGTCAGAGGAGATACCCCGGTTGCAGTTACCCTCACGGGTACAAACCTAACCGGTGCGACCGCAGTTACGGTCTCCGGCGCTGGCGTCACAGTCAGCAACCTGACAGTGGTGAACTCAACTACCATCACGGCAACGTTCACGATCGCTGCTGGAGCAGGAGCTACAGCGAGAGGCGTGACCGTGACTACGGGTGGCGGAACCAGCAATGGTGTCACGTTCACCGTGACCACCCCTTCGCTGACTTCAATCACTCCGACCTCTGGCACGCGTACCACAACTGTTCCGGTGACGCTGACAGGTGTTGGCCTGACTGGCGGCACAGTGGCCATCTCCGGAGCGGGCGTTACGATCAGCGGAGTGACTGTCGTAAACGACTCGACAATCACGGCGAACTTTGCCATCTCCGCGACCGCAGGGCTTACCGCCAGGAACGTTACGGTAACGGCTCCAGGTGGAACCACAAACGCTATGGTCTTCACAGTCGTCAATCCACCGGCTCCGACGTTGACTTCGATCGCTCCGTCTTCAGCTCTTCGTGGCACCAGCACATCGGTGACCCTGACGGGCACGAACTTCACGGCGGGATCGACGGTGGCCGTTGCGGCACCGGCCGGCGGTCTATCCATCACCGGGGTTACGGTTGTGAACTCCACCACTATCACGGCAACCTTCACCAGCACGGCCACAGCCACAATTGGCCCAAGGAGCATCAGCGTTACAAGTTTGGGCGGGACCTCCGGGAGCCAGACCTTTACGGTGCTCGGGCCGGCGCTGACCTCGATTAGTCCGACTTCGGGCGCACGTGGCACCAGCGTTGCAATCACTCTTACCGGCAGCGGATTGACCGGAACCACGGCAATCAACGTGTCCGGTGCAGGCGTGACAGTAAGCGGCCTTACGGTCGTGAACGACACGTCTGTCACGGCCACCTTCACCATAACGGCAGGTGCAGGGCTCACGGCGAGGACGGTGTCTGTTACCGCACCGGGCGGGACCAGCAACACCGAGACGTTTACGGTGGTCAATCCGCCGGTGGCGACGTTGGGCTCAGTCGCTCCCAACTCATCGACCACTGCACAAAGAGGCACAACTGTTCCGGTGACTCTGACCGGAACCAACTTTACGACCGGAAGTACGGTGGCCGTCTCCGGAGCCGGGATCACCGTCAGCGGTGTCACAATCGTCAGTTCCACTCAGATCACGGCTAACTTCGCGATCGGCAGTGGCGCTGCAAATACCGGAGCGCACAACGTAACCGTAACGAACGCGTCAGGAACGGCAAGCAATTCCGTGACGTTCACGAAGAACTAGACAATCCAAAAGGGGCCGGAGATTCAAACCAGGATCTCCGGCCCATATTTCACGAAGAACGAGGATCGTGAGGAGTAGCAGAATGAATCTGTTTGGTTGCAACACAATTTGCGTTACAAATTCGATGCTGCTGACGGGGACACTTGCCAGCAGCATGCTCATCTCACCGGCTTTCGCCCAATCCGCAGCTCAGGCGACCGCTGAGCATCCGGCGAAGGTGCCGGCTTCAGCGCAGACACCTGGCATGACGCCCGTCGAAGCTGCGACGCCGGCTCAGGCTCAGGCCGCGACGCCCGCGGCAGCTATGAAGCCGTATCGAAATCAGCCCGATCGGATAGCGAAGCGCGAGGCGGCGTACTACGAGGCTGTGTGGGGGATCGCTGAACCTAACATTAAAGCAGTCGAGTCGGGCGTGATCCTTCGGTTCAGCTACCGTGTCTTGGACCCGCAGAAGGCCAAGCCGCTGGACGACAAGAAGCTCAACCCCGTCCTGGAGAGCCCGGAGAAGGGGGTCAGGCTTGTGATCCCATCCATGGAGAAGGTCGGGCAACTACGCCAGGCTCCCTATGAAATCGACGCTGGAAAGTCTTATTGGATGGCGTTCTCGAACAGCGGTCGCCTGGTCAAGCCCGGGGACCGTGTTGACATTGTGATCGGGAATTTTCACGCGCGAGGACTGCTAGTTGAATAGGTTTCGCAGCAAAAACACTCTCAATACGAGAAAGGGCTGTTCATGAACAGGAATCGATTTGGAATACAAGTGGCTGTTGCAACTGGATTGATTTCCTTGTTTGCCGCGCCGGGCGCGGTTCTCGCACAGAACCATCTAGCCGGTTCGGCGCAGGCTCCGGTAATGGCTTCACCTGGGACGCAACCGAAGACAGATTCTCTTCCTGCGAACGATTTTGCTGGGTTGAACTACTCCGATGATCAGAAGGCAGCAATTGACAGGATTCACCGGGACTCGGAGTTGCGCAAGGAAACAGTCATGAAGGACGAGAAGCTAACGCCGGACCAAAAAAATGCCATGCTCTTGGGATATACCCGTTTAGAGTATGGCGCCATCTTCAGGGTGTTGTTACCCGACCAGCAAAAACAAGTCCGCAAGAGGGTACTTGCCCGTCAAGCGGCAGATCACGCGACGCAGAAGAAGCAGACCCCGCAAGGCTGAGTATGGCTGCCATGGTTATCTTCGACAAGGACGTTACGGCTTGTGGATGGTGACTGAGTAGAACGAAGTGCAGATTGGCTGGGCTGGCTTAGTGTGGGGTTAGTCTCAGCTTAATTGAGAAAGGACGAACAGATGTTCCGAAAGTTAATGGTAGTTAGCTTCACCTTGGTATTCGCCAACTTGGTTGCAGGGGCGGTGGACACAGCTCCTGCGCGAGCCAACATTTCTGCCGCAGAGATCGTAAACAGAAACATTGCGGCGCGCGGGGGGCTGCAGGCGTGGCGAGCGGTCCAAACTATGTCGATGAAGGGGAAACTTGGGGCAGGCGGAAATCAGCGTGCCACACTGCCTGTTCCTTCTTCAGACAAGAAAGCGGGAGCGATCCCGACTGACCCGCGCCCCAAAGAAGAAGTTCAACTGCCGTTCACGATGGAGATGCAGCGGCCACGGAAAGTGCGGTTTGAGATCCTCTTCAGGGGACAGACTGCCTCCCAGGTCTACGATGGTGCAAACGGCTGGAAGCTGAGGCCTTACCTTAACCGCCTTGAGGTCGAACCCTTTACCGCGGAAGAGTCGCGCATTGCATCGATGCAGCCGGACCTCGATGGCCCGTTGTTCGACTATGCGGCGAAGGGAACTGCCATCGAACTTGAAGGCATGGAAAAGTTGGGTGACCGTGATACGTACAAGCTCAAGCTCACCATGAAGGATGGACATTCACAGCACATTTGGATTGACGCGGAGACCTTCCTTGAAACTAAGACTGAAGGAACGCCGCGGCGGCTCGACGGGATCG
>Ga0181528_10001679_pt1 | contig 13692 bp, 10 predicted proteins | sample PEATcosm2014_Bin_47_FD_119742 | JGI IMG/M metagenome (GOLD analysis project Ga0181528, IMG submission 119742) | Peatland microbial communities from MTU Mesocosm Facility, Houghton, MI, USA - PEATcosm2014_Bin10_10_metaG | ecosystem: Environmental > Terrestrial > Soil > Wetlands > Peat | place...
GCGGAATGGCTAGAATTCGGTTTCTGCTTCGGCGCGCAAAGCATCGGCGTCGATGATCACGACCTGGCGTTTCACTACCTTCACCAGACCCTCCGCCTGAAAACGCGAGAGGTTGCGGGAGACCACTTCCCGCACGGTGCCCAGGCGCGCCGCCAGTTCTTCGTGCGTGATCGGAATCTCCACGGGCTCATTCGTCGGATGGTTCTCCGCAGCCTGCAGCAGCACACGCGCCAGCCTCTGTCGCACGCTGCCGAATGTGACCGTCTCAATCAACTGCACCAGTACGCGCAGGCGCTTGCCGACCACGGCCAGCACCTTCAGCGGGACTTGCGGATGCTGCTCGCAGAAGCGCCGGAAATCGTCCTTGTGCAGCAGGAACGCCAGCGTGTCCCGGATGGCCGTGACGTTGGCCGGATAGCCGCCGCCGTCGAACAACGGCACTTCCGCTACACTCGACGGGGCATTCTCGACGGCCAGCATGATCTCGCGGCCCGCGGGGCTGGTCTTCGTGATCTTGACCGTTCCCGAGCCGATCACCCACAAGCCCGGGCACGGATCGCCCTCATAGAAGAGCGTTTCGCCGGCAGAGAATTGGTGCGGCGAGGCGAACGCGGCGAGTTGCGCCCGCTCCTGCGGCGTCAGCGCGGAGAAAAGCGGAGTCTGCGCAAACGTGTCGCGCCGGATGGTCAGGAGGTCCTGCTCTGATGGCAATGGCAATCGGCCTTCAATGTAACTCATGCGGCATGTGCCTCTCAATCTGCCTCAACCAGGCAATCCAGACGCCGCGACGCCGCTTTTGGAGCGCCTTGGAGATGGGCCCGCTGCTCTGCACCGAGTGCGTGTTCTTCGCCGACGAGCCGCAGTGCCAACGAGCCTGCACCTTTGGAGCGATCTCCCGCGCCGAATCGGACAACGGGCAGCGCGCGATTCACCCGCTAATCCGCAAACAACCATAGAAAAGAGACCACACATGAGCGAAAATTACGTGTTTTTAGACGATTTGCGCGAGCACGCGCCCGTGCCCGAAAACGGAATCCTCAGCCGCACACTGCAAGCTGACGATCGATCGAAGACCATTCAATTCGTTTTCGCGCCAGGCCAGGAACTCTCCGCCCACACTGCGCCTTGCCCGGCGATTCTCTATTTCGCAAAAGGGGAGGCGGATCTGCTGCTGGGCGGCGACGCGAAGGAGGCGCACGAGGGCACGCTGGTCCACATGCCGCCGAAGCTGGAGCACGGCATCAAGGCCAAGACCGAGGTCGTGATGCTGCTGGTGATGTTGAAAAGCTGACGGGAAGTGGGACAGACGATCGCTTGCGTCGTCTGTCATCCAGTCCGCGCCGGACCGCCGCCATTGCTCTTCAGTTTCGACAGACCACGCGAAGCGATGGTCTGTCCCACCTTTGCTCCCGGGCCGTCCATAATGGACGCTTGGGACATCGCCGCGCATGATGAATCTGCCCTTCGATCCGCCGGCCCCGCCGGAGGTTTACAGCGTCGCATCTCTGACCGGCGAAATCCATCGCCTGTTGAGCCGCAGCTTCGACGGTATCAAGGTTGCTGGCGAGATCTCGGGCTGGAAGGTCTGGACCAGCGGGCACGCCTATTTCACTCTCAAAGACCAGCAGGCACAAATCCGCTGCGTTTTGTTTCGAAACAATCTGCGCTATTTGCGTTTCAAGCCGCAGGATGGCGTCGCGGTCATCGTGCGCGGCAGTGTCGAGGTGCGCGCCGAGCGCGGCGAGTACCAGCTTCTGGTCAGCGGCATGGAGCAGCAAGGGCTGGGCCGGCTCTACGAGCTGTTCGAGCAACTCAAGGAGAAGCTCCGCGCCGAAGGCCTGTTCGACGAATCGATCAAGCGCCCGTTGCCTGCCTACCCGCGCCGCATCGGCATTGTGACGTCGCCGCAGGGCGCCGTGATCCGCGACATGCTCAGCGTGCTCCGGCGGCGCTGGAGCGGGCTCCATATCCGGCTCTACCCTACGCCCGTGCAAGGCTCCGGGTCGGTGGAGGGCATCGTCGCCGGGCTGCGCTGGTTCAGCGACTCCGGCTGGCCGGAGGTGGTCATCGTCGGGCGCGGCGGCGGTTCGCTCGAGGATCTGTGGAGCTTCAACGACGAGCGGGTCGCGCGCGCCATCGCCTCGTCGAGCGTTCCCGTCGTTTCGGCGGTCGGCCACGAGACGGACTTCACCATCGCCGACTTCGCCGCCGATCTGCGCGCGCCCACGCCCTCCGCCGCGGCGGAACTGGTGGTGCCGGAACGCGACGAGATTATTCTCCGCGTGGAACGCGCCCACCAGCGCGCCTCGCGAGCCGTGCATTTCCGGCTAAGCCAACTCGCCCGCAGGCTGGAACAGCGCGGCATCGACCGCAGCCGGCGTCTGCTCGAATTGCGCATCCATCGCGGGCAGCAGCGGACCGACGAGTTGGACTACGAGATGCGAACGCACCTCGCACGGGTGTTGCGTCTGCGCAAGCAACGCTGGCAGCAGCTTGATGCTCGTCTGCGCGCGCGCGATCTGCGGGTGAGGATGGCCAAGGCCGGCGAGCGGCTGCGGGCCGCTTCCCAGCAACTCGCGGTGGCGTTGCGCCGGCGGCTCGATCAGGCCAGCGCCCGCCAGGCTCCGCTGGCTTTACAGCTCGAAGCACTGTGCCCGCTGCGCGTGCTGGAGCGCGGCTACTCCATCGTGCAGACCCCGGACGGCCGCATTGTGAAACGCGCCGCCGATGCGCCAGCCGGCACGTCGATTCACGTCCGCATGCACGAAGGCCGCCTCGAAGCGGAAGTCCGCGAGAGCCGCGCTGACTGAATCTGATGCCGGGCGGCCCAGCGGGAATCAAGAGCCGATTTTTGATTCTTGCTCTCAAGCAATTGATTCGAAAGGTCGAGGACAGGTGAAACGAAAACGTCGTTTTGGTCTTGCCCTGGCGGACCACGCAATGCGCCTTCGGAATTCAAAGGAAACTTCGGCCCAGGGAGCCCGCCTTGGATGCCGCGTGGCCTCAACCTGCTATGAAATGAAGCCGACCTATTCCGCCCGGTAGTTCGGCGCTTCCTTCGTGATGATGACGTCGTGGACGTGGCTCTCCTTCAGGCCGGCCCATGTGATGCGGATGAACTCCGAGCGCTCCTGAAGCTCCGGAATCGTGCGCACCCCGCAATAGCCCATGCCGGAACGGACGCCGCCGACGAGTTGAAAAACCATCTCCGCCAGCGGACCCTTTGCCGGCACGCGGCCTTCGATGCCCTCGGGCACCAGTTTGCCCGACGCGGAATCCTGGGCGTAGCGGTCGGCGCTGCCGAGTTGCATGGCTCCAATCGAACCCATGCCGCGGTAGGTCTTGAACGTGCGGCCCTGATACAGAATCATTTCGCCCGGGCTCTCGTCCGTACCGGCGAAGAGACTGCCGATCATCACCGCGTCCGCGCCGGCCGCCAGCGCTTTGGTAACGTCGCCCGAGTACTTAATGCCGCCGTCCGCGATCAGCGGCACACCCGTGCCGCGCGCAGCGCGAGCGCATTCGGCGATCGCCGTAATCTGGGGAACGCCCATGCCCGATATCACACGCGTCGTGCAGATAGAGCCCGGTCCCATGCCGACCTTCACGCCGTCTACGCCGAGTGAGATCAGATCGCGGGCCGCCTCGAAGGTCGCCACGTTCCCGGCGATCAACTGCACATCCGGCATGCGCCGCTTGATATTCATCACCGCATTCATCACGGCTTCGCTATGCCCGTGCGCCGTGTCGACCACCAACACGTCCACCTTGCGTTCGACGAGTTCCTGCGCGCGCTCCAGATAGTCGCCCGTCGCTCCGATCGCGGCGCCTGCCCGGAGGCGGCCTTGGGCGTCTTTGGCGGCGTTGGGGTACTTGACCTTCTTCTGGATGTCCTTGACCGTGATGAGGCCCTTCAGCGTGAAGTGCTCATCGACGACCAGCAGCTTCTCGACGCGGTGCTTGTGCAACTCTTTCTGGGCTTCTTCGAGCGTCGTTCCGACAGCCACGGTAAACAGCGGGTCCTTGGTCATCACCTCGCTGATGGGGATGTCGACGCGAGTCTCGAACCGCAGGTCGCGATTGGTCAGAATGCCGACCAGCTTGTTGTTCTGATCCACCACGGGCACGCCGGAGATCCGGAAGCTGCGCATGATCTCTTGCGCTTCGTAGATTTTCTGATCCGGCCGGACCGTCACCGGATCGACGATCATGCCGCTTTCAGAACGCTTCACGCGGTCTACTTCCTCGGCCTGCTTATCAATCGGCATGTTCTTGTGGATAATGCCAATACCCCCCTCACGGGCGAGCGCAATCGCCAGATGCGATTCCGTGACGGTATCCATCGCCGAGCTGACGATTGGTATGTTGAGCTCGATGTTACGCGTGATTAAGGTCCCCGTTTCGACTTCCGCGGGGGTGACGCTGCTGCGCGCGGGCTTCAGCAGGACGTCGTCAAAAGTGAGCCCTTCCGGGAGAGGATCAGATAGCATCGATTTTTCTTATCGTAACGGACCGGGAAGGAACCCGGCAAACCTCATGATCGCGCTTTCGTGCTAGCGCGAGGCGCCGGTCGCGCTCTTGATGATGTGGGGCGGACGCCCACGTCCGCGCCGGACCCCCAGGTCCGGCTCTGCGAACTCTCTGCAAGTGCGTAATAACAAGGCGATTCGCGCTGCCGGCCGCAGTCCGCGAGGGCGCCTCCAGCATGCGCATTCACCCAAGAAAGCAGCAGCCTGGCAGGTCAGTGCGTCGCAGCCAACTCCTTCGCGGCCTTGATGTAGCCCGCCGCTTTGGGATTATGGGCGTTCCACGCCACAGGTTTCGTCGAGTTGGCCAGACGCACCACGGCCACGCCGACCGCCCTGGTCACTTCCGCCATGTTGTCGTAGTCAATCTTCTCCCAATGGTCGCCGGGCTGATGATAGTCGGGGTACATGAACGCGACCACCAGGGTGTGCGCGGGAACGCCCGAGTCGGCCAGCGACTGGTTGTCGCTGCGTCCGAAGTATGAGTCCGAGTTCGTCTCGTGCTTGTAGAACTTGATGCCTGTGTCGCGGCCCGCGTCCACCAGCCAGTCGGTCATGTTGGAGTAGTCGAAGCCGGTTACAGAGACGCGCTTCACGTTTGGCCCTTCGCTGTCATCGGTTCGGCCCATCTGCTCCAGGTTGAAGTTGGCGTCGGTTTGCGCCAGTGGAAACAGCGGGTGAGCGCCGTAGTAGCGCGACCCAAGCAGACCCTTCTCCTCGCCGAAGTAAGCGAGGAAGAGGATGCTGCGCTTCGGGCGGTCCGGCAGGCGGGCCAGCGCTTCGGCGAGCGTCAGCATACAGGAGGTGCCGCTCGCGTCGTCGTTGGCGCCATTGTAGATCTGCCCGCCCTGGACGCCCACGTGGTCGTAATGGCCGCTGACAATGACGTAGGTGTTTTTCAGTTTCGGATCGGACCCGCGCAGCAGGCCGGCGACGTTCTTGAGCGTGACCCTTTTCACATCGGATGCCGCGTAGTGCACGGAGACCTTGGCCCGTACCTCTCCGGCCAGCAGACGCTCAGCCACGTCCCTGAACGCCTGGTTGTTGATCGTCATCGACGGTGGAGCGGACTGCTTTTGCTGGCTCAGTTCCATCAGACGCGGCCCCGACGGTCCGAGGCCCCGGGTTGCTTCGATCAGCACAGCCGCCTTCGATTCCAGCAACTTCTTGCGGACTCGCGTCATCCGCTGGTAGTATTCCTGCCGCTGTGCGTCCGACATCGCGCTGTAGTCGGGTCTGGCGGTGATCACCGCTTTCCCGGCCAGAATCCCCGGGGCCATCCAGGTGTCGTCCAGGTCCACCCCCAAGGGCAGCTTCAGCACAGGAACGTCTTTCAGATCTGCCGCCGATTCGGCCATGACGCGCACCATGCTTGCCGGGACGTCGATCGTCTTGCCTTCCTTCTCAAACGAGAACTGAAAGCCTTCGAGATTCTCCGTCACCGTCGCGTAAGGCGCGGTCTGGAAGTACCCGTCGTCTCCGGCCGGTTCCAGCCCCGCGCGGCGGAACTCGGAGGCAATATACTCGGCGGCCACGTCGAGACCCTTCGACGGCGTGTCGCGGCCTTCCAGGGTGTCGGAAGCAAGGAACGAAACGTGCGCTTTGAGTTCGTTCGCGGTGATCGCGCTGGCGAGGAACTGCTCCTCGCTGGTCAGGGAAGCCTGCAGCAGAGCCGCGGCGCACAGCGCCAGAAAAAGACGTCGGGCGAGTCTCATGGGAAGAAGATTCATCGTAGCATCCGGGTTTCCGCCGTCTGGATGAGGGGCGCGCCCCCGCCGCTCCGGCTGGACGACAAACTGGACGAAGATGAAGATGGGGATGAGTACCGTGATTTGCGAACCGCCGCGTCGAGCAAGTTCATTCCATCCCAATGAACAGCTTGTCGCCGGGAGCCGATACGCGTATAAGGGGGGTGGGCGTCCAGGATTCTATGGTGCACTCGGGACACAACGGTGACCGGCCCAAGCTTGGGCAGCCAAAAATCGATCCGCCCAAGCAGGCCCGCGTCCTCCCGCACGCTCCCGCGGAGCTGACGCGGGACAAGCTCGTCCGTCTGGGCGAGGGCATCGGCAAGGTGGTTTACGCCTCCGAACATTGGGTGGTGAAACGCGAACGCCGTCCCTCCGAGATCCTGGCGCTTATCGGGATCTGGAAGATGCTGCGGCGTCTCGAATCGCTGCTTCCCTCATGGCTGCGGAAGCACGTGGTTCCCGATCCTGGCCGGCGCATCCAGTTGCTCGTGTTGATCTTCCAGCCGGTGATCCTGGCGCTGCCGCGCGGGGTCTGGTTCGCCACGCACATCGGCGAATACTGGCGCTGGTACACCAGGTCGGAGGCGCGCGGCGCCATCCTCGCTGACAAGTACTTGACGGGAACCTCTTTGATCCCCGAGCGGGTGACCTTCCCGCCTACCAGAATCCGGGTCCGCGAATGGCCCGGCTGGCTGATTGTCTCCGAAGCCACCGAGCGGGTGGAGACGACGCTGCACGACCGCATCAATGACCTCGCGCGCTCACTCCGCTTCGACGAGATCCAGATCTGGCTGGACCGCTTCCTGGCGTCCCGCCGTTCCGCCTGGGAGCGCGGCGTGTTCTCGCTCGATGCGCACCTCAAGAATTTCGGGGTTCTCGGCGACCGGGTCGTCCTGCTCGATTCGGGCGGCTTGACCAACCGCTGGCCCGACATAGAGAACCGGCTCAAGATCATGGACGACTTTCTCAGCCCGCATGCCCGTCTGGGGCTGGAAGAGACATTGAGAGACCGGCCCGACATCGCCGAGCGCTTCGACGAGCAATGGCGGGCCAGCGTCAACCCCGAAGAGGTTCGCCGCTACTGGCCGGAGGGCGCGCGGCGGCAACAGGCCGTCAACGCCTGATGATCCCACGCTAAACTCAGTGGAATGCGGATCGGCATTCACACCTCCACGGCGGGCAACCTGGCGAACGCCGCCCGCAAGGCCCACGAACTCGGGGCGAATTGCTTCCAGATCTTCTCGGCGAGCCCCCGCATGTGGCGCGCGGTGCCGCCCGATCCGGCGCAAGTCGAGGAAATGAAAGCCGTGCGGGCGGAGAACGACCTGACGCCGCTGGTGATTCACGACAGCTATCTGATCAACCTGGCCGCGTACGACGCCGAAATCCGGGCCAAGTCCATAGCGGGGTTCCGCGGCGAACTCGAACGCGCGCGCACGATCGGCGCCGAGTATCTGGTGATGCATCCGGGCAGCGCGAAGGGCTACGATTCGCTGGATCAGGCTTTGGAAACCCTCGCAAATTCGCTCGAAAACGCGGCAAAAGGGCTCGTTTTTGACCATTTTTGCCTGCTTTTTGAAAACACCGCCGGCGGGGGCTCCACCATCGGGCGCACGCTGGAAGATCTGAAGACGCTCAGCGAGATGGCCGCGCCGAAGCTGCCGTTCCCGGTGGGGTACTGCCTGGACACCTGCCATCTGTTCGCCTCGGGCTACGACGTTTCGACCGAGGCGGGTCTCGAAGAAACGGTCACGCAGGCCGAAAACGTGCTCGGACTCGACCACGTTCCCGTCATCCATACCAACGATTCCAAGGGCACGCTCAACTCGCGCCTCGACCGGCATGAGAACATTGGAAAAGGACACATTGGTCTCGAAGGCTTCCGCCGCATCCTGAACCATCCGAAGTTGCGAAGTAAGGCCTTTGTTCTGGAGACGCCCATCGACAACGAGGGCGACGACCGGATCAATGTGGACGCTCTAAAATCTCTATGCCGGAAAAGCCGTACAACCACGAAGAAGTCGAACTGAAATGGAGCGAACGTTGGGCCGCGCAGCCTGAGCTTTACAAGGCCGCCGACGACGGCGTAAAGCCGCGCTACTACGTGCTTGAAATGCTGCCGTACCCCAGCGGGCGGCTGCACATGGGCCACGTGCGCAATTACTCCATCGGCGACACGCTCGCGCGCTACATGTGGATGCGCGGCTACGATGTCATGCACCCGATGGGCTGGGACGCCTTCGGCATGCCGGCCGAGAACGCGGCCATCAAACGCAAGCAGCATCCCGCCTTGTGGACGTTCTCGAACGTCGCGCACATGAAGAAGCAGCTTGCGCGGATGGGCTTCGCCTACGACTGGGCGCGCGAGACCAACACCTGCACGCCGGAGTATTACCGCTGGAACCAGTGGTTCTTCCTGCGGATGTACGAGAAGGGCCTGGCCTACCGCAAGAACTCGCTCGTGAACTGGTGCCCCGAGTGCGCCACCGTGCTCGCCAACGAGCAGGTGATCGATGGCTGCTGCTGGCGGCACGAGACTACGCCGGTGGAGCAGCGGGAACTCACACAGTGGTTCCTGCGCATTACGGCCTACGCCGATCAACTGCTCGATGACATGGCGCAACTTGAAGCGGGCTGGCCCGCGCAGGTGCTGACCATGCAGCGCAACTGGATCGGCCGCAGCGAAGGCGCCGAGGTCGATTTCACGTTGAAATCCACGGGTGAAAAGCTGCGCGTTTTCACGACGCGCGTGGATACCATCTACGGCGCGACGTGCGTGATTCTCGCGCCCGAGCATCCAGTGGCGAAGCAGCTCTGTACAGGCGAGCTGGCCGCAACGCTTAAGGCGATGATCGACGATCCGGCTCGCAAAGACCCGGAGACGCAGGAAAAGTCGGGCTTCTTCACCGGCGCGACGGCCGTTAATCCGTACACGGGTGAGGAAGTGCCCGTCTGGGTGGGCAGCTTCGTGCTCTGGTGCTACGGCACGGGCGCGATCATGGCCGTGCCGGCGCACGACCAGCGGGACTTCGAATTCTGCCGCAAATACGGCCTCCCGGTCGTGCCGGTGATCCGTCCGGTGGATGGCGCGCTGGCGATCGAATCCGAAATGACGGAGTGCTTCCCCGACTACGGCGTGGTCGAAAACTCGGGCGAGTGGTCGGGACTCGCCTCGGCCGAAGCGCGCAAGCGAATGGCCGCTTACGCCGAGGAGCACGGGTTCGGCAAGGCGTCGATCACCTTCCGCCTGAAGGATTGGGGCATCTCGCGGCAGCGCTATTGGGGCACGCCGATTCCCGTCGTGCATTGTCCGAAGTGCGGGGTCGTGCCCGTGCCGGACGATCAACTGCCGATTGTGCTGCCCACTGATGTACAGTTCACCGGCGAGGGCAAATCGCCGCTCGCGCAGAATGAGAAGTTTCTGAAGACCACCTGTCCGCAGTGTGGCGGACCGGCCGAGCGCGAGACCGACACGATGGACACGTTCGTCGATTCGTCGTGGTATTTCTTCCGCTACGTGGATCCACAGAACACCTCGATGCCGTTCGATCCGGCCAAGGTGAAGCCGTGGTTCCCGGTCAACCAGTACATCGGCGGCGTGACGCACGCGATTCTGCACCTGCTGTACTCGCGTTTCTGGTGCAAAATGATGCGCGACCTGGGGCTGGTTTCCGTCGACGAGCCATTCAAGAACCTGTTCACGCAGGGCATGGTGCAACTCAACGGCCAGACCATGTCGAAGTCCAAGGGCAACATCGTCGATCCGGACGACATGGTGGTCAAGTACGGCGCGGACACCTGCCGTTTGTTCACGCTGTTCGCGGCGCCGCCCGAAAAGAACATGGACTGGAACGAGTCGAGCGTCGAGGGGCAGTATCGCTTTCTGAGCCGGTTGTTCCGCTGGGTGACGCGCAATTTCGACAATGCGGTCGGCGACAACGAGACCGGCAGCGGTGAGACCGATGCGGCGGCGCTGCGCAAATTGCATCAGACCATCCGCAAGGTCACGGCCGATTTCAAAAATCGCTGGCACTTCAACACCTCGATCGCGGCGCTGATGGAGCTGATGAACGAATTGCACGCGCTCGAAGCCGGCTTGTCGCCCGCAATCCGAAAGGATTGCTCCGAAAAAGTCACGCTGCTGATCGCGCCCTTCGCGCCGTACGCCGCCGAGGAGCTTTGGTCCCTGTTGGGCAAGACTGGCCCGGTGTTCAAACAATCCTGGCCCGAGTTCGACGAAGATCTGGCGCGCGAGGAGATGCTCGAAGTGCCGGTGCAGGTGAACGGCAAGCTGCGCGGACGTGTCAGCGTGCCGCACGGGACATCCAAGGAAGGCCTGGAAGAGGCCGCGCTGGCGGATGGGAAGATTCAGGCGTTCATCGCGGGCAAGAGCGTGGTCAAGGTGATCGTGGTCCCGGAGAAGCTGGTTAATATCGTCGTGCGGTGAGCGGCGCCGTGACGCCTGCGCCCGGAGCGCCCCAGCCAGCACAGAGCCGCAAATGTCAAAGAGCGGCAACGCGCCCGATATCCACCGCTCCCTGACGGTCGCGACTCCGTTTCAGCATCGAATCGTTCAATCGCGTCCCGGGGAGCCCAGTGATTCCGCGATTCTATCCGTGCCGCCGCCGAGCACTTCTCCGATCTTCTCCGCCAGCATCACCACGGTGTATGGCTTCTGCAAGAAGCCGGCGACGGAGCCGGCCTGAAAACCTTTGCGCGCATCTTCTTCCGGGTAACCGCTGGTGAGAACGATCTTCAGGCCCGGGTACTTCTTTTCCAGAATCGGCACCAGTTCATCCCCGCCCATGACAGGCATGGCCAGGTCGAGGAGAATCAGAGACGGCAGGGACGGGGCCTCGGCGAGCACCTGGAGCGCATCCTTGCCGTTCTTGGCTTCCAGCATTGCATAGCCGTAGCTCCCCAGAGCGACGCAGGCCAATCTGCGGATCATCTCCTCGTCATCCACTACCAGGATGGTCGAATGTCCGCCAGGCTGTTGGTTCGGAACGCTTGGCGCACGCTCCGTCAAATGAGTCTTTTCCGAGGCGGGAAGGAACACGCGGAAGGTGGTGCCGGCGCCGGGCGTACTTTGGAGGTCAATGAAGCCTTTGCTGCTGCGCACGATGCCGTAAACCGCGGCCAAGCCCAGGCCGCGGCCGGTGAACTTGGTAGAAAAGAACGGCTCGAAGATCTGGGCGACCGTGGCTTCATCCATGCCGATGCCGTTGTCCCGCACTTCCAGGCAAACATAAGTGCCGGACGCGACATCGTACGCCTTGGAGTTCCGTCGCGCCGCATCCGGCGTAATTTCGCAACAACTGGTCAATACTTCTATCCGCCCATCGCTCTTGGGTGGGATCGACTCACCGGCATTGATGACGAGATTCATCAGGACCTGTTCCATCCGGCTGGGGTCCACTTCCAGATAGGGCAGATCCTGCGAGAGGTTGAAGCTGAGGCTGACCCGCTTGGGAACCGAAGCCGAGAGGAGCCCCGTCGATTCGGACACGAGCTGCGTGAGATCTACAATCTTGACGACAATCTGGCCCTTTCCGGCATATGCCAGCAATTGCTTGGTCAGGTACACGGCCCGCTCCGCCGCGGAAAGGATTGCCTGAGTGTGTTCGCAAGTTGGGCGCTGGGCGAGGACGAGGCTGGCGCTGCCCATAATCACGGTCAGGAGATTATTGAAATCGTGCGCGACGCCACCCGCCAACAAACCGACGCTCTGCAGCTTTTGCGCCTGCCGCAGGCGTTCTTCGACTTGCCGCCGCTCGGTGATCTCCATGCTCACACCAACGAGGCGGACCGCGTGGCGGCTATCGTCGTCGCCTTCGGTAAGTACCCGCCCATGTGAGGCCACCCAATGCACGGACTCGTCCGGCCAAACGACGCGATACTCCTCGCTGTATGCCCCGCCGGATGGATCCGTGGCCACCTTCCTGATTGCCTCGTCATGCGACGCGCGTTCGTCCGGATGGATTCGCGCGAGCAGATCGGCGTAGTCAATTTGACCTCCCGCCGAATCGTCAAAGCCAAAAACCTCGGCGCAGCGCTTGTCCCAGGACATTTTGCCGCTGGCAACGCCGAGGGACCATGTTCCCATGTTGGCTGACTCTAGAGCCAGACGGCGCTGCTCATTGACCCGGTGCAACTCTTCCTCGGCCTGCTTGCGATCTGTAACGTCGCGGTTGATCTCCAGGATGCCCACCGGCTGGTTCGCGTCGTCGCGAAGCAGCACCTGGCGGCTTTCCACGACGAGCCGGCGCCCGTCACGAGCTAGGTGGTGCAGTTCCCCGTCCCAGCGGTTCTCGCGATGAAGGATCGCATCGATCTCAGCGGTCGAAATCTGATTGCTGGTTCGAAGTAAGTCCTGGATGACTTTGCCCAGTGCCTCGCCTTCCGTCCAGCCATACATCTCCGTCGCGCCGCCATTCCACCCCGTAATGCGCCGTTGAGAATCCGCGGTGACGATCGCGTCGTGCGAAAGATCAATCAGTTGCTTCTTCCGCCGCAGGTCCGCCTCCGCACGCGCCATCGAGTGGAGCGAATCCCGGAGACGGCCGATCAACAGGCTGATGACGGATGCGACGGCCAGGAACAGCAACAGGCCGGCGGTCGCCTCATGACGGGCGATGAGGAATGAATAGCGCGGGTCAATGAAGAAGTAGAGGATGCCAAGTGCGCTGAGCGCCGTGCAGGCGAGCCCTGGCCCGCGTCCCCCGAAACGGGCCGCGACTATGACGGCTACCGTAAACGGCAGATATGGCGCATGCACCCCTAGGACCGGGTCGAGGACTAAACGAACACCCAGCGCAGCCAGCGTCGCGATGACAGCGACGGCATATCTCAACCCTGCGGAGGGTTGTGCCTGCTCCCGGGGAACACTGCTGCGACGGGGGCTCATTTTCGAGTGCTACTCCTGTCCTGGAGCCGGGCACTCGTCCATAGTGAGGAGTGCAGCCAGCCCTGCAAACGGGCAACGGAAATGAGTGAGATTTCAGACGGTGAACACCATCCTCGCGCCCGATTGACGCGCCCTCAAAGCCGGCGAGCTGTCCCCTGTTCGCGAGAGCTTTACCTGAGACGCTGCGCCCCGCGTGCCTCAGTGTGCGGCAATCAGGAGGGCAGGTCAAGGGCGGAATTGGCCATCGCAGAGCATCCGCGACCTAATCCGCCACTTGCTGTTGCAACAGGCGGAGACTGTTGCTGGTTACCCTGCTCTGACCGGCCCCCGCGGCGCTTGATTGCGTAGACCGGTTTCGCATCTTCTGTAGTCCGCTGATTCCCGCCGCTAGTGTCCTGTCTCTAAAGTCCGTTTACAAAAGCGGGCTACGCTGGCGAGGATCTCGTCGGCCGTCTTGGTCCAGGTGAATGGTTTGGGCCGGTCGTTGTTGTGTTGGACGTAAGCTCGA
>Ga0181528_10001680_pt1 | contig 13690 bp, 13 predicted proteins | sample PEATcosm2014_Bin_47_FD_119742 | JGI IMG/M metagenome (GOLD analysis project Ga0181528, IMG submission 119742) | Peatland microbial communities from MTU Mesocosm Facility, Houghton, MI, USA - PEATcosm2014_Bin10_10_metaG | ecosystem: Environmental > Terrestrial > Soil > Wetlands > Peat | place...
CGGCCTGCTCAACTAGAACGAAAGGAACTTTATGCTGCCCATCCTCCTCGCGCTTGCGTTCATCGCCATTATTTTCATGGTCATCATTGCCGGACGACCGGATGAATTCACCGTCACGCGTGCCACGAACATTGCCGCGCCGCCAGAAAAAATCTTTCCGCACGTCAATGACCTGCACCAATGGCAGGCGTGGTCGCCGTGGGCCAAACTCGACCCGGCTGCGCTCACTTCCTTCTCCGGCGCGGACGCCGGCACGGGCGCGGCTATGGCCTGGGACGGCAACAAAAAGGTCGGCGCGGGCAAGATGACCATCACGGAAAGCAAGCCCGGCGAGCTGGTCCGTCTACGGCTCGATTTTCGGAAGCCGATGCAGGCCACCAACACGGCACAACTGACCTTCGTGCCCGAAGGCAATCAAACCATTGTGACCTGGAGCATGGCCGGGAAAAATAATTTACCGGGCAAAATATTCGGCCTGTTCATGGACTGCGAAAAGATGTGCGGCGGCCAATTTGATATAGGGCTGGCCAACCTAAAGTCCGTAACTGAGTCCGTAACTGAAAAATGAATTACGACTGAGCCAGTCAAAGCTACCGAAGACCAGACTATGACCACTCCCCGCATTCTTGCATTCGGCGGCAGTCTGCGCCGTGATTCCTTCAACCATAAACTCGCCGCTGTCGCTACGTCCGGCGCGCGTGCTGCGGGCGCGGAAGTGACGCTTATCGCGCTGCGCGATTTCCCGCTGCCCGTCTTTGACCAGGATTTGGAGGACGCGGAAGGCCTGCCGCCGGCGGCTAAAAAATTGAAACAGCTTTTCCGCGAGCACCACGGTCTCCTCATCGCCGCGCCGGAATACAACAGCAGCATCACCGCCGCGCTGAAGAACGCCATTGACTGGGTTTCGCGGGCGGAGACGGACGACGAACCGCCGCTGGTGGCATTCAACGGCAAAACGGCCATCCTGTGCGCCGCCTCGCCGGGAACGCTGGGCGGATTGCGCGGGCTGGTGACTGTCCGATCCATTCTCGGCAACCTCGGCGTGACGGTGCTGCCCGATCAGGTGGCGGTGAGCAAGGCGCACGAGGCGTTCAAGCCGGACGGTTCGCTGGCGGATGAAAAGCAGGCCGCCCGTGTGAAGAAGCTCGGCACGCATCTTGCACAGCATCTGGTGAAAATGCTGGCCTGAAATCCGGCAATTTAATTTGCCACGGCGACCCGGCTGAAAAAGTCCGTGGAAAAAGTTATTAGATCTTACGCGAAGTTGAAGCTATCTCAACGTCCGCAAATAATCTATGATTTCGTTGATTTGATCCGCTGACACTTTGCCCGCGAACGCCGTCATCTGGCCTTTCTTGCCGTTGCGGATGCGCGTGGCGATCTGATTGTCCGTCCAATCCAAATTGTGCAGGTCCGGGCCTTCGTCGCCATGCGCGTCGGTGCCGTGGCAATGCGCGCAATTTTTCAGGAACAAAGTCCGGCCGCTCGTGACATCGGAATGATTCGAGCTTTGGAATATTGAGTTGGTTTGAGCACATGAAGCCAATGTCATCGAAGCAAGCGTGAGCATCAGGGAAAATCGTTTCGTCATTTTTAGCGTTCAAATGAGTGTTGAGTCCACGATGGCCAGCGAATTCTTTCCTTCGAGATAATTCACGTCGGTGATGCCGAGATGAGCGCGTAACTGACCGGCCTCAATCTTCATCGGGCCGGGCTTGGGCGCCTTGCCGGGTTCGGGTTGGGCGAACGCGGTGGACATCGCCGTGTGAAACGTCACGCCGCCCTCGACTTTTTTCATCGTCTGATGAATGTGTCCGTTCAGCACCGTGACCGAGCCGAAGCGTTTCAGAAACGCCAGCGCCAGCGCGCCGTCGTCCGTGCCCCAGCCCCATTGCGGATATACTTCCCACAGCGGGATGTGCGCGAAGACCACGATGGGCGTTTCGCCGGAGCGCCCCTGCAAATCATCGGCCAGCCATGCAAGTTGTTCCGCACCGAGCGCGCCGAGGCCGTTCTGCTGGATGTCCACGACGTTGACGAGGCCGATGAAATGGATTCCATGATGATCAAAGCTATACCAGCCGCCGCCCTTGGAATTCTTGCCGAAGCGTTCGAGATACAGCTTGCCGTTGTCGCCGGTGACGTCATGTTCGCCGGGAACAAAAAAAATCTGCTGCGTCTTCACGCTTTTCAAAAGCTGATCGAGCGTGTCGAATTCATCCGCGCTGGCGAGATGCGTCAGATCGCCCGTGTGCAAAATGAAATCCGGCGGTTCCGGCAGCGCGTTGATGCGCGCGATGGCCGCCTTCAACGTGCCGGCCACGTCGGTGTTGACGCCTTCCTTGTTAAAGCCGATGTGCGAATCGCTGATCTGCACAAAACTGAAACTGCCACGCGCCATTTCCGTCGCGCCCGCGCGCGCTGGAAGCAACGTGGAGCCGAGCAGCCCGCCGCTGACGGTCCAGAGCATGCCCGTTCCAGCCCAGGCCATGCATTCGAGGAAGCCGCGCCGGTCGAGGCCGTCTTGGTTGTGGTCGTGCAAAATGATGTTTTCTTTCGTTTTCATGTTTCTTAATTGCGGTTTGTGTTTTTTAATTCCGTCAAGTCCAAGACCGATTGGGAAAAATATTATTCCGCCGGGAATAAAATTCCTGCCCGCGCAGTCTGGACAGGAATGGAAGCGAACTGTGAACGCCACCGAAGCGGAACAATTTGAGCGGATTGTGCTGCCGCACGTCGATGCGGCCTACAATCTCGCGCGCTGGCTCGCCGGCAACGACCACGACGCCGAAGACATCGTGCAAGAGGCATGCGTGCGCGCCTTCCGCTTCATCGGCGGCCATCGTGGCGGCGAAGGCCGCGCATGGCTGCTGACCATTGTGCGCAACACGGCATTTTCATGGCTGAAGAAAAACCGGCCGCACGCGGTCGTTTCCATTGACGATGATGAACTCGCGCAAATTGAAGATCAAACGGTCACGGCCAACGGCGTTTTCAGTGCCGATAAAAATTCTTTGCGCGCCGCGCTTGAAGCGCTGCCGCTCGAATTCCGCGAGGCGATTGTGCTGCGCGAACTCGAAGGGCTATCCTACAAGGAAATCGCCGACGTGGCCGAAGTGCCGGTCGGCACGGTCATGTCGCGGCTCGCCCGCGCGCGGCGGCAACTGCAAAACCATTTCGCGCAAAAGGAGGGTGAATCATGAACTGCGCTGAAATCCGCCTGCTGCTCCATGCCCACGCCGACAGCGAACTTGACGCGGCGAACAGCCTCGAACTGGAGCGCCACCTGAAAACCTGCGCCGCCTGCGCCGCGGAAAATAAATCCCTGCACGCGTTGCGAGCGACTTTGCGGAAAGGTGATTTGAATTTTCGCGCGCCGGATTCGTTAAAAAAAGATTTACGCCAGTTTGTCGGCGACTTGAGCGGGGAGAAAAATCCACGCAAAGAATTTGATCCGCAATGGCAATGGCTCTGGAAATTTCTTGCGTTCGGGGCAACAGCATTTGCGCTACTGGCTGTTTTTCTGCGACCCCTCGGAATTTCGGAACACAATCAAATGCTAGATCAGATTGTGGCCAGCCACGTCCGCTCGCTGCAGGTGGAACATCTCACCGATGTCGTGTCGAGCGACCAGCACACGGTCAAGCCGTGGTTCGACGGCAAGCTGGACTTCGCGCCGGACGTGAAGGATTTCGCCGCGCAGGGTTTTCCGCTGGTTGGCGGCCGGCTGGATTATCTGGACGGCCGCGCCGTCGCCGCGCTCGTCTATCGGCATAACAAACACTTCATCAATGTTTTCGTCTGGCCGGCGGCGGACGCGTTGAAACCAGCGACCGAAATGCGGCGCGGCTATGCTATCATCAACTGCGCCACGAACGGATTGCACTACTGCCTGGTTTCCGATATGAACCTGACGGACCTTGGCGAGCTAGCCGGCTGCTTGGGGCGCTGAAGAAAGGCATGGAAACCATGAGCACCATTAAAAGCAATAAAAAGGAGTTGCCCCCAAAGCAACGTGAAGAACTGCTCGGCGTGTTGAAAGACCGGTTTGAGAGAAACCTGAAACGCCATAAAGGTCTGGAATGGGCTGCAGTTCGTGCCCGGCTGGAAGCCAATTCGGAAAAGCTATGGTCGCTCCATGAAATGGAACGGACCGGCGGCGAACCGGATGTGGTGGGTCAGGATAAAAAGTCGGGCGATTACATTTTCTTCGATTGCTCCGAGCAAACCCCTGAAGGCCGCGTCAGTCTTTGCTACGACCGTGAAGCATTGAATTCACGAAAGGAAAATAAACCCAAAAGCAGCGTCATGGACATGGCCGTCGCCATGGGCGTTGAGGTTTTAACCGAGGAGCAATATTTCGAGCTGCAAAAACTGGGCGAGTTCGACACCAAGCGGTCGAGCTGGATTAAAACCCCCGCCGACATTCGCAATCTCGGCGGCGCGTTGTATTGTGATCGCCGCTATGGTCGCGTGTTCGTTGGTCACAACGGCGCGGACTCTTACTACAGCGGACGTGGATTCCGTGGCTCACTCAGGGTCTGAAGTGCGCGCCGCCCAGTCCATCATGTCGGAAATCCGCCGGCGGGCTTTACGCGGCGACGCGAGTCTGGTAGTTGTCAGGCATGACCACCATTTTTCTTCCAGACGGCCTGCTCATGCCGACTTTTATCGTTCTGCTCACTGCTGTTCTGGCGGTGCCCAGTTTGGCGCAGGAGCAGGTCAAAACGGCGAACGGCGTAATCGAAGGCACGGAACTTGACGGCATCCGCAGTTTTAAAGGCATCCCGTTCGCCGCGCCTCCGGTCGGCGATCTGCGCTGGCAGCCGCCGCAGCCGCCGCAGAACTGGTCCGGCGTGCGCAAGGCGGACAAGTTCGGGCCCCGCGCCATGCAACTGCCGGTCTTTGGCGACATGAATTTCCGTTCGGATGGGATGAGCGAGGACTGCCTTTACCTGAATGTCTGGACGCCGGCCGTGCCGGGCAAATCAAAGCTCCCTGTGCTTGTCTATTTCTACGGCGGCGGCTTTATCGCGGGCGACGGCTCCGAACCGCGCTACGATGGTGGGAGCATGGCTCGGAAAGGCATGGTTACAGTTGCAGTCAATTACCGGCTCGGCCTCTTCGGCTTCTTTGCCCATCCTGAGCTGACAGAAGAATCGCGCACGCATTCTTCGGGCAATTACGGTTTACTGGATCAACATGCGGCACTCGAATGGGTGCACAAGAACATTGCAGTTTTCGGAGGTGATCCCAAGCGGGTCACGATTGCCGGCGAGTCGGCGGGGTCCATGTCGGTTTCGGCACAGATGGCGTCGCCGTTGTCGAAGGGACTGTTTGCCGGTGCGATTGGCGAGAGCGGTTCGGTCATCGGGATGTTTCCGCCGGCGTCGCTGGCCGAGGCCGAAATCAATGGTATCAAGCTGGCGGCCAGGCTGGGAGCCGGTTCCACACCAACGCTCGCGGAGCTGCGAAAAATCCCGGCCCAGAAACTCTTGCACTCTACCGACAAAGCGGACGAAAAGAAGTTCCGTCCCATTGTGGACGGCTGCTTTTTGCCAGCCAGTCCGGCGCAGATCTTCATCGCCGGCCGCCAGATGCATGTGCCGTTGCTCGCCGGTGTGAATTCTCAGGAATCGGACTTTGCGGCGGTGCTGAAGGATGCCCGGCCGACGGTGGAGAATTATCGTGCGGCATTAAACCGCTTGTATCGCGGAAAGGCCGACGTGGTCTTTAAGCTTTACCCGGCGGCGGATGCGAACGAGGTAAAGGATGCGGCGCAGGCGCTGGCCAGCGACCGGTTTATCAGCTACAGCACGTGGCGGTGGGCCGATCTGGCCACCCAGACCGGCAAGCGCCCGACCTATTATTACCTTTACGCGCATCCCCGACCGGCGATGCGGCCGGAGATGGGCAATGCGGTGCCCGGCTTGGCTGGCGGCGTGATCACGAACGCGACCATCGCCACGCCTTCGCCAATGCCGCCCCGTGGCGCGGTGCATTCGGCTGAAATTGAATATGCGCTGGGTAATCTTGATTCAAACAAGGTTTATGCATGGACTGCCGAAGATCACCAGATATCGCAGGTGATGCAAAACTACTTTGCCAATTTCATCAAGTCCGGCAACCCGAACGGGCCGGGTCTGCCCGAGTGGCCGGAACTGGCCGGCGACGAGCGGCAGATCATTGACTTGAATCCCCGGTGGGAAGTCGTCGGCTACCTGCGACCGCGCTACGAGTTCCTTGAACAAAACCCGAGCCGCGAGTAGAACCGTTCGGAGCAGGAACCTGGGATACGGCAATGGTGTTGCATTTATGCTGCACGCTTCGGATCGGCCAAAACCGCCTGTTCCGCCACGATGAGCACGTCGCGTATTGCCTGGGCATCGGATGCGTCGCGGAGTTGGTCAAGCACACTGGTCTTCACGGCCATCAGGCACAGCCGGGCCAGCGTGTGCAGATGCAGCCGGTCGTCCTGGCAGCAGATCAGAAAGAACAACTGTGTCGGTTCGCCGTCGGGCGCGCCAAAATGAACCGGCTGAATCACGCGGCCGACCACGAGGAACGATGTCTCGAACAGGTAAGGTTCCAGGGTGCGCAGATGCGGCACGGCAAAACCGCCGGGCATGCCCGTGGAACATAATCCCTCGCGCGCCTCCAGACTGTCCACCAGCGTTTTGGGGTCATTGAGTTGGCCGGTCTTGTCCGCCAAGGCCACGAGGTCGCGCAGGACGGAAGCCTTGGTGCGGGAAGTCATTGCCGAGTCCACGGCCCCGGCGGCCAGCATTTCAGGCAAGATGGTTTCGTGCGGCAGGATCTTGCGCACATGGCGCGTGGATTTTTCGTGATAGGCCGCCAGTCGGTCGCCGGAAAAACCCATGATGCGCGGCGAAGCCCACTCGTCAATCTCCACCTTGCGGAAGACCAGCCGGCTTCCGCGTTTTTCAAAGGGAATTTCGCGGTCCTTGACGCGTTGTTCAATGTCCTCCGCCGTGAGGTTTAGATAATCCGCGACGGTCTCCAGATTGAATAAATGAAACAACATAATCGAAAGCACCCGAGGCACCGGCAGGTCGGAAAACGCTCGGCGGCTCAAACCAGTTCGGAAATGGTCCGGGCAATGATTTCGTCACGCTTCGGATGAAAGCAGAAAATCTTGCGGTTGAACGGTTCGGCGTATTTGCAGGCGGGCTTGTCCACCAGGCAATAAGCGAGGGCGCTGATGGTTTTGCTGACCTGGGCACGGCAGGCGGACAAATCAGGCGGCATCAAAGTGGTCTTGCTTTTGCCGCCGGCGTAGTCGTTGAGTGACATATTTTCAACTTACGCCTATTCGCGGAATTGTAAAATTATATTATGGCTTCGGGTTTCACTCCCTGCCCAGTCGAATTCCACAAAGCGGGAGAAGACAAGTTTCCATGCCGGCCCGTTTCAAAAAGTGACCAGCTATTTTGGAAGCACTGGAAACTGGATGGGCACGAAGCGGGTCATCTTGTTCGATCACCGGCCCGCGCCTCACCACCACGTTTCCATTTGCAGGCCCCAGACCCAGCCGACCGTCGCATCCATGTAGTCGTTGCCGCCGACGGAGCCTTTGAATCCGTCCGTCCACGCGGCGTAGGTGACATATGCCCGCAGTATGGGACGGCTGAAAAACTTGTTTCCCAGCGAGACCTCCGGCGCGAACGTGATTTTATACAGCGTCCCGGACGGCCCCGCGCCGGAATTATCCACGTGATCCACGCCGCCTTCAAAAGCCACGTCGAAGTGATCGTTGAAATGATAGACCGGCCGGACGCCACCCGAAAGCCACTGGACGTCCCCCAGCATGTTCCGATAATCCGTGTATTGATAAACGAGGGCCGGACTGATGGAAAAATGCGGATTGATGTCCGCCACAAAACTTTCCGTTGCCCGGAAACGCCAGGAATCCGGTTCATCCGAAATGATGTAGGTCCCATTGGTCAGGGTGGTGGTCTCGTAGCCGGAGGTGAAGGTCTTGGCTGCGCCGGTGCCGAACTGGAGCGAGAACTTGTTGACGCCGTCCTCGCTCAGGAAATGTTCGTAGGTGTGTATGACGGTGACCGCCCCGCCCTGGCTGTCGGGTGCCTCCTGGCCGTTGGCGTTTTTGCCGCTGTTCTCGGCGGCAAACACCAAACCGAGTTCAACCCTGCCCGCCGGCAGTTCGAAGTCGTAAAGGCTCAAATCCACGCTTTGCTTGCTGAACCCGGCGATGTTGTTCGGGCTGGGCAATGCGGCGATGTCGGACGAATACACGCCGCTCTGCGCGCCGTTGCCGATCCACGCCAGCGCCAGCTTCCCGTTGGCCAGTTCATAATCCTCCACCCCGCCGCCCGCCCCGCTCATGTTGTAGTAGAAAAAATCGTCAATGCAGATGTCCTGCCGCCGGTAGAAGCGGTTGCCCGCCCAGAATTTCACGGACGGTTGCGCGGCAAAAACATTCCCGATGGAGGCCCACGATTCCGGGAGCGAGACCTGCATGTCGCTGCCGCTCGAACTGGAATACGGATTGTAAAAAGCCATTCGTATTTGCGCCCGGGCAATCGGCCCCGTGGGCGTGCCGTCCGGGCGCGGCGGCGGCTCGTCAGCAAAGAGGTCCGGCACATACCAGTTTTTGCCGAGCATCAGCTCGCCGTAATCCTCCGTCTCGTTGCCCAGCCGATACTTCGCAAATGCGCCCGGAGCCTGAAACGCCGGCTGCGGCCCGCCTTCTTCATCCCGTCCGTAACCAGCGCGGAAATATCCGGCCGTGTCGAGATAATCGTTCAACACCTCGCTGAGGCGCGCCTTGAGAAAGGGATTGTTCGTTTCGGCCAGCACCGTTTCGTGCCCCTGTCCGTGTTGCTCATACTCGAGGTCGGCAAAGGCACGACCGCGCTCCGGCACACCCGGCACGGCGTTCGTGCCGGCGGCAAGAATGTTTGTTGCCGGCGCGCTCGATTCCAGCGATCGCAACTGCTGCTCCAGCGCGTCCATCCGGTGCTCATAATCCGACCGCATCTGGCGCATCTCCTCACGCAGCGATTCGACTGACACATTAGTTTGCGCGAACGCGACGGGAGCCAGAAACAGACCGAACCATGGAAGCAGTGAGCGGGCTGTCTGGCGCGCTTTCATCATTACAGATGGGATTGAAAAATCATGCTATTCAGTATTTTTAGCTCTGCGCGACTCGGGTGTGGGCGGGATTAAAAGATATTCCCCGGCAAAGTCAAGCGCGGCACCACCGGGCCTGCGCTTTTGACAATCCTTAACGGGTAAAAGTGCGTTTGGAGCTGTGGCGGACAATTGGGGTGAACTCCACGGAAAATTAAAACCATCGGAATTTCGGGGCCGAAGTGGTGCGCCGAAAAACTTTCCTTAAACTGGAGCTGCTGGATGCAGCCCGCCGCCGGATTGATTCTCAACCACGGACGGATGCGGAAATTATTTTTTAACCGGCGCAGGTCCGCCGGCGAAAGAGCGAGACAATGATCTTGGTATTCACAATATGGACGTCCGGAAGACCGGTGGCACCCGTGGAACCGAATTGAACCCGTCAAGGGGATTGACCGCGCGCTGATCCGCTCCAGATCCTCAATCCACCGGCCTTCCACAACGAGACGATATTCGAATGCCTGGTCGAGATTATTTTCCGCATCGCGAACATGGCGTTATAGTGTTTCGCCGACTGTGAGGGAATAATTCCTGCCTTCCCAGCGCCGGGCTGCTTTCCAGAAAAATGTGAATTCGATCACCGAACCGGCCGACATGGTTTTCGTGGGAATATCTGCAAACCATGAATCAAGCGCGGCGATGCCGGCGGTATCTGATTTCTTGGTGGTCTTCCAGAGATCATCCGACCATACCAACGTTGCCTCGGCCGCCAGAATGATTCGCAGGATTTTTCCAGGCGGCATGCGGCGGATGGGATGGCGCAAGCTCCAGATCTCATGCCGGCTGGTCACAGGATTTGCGACGTAGCGCTGGAATGCCGGCTCGATACGGTCAAAACAAACCCCGTCATGGGCGCTGCGCACGAGCGCGATATATTCGGCGTGCGACCAGCACAACGGCATGGCTGCGCCGGTGGGTTGTCCCCGTTTCAAGCAACTGTCCGGCAGATCGTCGGCATCCCAAAGCTGTTCACTGATCATGCCGCCGGCGTTGGCGAAATCTTCCAAAGCCTTGATGAACGGCTGCGGGTCGCGTCCGGCGGCCAGTTCGTAGTGGCCGCGCTCACCGGTCAATATTGGCCACGAACGGCCGACACCCGTTCCGTCGAAAGCGTCTCCGTCTTCCTTTTGTCCGTAGCCATCGAAATTATATCGCCGCCAGCACGGGCCTTGCGGCAGGTCGCGCTTGAGCACATGATCAATGACCTTGACCGAATCACGCACGACGGGGTTGTTCGCGGACCGAATCCCGAGACGCACGAGATGAAGAAAATCGCCGCCGACAATGTTTCGCGCCGGATGAATCCCTCCGCCATTATTAATTTGAATCAGGGTGGTGTTCGGATCGGCGTGCGGGTCGGGCTTCTGCGGATCGGTTGGATTGATACGAAGATAGTGATGCGGAATTCCTTTGACCAACCCACCGCGGGTCGTGACGGTCCAATCTTCGATGTGCGCCGCCAGCCAGTCGGCATAGGCGAAAATAAAATCCGCCGTGTCGGGGTCGGATTTCACTTTTGCAAATTCCGCAACGCAAACCAGGGCGGCGATGATGGTGGCAAGCGTCGAAGGCGAGTAACCCGCGTTTTCCTCCCAGCGTTCCTGCGCCGTCACCGGCCCTTGCCGGATGAGGTAGGCGGCGGCCCGCAAAGTCATGACACACGGGTCGAACAGTCCCAGACCGACGCCTTCGCGCTGCAAACGCCAGGCCAGCAGGATGGGCGCGGCGATTTCATCAAGCTGCAAGCCCGACCAATACGCGGTGCCGTTGATCCAGCTATTTTGAGGAAAACTGCCGTCCGCATGTTGAATGGCGGCCAGCCACATCAAAGCCCGCAGCGGCGTGCCGGTCTGGCCGGACGCCAGCAAAGCAGTTGCGCTCTGCACCAAATCCCGCGTCCAAACCAGATGATAGCCGCCCAGGTCATTGTCGTTTTTAATTTCGCCCCATGGGATGCTCATGGAGGCGACGAGCGCGCCTTCAAAGTTTTTGTCCTCGTGCGCGAGCAGCACGCAACGGCTTAACCGGTAGATGTGGCCGCCGTCAGCAGTGTTCGTGGCAAAATCGAATTTGGGATCTACCACCGTGCGCTGCCATTGATGCACATAGTTCTCGCGCTGCTCCTCAAACGGCTCAGCCAGTGATTGCAGCAGCATCGCCCCCGTGCTCTCCGGGCTGCCGCCCAGGGCGATGCCGATGGTGAATTCATCCTGCTGCTGGAGATTGATTTCGCCGGTCAAGGCGATGTTCCCGTTTTTGGCGGAACAATATTCCCAGTCCATCCTGAAATGATTCATCAAGTCCTGCCAGCCGTCGCTGGCGCCGACGTAGCCGGCGGAGCGGCGGGAAAAACCGGCGCTGCAGCCCATCACCAGATGCGTGTCCCCGCGTTCAGCGTGCAGCAGTTTCAGGCCGCTGATTTCGCAACACGAACCCGAGTTGCCCGCGCCATAACGCGCCAGGTGGGGCGCCAGCAGCGCGTAAAGTTTTAGTCTGCCGCACAACGATTTGTCGAAGACTTCGAGTTTGGTGTGCACCAGCAGCACCGAACGGTGAGGGTCAGTGATCACCTGTTTGATCAGCTGGTAACGACCGTTGCGTTCCGTATTGACGAGCCGATAAAAAGGACAGTCGCGCTCCGGATATTGTATTTTATGATCGAGATCGCGTTTTTCCTCGTGGCAGAAGGTTTCGCCGTCGCTGATGAGAAATTGAAAGTCGCGCGTGTTCGGCTGATCCACATGCGGATAATAAATCTCGTTCACGATCCCGTGGCTCAGCGTGAACCAGAGCCGGCAGCTCGTGTGATAAGCGGTGCCCAGACCTTCCTTGGCGCTGGACGTCCAGCGGGGTTCAATGCCGGGGGCGCCAAAGGCGACGGAGTTTCCAGAGGGATTCATTTTTTGAAATCGCAAGAGCGGACTTTTGACCAAAGGCGAAGGCCGCCACGAAACGCATTGGCGTTGTCTCCGAGCAGGCTTCCGGCCGGAAGCTGCTTGAGCAGTTTCGCATTGCCGCCGCCCAAAACAACATAATCAGCCTCCAACGCCGTCTTCAGCAGATTGACGACATCGTTGACGTGATGTCGCCATTTCCTTTTTCCCAGCCGCTTGAGTCCGGCCAGCCCGACGTAATCCTCGTAAGTGCGGCCTTTTTTGTAAGGCAGGTGCGCCAGTTCCATCGGTTCCAGCACGCCGTCCACAATCATCGCCGAACCCAGGCCGGTGCCCAAACCCAGGAAAAGCATGCGCCTGCCTTCGTAACTCCCCAGCGCCTGCATCGCCGCATCATTGATGATTTTCACGGGATAACCAAACGCTTTTTGGAAATGGAATGTTATCCATCCCTTCCCAAGGTTGTGCGGTTCTCCGACGATATGCCCGTGGAGCACCGGTCCGGGATAGCCCATCGTGATGACCTCGAATTTCCAACCGGCAACGATCTTCCGAACCGCGGCCACCATTTTCCTGGCGGTCATTCCCGGACCCGACGCGATTTCCATGTGGGTTTTTTGACCCGTGGCACGCACTTTTACATGCGTGCCGCCAACATCAATCACCAGAACTTTCATACCTTGGAATATTCCAGAATGGGCCAAATTTCAAATATCTTTCCTTGCAGGATTCCACCAATCCGGCCAGTGACGGTCAGCCGGTGGCCAGGCGGGCCGTCGCCAACCCAAAGCGCACCAGTAAACACCGGCGTAAAAAGTGGATGCATGGCGAATGTTTTTTTGGCGATAACGATTTCCCGCCAAATTGTGGAAACATTTTAAGCGACACCCGTCGTCATTCCTATGGGGTGTAATCCGGCCTGCCAAAAGGCCCGTCCCCGCCAGCGGGCTGAAACGAACGGTCCCTGCCCTGCGTTTTTGTCAATCCTAAATCCTGCACCACGCCGTCGCCATCACTCGTCAGGGCACGAGCACCCGGAAGAACTGCTGCGGCCCGGTGTTCCAGTTGGTGAAGCTGAAGCTGGTCTGGATGTTCGCCACTTTTCCCAATGTCGGCCACGCTGACAGCAGATTCGTTGCGCCCTGAACCGAATAGGTCACATTCGTCAGCCCCGCCCAGCTCACGGTTTGCGCCGGGCCGGACACACTCAACGTGAGCGTCGGCGGCGGCACGCTGAACACCGTCCATTCCAGCCGCACCACGCTGTATTCGGGAATCAGCACCAGATTGGTTGCGGTGCCGGTCTGGATGGCGACGTTGTTGGTGGCCGGCGGATTGGAATTCACCACGCTCGGATCACCGCCGGTCACAAACGTTTCCAGAAATTGGTTCGTCAGCGCAACGCCATCCTGCGTGATCTGCACCGGCACGGCATTGGAACCTTTATTGGTGAGCACGACGTAACGTTTGCCGTTGCCGCCCTGATAGGCCTGCGCATAAACCGCCGGCATGGTGGTGAGGCCGTTCGTGTCCATCGGCACCACCGGACAATTCGTGCCGACGACGCTCGTGGCATAGACCGCCGTGGACCGGTTGATGGCCCAGAACGCCACCGCCTC
>Ga0181528_10001682_pt1 | contig 13675 bp, 12 predicted proteins | sample PEATcosm2014_Bin_47_FD_119742 | JGI IMG/M metagenome (GOLD analysis project Ga0181528, IMG submission 119742) | Peatland microbial communities from MTU Mesocosm Facility, Houghton, MI, USA - PEATcosm2014_Bin10_10_metaG | ecosystem: Environmental > Terrestrial > Soil > Wetlands > Peat | place...
ATCGACGAGATCGGCGAGGACAACATCACCTACGAGTCGGACTACCCGCACTCGGACTCGACGTGGCCCCGCACCCGCGAGATCGCCGAGAAGCAGATGGCGGGCCTGACCGACGAGCAGCGCTACAAGGTCGTCCGGGGCAACGCCATCAAGCTCTTCGGCCTCGACTTCAAGTGACCAGCCGGCCGTAGCCCCGATGGACCTCCGGTACTCCGACGCCGAGCAGGCGTTCCGCTCCTCCCTACGCGCCTGGCTGGACGCGACCCTGCCGGGTCTGCCCCCCAGGCCGTCCCCCGACGACTGGCCGGGACGTCGCGCCTACGACACCCACTGGCAGCGCCTCCTCTTCGACGCCGGCTACGCCGGGGTGGACTGGCCCACCGAGGGCGGCGGGCGGGGCAGCTCGGCCGTCGAGGAGCTGATCTTCAAGGAGGAGCTCGAGCGGGCCCACGCCCCCTACGTCGGCGTCAACTTCGTCGGCCTCCTCCACGCCGGCCCGACCATCATCGCCGAGGGCACCCCGGAGCAGCGGGCGCGGTTCCTGCCACCCATCCTGCGGGGCGAGGAGGTGTGGTGCCAGGGCTTCTCCGAGCCCAACGCCGGCAGCGACCTGGCCTCCATGCGGACCCGGGCGGTCCGGGACGGTGACGACTACGTGGTCACCGGCCAGAAGATCTGGACCTCCCACGCCGAGGTCGCCGACCACTGCGAGCTGCTCGTGCGCACGGGGCCCGAGGACAGCCGCCACCGCGGCATCTCGTGGCTCATCCTGCCCGTGGACTCCCCCGGCGTGGACATCCGCCCGCTCCACACCATCGCCGGCTCCACCGAATTCGCCGAGCTGTTCCTGGACGAGGTCCGGGTGCCCGTGGCCAACCGGGTGGGCGAGGAGAACGACGGCTGGCGGGTGACCATGGTCACCCTCAGCTTCGAACGGGGCACCGCCTTCGTCGGTGACCTGCTGGAGGCCGTCGAGCTGCTGTCGACGACCGTCGCCCTGGCCCGGCGCACCGGGGCCTGGGCCGACCCGGGCGTCCGCCGCCAGGCCGGCCACCTGCGGGCCGAACTCGACGCCCTGTGGGCGCTCACCAAGCGGAACGTGTCCCAGGCGGCCCGGACCGGCATCCCCGGGGTCGGTGGAACCTACTTCAAACTGGCCTACTCCGAGACCCGTCACAAGCTGGGCGAGTTCTCCCTCGCCCTGCTCGACCGGGCCGGCCTCGCCGCGCACGACCTCGAGGGGTCGGACGGTCTCGGTGTCCTCCCGGCCGGCACCATGGTCGAGGACTGGCTGCGGGGGATCTCGTTGACCATCGCCGCGGGCACCTCCCAGATCCAGCGCAACATCGTGGGCGAGCGCATCCTCGGGCTGCCCAAGGAGCCCCAGGCCGCGGCCGCGGGCCGGAAGGGCTGAACCGTGGACTTCGAGGTCACCGAATTCCAGTCCGAGCTGGCCGCGGGTATCCGTCGCCTGTGCGAGGGCCGGTTCCCGCTCGAGTCGATCCGCTCGCGGGAGGGGACCGACCAGGTCATCGACCGGGGGGGCTGGAAGGAGCTCGGCGATGCCGGCGTCTTCCACCTCTGCCTGGCCGAGGAGGCGGGCGGGGTCGGACTGGGGCTCGCCGAGGCCGCCCTCGTCTTCGAGGAGCTCGGCCGGTCGCTGGTGCCCGGGCCGCTCGTCGCCTCCCACCTGGCCGCCGGACTCGTCGACGGCGCCGACGACGGGACGGTGGTGGTCGGCCTCGTCGAGCGCCCCGTGCCCGGGGCCGTCGGCACCGGCGTCCTACCGGTCGTCGTCGAGCACCTCGCCGACCTCGACGTCCTGCTGGTGCTGTCCGGCGAGGGCATCGAGCGGCTCGACCCGGGCGCGCTGGCCGCCGACCCCCTTCCGCGCCCCATGGACCCGCTGACCCCGGTCTGGTCGGTGGCGGACCTTCCCGCCGGTGAGCCCCTGGCCGGGGCGGACGTGGCCGCCTGGTGGCGCCGCGACGGGGCCGTGCTCACGGCCGCCCTCCAGGTGGGCATGGCCCAGTGGGCCTGCGACCTGGCGGTGGCGTACGCCAAGGAGCGGGTCCAGTTCGGTCGGCCCATCGGTGGGTTCCAGGCCGTCAAGCACCTGTGCGCCGACATGGCCGTCCGGGCCGAGGTGGCCCGGATCGCCGTGCAGGCGGCCGCGGTCACCGTCGACCAACCCGACGTGGGCGACGGCCCGGTGGCGGCGGCCGGGGCCAAGCTGCTGGCCGACGAGGCGGCCGTGACGAACGGCCGGTCGTGCATCCAGGTCCACGGGGGGATGGGGTTCACGTGGGAGGTCCCGGCCCACCTCGCCTACAAGCGGGCCCGCGTCCTCGCCACCACCTTCGGGACCGACGACGTCCTGGCCGAGGAGCTGGCGGACTCCCTGGCGCCACCCGGCCCCTCCTGATTCCCGACGCCTGATCCCCGACGCCCGACCACCGACGTCCGACGACAGCGCCCACCGAGGTGGGACCGACACGTGAGGTTGACCCGATGCCCGACGCACCCCTCGCCCCGCCCACCGACGTGGTCACCGTCCTGCCCGCCGGCGTGCTCTCCTTCGGCATGCAGCTGCCGATCCAGTCCCAGTCGACCATCTACGTCGAGCCGTGGGAGGCCACCGCCGGTCCCGACGAGCTGGCCCGCGTGGCGCAGGCGTGCGAGGCCGCCGGCTTCTTCTACATCGGCGTCTGCGACCACACCTTCATCCCCGAGCGCCTGGCGGGGGCGATGAGCACGGTCTGGTACGACACGGTCGCCACCCTCGGGTGGCTGGCCGCCGTGACCTCGGAGATCCACCTGCTCTCCCACATCTACGTGGCGGCCCTCCGGCACCCCCTGCGGGCGGCGAAGGAGTTCGCCACCCTCGACGTCCTGTCGAAGGGGAGGACCGTCTGCGGCGTGGGGGCCGGCCACGTGTCGGAGGAGTTCGACCTCATGGGTCCCGCCTTCGACGAGCGGGGACCGGCCACCGACGAGGCGGTCGTCGGCCTGGCCCTCGGGCTGACCGAGGAGTTCCCGACCCTGCCCGGTCCCCGCTGGCCCGCAGAGGGCGTCGGGCTCCGGCCGCGACCGGTGCGCTCGCCGCGCCCGCCGATCTGGGTGGGCGGCTCCTCGCCGGCCGCGCTGCGGCGCACGGCGCGCTTCGCCGACGGCTGGCTGCCGCAGTCGGTCGGCCCCAACGTCGACCTGCTGCCCCGGCTGCACGAGCTGCGCGCCGAGTACCGCGACGGCGCGCCGCTCGACATCGGCTCGATCGCCTACCCCCTGTACCTCGGGACCCCGCCGGCCGGCAACGACCTTCCACCCGGAACCGTCCGGGGCGACGCCGACGCGGTGGCCGCCCACCTCCGTCCCTACCGGGAGGCCGGCTGCGGTCAGGTCCAGGTCCGGTTCCCGGCCCACTCCGTCGAGGAGCTGTGCGACCAGATCGCCGCCTTCGGCGCCGAGGTGGCCCCCCTCGTCAACGACTGACCCGGCCCGGCCGGGACCGCCGGTCAGTCGACGCCGGCGTGGAAGGCGTTGAGTACGGAGGCCGCCCGATCGGGGTCCTGGAGCGCCCACCAGTGGCCCACCCCGGGCAGTGTCTCCTGGCCGGCACCGAGCCGGTCCGCCACCTCGGACGACATGACCGCGTCGCCGAAGGGATCGTCGGCCGCGTGCAGCACCAGGCCCGGCGCCGACGTGGGGCCGAGTTCCGCACCCCAGGTGGCGAACGGCCGGGGCAGGGCCGAGCGGTAGAGGTCGAGGATGCAGGAGGTCATGACACGGTCGGAAAAGGGCACCAGGACCCCGGTGTCACCGGCCGGCACCCCCATGGCCTCGTAGCCCGGCGCGAGGTCGGCGGCCGGCACGTCGGCCTGGGAGGCGAAGAACTCCTCCCCCTCGCCGGGTGTCTGCCAGATCCGGGCGAAGTCGTGCCACGTGTAGTCCGGGTGCATGACGTTGGCCACGTCGGCCGCCCACGAGCGCAGCAGGTCGCCCCGCGTCGTCGCCACCCGGTAGGTGAGGGCCGCCCCCCAGTCGTGGCCCACCAGGTCGACCGGGCCCCCCAGGGACTCGAGTTCGCCGATGAGCCAGGCCGCGTAGTCGTCCTTGGTGGCGCCGAAGCCGTCGGGGCGGGGACGTCGGAACCCGGGCAGGGCCAGCGCCACCGACGGCCCGTCCAGGCGCTCGCGTACGTGGTCCCACAGGAGGGCGGACTCGGGTACGCCGTGGACGAGGACGATCATGCGGGCCACCGTACCCAGCCCGCCGCCGCGACGCGAGGGACGGCGCCTACGGGGACCCGCCGGAACCGGAGCCGCCCGGCACCGTGGTGGTGGCGCCCGTCCTCGGCGACGTCGTCGTGGTGGTGGTCACCGGCCGGGTGGTGGTCGTCGTCGATGTCGAACCGGTGGGATGCGACGTGGTGGTGGAGGTGGGCGGCCGGGTCGAGGTCGTCGTGGTGGTCGACGCCGACGGGCTCGTCGTGGTGGTCGTCGGCGGCCGGGTGGTGGTGGTGGTCGTGGTGGCCGGCACCAGGCCGGGCACCACGTCCGGGTTGTTGGAGGTGACGGTGACGGTGGTGGTGGAGGCGGGCGGGTAGATCTCGAGCAGCGTCCCGAACCCGAGGAAGGCCACCACCAGCAGGACCGTGGACCGTCGCACCGGCACCGTCGGGGACAGCGGCTTGCCCATGATGCCGATCAGCCGGGTATGGGTCTCCTCCTCCGGCTCGTCGGCGCCGCCGGTGACCGCGCCGTCGGGCTGGGTGGGTCCGACCTCGGTCGGGGGGCCGCTCACGGGCTCTTCCGTCCCGGAGGGGCGCCGATGCCCGGCGAGGCGATGTCGGCCCCCCGCAGCGCGGTCGACGCCCGGAGCCGGATCTCCCGGGCCACCTCGAACTGCCGGCCGGGCAGGGTGCGGGCGATGAGCCGCAGCTGGACGTAGCCGACGTCGATGGACTCCACCCCGGCCACCACGGGCTGACCGAGCAGCAGGCCCGACCACCGGGGCTCGGCGGCCATGTCGTCGACGACCTGCTTCAACAGCGTGGTGACCTGCTCGAGGTCCTCGCTCACGTCCACCGGGATGTCGATGACCGCCCGCGACCAGTCCTTCGACAGGTTGGTCACCTGGCGCAGGGCACTGTTGGGCACCACCACGAGCTCGCCCTGTTGGGTGCGCAGCTTCGTCACCCGGAGCGTCAGCTCCTCCACCGTGCCGGTGATGCCGGTGGTCTGCCCGGGCATCGACAGCCGGATGACGTCGCCGAAGGCGAACTGGTGCTCGGCGAAGAGGAAGAAGCCGGCCAACAGGTCGCCCACCATCTGCTGGGCGCCGAAGCCGAGGCCGATCCCGACGACGGTGGCGGGGGCCACGAGGGTGGTCAGGGGGATCCCGAGCCGGTCGAAGGCCAGGATGGCGCCCACGAAGTAGGTGAGGGCCACGACGACCCACTCGACGGCCGCGCTGATGGCGCGCGACCGCTTGAGCGCCTCGGAGGCGACGGCCCCCGACTCGATCTGGCGCTTCATCTGGACGTCGATCCAGCGGCGCCGGCGCATCCCCAGCCAGTGGGCGGCGCGCACCACCAGGGCGGCGCCGAGGACGAGCACGACCACCGGCAGGAGGTGGTCCCGGAGGTAGGCGTGGTGGATGATGCCCGCACCTTACCGTCGGCCCCGGGGAGGCCCCGTGCGTTCCGTCGGCCCCGGGGAGGTCCCGTGCGTTCCGGCGGCCCGAATCCCCGTCCCCGACCCGAGCCGGGGGCCGCCCCGGCCCCCGGCCCCTTCCTCCGTGCCATAATCTGACGCACTGTCAGTTCCGGGGGGACGTAGTGGACGGCCGCGGGCCGTGCACGGCGACGCTCCCGGACCACCCACCACACCGGCCCGCCGGCGCACGCTCCCGGGCCCCACGAAGGGAACCGCACCATGCTCGACTACGCGATCCGCAACGGCCTCGTCGTCGACGGCACCGGGGCACCGGGCGTCCGGGCCGACGTGGGGATCAAGGACGGGATGATCGTGTCCGTGGGCACCGTGAGCGACGCGGCGACCACCGAACTCGACGCCGACGGCCTGGTGGTGGCGCCCGGCATCATCGACCCCCACACCCACTACGACGCCCAGCTGTTCTGGGACCCGACGGCTTCGCCCTCCAACCTGCACGGCGTGACCACGGTGATCGCCGGCAACTGCGGCTTCACCCTGGCCCCCATCAAGGCCGAGGACCACGACTACATCCGCCGGATGATGGCCAAGGTCGAGGGGATGCCGCTGGTCGCCCTCGAGAACGGCATCGACTGGGACTGGACCACCTTCGGCGAGTACCTGGCCAGGCTGGAGGGCAACCTCGGCGTCAACGCCGGGTTCCTCGTCGGGCACTGCGCCGTACGCCGTTGGGTCATGGGACCCGATCGCGCCGCCGAGGTGGCCGACGACGCGGAGCTGGCCGCCATGACCCGGCTCCTGGCCGAGTCGATCGAGGCGGGCGGGCTGGGCTTCTCGTCGTCGCAGTCCCGCACCCACTCCGACGGCGACGGCAATCCGATCTCGTCCCGCTACGCCGACCGCCGCGAGATGCTCGCCTTCTGCGAGGTCGTGCGCGACCACCCGGGCACCACGCTCGAGTACATCACCAACGGCTGCCTCGACGCCTTCAGTGACGACGAGATCGATCTGATGGTGGCCATGACCACCACCGCCCGACGCCCCCTCAACTGGAACCTCCTGACCGTCGACTCGCGGACACCGGACAAGACGGCCCGCCAACTCGAGGCCTCCCGGGCCGCGGCGGCGGCCGGTGGGCAGATCATCGCCCTGACCATGCCCACGCTGGTGCCCATGAACATGAGCTTCCGGACCCACTGTGCCCTGTTCCTGATCCCGGGCTGGGGCGACGTGATGGGGCTCCCCGACGAACAGCGCATCGAGCAGCTGAAGGACCCGGCGGTGCGGGCGCGGCTGGACGAGCTGGCCCACTCCGAGGACGCCGGCGTCTTCCGCCGCCTGTCCCACTGGGCGAACTACATCATCGGCGACACGTTCGCCCCCGAGAACGCCGGCTACAGCTGGCGCGACGTGGGCTCCATCGCCGAGGAGCAGGGCAAGGAGCCCTTCGACGCGCTGCTCGACCTCGTCATCGCCGACGACCTCCGCACCGTGCTGTGGCCCAAGGCCTCCGACGGTGACGCCGCCTCGTGGGAGGCCCGGGTGGACGTGTGGAACGACCCCGGGGCCCTGGTCGGGGGATCCGACGCCGGCGCCCACCTCGACCGGATGTGCGGGTCGAACTACCCGACGTCGTTCCTCGGCGACTGCCTGCGCAACCGCAAGCTCGTCCCGATGGAGCAGGCGATCCACTGGATGACCCAGGCACCCGCCGACCTGTTCGGCCTCCGGGACCGTGGTCGGGTGGCCGAAGGACTCCGGGCCGACCTGTTCGTCTTCGATCCCGAGACGGTCGCCTCGGAGCCGGCGACCCTGGTCGAGGACCTGCCCGGCGGCAGCCCCCGGCTCATCGCCGACCCCATCGGCGTCGTCCGCGTCCTGGTCAACGGCGTCGAGACCGTCGTCGACGGGCGGCCCACCGGCAACCTGCCGGGGACGTTGCTGCGCTCGGGCACCGACACCGTGACCGTCGACCCGTCGGAGGCCACCGTCTGAACGGCCGGCCGCCCGACGCCGAGGCCTACACTGCGGCGCCACGACGCGGCGCCACCACGCACCGCCCACCGCACCGCACCACCCACCGCATGAACCCGACACCGAGAAGGGGAGCCACCATGGCGAGCAAGGTCACCAAGGACGAGACGCAGCTGTTGATCGGGGGGCGCTGGGTCGACGCCGGCGACGGCACCTACGACATCGTCAACCCGGCCACCGAGGAGGTGGTGGGCCAGGCGCCCAACGCGTCGGTCGCCGACGCCGAGGCCGCCGCGGCCGCGGCCCGTGAGGCCTTCCCGGCCTGGTCGGCCACGCCGGCCGAGGAGCGCCTCGCCCTGCTGAAGAAGGCGTCGGCGGCCATCCGGGCCAAGAACGACGAACTCGTCCCCCTGGTGATCGCCGAGACGGGCGCCACCGCCTCGGTCGGCTCCCGCATGCAGGTGCCGGTGTGCGCCGATCGCTTCGACCGCTACAGCCGGGACATCCGCCACGTCCAGGAGTCGATGCTCCCGCCGATCGCCACCGCGGCCACCCCGCTGGCCCCCGGTGGACTCATCAGCGCGCTCGCCTACCGCCAGCCGGTGGGGGTCGTGGCCGCCATCGCCAGCTACAACTTCCCGCTGACCAACCTGGCCGGCAAGATCGCCCCGGCCCTGGCCATGGGCAACACGGTGGTGATCAAGCCCGCCCCCCAGGACCCGCTGGCCGTCGTCGCCCTCACCCGGGTGCTGGACGAGATCGGGTTCCCGCCCGGCGTGATCAACCTGGTCAGCTCGCAGGGCCCCGACCCGGCGGCCGTTCTCACCACCTCCCCCGACATCGACATGGTGTCGTTCACCGGGTCGACCCGGGTCGGACAGCAGATCGCCGCCGCCGGGGCCCCGTCGATGAAGCGCCTCCTGATGGAGCTGGGCGGGAAGGGTGCCGCCGTGGTGTTCGCCGATGCGGACCTGAAGGCGGCCATCACCGCCATCGGCTCGACCTGGGCCTTCCACTCGGGTCAGATCTGCACGGCCCCGACCCGGGCCGTGGTCCACCGGAGCATCTTCGACCAGGTGGTCGAGGGCCTGTCCGCCTTCGCCGGCCGGCTGACGGTGGGCGATCCCACCGAGGCCGCCACCGTGGTCGGCCCGGTGATCACCGGCGTCCACCAGGAGCGCATCCTCGACTACATCGAGTCGGGACGGACCGAGGGTGAGGTCGTCCTCGGCGGCGGACGGCCCGACCACCTCGAGCGCGGCTTCTACGTCGAGCCCACGCTGATCACCGGGTCCAACGACATGCGGTGCGCCCGCGAGGAGATCTTCGGCCCCGTCGTGGTGGCGATCCCCTTCGACGACGACGACGAGGGCGTCGCCATCGCCAACGACTCGGAGTTCGGTCTCTACGACTACGTGTTCTCGGGCGACACGTCCCGGGCGTTCAGGGTGGCCAAGCAGTTGCGGGCGGGACACGTCGGCATCAACACGGCCCAGCGCAACATGGACGCCCCCTTCGGCGGCTTCAAGATGAGCGGCATCGGCCGCGACGGTGGCGACTACGGTCTCGAGGCCTACTCGGAGCTGCAGTCGATCATCTGGGCCGGTTAGGGGATCCGATCCGACCGTTCCGGTCGGGTCAGCCGGCGCCCTCGAAGGGGGCGTCGAAGGCGAAGACGCCGCCGTCGGCCCCGACGAGCCAGTAGCCACCGGTCGACCGGTCGGCTGCGATGGCCGCGACCGGGGCGTTGAGCCTCAGCGAGCCGGCGCTGCCGTCGAAGGGCGCGCCGCCGAAGGCGAAGATGCCACCGTCGGAGGCGACCAGCCAGTAGCCCTGGCCCGAGGCGTCGGCGGCCAGTCCGACCACCGCGGCGTTGAGGTGTTCACACCCCATGGAGCCGTGGAAGCCGGCGTCGCCGAAGGCGAAGATGCCGCCGTCGGCCCCGACCAGCCAGTAGCCCTGGCCCGACCCGTCGTCGGCGATGCCCACCACGGGAGCGTTGAGGTGACGGCCCCCCATGGACCCGTGGAACTCGGCGTCGCCGAAGGCGAAGATCCCGCCGTCGGCCCCGACCAGCCAGTAGCCGCGGCCGTCGGGGGTGGGGGTCATGTCCACGACGGGGGCGGCGAGCGGGAGTCCGCCCATGGAGCCGTGGAAGGCGGCGTCACCGAAGCTGAAGATCCCGCCGTCGGCCCCGACCAGCCAGTAGCCGCGGCCGTCGGGGGTGGCCACGATGTGGGTGATGGGCGCGGCGAGGGGCTTGCCGGCCATCGAGCCGTAGTCGGGCGCCGTGCCGTGGGTCACCACGGTGCCGTCGGCCTTCGCCTCCCAGTAGCCGGTGTCGCCCGCCGAGACGGCCATGCCGACGTAGGGGACGACGGCCGGCGTGGGCGGCAGCGGCTCCCCGGGCACCGGCGGCACGGGGTAGGGGTACGGGTACTGCCCGCCGGTCGCGGTGGTGGCGCCGTCGGGGCCGACGACCTGGCCGGGGCAGTAGACGGGCACACCGGTCTGGACGCCGGCCACGGTGGGGCCGGCCGGGACCGGGTCACCCTCGACCGCGTTCTGCGCGGCCTGGAGGCCCTCGGCGAGGCCCAGGTTGCCGTAGGCGTAGCCGAACAGCTCGACCGTGAAGGCCTGCCCGCCGCTGCAGGTCACGCCGATGCCCACCGACTGGTACCCGGCGTTGAGCATGTTCTGGCGGTGGCCGGCCGAGGCCATGTAGGCCGCCTCCATCCCGTCGGAGCCGTCACCGGGCCAGTACCCGTTGCCGGACGAACCGGAGTTGGCGGCCATCACGCACATCTGCGTCGGCGACGGGTTGCCCCCGCAGCCGGGCAGCGAGGGGTCCTGCACGACGCCGGTCGAGGCGATGTAGTCGGCCCAGGCCTGGGCGGAGGCGTTGAGCCCCGCCACCATGGTCAGGGCGGGGACGGGCTGCCCCGGCGCCGACCGGGCCGCCCGCTCGGCGTTGACGCGGGCGAGGAGGTCGGCGGCGTAGAGGGCCTGGACCGATGCGATGTCGTGGGCCGGCGTGGCGGCCGCCGCCCGGCCCGTGGCCAGCGGCCCGGCCGGGACGAGGACCCCGAGGACGGCCAGCATGGCGACCATCCACCCGCTGACGAGCGTCCGGCGCCATACTCGGTATGAATGGGGGGGTTGCATGTCGGGCCGCCCGGAGACGGCACGAGTCGTCCCCATCGCCTGCCCCACGTCCGACCCGTCCCTCTGCCGATTCCGCTCCACTGTCTCGAGCCCCTCGAGCTTCGCGATTGAGTCTCCCAGACGCACCGGGGGGCCTCAACCTGGCTTCACTGTCCGTGGGTTCTATCGGCACGATCGGTCCGGAACTGTTGCCCGGATCGGCTACAACAGGTGCGTGCCCGTGCCTGTGCCGCCCTCCGTCCCCCGAACGTTCACCGACATGGCCGAACGGGTCAGCAACTGGGGCCGCTGGGGCCCCGACGACCAGATCGGGACCCTCAACCTGGTCGACGAGCGGGCCCGCCTGCGGGGCGTGGCGTCGGTCGTCGACGGGACGGCCTTCCACCTGGGGATCCCCATGTCGGAGGCCGAGGGCATCCAGATGGGGTTCATCGAGGGCCGCGTCAACCCGACCCACACGATGGTGTCGGTCAACGCCCCCCAGAGTCCGGACCCGTCGTGGATCGCCTTCAGCGAGGACGTCGTCACCTTCGCCATGCAGTGCGCCACCCACTGGGACGGCCTGGCCCACTGCTCCTACGGCGCCCCGCCCGACGGTGGCCGTCTCTACAACGGCTATCCGGCCTCCTCGATCACCGAGGACGGTGCGTCCCTCCTCGGCATCCAGCGGATCGACACCCTCGTCAGCCGCGGCCTGCTGCTCGACGTGGCCCGGGCCAAGGGACGCGAGCTGCTCGAGCCCGGCTACCCGATCACCCCGGACGACCTCGACGCCGCCTGCGCCCTCGGCGGGTTGACGGTCGAGCCCGGCGACGTGGTCCTCGTCCGCACCGGACAGGCCGCCCACCTGGCCCTGCCCGGGCGTCCGGGCATCGGGGGGGAGCCGCCGGTGCGCGACCTGGTCGCCTACACCTGGCCCACCCCGGGCCTGACGGTCGCCACCGCCGGGTGGTTCCACGACCACGACGTGGCCGCCGTGGCCATCGACAACGTCGTCCTCGAGGTCTACCCCTGCGAGTCCGACGACCTGTTCCTGCCCGTCCATCTGCTCCACCTCGTGGAGATGGGGATGACCCAGGGCCAGAACTGGTTCCTCGACGAACTGGCCGACGCCTGTGCGGCCGACGGCCGCTACTCGTTCCTGCTGGACGCCACACCGCTGCCGTTCACGGGGGCGCTGGGCTCACCGGTCAACCCCGTCGCCCTGCGGTAGGGACGGGCGACCGCTCAGACCCGGCCGGTCTTCCCCTTGGGTTTCGCCGTGCGGGCCGCCGCGGCCCCCCCGCCGACGACCGGTCCGGTGCGGGGGGCGGGACTGTCCGCACCGGGCACCCGGACCCCCTCCGGGGCGGGTCGTCCGGTGACCGACCAGTGCAGCAGGCGGGCCTGGCTGTCGACCAGCGAGGCGGTGCGGATCCCCCAGAACTCGAACCCGTAGCGGTGGCCGGCCACCTGGGCCAGCATGGCCACGAGCGTGCCGGCGGCCGCCATGGGGTCCGTCCCCGCCGGCGAGCCCGAGGTGCCGGCGTGGTGGGCGATGACGCGGGCGAGGGTCACCGTGACCGAGTTGAGGGCCCGTACCCGCAGCCCCTGGAAGCGCAGGTCGCCCTCCACGGTCGTGAGCTCGACCACCCGGAAGACGGCCCGGTTGCTCTCCCAGTAGTCCATGAAGCCCTCGACCACGGCCACGGCGGTGTCCCACGAGGCGTCGTCGGACCAGTCGCCGTCCACCATCTCGCCGAGCACGCCGGCCCCCTCGACCAGCTCCTCGGCGAGCACGGTGATGGCCGCCTCCACGTTCTCGAAGTACTGGTAGAAGGTGGCCGGCGACGTGCCCGCCTGCCGGGCGATGTCGATCACCTTGATGGACCGCCACGGGGTCGCCACCAACAGCCCGGCGGTGCACTCGAGCAGCCGCTGGCGGGTCGCGAGCCCCCGGCGCCCCGGCACCCGGCCGTCGGTGGTGGCGATGAGCTCCGGCTCGTCCTCGGTGGGCTCTGCGGTGGGCATGGCGGCCCATCGTACCGATGGCGGGCCGTCGGGGACGGCTGCGGGGCGCCCACCGATCGCCGCCCCGCCCCCCGGGTGCACCCGGGTCGGGGAGGTCGGCTCCCCAGGCCGGGAAAGGGTGTCCGACTAGGGTATTCACCCATGGCGAACGCACCGGTGCCGCGCACCCTGACGCGGGCTCAGCAGGCCCGCCGACAGCGCGTCATCGACGCCGCCATGTCGCTCGCGCTCGACGGCGGCTACGAAGCCGTGCAGATGCGCGACGTGGCCGCCCGGGCCGACGTGGCCATGGGCACCGTCTACCGCTACTTCACCAGCAAGGACCACCTGTTGGCCGCCGCCCTCGTGCACTGGGTCGAGCAGCTGGACAGCCGCCTGGCCCAGAGCCCGGCCCAGGGCGCCACCCCGGCCGAGCGGGTCATCGACGCCCTCGACCGGGCGCTGCGGGCCATGGGACGCCAGCCCCAGCTGGTCGGCGCCGTGTTCACGGCGCTGGCCTCGCCGGACCCGGCGGCCATCGAGTGCCAACAGCAGGTGTCGGTGCTCATGGAGGGGATCATCACCCGGGCGATCGGCGAGCCCCAGCCCGCCGACATCAGCGACCGGGCGCGGATCCTCGGCCACGTCTGGTACTCGGCGCTCGTCGGCTGGGTCAATGGGTGGAGCAACATGAACCGGGTGCACGACGAGCTGGTCGTGGCGATCGGCCTCCTGCTCCCGACGGACGTCTACGCCGAGGTGTGAGACACCCCGCCGACCCGGTGCCGACGGGACCCTCCGGCTGACGGGGCGGACGGTGACGGCGGCCGGGGCCTCCGGGTGGCACCGCCGGGAGCGGGCGCCGGGCTACC
>Ga0181528_10001683_pt1 | contig 13664 bp, 7 predicted proteins | sample PEATcosm2014_Bin_47_FD_119742 | JGI IMG/M metagenome (GOLD analysis project Ga0181528, IMG submission 119742) | Peatland microbial communities from MTU Mesocosm Facility, Houghton, MI, USA - PEATcosm2014_Bin10_10_metaG | ecosystem: Environmental > Terrestrial > Soil > Wetlands > Peat | place...
CGGCGGGAGGCGTCGGCTTCCTCGGTCATGTCTTTGCGGACGCTGCCGCTGGTGTCGATGGCCAGGGTGAGGTTGAGGGGCAGCTCGGACTGGCGCTCGAAGACGGCGATCTCCTGTTGACGGGCGTCTTCAGTGACCTTGAAATCTTCACGCGAGAGACCGCCGACGATGGCGCCGTTGCGGTCGGTGACATTGACGAAGACGTTGACCAGGCGAACGTCGACGTGGAGGGTTATTTCCTGTGCGCGGAGAGCGGGCGCGAGAATCAGGAGAGTGAGGGCGGTGAGGATCCCTGGTCTCAAACGCGAGACCGGGGGCACCCAGGCATGCAGACGGGACCTCATGCCGAGGCCTCCGGGTCGATGGAGAGCGCGGCGGGGAATGGCTCGCCATCGGCCCAGACTGCGCCGTCAGCGAAGGTTTCCTTCTTCCAGATGGGGACTGTTTTCTTGAGCGTGTCGATCAGCCAGCGGCTGGCTTCATAAGCGGCAGCCCGGTGGGCTGAGGCGACGATGATCAGCACGCTGGTTTCGCCAACCATGAGGCGGCCTAGGCGGTGGACGATGGCGACATGGCGGACTCCAAACTTGGTTCCCGCTTCGGCGGCCAGTTCGCGGATCTGCTTTTCGGCCATCTCTTCGTAGGCTTCGTAGTCGAGGTAGAGGGTTCGGCGGCCGCGGGTGTTGTTGCGGACGATGCCGTCAAAGACGACGACTGCGCCGTCTTCGCCTTGTTTGGCCGCGGCTACAAGGCGGTCTGCGGGGATAGGTTCACGGGTGAGCGCGAAAGAAGACCCGGAACCGCCGGAGACGGGGGGAAGCAGGCCGACCTCATCGCCATTGGCGAGTATGTGGGCAGCGGTCGAGTATTCGGCATTGACGCTTACGGCGATGCCTTGGAGAGCGGGCGCGGAGGTTTTTGCGCGCAGATGGTCGAGCAGAACGGCGACCGTCGCGCCGTCGGGAAGGTCGACTGTGGTAGCCGCGCCGAGGCGGTCTTTTAATACGCCGAAACTGAGGACTTGAACCTGGATCACGCTTTAAAGAATACCGCCTGCTGGTTAGACGCAGCCGGCGGTAGTTTCGCGACCTTGGATTCGAGCATCCCCGGTCTCAGAGGCGAGACCGGGTGCACCCAGGTTCGGAGTTGAATGAGGCCTAAACCATTTTGTAGAGGAAGGCGGTGGGCGTGCCCCAGAGGTTGCGGGCGCGGTCTTCGTAGAAGATGCTGAACTCGATGCCGGCCATGTCGTAGTCGAAGAGCGGGACGCGGTCGAAGGTGTAGTCGGCGCGTACAGAGTACTCGTCGCCGCTGCAGTCGATCATGAGCGTGTCGCCGGTGGAGAGGCGCTCAGGGTGGGTGAGCAGAATGCAGCCGATGGCGAAAACGCCGAGGCCGAACTCGTTGCCGGCCATGGCGACGCGGGTGCGGCGGGCCGAGGAGCCGCGATGAAGCATGCCGGCCTGTGCGCCGATCACCAGGATGTCGCTTCCCTGCTGCTGCTCGGCGAGGATTTTTTCTGCCAGCTTGGAGCGCTCTGTCTGGCGGAGGTATTTGTCGGTCAACTTGCCGATGAGGCGGTTGGAGAACTTGCGCCTGGTGGAGAGAACCGCAATCATCATTTCGACAGCGTCGTTGTAGGTGGGGGCAAGGGACTGCCAGCGGGGAATGGCGAACCACGCTTCCGCGCCGAGCGGCAGCGGCTTGCGGGAGAGCTTCTCCTGACAAACGCTGAGGCTGGGAAAGAGCTTGCGCAGTTCGGTGACCTGTGCCTCAACCGCCCGCACACGGTAGGTGGCCGGGTAGACGCGGCTGGAGCCAACTTCTTCGTCTTTGAATTTATTGCTGACAGTGTGGCGGTGAATGATTTCGACCACACGTTCGGCGACCTCAGTCTTGAGGGCGCGGTTCAGGTCGAGGACCGTCTGGGCGCTCTGACGGTCCAATTGCTCAATGGCTGTCCGATAAGCTTCCTGAACTGCATCTCCCAGATACTCCTGCAACAGGCGATTCTGCTGTTCGGTTGTGTTTCCGGAAAGGTGGAGCGGAACAATCTGGTGCGGAGTTTCTTGTGAGGTCGCCATGGTCACCACTTCTTGCGCCTTTGCGCAATGGATTCTTTCCCCTTTATCGACTGAATGGCGGGTTACTTCAGTGCGGAGGCGGGTGAGATGTGAGTTGGGCCACTGGGACGGATGAAACGGGAACGCCCAGACGCAGCAAAGGCCGGCAGGTTCGCCGGCCTTGCTTGGGGTCGATGGCGGGTGGCTGCTCAGGCCACCACACCGACCGCGATCCCGGGTTCAGCGGGCTTGGAGTCGGGACGCGCGTTCAACAGGGGCAGCGCCACTGCCAGTACGTCTTCGATGCGCTTGGCGTAGTAGATTGCCACGCCTTCGGTCAGCTCGGGCGTGAGGTCTTCTTCCACGTCCTGACGGTTGTCGGCGGGCAGGATGATGGTTGTCACTCCAGCCCGGCGCGCGGCCAGGAACTTCTCCTTGATGCCGCCCACCGGCAGCACATTGCCGCTGAGCGTGATTTCGCCGGTCATGGCGGTTAGCGGTCGCACCGGGATGTCGGTTAACAGCGATGCGAGCACGGTGGCCATGGTGACTCCGGCGGATGGGCCGTCTTTGGGGATGGCGCCGGCCGGCACGTGGATGTGCAGGTCGATGTCCTTGGTGAAGTCCTCAGCCAGGCCAAGCGATGCGGCGTTGGAGCGGACCCAGGTGAGCGCGGCCTGCATGGACTCCTGCATGACTTCGCCGATCTGGCCGGTCATGGAGAAGCCGCCCTTGCCCTTCATCTTGTTTGCCTCGATGAAGAGGATGTCGCCGCCGGCAGGTGTCCAGGCGAGGCCAACTGCCACGCCGGGCCGCTTGACCCGCTCGGAGACTTCGGTTTCCACCCTGACCTGGATGCCGCCGAGGAACTCCTTGAGGACTTCGCGGGTAACGACGAGCTTCTCAGCCTTGCCTTCGACAACGCGTCGAGCCTGCTTGCGGCAGACTGTGCCGAGTACCTGTTCGAGCTTGCGGACGCCTGCTTCGCGAGTGTAGTGACGCACCACCCAGCGGACCGCGTCCTCGGGGAACTCGATCTGGTCAGTGGTGATGCCGTTTTCCCTGATCTGGCGCGGGATCAGATAGCGGTTGGCGATGTGCACCTTTTCCTCTTCGCTGTAACCCTGAAGGAAGATCAGTTCCATTCTGTCGAGCAGCGGCGGAGGCACCGTGTCGAGCTGGTTGGCGGTGCAGATGAACAGCACTTTGGACAGGTCGAACTGGACGTCGAGGTAGTTGTCGCGGAACGTGTTGTTCTGCTCCGGGTCAAGGGTTTCCAGCAGGGCCGAGGCCGGATCGCCGCGGAAGTCGCGGCCCAGCTTGTCGATCTCGTCGAGCATGATCACCGGGTCGTTGCAGTCGGCGCGGCGAATGCTCTGGATGATCTGGCCGGGCAGGGCTCCAATGTAGGTGCGGCGATGGCCGCGAATCTCAGCCTCGTCGTGCATGCCGCCGAGCGAGATGCGCTGGAACTTGCGGCCGAGCGAACGGGCGATGGAGCGGCCGAGCGAGGTTTTGCCCACGCCCGGAGGTCCGACAAAGCAGAGGATCGGCCCCTTCATGTCGGGCTTGAGTTCAAGGACGCTGAGGTAGTCGAGGATGCGGTCCTTTACCTTTTTGAGCTCGTAGTGATCCTCGTCCAGGATCTCCTTGGCCTTGGTGATGTCGATCTTTTCGCCGGAACTCTTGCTCCAGGGCAGGACGGCAAGCCACTCAATGTAGTTCCGGGTGAGCGAGTAGTCGGCGGCCATCGGCGACATGCGGGAGAGGCGGGAGAGCTCCTTGAGAGCCTCTTTCTTGACGTCTTCCGGCATGTTGGCGTCGTCGATCTTCTTGCGCAAGTCGTCGACTTCGCGCTGGCCCTCGTCCTGCTCGCCAAGCTCCTTCTGGATGGCCTTCATCTGCTCGCGGAGATAGTAGTCGCGCTGCGACTGCTGCACCTGGTCCTGGACCTCGGACTGGATCTTGGTGCGCAACTGCTGGACTTCAAGCTCTTTGGCGAGGTGCTTGTTGAGGAATTCGAGACGGTCCGCGATGCTGGCGGTTTCAAGCAGTTGCTGCTTGTCGTCGGTGGTGAGAAAAGGCAGGGACGAGGCGACAAAATCGACCAGGCGGCTGGGTTCCTCGATGTTCGCGGCGATGGTCCGCAGCTCGTCGGAGAGGGTCTGGGATTCGGCCACGATCTGCTGGAACTGGGCAATCACGTTGCGCACCAGGGCTTCAACACCAGAGCTGGCTTCAGGCGCAACATCCTGCAAAGTCTCGACCTCGGCCACCAGAAAGGGCTCAGTCTGGACATACCGGAGCAAGCGCACACGCTCCACGCCCTCAGTAAAGACAAAGCGGCTCTGATTGGGCATGCGCACAACCTTGTGAACCGTGGCGAGGGTGCCGACGTTGTGCATATCGTCCGGCTTGGGCGCGTCGAGGCGCGCATCAAGCTGCGCGGCAACTACGATGGCGCGCTCTTCGCCCATCGACTCGATGAGCTGAATGGAGCTCTCCCTGCCCACGGTCAATGGCAGCACGGCATGGGGAAACAGCACGGTGTCCCGGACCGGAAGCACAGGAATTCTGCGCACACCTGAAGAGGCTTTAGCGGAAATGCTCTTGTCGGGGGGCGGGGTGGTTGGCTGGTTTTGCATTGAGTGTCCTCGTATCAACTTTCTTTCATTAGAGCACGCAGACTTTGAAAAAGTTTCAAGATTCTGCAATTTCCTGTCATTCCACCATGGGCGACCCGTCGCGCGCTGCTCTTTTTGATACGGTTTGGCCGTGAATCGGGTTCCCACCAGGGGCGCGGCAGAGCAGACCGGCGAAATTGGTTCCGACGCAAAACACACTGTCCATTGACGGTTGTATCGGCGAAACACACAGGGAGGTGAGCGAGTTGGAGCGGGAACGGGGATTTTTCCCGGAATCAGGCCAGGCGGAGGAAAGAGTCTGGGGGAGGGATCAGTCGGACTGCGCCGCGGCCTGTTCGCTTTTGATTTTTGATTCGATCTGCTCCCAGAGCTCGTCCGGGGGCTCCTGGATGGGAAACAGCTGCCGGGCGGCTTCGGCGATGGTTTCGAGGTCGGCGAGCAGGGAGCGGCAGAGCTCGCAGTCCTGCAGGTGGGGGTGGCTGGCGAGGTCTTCGCCGGAGCCGATGAGGTCTGGCAACTGGGTCTGGAAGGCAGCACAGGTCAACTTGTCTTCGAATTTGCTCATCGCCGGCCCTCCTCTTGTGGATGCATGCGCAACGCGGACCGCAATTTGAGTCGCGCCTTGTGTAACTGGGACTTGCTGTTGCCAATGGAGCATTCAAGCATGGCGGCAATCTCGTTGTGCTCGTAGCCTTCTATGTCGTGCAGTACAAAGATGAGCCGGTAGCCGGCGGGCAGTTCGTCGATGGCCTGTTGGAGGGCCATGCGGTCGATCGCGCCGGAGAGGGTGAGGTCGGGCGCGCCGAAACTGCGTCCGGGGCGCTCTTCGGGAGCCGGTTCCATGGCCTCGTCGAGGGAGATGAGCGATAGCCCCTTCTTGCGCAATTGCATCAGAACTACATTGATGGCCAGCCGGTGCAGCCAGGTGGAAAATGCCGAGTCGCCCCGGAAGGTTGCGATCTTGCGGTGCAGCTGAAGAAAAGCCTCCTGGGTCAGGTCTTCGGCTTCCGCGATGTTTCCCACCATGCGCAGGCATAGAGAGTAGATGCGTCTTTTGTGCAAAGAGTAGATATGTGCAAAGGCCTGGTGGTCACCGGCCTGTGCGCGGGCGAGAACACTGTCCTCGATGGGAGGAGGCGGAATGGGGAGGGGCGCGGGAGATTCGGCAGGCACGGGGGCGGCAAGGGGCCCGGCTAGCGGGAGGGACTCTGACTGTGAAGAGTGCGCGGGGATCCTCGACTGGGGCATTTATTTCCTTGGCCTTGGCCCAGCAACGGAGCGTTGCTGCGCGGGGCAGGTTTCCTCGTTAGTATAAGGGGAGCCGGGCAGGTAGGAAGAAAACGCAGCGTCCGGATTCAGCGGGTGTGGTTTGCGGGCCGGGTTTAAGGGCGATCCGACAGCGCAGGTTTGGGGCTTGGATCCTTATAGTTTTTCTGGAGATAGGTGATTTTGAGGACGAAGCCGTCATGGGTTTGTGGAAGTCATCGGAGCATGGGGCGCAACGTCCCGGACTTCGGCGCGCCGTGGTCCCGGTTGCGCCGGGCTGAACTCGTCATTTCCAGACTCGTGATTTCCGGCCTCGTGATCCTCGTTGCGCTGCTTGCTGTGGGAACCGGTTTAAAGGCCTGGGGGCAGAGTGCCACGCCTGCGGGAGCCAGTTCTGCCGCAACGCCAGATCCGAGTGCGGCGGTAATTGCCGATCCAATCTCATTGGCAGCTCCGCAGGAGCCGCAGACCGAGCATGCGCTGGCGGCGAGTGAGGCGGATGCGGTGAGCCGTTGGCAGGGCCGCGTGGTGAAGCGCATTTCGTTTGAAGGTGTGGACGCAGCGCGGCTTGATCCGCTGCCCAGCCACCTGGCACAGGCGGTGGGGGTGCCGCTGAGCGCGGAAAACCTGGAGAAAAGTCTGCGCGAGGTATTTGCGACCGGGCTGTTCGAGACAGTTGAGGTTTTGGCGTCGGCGCAGGACGATGGGGTGGCGCTGGTGTTCAGCGGGACTCCCCGCGCTTTTATTGGAGTGGTGAGCGTGGAGGGGGCGACGGGGGGCACCATGAATACACAACTCGCCCGCGCCAGCCAATTGAATGCCGGCACACGGTTTACCGCTGCCAAGTTGAGCCAGGCGCAGGACTCGATGCGCAGCCTGCTGGCGGATAACGGTTTTCACGAGCCGAAGATTACTTATATTGTTACGCCCAACCCGGCCGAGCAACTGGTGGACATCGCTTTTCATGTCGCGAGCGGAGTGCATGCGCGCATTGGGTCGGTGAAGGTTACAGGGGACCCGGGGATGAGCGTGGACGAGTTCCGCCACTACGCCCACCTGAGGACCGGAGCACTGATGGACCATGACGTGACCAATCGCGCGCTGGCGGGGGTTCTGAAGCATTATCGCAACCTGGAACGGCTGGAAGCTGAGATCAAGGTGGAGTCGCAGCAATACGATGCTGCGACGAAGCGCACCAACTTCAGTTTTTCAGCGACCCAGGGCCCGCGGGTGAAGGTGCGGGTGCAGGGCGCGAGTCTTGACCAGTCAGCAATTCGACGCCTGATCCCGATTTACGAAGAAGGCACGGTGGATGAGGACCTGCTGAACGAGGGGAACCGGCGGCTGCGCGACTACTATCAGCGGCTGGGCTACTTTGACGTTAAGGTGGATCACCGCGACCAATCGAGCGGGGCAGCGGCCGCGGTTGGGGCGAATGCGGATGCAAATGCGGTGGTGGGCACGGGACAGGTGGAAATCGTATTCAGCGTGAACCTGGGGCCGCGCCGGCGGGTGGAGAAGGTTGCGGTGGCGGGCAACCACTATTTCGACTCGCAAACGCTGAAGGAATTGCTCAGCGTGCACTCGGCCGACAGCACCGACCGGCATGGTGCTTATAGCCAGGCGCTGGTGTCGGCGGACGTGAACGCTCTGGAGGCGGTGTACCAGAACAACGGCTTCTCAAAGGTGAAGGTGACGCCGGAAACGAGTACGCCGGAGACTGTACTGGCCGACAACAGCACCGTAGATGCGGCGGGGCGGCCGAAGAATGCGATGGCGGCTCCTGCGTCGACTGCCAAAGTAACGGCTCCCCTGACGGTGACTTACCGCATCGACGAAGGACCGCAGCTGCGGGTGGGCAGCGTGACGATTGAAGGAAACAATCAGGTGAGCGCGGCTCAGCTTACTCCGTTGCTGAACACTGCCGCGGGACAGTTGCTGTCTCCTCAGAACCTGGCCGGGGACCGGGATGCGCTGGCGACCAGCTATTTGAGCCGGGGTTTCGAGCATCCGCAGGTGGACGTGAGCCAGCAGGCCAACCCGGACGATGCGACGCGGGTGGATGTGACCTTCCATGTAACGGAAGGCGAGCAGGTTTTTGTACGCAAGGTGCTGGTGACGGGACTGCACTACACACGCCCGCAGACGATTGCGCGGGCAATCACGGTGCATCCGGGCGATCCGCTGGATCAGTCAGCGCTGGCAGACACGCAGAGAAATCTGTACGAGTTTGCGCTGTTCAACGAAGTGGATACGTGGGTGGAGAATCCCAACGGCGGCGACAGCCAGAAGACGGTACTGCTGCAGGCGGCAGAGGCGCGGCGCTGGGTGGTGACGTATGGCGGCGGATTTGAGGCGCAGACCGGGCAGCCCCAGTACAATTGCGGCGGCATTATCGCCAGCGGAGCGAAGTGCAATCCGCAGGGCAAGACCGGCGTAAGCCCTCGAATCCTGATCGATGTAACCCGCAATAACCTGTTTGGCCGCGAGCAGTCGGCATCGCTTCAGGGCACTTATGGATTGCTGGAACAGAAGATCGATCTGCTCTACCAGATTCCGCATTTTGATGGGAAGCGCAACTTCAGCATGAATCTTTCAGGCGGCTACGCGAACAGTCTGGATGTGACGACCTATGTCTCGTCAAGGTTGCAGGCGGGCATGCGCTGGACGGAGCATTTTGACGGGGCGCGGCGTATCTTTTCAAAGTTCAACACGCTGGTGTACGAGTTCAACTTCCGCCGCGTGAAGGTGGAGGCGGACAGCCTGCAGGTTGCACCGGGGGAGATATCGCTGCTGGCGACGGCGGTGCGCGTGGGTGGCCCGGCGTTTACGTGGATTCGCGACACGCGCGACTCTGCACTCGATGCGCATCGCGGCACGTATACGAGCTTTCAGGAATTCTTTTCCGGAAAGCCTTTTGGCGCTGAGGCGGAGTTCAATCGTCTGGATATTACGAATTCAAGCTACTGGAGTTTCAACAAGGGTCGCTTTGTTCTGGCGCGCAATACGCGCTATGGGCAGGAGCGGGCCTTTGGCACGCCGAGCAGCGAGTTGATTCCCCTTCCGGAGCGGCTTTATGCCGGCGGCACGACAAATCTGCGCGGATTTGGCGAGAACGCGGCTGGACCGCGGGACCCGGAGACCGGCTATCCGATTGGGGGCGCAGGGGCCCTGAGCAACAGCACGGAACTGCGACTGCCTCCGCCGACACTGCCGTTCTTTGGGGACGCGCTGAGCTTTGTTCTGTTCCACGACATGGGCAACATTTTCGCCAATGCGTCGGATGCATGGCCAAGCGCGCTGCGGTTCCGGCAGCCGAACCGCTCGACTTGCGAAAATATCACCAAGCCAACCAATCCGGATAAGCCGCCGCCTGGACTGGTGTCCTCAACAGGCTGGCAAGGCTCGTGCAGCTTCAATTACTTCTCGCATGCGTTGGGGCTGGGCATGCGCTACCATACGCCGGCGGGGCCCATTCGGCTGGATTTTAGCTACAACCTCAACACGCCAATCTATCCGGTGATCTACAACTATTCAAACCAGAACGCGCTGCCCACAGTGGGCGAGGCGAGCCATTTCAACTTTTTCTTCAGCCTGGGGCAGACGTTTTGATGCGCGCAAGACTCCCAATCCGGCTCGGTTTCGCCTTCGCTCGAAGGGCACAAGGGTTTGTGGGATTGTTGAGCCTGTTTCCCTGCCTGATTGGGGCGGGAGCAATGCGCGGTTTGGCACAGACTCAACCACCGACGCCCGTTGTCTCCGATCGGATTGTACTGGACCGCGTGGTTGCAGTGGTCAACAACCAGGCCATTCTGGCCAGCGACATTGGCGACGAGATGCGGCTTTCGGTTCTTGACCCGGGGCGCGGCGGACTGGCCAAGCTGACGCGTGCAGCGGCGCTGGAACAACTGATTGCGCGAGCACTGATTCAGCAGCAGATTCGTCAGGAGGATCTGGGGACGGCCGAGCCGCCGGCGGACGAGGTCGAAGCAAGACTGACGGAGATTCGCAAGGAGATTCCGGCCTGCGTTCGCGCCAACTGCGCCACCGACGCGGGCTGGAAGGCGTTTCTATCTGCGCACGGCCTGACACAACAGAGGGTAGAGGTCTATCTGCGCTATCGGCTTGAGATTCTCCGCTTCATTGAGCAGCGCTTCCGCCAGGGCATCAGCATTTCGCAGGAGGAGATTGAGGCCTACTACAAGAACACGCTGCTGCCTCAGTACACAAAGGGAGAAGCGACGCCACCACTGGACCAGGTGTCAAAGCGCATCCAGGAGATTCTGCTGCAAGAACAAGTAAATGCTCTGTTCGACGACTGGCTCAGCAACCTGCGCAAACAGGGCGACATTGAAGTGCTCGATCCGGGCCTGCAAGCGCCAGCGGCCAAACCGGCCGCTGAGCCAAGCGCCGATCCTGCCACCGAAAAGGAAAGTCAATGAGCGAGCCCGAGACTAAGCTGCCAGAAGCCGCCGGAACGCCGCCCAGGCGCCACCGCTATCGCCGTTTCGTGCTTCTGGCCGCGTGCGTCGTGTTTGTGGGAATTGCAGCGCCTTTGGCTTTCTATATCTGGGCAAGTTCCGCGGCAACCGAGAACCTGGTACGCAAGTGGATGGTGACCTGGATGGAACAGGCCACCGGTGGCCGAGTGGAGATTGCGAGCTTCCACTGGCGGCTGCTGAGCATGGAGGCCGATGCGGGCGGGGTTGTGATTCACGGCCACGAGGCTGCCGGCGAGGAGCCTGTCGCAAAGGTCAACCGGCTGAGTGTGCGGTTCAGCATTCTGGGTTTGTGGAGCCCGCACGTGCTGCTGCGCGGCCTGGAGATCGACAAGCCGTCGTTGCACGTGATCGTCTACCCGGACGGGTCAACCAACCTGCCGCATCCACGCAAACCGAGAGCCCAGAACAAGCCGATTCTGGACACGGTGTTCAACCTTCAGGCGGGGCATGTGCTGGTGCGGCAGGGGGTGCTGGACTACGAGAATCGCGCGGCAAGCTTCGACTTCCAGAATCGCTTTGAGCTGATGGATCTGGACGCGCGGAACCTCTCGGTGGTACTGGGCTACATGCCGCCCAACGGGGCAAAACCTGAGGCTTATCACCTGCAAACCGGCGCAACCGACCTCAGCATAGTGAGGGGAAAAGCAAAGCCGTTGCTGGGTGCGGTGGAGGCAACGGTGGACCTAACCCGGAACGCGGCTTATTTGCGCTCGCTGCGCGTCACTTCGAGCTTCCCATCGGGCAAGAAGCATGAGGCGGAGAACCATACGTTCGAAGTCTCCGGGGTGCTGAAGAACTTCTCGCAGGCCGACTGGCAGGCGCACGTCACGGGAGAGGTGGACCTGCGGCTGATGGACCCGGTTCTGGGGTATCCATTTACTCCTCAGGGCATTGCGCACCTTGATTTGAACGCGGCCGGGGAGGACGGAGAGTTCCGCACCGACGGCGATATCCACGCGGTGAACACGTCTTATGTTGGCACTGGAGTAAACGCGACTGGAGTGCAGTTCGACGCGCACATACACGCCGACCCGAGGCAGTTGCTGGTCAGCAAGATCGTTGCACGGCTGCCACAGGGTGGCCAGCTTTCGGGCGAGGTCGACTTGAATTCATGGCTGCCGAAACCTCCGGGGGCGACCATTTTAGAGCGCCCGGCAATGATTGGCTCGCGCGCGCTTGGAGCCAATCAGAAACCACGGCATGTCCTACCCAATCCCGACGTCATCACGATTCCAGTGAACGGCAAAGTGGCGGCGCAGTTCAGCGGCGTGACGTTGGACGCGGTGCTGGACCTGGTGGGCCAGCCGCCTTTCCAGCGGCTCGGCCTCGATACACAGTTGAACGGAGTGGCGACCGCGAACTGGGTCAAGGGCGACCAGCAGACTTTGGTGGTAACCTCAGCTTTCGATCTGGCTCCATCCCCGCAAGGCGTCAGCGGAGAAGTACCGACTTCGGGCGCGGTGGATGCTTCGTATACCCAGGTGAACGGCGCGGTGGATCTGCGTCGGCTGGAGTTGAACACGCCCGCCAGCAAAATTAAGGCGCAAGGGCGTCTGGGGGCTTATCCGCTGACCAGCCCCTCGGGAATGACGGTGGATTTCGTCTCGCGCGATCTGGGTGAGTTCGACAAGGTGTTGCGCGACCTGGGCCTGAGCCGCAAGGGCAAGAGCGGGACCGTCGCGCTGCCGGTGACGCTGCACGGACAGGGCGAAATCCATGGCTCGTGGACTGGCTCGCTGGTGGATCCACACATTGCGGGGACAGGGAAAGCAACGCAACTGGCCATTGAAATGATCCCTGCTTCGGCCGGCAAGGCTTCCAGCGGAACCTCTGCGGGACAGCCTGCTGCGGATGAGTTGAAGCCCATCCAGTGGGATTCAGTGGAGGCAACGGGCAGTTACACGGCCGAGCGCATTGTCATTCAGAAGGGGCTGCTGGTGCGCGGCAAGGCGGAACTGGCCGTGGATGGCACGCTCGATGCGTCTCCGTCGGGCGCTCACCAGGCGGCGCCGGAGTTCAATGGGAATTCCGTTCTGCGGGCGCACCTGGGCGCGAAAGGGGTGGGGCTGGACGAACTGCTGCCGCTGATTGGCGAGAATCTGCCGATCACCGGCACGTTGGACTCCCAGGTACAGGCCAGTGGTCAGCTTCACGCGCTGGACGGTTCCGGCTGGATGGAATTGGACAACGGCAATGTCTACGGCGAACCGGTGACCAAACTGCGAGCGCAGGGGTCGCTGAGCGGGGATCTGATCAAGTTTGCTTCTTTCACAGGCGCTGCTCCGGCGGGAAGCGTTTCGGGTTCGGGCAGCTATGACCTGAAGTCCCACCGCTTCCAGGGAAGCGCGAACGGGGCAGGCATCGATATTGCGAAAATTGAGCAGCTGCGCGGCCAGCAACTGAATGCGGCGGGGAAACTGGGCTTTTCCGTCAGTGGCTCGGGAACTTTTGACGATCCGCAGTTGGAAGCGCATGCGACGCTCAGCGGCTTTGAACTGAGCGGCGAGTCTCTGGGGGCGGTGGTATTTGCCGCGCACTCCGCCAACCGGTCTGCGAACTACAACGCCACCACACGCTTTGATGGAGCGCAACTCGACCTAAATGGGGAGACGACGCTGAGCGGGGACCTGGCGACCAAGGCCAAGCTCACTTTTTCTCATCTGAATATTGCCGGGATTCTGAAGACGGCGCATGTGCCGGGGCTTACCGGCGAATCGGCACTGGCTGGAACCATCTCAGTGGAGGGTCCGCTGGCGCACCCGCAGGCGATGCGTGGCGAGGCGCAGTTGCAGCAGTTGGCAGTGACGGTGGTCGGCGTGCACCTGGCCAGCGCGGGGGGCTTCCATGCCACGCTGGCAAATGGCGTTGTGAATCTTGACCCGCTGCATGTGACGGGCGAGGATACCGACCTTCGCGCCCAGGGCAGCCTCGAGTTGAAAGGCAAGCAGCAGCTCAATCTGGCGGCCAGCGGATCAATCAACCTGAGGCTGGCAGAGACGCTGGACCCCGACCTGACCGCCGATGGGACGACTACCTTCCAGGTGGAGGCCCACGGCACATTGAAGGATCCGGGGCTGAGGGGACGGGTTGATTTCCAGAACGGTTCCCTTTCGCTTGAGGACGTGCCGAACGGGTTGAGCCAGTTGCACGGAACGCTGGAGTTCAACCAGGACCGGCTTGAGGTGAAG
>Ga0181528_10001684_pt1 | contig 13664 bp, 14 predicted proteins | sample PEATcosm2014_Bin_47_FD_119742 | JGI IMG/M metagenome (GOLD analysis project Ga0181528, IMG submission 119742) | Peatland microbial communities from MTU Mesocosm Facility, Houghton, MI, USA - PEATcosm2014_Bin10_10_metaG | ecosystem: Environmental > Terrestrial > Soil > Wetlands > Peat | place...
CCTACAGCCTAAGCAGCCAGCTCCTGGCCGTCGTTTCGGCCGCGGTCGTGGCCAGGGACGCGGAATCCGCCTGCCCGGTTCGCGGCGGCGTCGTCGCTTCCCCTTGCTCCCATACTGTCCAGTCCCAGCGGCCCGATTCCGGCAATTTCTCGACGACAAGCCGAAGCGCGATGTCGTGACGATGGCCGGTCGCGGTCGCGAACCGAGCGGTATACTGAGATGTATCCCATGAAAAAATCACGGCGAAGCTTACGGGAACTGGAACCGAGGATATTTCTCGCCTCCATCCTGGGCCTCCCGTGGGATCAGCAAATTGCCCCATTGCTCGATACCTCCCGCTGGTGACAAAGTCTCCCGATTGAGCGGTTACCTATCAGATGCCAAATGAATTTGATACGGGAATTTTGATCGTTCCGCTGACCGGATGACGGATCCTGGGCTTTTCTGGCACCTCGGCACCGGGATGACCATCCTCGTCCTTGCGCCAGGGTTCTGAAAGACGCGCTCTCCGGCTTCGTAATTCGCGATGACGCAGCCACATGACGTTGCTCCGGTGCCGTCCATGCGCGTTGATCCTATGCCGTGACCATTCGCCAGCGGATCGAAGCGCGCTGCCCTGACGCGAGCCATCCCGCCGCTGAATCGCGCTCACGCGAGGGTTTGTTTCACAATGCGAGACTCCCGCCGAAGCCACCCCCCACTGAAATCGCGCGGAATTCCTTGGTATAAAGTATGTTACGATAAAGTATTGATAAAGGCCACGCGCCGGCCCGAGGTGCCGCGAACGCGACACATGAACCACCGGGTCGCCTTCCGCCACCTTGACGCCCTTCACTCCCTTGCCTCCCATGCCAACAACGGGACAGGGAACCAGGGACATGACCAACCGGATCAACCGCGCCATTCAACTGTTGGCCCAGGATCAGGCGATTTATTACGACGGGCCGCACAGCGGGCATGTCCTCACCTTCGAACAGGGCCGCCATGACGCCGGCATTTGGGCTGACTACATCAACGTCGGCATGGAGCACGGCTGCTTCGACATGACCGGCCTGGAGGCCTATATGCGCGGCCTCGTGGACGGCGGTCCGACCCGCTCCGGCCATCGCACGCCCGCCGTCATCGTCGAGGCGCCGGTCAACGGCATCGACGAAAACCATGTCCGCACCGCCGCCTGGCAATTCCGTCAGATCCTCGGCCGCGGCGTGCACGGTATCCTGCTCTGCCAGGCCGAGTCAGCCGCCGCCACCCGCGCCTTCGTCGAATCCTGCCGCTACCCGCACAACCTGAACGGAGTCGACCCGTCCATCCCCTCCCCCGAGGCCCGGCTGCGCGGCGAAACGCGTCCCCCCAGCCGAGGTCCGCTGTTGGGCATCGGCACCCGCGGGCGCGGCTCGGAGTCCACCGCCGCGCCGATCTGGGGCATCTCGGGCGAGGACTACATGAACCGCTGCGATCCCTGGCCGCTCAACCCGAACGGCGAACTCCTGTTGGGCGTCAAGCTGGAGAGTCCTGAAGGCATCGCCATGGCCGACGAAATCTGCGCCGTCCCCGGCCTGGGCTTCGCCGAGATGGGCCCCGGCGACCTCAGCCTGTCGCTCGGCAGCGTGAAGCTGTTGCGCGATCCGTATCCGCCGGTGATGCAGGCGGCGCGCGACAAGGTCCTCGCGGCCTGCAAACGCAACGGCATCGCGTTCCTGGAGGGCTGCAACCCGGCGAACATCGCGGCACGGCTGGACGAAGGCGTGCGCGTGATCGCCGGCCACGACCCCGAGACGGCGCGCGTCGGACGGGCGCATCAGCGGCGGGAAATGCCGGCCTGAGCAACGGCACGCGAGCTCACCCCTTCCCGATCGCGTGCCAGCGCACCAGCCGCAGCCAGCCCATCTGGAACAGCCGCAGTCGCAGCATCCATAACTCCGCCTCCTCGACATGGCGCATCGCTTCCCGGCGCGACGGCCGCGCGTTCTGCATGCTACGCACCGTCGTCCGCCACCCCAGCAACGCCTGGTGGATATGCCGTTCCGAGATATCCTCGGCGACGCGGACGTCGAAACCGAGGCGCCCCAGAATGCGGGTGATCGCGATCTCGGACGGCAGGGTTTTCGGGTCGCGGCGCTCCAGCCGGGCCCAGGCCGTGACCACCTTGTTGGCGGGGTCGAGCGCCTTGTCGGCCACCACCTCCAGCATCATCAGATGACCGGCGGGCTTCAACGCGGCGGCGATGGCCGACAGGGTCCGCTCCGGCGGGCTGCCGCGCAACGGCTCCAACGCCAGGCCGTGATGATAGAAACGCTCCCGGAAATGCGGCGCGGCGGGGTTCCAGGTCTCGATTTGCGCGCGTTTGGTCAGGTTGCGGTGGGCGATGCGGGTTTCCGCCGCGGCCACCAGGTTGGGATCGGACTCGAAACCGCTGACCCAGACGCCAAGCTGCGTCGCCAGGGCGCAGGACGGCCCTCCACCGCCGGCCCCGATCAGCAGCAGGCTGGACGCGGCGGACAATCCCAACGGCTTGGCGAGGCGCATCGTCTCGATTTCGCCGCCGGGGAACTGGTAGCCTTCGCCCCACAGCGCGTCGGTGGTGGCGAGCCGGTCAGGCGTCCATGAGGGCGGCGGACGGGCCCGAACCGGCGGCAGTTCCTTCGCCTCCGCGACGATGCCGGGGTCCAGAACGGGCAATCCGCGCGGCACATCGGCCTCGGCCGCGTGATGCACCACGTGCCGGCCGAACCAGTTTCGCACGGCGGACATAGCCATTCAGCGCACCTCCTGGCGCGAGCCCATTCATCGCGCCTCTGGTGCGTGGGTGGTCATCGCGCCTTTGGTGCGTGGGTGGTCATCGCGCCTCTGGTGCGTTGGTGGTCATCACGCCCCCTGGCGTGACGCCATCCGGCGCACCGCCGCGAAGGTGTCGGCAAATGATTAACGAAGTGTTCAGATCGCCGCGGAATTCAGTCGAATTCGGTCAGCACGTAGCGCACCGTCTCCGCCCCCAGAACTCGCGGCTTGTGGCGATGCGCCGGACCGGCCGGGATGTGCAGCATATCGCCCGGCCCAGCCTCGACCGTATGATCGTCGAAACGATAGCCGATGCGGCCTGACAGGATGAAGATCGAGTGTCCCGTCTCGCACCAGTCCGCCTCGGGGGTGCCGGGCGGATCGGGCGCGCGTTCCTGGTAACGCAGCGCGATGCCGAAGCCGGTCACCGCCTCGCGCAGTTTCAGGCGATCGTTGACGGCGTTGAGAGGATGGTCGGCGGCGGTGAAAAGGTAGGGGCTGTCTGACATGCGAGGGAGTTTGTCAGGCGCGCGCCGATCTCACAACCGGCGAGCGATTCTCGGGTCCAGCAGATCGCGCACGCCGTCGCCCAACACGTTGATCGCCAGCACCATGACGCCGAGGAACAGGCCGGGAAACAGCACGGCCCAGATCGCCAGCATGATGAAGTTGCGGCCCTCGGCGATGATGTTGCCCCAGGACGGAATTTCCGGCGGCGTGCCGACGCCCAGAAAGCCCAGATAAGCCTCGATCAGCACGGCCGAGGCGGCGATATACGTCGCCTGCACGCTGATCGGCGTCAGCGCGTTGGGCAGGATGTGACGGAACAGGATCGCCGGCGTGCGCGTGCCGGAGGCGATGGCGCCCTGGACAAAGGTTTGCTCCCGCAACGACAGCACCACGGCGCGCACCAGGCGTACGACGCGGGGGATTTCCGGGATCATGATGGCGATGATGACGGTGCGCACGCTGGCCTTCGACAGCGACAGCATGGCGACGGCCAGCAGGATGCCGGGGATCGCCATCAACCCGTCCATGACCCGCATCAGCACCGCGTCCATGGCGCGGAAATACCCCGCGACCAGACCGATCACCGTGCCCACGACGGTGCTGGAGAACGCGACCGAAACGGCGATCAGCAGTGAAATCCGGCCGCCCCACAACGTGCGGCTGAGCACGTCGCGGCCATACGCGTCGGTGCCGAACCAGTGCTCCCCGCCCGGCGGGCGCAACCGGTGCGCGACATCCAGCTTCAGCGGATCGAACGGCGCGATCCATGGCGCCAGCACGGAGCCGAGCACCAGCAGCGTCAGCAGCGTGCCGGCGAACACGATGCGCGGATGACGTCGTAACGTTTTCAATAGCGGATCCGCGGATCGAGAAAGGCATAGGCCACGTCGATCAACAAATTGATCAGCACGTAGGCCAGCGAGGCGATCAGGATGACGCCCTGGATCACCGGGTAATCGCGCTGCGTCACCGCCTCGATGGTCAGGCGGCCGATGCCCGGGATGGCGAAGACGCTTTCGGTGACCACCACGCCGCCGATCAGCAGCGCGATACCGAGGCCGATGGTGGTCACGATCGGCACCGCGGCGTTGCGCAGCGCGTGGGTCAACAACACCGCCCGCGGCGCGAGGCCCTTGGCGCGCGCGGTGCGGATGTAGTCCTCATTCAACACATCCAGCATGGTGCTGCGGGTCATGCGCGCGAGCAGCGCCGAGAACACCAGCCCCAGAGCGATCGCCGGCAAGACAAGATGTTGCCACCACGCATTGAACCCCTCGGCGAGCGGGGTGTAGCCCTGCACCGGCAACATCCGCCAGACGCGGGCGAACTGATACACAAGCCCATAGCCGATCAGGAACACCGGCGCGGAGAACGCCAGCACCGCGATGCCCATGACCGCGTGATCGATCCAGGTGCCGGCTTTCCAGGCCGCGATGACTCCCAGCGGAATCGCGGTGGCCACGGCGAAGGTCATCGTGACCACGGCGAGCGACAAGGTCGGCTCCAGGCGTTGGGTGATCAGCCCCCAGACGGGCAGTTTGTTGAACACCGAAACGCCGAAATCGCCTTGCAGCAACGCGCCGAGCCACAGCAGGAACTGCGTCACCAACGGCTTGTCCAGGCCGAGCGTTGCGCGCACCCGCTCAATGTCCGCGTCGGTCGCGTTGTCGCCGGCGATGATGGCGGCGGGATCGCCGGGCGACAGATGCAGCAGCAGGAACACGACGATCGCGACCACCAGCATGACCGGAATGGTCGCGACCAGGCGGCGCAGGATGAACGCGCCCATCAGTCTATTGCTTGTCGATGTTCCAATAGACGGGCATGCCGGCGGGGATCAGCCCGGACACATTCTTACGATAGGCGATCGGTTGAAAGAACTGTCCGGTCGGCACGTATGGCACCGATTCGTAAGCCCTGGTCTGGATCGCGTCGATCATGCCGTGGCGTTTGGCGCGATCGGGTTCGGAAGCCCAGTTGGCGATCATTTGTTGCAGTTGGGGATCGCAGGGCCAGCCGGCGTTGGCTTTGTCGCAGGCGGAGTTGAACCAGACATTCGACAACGGCGTCGATGCGTCGGGCCCGCCGTGACCGGTGACGAACAGGTTCCAGCCGCCTTTGTCGATCGGATCCTTCCTGGCGCGACGGATGGAGATGGTGCTCCAATCGGCCGACTGCAAATCGACGTTGACGCCGATGGCGCGCAATTTTTCCACCATCACCGTGACGGTCGCCGCGTATTGCGGCCGGTCGGTCGGCATCAGCACGACGATCGGCTCACCTTTGTAGCCGCCTTCGGCCAGCAGCGCCTTGGCCTTGGCGAGATCGGGCTGGTGCACCGACGCGATGTCTGTTTCGTTATCGGAACCACACATGAAATAGGCACCGCAGAACTTCATGTACAGGTCGGGATTGCCCACCACCGCCTGGTTGTACTCCTCCTGGCTGGCCAGGTACAGCAACGCCTGCCGCGCCTTGTAGTTGTTGAACGGCGGGAACAGCGCGTTCGGCCGGATGATCTGCGTCACCCCCAGCGCGTCCGGAACCAGCAATTTGATGTCGGGATTTTCCTTGAACAACGCGACGAAATCCAGCGGCGGCATCTCGTAATAATCGATTTCTCCGGTCATCAGCGCGCTCATCGCGGTGTTGGCGTCGGGAATATACAGCCATTCCAGCCGGTCGAGTTTGGGGATTTTACCGCCCGACATATAATCCGGCGGCTCTGCGCGTGGGATATAGTCGGGATTTTTGACGAACACGACCTTGCTGCCCGGCCGCCACTCGTCGCGCTTCATGATGAACGGACCGGACCCGATCGAGGCGGTGATCTGCTCCGTGATCGGCACCCCGGCGATCCGTTCCGGAAATACATAAGCCGGCGTTCCGGGCCGGCCGAGCGTTTCCAGCACCAGCGCGTACGGTTGTTTCAACTGCATCCGGAACGTCGTGGGATCGGCCACGGTCATGTCGGCGATGTGCGAGGCGAGTTGTTGCCCCATCGGATCGTGCACCATCCACCGCTTCAGCGAGGCGATGCAATCGGCGGCGGTGACGGCGGTCTGGTCGTGGAATTTCAGGCCCGGCCGCAGCGTGAAGGTCCAGGTCAGCTTGTCGTCGCTGACCGACCAGCGGTCGACCATTTGCGGCTTCGGCTCGAACTTGCTGTTGAAGGCGAACAGCGTGTCGTACACGACGTAACCATAACGGTTGGTGATATACGTCGTGTTCCAGGTGGGATCGAGGACTTTCAGGTCCGCGTGGACCACCGCCTTCAGGGTTTTCTCCGCTCGCGCGGGTGGCGACAGCGAGAGACTGGCAACCAACGCGCAGCCCAACAGACCGAATCGGCGAATCATGACGTTTCCCTCAGATCACGGTGAATTTAGGCAGTGTCACTTCGTCGGTGACTTTTTCGAAAACGACACGGACCGGCTGACCCATGCGTAAGTTGTCTGTGTTGTCGACCAGGTTGCTGACGACGACCGGGCCTTCCTCCAGCCGTACGAGGCAAACGCGGTATGGCAGGTCGCCCTTGAAACCGTCCCAGTAAGCGCGGTGGAAATCGACCCAGGATTCCAGCGTGCCGCGACCGGACGCGGCTTTCCAGCTTTGTTTGGAACTCAGGCATTTCGGGCAGACCGGACCGGGCGGAAATCGCGTATCGCCGCAGTCCTCACAAAACTGCAGCATGAATTTGCCGTCGCGCGCCGCGGTCCAGAACGGCTTGTTCAACGTGTCCAGGCGAGGCAGCGGTTTGTCGTAGCTCATGATCACGCTCCTTAGGCGACGCTCAACAATGATCGCGTCAGCCGGGCATTTCTAAATCGTCATCACCGGGCTTGACCCGGTGAACCATACCAGCACCGTGCCGCGACAGATCACCGGGTCGAGCCCGGTGAAGACGCGGAGAGGCATATCCACGACGCCTCAACCTTTCGTGTAGATGATGGAACGCGTGCACGGCGTCGACTGGACGTATTGCACGACCTCGCAATCCGGCACCTGACGAGCACCGCATTCGCCGCGCAACTGCCGCACCGCCTCGACGTTCAAAGCCCAACCTTGCATGTAGGAGTTGGACAAATGCCCGCCGTCGGTGTTGACCGGCAGCTTGTTGCCCAACTTCAACGTACCGCCCTCGACAAAACGGCCGGATTCGCCGCGCGGACAGAAGCCAAGCCCTTCCAGGCTGAACAATACCGTCGGCGAGAAATTGTCGTACACCATCAGCGCATCGACATCGTCACGCGTCACGCCGGCCATTTCGTACGCCTCGCGGCCCGCGTCGCTGACCGCCGGATACCAGAAATCCATGTCGAAATTGGCGATCGACGATGGCGCGTAAGTCTCCCGCCCGCCGAAACCGGAGATCAGCACCGGGGGTTTCCTGAAGTCCCTCGCGCGTTCCTTCGATGTCAGGATCAGGCAGACCGCGCCATCGTTGATCAAACAATAATCCAGCAGCCGCAACGGCGCCGTGATGAACCGCGCCGCCTCATGATCGTCGATGCTGAACGGCGCCCGCATCACCGCGTCCGGATTGAGCGAACCGTGATAGCGGATCGCGACCGAAACCTCGGCCAGTTGCCGCGTCGTGGTGCCATACAATTCCATATGCCGGCGAAACATCAACGCATGCGCCGCCCCCGGCGACGTAAACCCCCACGGATCCCACGTTCCTGGGCTTTCATCCCCACCGTAATTCACCCGGCGCGAGCGGCCGATATTGGCGTACATCAGCGCGGCGTAATCGCAGAGACCGGCGTCGATCGCCGCCGCCGCTTCGATGATCCCCATGCCCGACATTCGGCCATGCCCCGGCAATGTCATCGTCCAGCGCGGATTGAGGCCCAGAACCTCGCCCATCCGCGCGTAGTACGGAATGCGGCAGACCAGCATCCCGTCGACTTTGTCCTTGTCGATGCCGCAATCCTGGACCGCGTTACGAAACGCGTGCGCCGCCAGGCCGTAATCGTCGATCTCGGGAAAGTTCCCGTACTTCGTGTTGCCGACGCCAATGACGGCGATCTTGTCCCTGAGTTTGGACAGGTCAGACATGTTTCCTCCGGTCGCCCCCACTTCGCGTGAGGGCTCATCGCCGCGGGAAACGATCCGTTCCCCTTGGTGCGTATCCCATGATAAGCCTCTCCGCGCCACCGCGGAAAGCCGTCGGCGCCGCGCGGATAATCGTTGGCCATTCCGGTACCGTTATGGCTTAAGTCAGGGCGCGCGGCCGTGCCTCGCGGGAGTTGCCGCTATCATGACCTCAGGAGAACGTTTCGCACTGGGCGGCATTGGGCTGGGATGCCTCGTGCTCGGACTGAAAGGCCTGGCATGGCGGGTCACCGGCAGCGCGGCGCTTTATTCCGACGCGTTGGAGAGCATCGTCAACGTCGCGGCCAGCGCGGTCGCTTTGGTGGCGTTACGTTTCGCCGCCAAACCGGCCGATGCCAGGCACCCGTATGGCCACGACAAAGCGGAGTTCTTCTCCGCCGTGATCGAGGGCGTGATGATCGTGATCGCCGCCGTCTCGATCTTCGGCGAAAGTTGGCATGCGTGGCGGACGCCGCGAACGTTCAACCTGCCGCTCCAGGGCCTGGCGCTGAGCGGGGTGGCGACGCTGATCAACGGTGTGTGGGCCTGGGTCCTGCTGCGCGCCGGCAAGCGGCTGCGGTCCGCGACATTGCACGCCGACGGGCGGCATCTGGTGTCCGACGTGGTGACGGCGTGCGGCGTGGCGCTCGGCTTCGGACTGGCCGTTCTGACCGGGTATCAAAAGCTCGACCCCGCGATCGCGGCGGCGACCGGGATTTACGTGCTGTGGTCCGGAGCATCGCTGATCGGCGGCTCGGTCGGCGGCCTGATGGACATGGCGCCCGACGCCGCGGTGCTACGAAAAATCAACGAACTGATCGCCGAATCCGGCGCCGGCTCCATCGAAGCCCACGATCTGCGCGCCCGTCAGGCTGGGCGGCTTACCTTCGTCGATTTTCATCTCGTGGTGCCGGGTGCGATGTCGGTCAGCGAATCGCATGCGATTTGCGACCGCATCGAAACGGCGCTGCGGTCGGAGATGGCGGAGCTGCGGATCACGATCCATGTCGAGCCGGAGGAAAAGGCGAAGCTGCGCAAGGCGTGAGGTGACACGAAACGCGTCGAACCGCGCGAGCGATCAGGGTGCATCCGGGCTGATCCCTGCCTTATTCGTGCTGACTCTTTCCTGGTCGGCCCAAAGGCCGGCGATTGGCCCACCGGGCGCTCACACCGGCAGCGTGACCTGGACCTTCAACCCGCCGCGCGGCCGGTTCGACAGAACCACGTCGCCGCCATGCGCGCGCAGCATGTTGCGCGCGATCGGCAGGCCGAGGCCCACGCCTCCCGTCTCCCGGTTGCGGCTTTGCTCCAGGCGGCGAAACGGCTCAAACACCCGGTCCATTTCTTCGGGCGGAATTCCTGGCCCGTCGTCTTCGATCGTCACCTGAACCGTCCCATCGGTCGGCGGCACCATGGTCACCCGGGCGGAACCGCCATAAATCTCCGCGTTCGAAACCAGATTGCCCAACGCGCGCTTCAACGCCACCGGACGCGCGCGCACGGTCTGGTGCGGCGGGCCGTGATAGGTCAGCCGATCGGCGGACTCGGGCTTGGCGTCGCTGGTCTCGTCCAGGATCGTGCGCAGCAGTTCCACCAGGTCGATCGACGACACCGGCTCATTGATCTGCGAGTCACGGCCGAACGCCAGCGTCGCCGACACCATCGTTTCCAACTCGTCCAGATCGCCCAGTATCTTGGTGCGCAACTCCTCATCGTCGATGAACTCGGCGCGCAGTTTCAGCCGGGTGATCGGCGTGCGCAGGTCGTGGCCGATCGCGGTCAGCATTTCGGTCCGGTCGCTGACGAACCGGCGAATGCGCGCCGCCATGGTGTTGAAGGCGACGGCCGCGACCGCGACCTCGGTCGGCCCGTTCTCGGGCAACGGCGGCGCGTTGACGTCGCGGCCCAGTGCTTCGGCGGCTTCGGCGAGGACGCGAACGGGGCCGGTCAGCCGGCGGACGGCCCATAACGTCAAACCGGCGGCGGTCAGCGTCATCAGCAGGAACGCGAGCAGGAAGGTGGGCGAATGCCATGGCCGGATCGGCTCCGGCTCCGCCATCACATGCAGCCAGCCGCCCTCGGGCAGATGGAACGCGTACAGGATGTGTCCCGCCTGGAAGCCACCGTACAGCCGCAACTCGGACCAGCGCAGCTTCGGGTCGCCGAGGCCGCCGAAATTCACGCCGATGCGGAACAGGCTTTGCTGGCCGCGCGGCAGCTCCGGCAGGATCGTCTCGGGCGGCTCGTCGCTGAGGTGAGCGCTGATTCCGGGCGGCAAATGCTGTTCGGCCAGCAAAGCGGCCCGGCGCGCCGGTTCGGCGGACGCGACCAGCCGGTAAATCGGAATGATCCGGAAGCCCAACGCCCGCGACTGCGCGATGCGCTGGATGTCGATGCGGTCCAGCGTGTGGATCGTCAGCCCGGCGATCTGCACCAGCGCGAGGCCCACCAGCACCACCAAAGCGGTGCGCGCCGCGAGACTTCTGGGCCAGAAACGATACCCCAATCGATACTCCAAACGGTCCCCCCACAGGCCAGCAGTCCCTGTTTGGCCGGTTAGCCTCCTCGGTGCGTCATCCTCCGGCCTGACCGGAGGAACAGCCGACCCCCCCGCCACCTTGATCGGCCACACGTTAGCGGACCGGCGCGCGGCAATCGATCCTCCGGTCGAGCCGGAGGATGACGGGCGATGGGAGCGGTGGTGGCCAGGCGCGAACCGCTGGCCACGGGCGGAAGCCTCACGCCCGATCGACCGTCGCCGCCAGGACGTATCCGCCGCCCCGCACCGTCTTGATCAACTGCGCGTTGCGGCCGTCGTCCTCAAGTTTCCGTCTCAGACGAGACACCGCGACGTCGATCGCGCGATCGAAAGGACCCGCCTGACGGCCGCGCAACAGATCCAGCAGCATGTCGCGGGTCAGCACGCGGTTCGCGCGCTCCACCAACGCCAGCAGCAGGTCGTATTCGCCACCGGTCAGCGGCACCTCAACCGCGTCGGGATTGAGCAGGCGGCGGCGCGTCGGCTCCAGCGTCCAGCCGCCGAAGCGGAAGCCGCGGGCGGAAGCCTCGGTGCGGCTTTGCGGCGTGTCGCCGGCGCGGCGCAGCACGGCGCGGATGCGGGCCAACAGTTCGCGCGGATTGAACGGTTTGGCGACGTAATCGTCGGCGCCGAGTTCCAGCCCGATGATGCGATCGGTTTCCTCCCCCATGGCGGTCAGCATGACGATCGGTACGTCGGACTGACTGCGTAACCAGCGGGCGAGATCGAGCCCGGACTCGCCGGGCAGCATCAGGTCGAGCACCACCAGTTGGTAATGCCCGTTGGTCCAGGCGCGGCGGGCGTCTTTGCCGTCGCGCACGGCGGTGACCCGGATTTGCTGCTTCTCCAGAAACCGGGCGAGCAAATCGCGGATCTCGCGATCGTCGTCGATGACGAGGACATGAGGGACAGTTTCCATGGATTGTAACATAGCGGGCCGAATCGCGTCGCGAAACGGCGGTTGCAATTCTTTGCAATTCGTCTCCCCGGTGTCGCGGGGTTCGGTTCATTGGGAGGGTCACGCGACGGCCAACACGAGGAAACGGGTCGCGGATGTGGAGAATATACCATGCGTAAAACGATTGTCACCGCCGTCGCCGCCTTCGCTCTGGGCGGCATCTCGACCGGGGTTATCCTGGCGCAGGCGCAGCCGGCGGGTCCGCCGCCGGACGGTCCGGGTGGCCGGTTCCACCGACCTGGAATGATGGGTGGACCCGGCGGGGGGCCCGGGATGGGGGGGCCGGGCATGGGACGCTGGGGTGACGAGATGCGCGAGCATCACGCGCACCGCATGGCGATGCTGCGGAATTTCGCCCTGATCTACCGCGCCGAGGACCGCAAACTGACGCCGCCCGACGTGCAGAAGATCGCCGAGGCGTTTCTGTTGTGGAACGGCAACCACACCTGGAAGGTGCTGAACGTGAAACCGGACGGCGACGTCATCGGCTTCGACTTCGGCGCGGCGGATGGCGCGGTGATCGCCAGCTACACGATGGACCCGAAAAACGGACATTTGCAGCGGCGGGGATAACCTGAGACCGGCCGGGGGGACGGCGCGCGCTGTTCCCCTCGCTGTTTCCCCCGTTGTTTCACCCGTTGTTTCACCCGTGTTTCCCTGGGCCGCGTTCCCCCCTAAACCTGCCCGCGTGAATTTCCCGCACCCGCCAGAACCCGCCCGCCGCGCGCTGGACGCGTTGATCCTGGCCGATCCCGACCTTGGGCTGATCCTGGAACGGGCCGGCCCCCTGCCCTGGCGCACTCGCGCACCCGGTTTTCCTGGGCTTTTGCAGGCGATCGTGGCGCAGATGATCAGCAATCAGGCGGCCGCCGCGATCTGGAACCGCCTGCGCGCGCTGCCTGGCGCGTTGGAGCCCGAAGGATTGCTGGCGCTGTCCGATGAGGTTTTGCGCGGTGCCGGCCTGTCGCGTCCGAAGGTCGCGCATGCCCAGGTGCTGGCGCGAGCATTCGTGGAGCGCGCGCTGAGCATCGAGGCACTGGAGGCGTTGGACGACGCCGAGGCGATCGCGCTGATCGTGTCGGTCAAAGGGCTTGGCGTGTGGACGGCGGAAATCTACCTGTTGTTCGCCTTGCAGCGATTGGACGTGTTCCCGGCGGGTGATATCGCGCTGGCCGCGGCGGCGGCGGACCTGAAACGATTGCCCGCGCGCCCGGACCAAAAGGCGTTGCGGGCGCTGGCGGAGACCTGGCGGCCGGCTCGTTCGCTGGCGGCGCGATTGTTGTGGCATCACTGGCGGCATCTGACGGGACGGCCCGCGCTGGACGATTTCACGTCGGCCGGGGATCTCCGGACGGTCAGCGAAACCCCCGCGGTTGGCCATCCAACGGGCGCCTGAGTGACGAACGGCGACTGACCGTCGCCAGGCAGGCGGTTGATGGCCGTGGTCGTGGAGTCCGAGAACCAGCCCCCTGAGGTGCATCCTCGGCGGAATGGTGGCGTCAACGGCGCCATTGAAATTTATAGTGGAGGACGTCACCGAGTTCGCGGTGCACGCCACCGCTTAGCCACGTTCCGGTCAACCCTTGAGCCGGCGATCATCGCCGCCCGCTCACTTCATTCGGGACCTGGCGCGTAAATTTCCGCCGCCGCGCCCGCCGCCTCAACGCTTTGTTCACACCTCGGGCGCAGCATCGCCCAATGAGCGCTCCCAATATCGCCCTCGTGGACTTCCATAAGCCGGGCAGCTTTCTGGAACGCGGCATCGCGGTGCCGTTCACCACC
>Ga0181528_10001685_pt1 | contig 13650 bp, 15 predicted proteins | sample PEATcosm2014_Bin_47_FD_119742 | JGI IMG/M metagenome (GOLD analysis project Ga0181528, IMG submission 119742) | Peatland microbial communities from MTU Mesocosm Facility, Houghton, MI, USA - PEATcosm2014_Bin10_10_metaG | ecosystem: Environmental > Terrestrial > Soil > Wetlands > Peat | place...
CAGGAGCCCCCACCAGCCCTGTGCCCACCTCGCCGCTGTTCTTGTCCAGCGTGCCCACGTTGCGCGGATTGGTGTAGTGGTCCAGTACCTTGTCGCTGTATGCCATCGTAACTTCTCCTTGTTCTGCGCCGTCCGCTGCCCCACGCAGCTCGCGGCCAATTCAATCGGTTCTCAACTTCTGCTCAGCTTAGTGAGCGGCCGGTTCGGCCTGCCACTTCACCTTGCTCAGGTCCACGCCATCCTTGTGCATCTCGTACAGCGGAGACAGTTCGCGCAGCTTCCTCACAACGTCCACAATCTTCTTTGCCACGTAGTCCACCTCGGCCTGGGTGTTAAAGCGTCCCAGTCCAAAGCGAATCGAACTGTGCGCCAGCTCATCGCCCGCGCCCAATGCCTTCAGCACGTAGCTCGGCTCCAGCGTAGCGCTGGTACAGGCCGAACCACTGCTCACGGCAATATCGTTGATGCCCATCAGCAGGCTCTCGCCTTCCACGTAGGCAAAGCTGATGTTCAAACTCCCCGGCAACCGGTGCTCCATGCTGCCGTTCACGAACACCTCGTCCAGCTCCGAGAAGATCTGCTTGCGCAGGCTCTCGCGCAGAGCCAACAGCCGCTTGCTCTCCACGGCCATCTCTTCGCCGGCCAGCTCGCAGGCCTTGCCCATGCCCACAATGCCGGGCACATTCAGGGTTCCGCTGCGCATGCCGCGTTCGTGGCCGCCGCCGTCCATCTGCGCCACCAGCTGCACCCTCGGATTGCGGCGCCGAACATACAGCGCGCCCACGCCCTTGGGTCCGTAAATCTTGTGCGCCGAAATCGACGCCAGGTCAATGTTGTCGTCAATCACGTTGATCGGCACCTTGCCGATGGCCTGTGCAATGTCGCTGTGGAAGATGATGCCGCGCTCGTGACACAGCTTGCCGATTTCGCGGATGGGCTGCAGCACGCCAACCTCATTGTTGGCCGCCATAATGGAGACGAGAATTGTCTCCGGCGTCATCGCCGCTTCCAGCTCCTTCACATTCACCAGCCCGTCAGTCTGCGGAGCCAGGTAAGTCACGCGATAGCCGTGCTTCTCCAGCCGCTTGCAGGTGTCCAGCACGCACTTGTGCTCGGTCATCTGGGTGATGATGTGGTTGCCTTTTTCGCGGTACATCTCGGCCACGCCCTTGATCGCAAGGTTGTTGCTCTCCGTGGCGCCGCTGGTGATGACAATCTCCTTGGCCGTGGCGCCAATCAGCTTCGCCACCTGTTCGCGTGCCAGGTCCACCGCTTGCTCGGCCACCCAGCCGAACTCATGATTGCGGCTCGCCGCGTTGCCATAAATCTCGCCGAAGTACGGCAGCATTGCTTCCACCACTCGCGGATCTACTCGCGTCGTCGCGTGGTTGTCCATGTAAATCGGTAGCTTCACGTCACTTGCCATAATCGCCTCCCAGTACTTCGATCCTTACCAGCTCTTCCTCCACCAGCGGAGGAGCAGATTCCTCGGTGCCTTCGCGCAGCTCCCAAACCGTCAGCCGGCCCAGCACATCCTCAATCGTGCGGCTCACCTTTTGCAGAGGCTCGCGCACCGTGCACTTCGAACTCTGGCTGCAACTCTTGTTCGCCGAGTTGCAACTCGTGATGAACAGCGGCCCTTCAATCGCCCGGATTACCTCCAGCGCGCTGATCTGCCGTGCGTCGCGTGCCAGCACATAGCCGCCGTTCGTCCCTTGCAGCGAGGTCAGCAGCTTGTGCCGCGCCAGCCGTTGCAGAATCTTCGCCAGCGCCTCCTGCGGAATGCCGTACATCTCCGCCAAGTCCTTCGCGGAACACGCGCCCAGGTCCGCGTGTTCCGCCAAATGACGCATTGCGATGAGCCCGTAGTCCGCTTTCTTTGTCAGCTTCAGCATCGCCTGCTCATCCTTCAGAGGTTTGAGTAATTACGTCCAAATCCTTATGGGCGCTAATTCCGACCACACTGGTCGCCTATATCTGCGACCAATTCAGTCGCCAATAAGAGTATAGCCACAGCTTTCCTGCCGGTGCAACCCAAAGCGTCCATCAAATAAATTTATGTGATTTAGATACAATCGGTTATCGAATGGCGATATTTTTGGTCGGAGAACCCCATTTCGTCCGCTCCACCGGCGTTTCCGCATTCTCCGCAGTGCGTTATATACTGCGGCCACACGATTCATGCTCTTTTCCGCCGCCCAAATGAGGTGTACTTATGCAGCGTTTTCTTCTGGTTCTGGCCATCTTTGCCCTCACACTTACCGCTATCGCACAGCCCATCGCCCCGCCCCCCAGCGTGCAGGGAGACTGGCTCGGCAGCCTCACGGTGGGCAACGGCCTTTCGCTGCGAATCCTCTTCCACATCCAGAACACTCCCGGCGGCCTCACCGGCACCATGGACAGCATTGACCAGGGTGCACGCGGCATTCCTCTCACCGCCGTCGCCGTTCAGGGCGCGGATGTCACCATCAACGTCAAAGCCGTCGCCGGCGTCTTCATCGGCAAGTTCACCGCCGCAGGAGACTCCATCGAGGGCCAGTGGACGCAGGGCGCCGGCCGTCTTCCGCTCACCCTCACCCGCATCAAGAACACGGCTGCCATCGCCGCTCATCGCCCGCAGACGCCTGTAAAGCCCTATCCCTACCACTCCGAGGATGTGACCTTCCAGAATCCTTCCGCCGCCATCCAACTGGCCGGAACCCTCACCCGTCCCGAAGGCAAAGGTCCCTTCACCGCCGTCGTGCTCATCGCAGGCAGCGGCCCGCATAATCGCGACGAGGAGATCATGGAGCACAAGCCCTTCCTCGTTCTCTCCGACTACCTCACCCGCCATGGCGTCGAGGTACTTCGCGTGGATAAGCGTGGCATCGGCCAGAGTGGCGGCAAGTTCTCCGACGCCACCACAGCCGACTTCGCCACCGACGCCGAAGCCGCCATCGCCTTTCTCAAGTCGCGTCCCGAGGTCTCTCGCATCGGTCTCATCGGCCACAGCGAAGGCGCCGAGGTTGCGCCCATGGTTGCCGCGCGAAATAAGAATGTAGCCTTCATCGTCCTGCTCGCCGGCCCCGGCGTCAGCGGAGCCGATCTCCTCCCTGAGCAGGTCCGCCAGCTCGCCCTTGCCCGTGGAGAATCCGAGGCCACGGCCAACCGCGCCGCCGAAGGCCAGCGCGAGGTCCTCGCCGTCATCACCGGTGAAAAGGACCTGGACACCATCCAGCGCAATCTCACCGACAAGCTCAAAGGCACGGTGCCGGATTCGCAGATGGCAGGGGTCGTCACCACCATGACCTCGCCCTGGTACCGCTATTTCCTCGCCTACAATCCTGCGACGGACCTCGCCAAGCTGCACATCCCGGTGCTGGCCCTCAGCGGAAGCCTCGACCGCCAGGTCGCGCCTGCGCAGAACCTTCCGTCCATCCGCCAGGCGCTCACCGATGGCGGCAATCAGCACTTTGAAGTCGTGGAGTTCCCCGGCCTCAACCATCTCTTCCAGACGGCCAAGACCGGAGCGGTCAGCGAGTACGCCTCCATCGAAGAAACCATCGCCCCGCAGGTGCTCGAGAAAATCGCCACCTGGATCAACGCCAACTAGGCGCGGTTGGTCCACATCTCGCCTCACCAGAAATGATCGGTGCCCCATGTCTGGCCCGCATTTGGCCAGACGTGGGAAGCAGGGCGGATCACAACAATCTCCGTATACCGGGTGCCCTACCCTTCCGCCATCCTTTGGCGAAGGGTGGGGTAGTTGCTTTTGATTTTGGTTTTGATCTTGTTCCCGAGCGCCACACCATCGCGACTCTATTTCCCCGACCAGAAACGAAATGGACTTATTCCGTCCTCTATCTCTAACGTCGGCAGATGCCCCACCCCATCCTACTTTCGTAACCAACTAATTCGCCTTCCACAGGAGATTAAGGACAATTCTTACCCACATGTCCTTGTATAAAATCCACCCTTGGCGAATACTCTCCCCGTAATGATCCAGACAACAGAGAACGACCCTTTATTTGCCGGATTGCTCAACGCACAGTGCGGTGCAGCTCATTGCAAAATCCTGCCCAACGGCTCTTCTCCCGATGACTACGAATACCTGGAAGTGAACCCCTTTTTTGAGAAGCTCACCGGCCTGAGGAATGTGGTCGGCAAACGAGTTTCCCAGGTCGCTCCAGGCATTCGAGAGCAGGATGCCGAGTTGCTGGACACACTGATCGGCGTGGCCGCATCCGGCCAGCCCAAGTCCTTTGAGCTTTACGTGCAATCCTTCAAACAGCGGCTTTCCATCGTGGCATACAGCCCGCGGCCAGGCCACTTCATCAGCACTTTTCACCCCACCACGGATCAGCCCCAGGTGGCGGAGCTCGTCCAAAGTGAGCAGCAGGTTCGCTCCGTCCTCGACGCGATGGGCGAGGGCCTCGTAGTGCACGGCCAGGACGGAAAGATCACCCACTGCAATCCCGCCGCTGAGCGCATTCTGGGCCTCACGCGCTCGCAGCTGGAGGGCAGCACCCCCATGGATCCGAGCTGGCCTGCCATCCGCGATGACGGCACTCCCTTCCCCGGCTCTGAGCGGCCCGCCATGGTGACCCTGCGTACCGGCCAGCCGCTCACCAGTGTGATCATGGGCGTGCAGCGGCCGGACGGCTCACTCGCCTGGCTCTCCGTTACTTCCCGGCCCTTGCAGCATTCTCCCGATGCCGCTCCCTACGCGGTGGTCACCACTTTTTCGGATATCACAGCCCTTCGCGAGGCGAAGAAGAGCCTCAGCGAGTTGAGTGCGCAGCTCACCTTCGTCCTGGACGGCTCCACGGATGGCTACTTCGACTGGGAGATTCCCACCGACCGCGTCATTCATAGCGCAAGCTGGGCCGCCATGCTCGGCTACCGCCTGGAGGAGTTGCAAGCTGACTCTTCTGAATGGAGACAGCGAATTCATCCCGACGATCGCGGCATGGTCATGGCCGCCACCGAAGCCGTCCTCCATGCTGAGCAAGAGGTCTTTGACTGCGAGTACCGCATCCGCCATAAGGACGGTCACTGGCTCTGGGTTCGCAGCAAGGCCAAGGTCGTCGCGCGCGATGCCAGCGGCGCTCCCTTACGCTTCGCCGGAGTTGTCAGTGACATCACCCTGAGCAAACTCAGCGAGCTGTTGCTGCGCGCCTCGCTCGACCAGAACATGAAGCTCGTTGATGAACTCCATGCCTCCCTCGAGCATGTACGCACCCTCACCGGATTGCTGCCCATCTGCATGTACTGCAAGCGCGTCCGCGCCGGCGAGAACTACTGGCAGGAGGTGGCGGACTATATCTCAGCGCACAGCGACCTGCTGTTCTCCCACGGCCTCTGCCCGGATTGCCGCAACCAGGTGCAGACCAAGCCTGCCGGTAACAAGCCTCCCAGCAAGTAGCCTATTAGTAAGTAGCCGCCGCCCGCATCGCCCGTCTTCGTTACTCGAGGAACCTGCATACGCCCAGAGTTTCCTCTTTCTCCAACTCCGGAGAACGCCGGGATAAGTTTTCGTACCGGAATTCGGCCGCACAATCTATAGAACCAGTTCACTGACTGCCTTCTCTGCGTTTGGAATTGCACTGGCGGCGAGCGGCGGAACATTCAGGCCTTCCACCCGGACGATCTGCACATCCTCAATGCCAATGAACTTGAGTATCTGGCGCAAGTAGGGCTCCACATGATCCCAAGGTTTCCAGGGGCCGGCTGTAAACACTCCTCCGGATGCTATGACCAGGATCGCTCTCTTCCCCTTGGCTAATCCTTCCACGCCGGCGTCACTGTAGCGAAAGGTTTTACCCGCGCGCACCACCATGTCTATCCACGCTTTCAGCAGCGACGGGATCCCGAAGTTCCACATCGGCGTTGCAATCACCAGCAGGTCGGAGGCAAGTAGCTCCTCGGTCAGCGTGTCGGACAAGCGCCCCGCCTCGCGATTTTCCTCAACCTCTTTTTCATCTTTTGATGCGATCGCTTTCAGTACGCTGCTGTCCAGATGCGGCAATGGTTTTTCCGCCAAATCGCGATATACAAACTTTGCGTCCGGAAACTCCTGGCGTAGCCTAGCCTCCAGCGTTTGCGCGGTTGTCCGGCTGGCGGACACGCTGCCTCTGGGGCTCGCCGAGACGATAAGAATCTGGCTGGTCATCTAACTTTCTTCTCCTTTTCGTAGTGATGGGTTGAAACGATCAGTCGCCGTTCAGTGCCGTCCACGCGGCAAGCGAGTCCATGTAGTCTCTCCAGCGCACAATCTTCCGCTTCTTAATCGTGACGATGGAGACGAAGCGATTGTCGTAGGCGCCACCGGTCCGCAGAATCGTGCCATGCACCTGGTATTCCAGCACCACCACGCCTTTTTCCTGGTCATGATGAACCGCCAGCTTGTCGCCCTTGTGAACCTTGATGTTGTTGCCATACCCGGAATACGCGGCGATCAATTTTTCCCGTCCGTGAATCTTCTCCGGCCAGCCTGGGAAGCGGTAGAGAAATTCAAACTCGGCATCCTCGGCCAGCGTGTCGTAATAATGATCGCCGTCCACCAGACCTTTCAGCCCCTTCATGACCACGGCAAAAAATGGATTCAGCGCTTCGTGTCCCGGATACTTGTCCTTTGGCATGGACTGGCTCCTTTCGATACTTACTTTTCTTGCGTTACATACCAACTTGTAGTGAAGTGTATAGCGATCGTCTTTCGATGAGAAGTACGCATCTCAAAAGCGGTAACGCACTTGGAGGTAAGCCATGAAATCCACCCGCAAAACCCGGCAACTTGACCCGGTACTTATCTGTGGGCACGACAACCCTCTGGCCATCCGGGAGTTGCTAACCAAGGTCGGTGACAAGTGGACCATCTTTCTGGTTCTTGCCCTCGCCAAAATTCATCACGGCCGAGCCCGCTTCTCTGAACTGGAGCAATCCATCCCAACCATCTCTCAAAGAATGTTGACCGTGACGCTGCGCAATCTGGAACGCGATGGACTGGTAACCAGGGAGGTATTTCCAGAGGTCCCTCCCCGCGTGGAGTACGAACTGACGAGTCTCGGAAAGAGTCTGCTGCGCCCAATGGAAGTGCTCTTTGATTGGGTCTCCGCAAATTGGGAAGCCGTGAAGAAATCTCAATCCAGATTTGATGCAAAGAAACCCTGAAGGATGGGATCACCGCGCGGCAGCCAAAATCCCTCAAAAACACGCCCGAAAACTTCCCCAAGTTTGCCCGCACAACGCCCAAGGACTGCCCGCAACCTGCCCCACCACAACCCGAAATTGCCCGATTTTGCCCGGAAAACCGGAGGCATCAAATTCCTGTCAACCCCCGTTTTTCCGGAGAATCCTCCCAACCAGATGATTCCGCACGAGATATAAACCACCCCTTGGCTGAGGGTCCGCCCCCTCCAAATTGCTATTCTTGAAGTAGGGGCGAAGGCGCGAAACGCACCCCGGGATGGGCTTCCCCTGTCCTGCTCGTTGACATCTGAAACCTATGAAACATCCGATACCTCCGACACCTCTATCTCCTCCCTTTTCAAATTTTTGCCCGGGAATATAGGGGGGAGGGGGTATGGGCAATCCTCTGCGATTCCGCGCCGGCGGCTTTTGCGTTACATTGAGTGAGGTGACTGCCAACCCTCACTCCCGTCGTCCCGTCATCGGAGTCTTTGACTCCGGCGTCGGCGGCCTCACCGTCCTCCGAGCTATCGCCAAGCTGGTTCCCAACGCCGACTACCTCTTCTTTGGAGACACGGCGCGCTTGCCTTACGGCACCAAGTCGCAGGAGTTCGTCGCCCGCTATACCACTCTGGCAGCACGCTTTCTGGCCGCTCGCGGCATTGACCTGCTGGTCATCGGCTGCAACACGGCCTCGGCCCTGGCGCTTTACGACGTGAAGTCCGCCGTCAGCGTCCCTGTGCTGGGCGTCATCGAACCCGGCGCCGACGCCGCCGCGGCCATCAGCCAAAGCCGCGAGGCCCTGGTGTTTGCCACCGAATCCACCTGCCACAGCCACGCCTACCAGCGCGCCCTGGCCCGCCGTGGCTTTGCCACCCATGAGAAGGCCTGCCCGCTCCTGGTGCCACTGGTGGAAGAGGGCTGGCTGGAGTCGCCCGTCACTGAACAGGTGGCCCGCACTTACACGATAGAGGCCCTGCGCACGGCCAGTGCCAACGTGGACGTACTTGTCCTCGGCTGCACCCACTATCCTCTCCTGCGCCCCCTGCTGCGCCGCGTGGTGCCACAGCGCATCCAGATCGTGGACTCCTCTGAGGCCACCGCCAAGGCCGTGGTGCAGCACCTGCAGGGAGCGGAGCTGACCGCCGGCCTGCCCACTTACCGCTTCTACGTCACCGATTCGGTGGAGAAGTTCCACCGCCAGGCTCCGCTCTTCCTCGGCTTTGAGGCCGAACACGTCGAGCGCGCCGACCTGGACGCCCCCGAAGGCGTCCCCGTCGCAACCGCCTGAGCCACCGCAGCTTAACCCCACGGCGCCCTTGCGCCGCCAACTCGACGGGCACCAAGGCTACGCCGCCCGCAAGGATGGACCATGATCTACCGCTCCGATAACCGCCAGCCCGACCAGATGCGCGAGCTGAAGCTGACTCCTGACTACCTGCGCACCGCCGAAGGTAGCTGCCTCATCGAGGTGGGCCATACCCGCGTGCTGTGCACCGCAACCGTGGAGGAAAGCGTCCCGGGCTGGATGCGCAACCAGGGAAAGGGATGGGTGACCAGCGAGTACGGCATGCTGCCGCGCGCCACCCTGACCCGCACCCCTAGGGAGGCCGCGCGCGGCAAGCAGGGCGGACGGACGCATGAGATTCAGCGCCTCATCGGCCGCAGCATGCGCGCCGTGGTGGACACGGCCAAGCTGGGCGAGCGTACCCTTTGGATTGACTGCGACGTGTTGCAGGCCGATGGCGGAACGCGCACGGCCTCCATCACCGGAGGCTACGTGGCCATGGCGCTGGCCCTCAACCGCCTGTGCCAGTCCGGCAAACTGAAGCAGTGGCCGCTGAAGGATACGGTGGCCGCCATCAGCGTGGGCATTGTGGACGGAGCGCCGCTGCTCGATCTGGCCTACGAAGAAGATTCGCGCGCCGACGTGGACATGAACTTCGTCCTCACCGGAGGCGGGAAGTTTATCGAGCTGCAGGCCACCGCCGAGCACGAAGCCTTCAGCGACGAGCAGCTAACGCAGATGACGGCGCTGGGCCGCAAGGGCTGCCAGGAGATCACCGCCACACAGCGCGAGTTGCTAACAGGGGTCGGCGTGAAGCTGTAAGTTTGCGGGAGAATGAGACCATGGAACGCCCTGAGCAAGATGACAACGCGCCAAATACCGCCGAGGCCGGCGAGTACGTCCTGCTGCGCACGCTGATGTCGCTGCCGGAGGCGATGGCCGCCGTGAGCGCGTTGCAAGCCTCCGGCCTGGACTGCAAGCTGGCCGACGACAACATGGTGCGCATTGACTGGTTCATCTCCAACCTGCTCGGTGGGGTCAAGCTCTTCGTCCGTGAGCGCGACCTCGAAGCGGCCGAGGAGATACTCGGCCACGATGCAACCGATCATGGCGTTGCAGAAGAAGACGCGAAGGATGACGCACCCGGCGGCTCTTAGCAGCGGTAGCGCGCGCAAAAAACAAAGCGGCGGAGGAGCCTGGCTCCTCCGCCGCTGTATTTTGCGAGCAAACGCGAACTACTTCGCCACTGCCTCGCCGGCGTAGACCTTCGCCATGTCGGCCAGCGAAATGGGCTTGTAGTCGCCGGCGTGTCCGGCCTGGCCGAACTGCGTCATGCGCAGGGCCACAACCTTCTTCATCGCCTCGCGCGCGGGCTTCAGGTAGTCGCGCGGATCAAACTTCTCCGGCGTCTCGGCGAAGACCTTGCGGATGGCTCCGGTGATGGCCAGGCGGTTGTCGGTGTCCACGTTGATTTTGCGTACGCCGTTGCGGATGCCGAGCTGAATCTCTTCCACCGGCACGCCCCAGGTCGGCTTCAGCTTGCCGCCGTACTGGTTGATGACGTCCTGCAGATCCTTAGGCACCGAGCTTGACCCGTGCATGACCAGGTGCACTCCGGGCAGACGCTTGTGGATGGCGATCAGCACATCCATTTTGAGCACGCTTCCATCCGGCTTCTTGCTGAACTTGTAGGCGCCGTGGCTGGTGCCGATGGCGATGGCCAGGGCGTCCACGCCGGTCTGCTTCACAAACTCGACGGCCTGCTCGGGGTCGGTCACATGCTCCAGGCCTGTTCCGCCCGCGCCGTGTCCGTCTTCAATGCCGCCCAGCACGCCGATCTCACCTTCGACGGTGACGCCGTGCTTGTGCGCCAGCTCCACCACCTTGCGCGTGACGGCGACATTCTCCTCGAAGCTCGCCGGGGTCTTGCCGTCTTCCTTCAGCGAGCCGTCCATCATCACCGACGTGAAGCCCAGCTCGATGGCCGACTTGCAGGTCTCAAAGCTGTTGCCGTGGTCCAGGTGCATGACCAGCGGAATCTCCGGATAGAGTTCGCTGGCGGCCAGCATCAGGTGGTAGAGGTACAGATCCTGCGAGTAGCTGCGCGCGCCGCGCGAGGCCTGGATGATGACCGGCGACTTGGTATCGCGGGCGGCCTCCATGATGGCCTGAATCTGTTCCATGTTGTTTACGTTGAAGGCGCCAACACCGTAACCGCCCTTGGCTGCCTCGTCCAGCAACTGCCGCATCGAAACCAGTGGCATGACCGAATCTCCTTGTGCGCGTCTGCACGCGCAAACACTCTTTGCTGTCGCCTACTGCCGGCGGCTAGCGTCCGAAATACTTGGCGTTGCGCTCGGTGAAGTGCTTCCACTTCTCCGGCAGATCGTCGGCCGCGAAGATGGCCGAGACCGGACACACCGGCACGCAGGCGCCGCAGTCAATGCATTCCACGGGATCGATGTAGAGCATCTCCTCGGCGCCGTGCGCGGCTTCATCCTTCTTCGGGTGGATGCAATCCACCGGGCAGGCGTCCACGCAGGCGGTATCCTTGGTTCCGATACACGGTTCAGCAATCACATAAGCCATAAACGTTCAGGGTCCTTTTCCTACAAAGTCAAACTCACAACCAAACTGATGATTGTAGCAAAACCGCGCCTGCCGGGGCTGTTACCGCCCCTTCAGGAAATCGGCCGGCAGGGGCAACTCCTCCAGTCCGCGGCCGGCAAATATCTCATGGAAGTTCTGCATCAGCTCGTCGTGCAGCAAGCCGTTGGTAGCCAAGGTCTCGCGGCTGTCCAGCAGCCAGGGGGCGCCGTCAAAGCGCGTCACCCGGCCCCCGGCCTCCTGCACCAGCAGCACTCCGGCCGAGGTGTCCCAGGGATTCAGGTTGAACTCCCAGTAGCCGTCAAAGCGCCCGCTGGCGACGTAGGCCAGGTCAATGGCCGCCGACCCGGCTCGCCGAATGCCGTGCGAGCGCAAAGTTAGCTGATGATAAAAGTGAATGTTCGGATTCTTGTGCCGCTTGAAGCTGGGAAAGCCCGTGGCCAGGATGGCCTCCACCAGCCGCTTCACTCCGCTCACGTGCATGGGACGGCCGTTCACGGTGGCGCCGCAGCCTTTTTCGGCCGTGAACATCTCATCGCGTGTGGGGTCGTAGATGACACCCGCCACCACCTCGCCTTTGCGCTCCAGGCCCATGCTGACGCAGAAGACCGGAAAGCCGTGCGCGAAGTTTGTGGTGCCGTCCAAGGGGTCCACGTACCAGCGCAGCTCGGAGCCATGCTCGTCGCGTGTTCCCTCTTCGCCCACAATGCCATGCTCGGGAAAAGCCGCGCGCAGACGGCTGACGATCAGCTTCTCGCTGGCGCGATCGGCCTCGGTCACCAGGTCGGCGTCGCCCTTGTATTCGTATCCAATGCGGCGCTCAAAGTACGGCATCAGCAACTGCCCGGCCTCGCGGGCAATGGCCGTGGCCTGGCCGAGCACTCCGCTGGCTGCCGTTGCGCTCACCCCTGCGCCTCGGGAGCGGCGTCTTTGATAGACGTCCGCCGCGGCTTGCCGGTCGCGATTTCTCCCTCGGCAATGTAAGCAATCTCACTCTTGAAGATGAAAAGGTTCGGCGCGCCTTCGCGGGTCAGGCGCAGCATGTTGCGGTCGTAGTACTCAATCCACCCGCGCACCACCTCACCACCCAGCAGGCGGATGCTCACGGCCTTCTGCTTTTCGCCGAGCTGTTTGAGGTAGGAGGCTTCTTCCAGAGTCTCTTCGGGCGGCGGAGTCTTGCTCTTGGTGTTTGGGCGGACAGGCATGCCACGATTCTAGCCGAAATCCGAGCCCAGCGCGCCAGCCCTTTTGCCCAGCCTTCTTGCAAAGCCGCCCGCGCCGAATCCTTATTCGATTTTGCTGTTGTAGTACCCGGTGCGGTAGCGCAGCTTCAGCGTCCGGCCTACGCGCTCACTTGCCGCGGGCGTCAACTCCAGTTGAATGCGGCGGAAGTCCGCTCCCACCTTGCGGCTGGGATAGTAGGCCAGAAGGTACTGAGTACGCAGCTCTTCGCTGATCCGCCGGAAGGCTTCTTCCAGTTGCGTGATGGAGGATGCATAGAAGTAACGGCCGCCGGTGTCTTCGCTGAGTTGCATCAGGGCGTGCTCTCCGCCGGTGTCGCGCCCGGCGTCGGCCGCAACCGGAACCATGATGATGGAGAAGATCATGGCCTCGGAGATCTGCGCCGCGCGCAAGGCCTCGGCATAATTCGTTTTGCTGCTGGTGTCTCCGCCATCGGTGATGAGCACGATGACCTTGCGCCCCTTGCGTTTTTCCAGGGCCTCCGCGCCCAGGTAAATGGCGTCGTACAACGCCGTGGCCGCGCCGGTCTTCAGGTGGCTGAGCGCCTGCTCCACGCTGCGCGAGTCAGTGGTAAAACCCTGCACCTGGCTGACGTAGGTGGAGAACTGAAAGACGGCCATGGCATCCACCGGACGCAGAATGGCCCGCGTAAAGCGCCGCGCGCTGGATATCTCCAATGGCAGATCTTTGCGAGTACTCATGCTGGTGTCCAGGGCCATGACGATGGAGAGCGGCAACTCACTTTGCTTTTCAAAGATCGCAATCTTCTGCGCCTCGCCATCTTCCAGCAAGCGGAAATCCTCTTTTTGCAGATCGGCATACGGCGCGCCGGCGCGGTCCTCCACGCTGGTCAGCACGTTCACCAGCCGGACGTTGACCTCAATGGTGGGGCCGGGCACGGTGGATTGCTGCGGACTTTGTTGCGCGGTGGGTTGCGCCACCAGCGGCAGCGCGCACAGCCGCGGCGCACACAGCAACAGGGTACACAGCAACAACCTTGCGAGAGGCAGTTTCATCTAAGCGCCATTATAGGCACCCGTGGGTTGAGAGGCATGTTTGCGAGACATGGTTGCGAGGCAGAGCTGGCAGCCCCGGCGGCCTCGAACTCACCGGCCCGCACCCGGCGTCACTTCCGGAGGAAAAGGATCGCCGGCGGCCCACTCGGCGCCATCCGAAAAGAACTCGCGCTTCCACACTGGCACGGTCTTCTTCAGCGAATCAATCAGCCAGCGGCAGGCCTCAAATGCCGCGGCGCGATGCGCGCTGGCCACCACAATCACAACGCTGCTCTCGCCAATCTCCAGCCGCCCCACCCGATGCACCAGGCGGACGTCGCGGATGGCGAA
>Ga0181528_10001688_pt1 | contig 13635 bp, 10 predicted proteins | sample PEATcosm2014_Bin_47_FD_119742 | JGI IMG/M metagenome (GOLD analysis project Ga0181528, IMG submission 119742) | Peatland microbial communities from MTU Mesocosm Facility, Houghton, MI, USA - PEATcosm2014_Bin10_10_metaG | ecosystem: Environmental > Terrestrial > Soil > Wetlands > Peat | place...
AATCGCGATGCAACAGCGGCTGCCTGTCGTGCTGTTCGCCGAAGGGGGCGGCGGAAGACCTGGCGACACGGACATGCCCATCGTCGCGGGTCTGCACGTCACGAGCTTCGCAGGCTTCGCGGGCCTGAGTGGCCACGTTCCGTTGGTGGGGATCGCCGCGGGTCGCTGTTTCGCCGGCAATGCCGCGCTGCTGGGCGGCCTCACCGGCATGCTGCCGATCGGCTGGAGCGTGCTCAACATCATCTTCCTGCACCAGCTCACCGAGAAGAACGGCTCGTTCAAGGTGCTGCAGGATTCGGTGGCCGGCATCACCCAGGACCGGCGGCTGCAACTGCTGCTGATCGCCTTCTCGTTCGGCGCCTTCTTCGAGGGCGCGGCCGGCTTCGGCACGCCGGTGGCGGTGACGGCGGCCATCCTCATCGGCCTGCGCTTCTCGCCGCTGGCGGCCTCGGGCCTGAGCCTGATCGCCAATACCGCGCCCGTGGCCTTCGGTGCGCTGGGCACGCCGGTCATCACCCTGGCCAAGGTCCATGGCTACGACGTCTTCGCGCTGTCGGCGATGATCGGGCGCCAGCTGCCGTTCTTCTCGCTGCTGGTGCCGTTCTGGCTGATCTGGGCCTTTGCCGGCCGCAAGGCGATGCTGGAGGTCTGGCCGGCAATACTGGTCTCGGGCCTGAGCTTTGCCATTCCGCAGTACCTGGTGTCGAACTTCATCGGCCCGGAGCTCGTCGACGTGATCGCCGCGGTGATCTCGATGGCCGCGCTGGTCGGCTTCCTGCGCGTATGGCAGCCGCGCACCGTGTGGACCTCGGTGGCGCTGGGCGGCAGGCACGGCGAAGGCGAATCGGTCGCGGTCCCGCCGCCCCCGCCGCGGCACTCGCGCAGCGCGCTGCTGCGCGCCTGGATGCCGTGGGCGATCCTCACGCTGTTCGTCTTCATCTGGGGACTGCCGGCCGTCAAGGCCTTCTGGAACGGCATCTACGCGCCGGCGATCCCGCTCGCCGGCCTGCACAACCTGGTGCAGAAGATGCCGCCGGTGGTGGCGCAACCGACCAGGGAAGCGGCCATCTACACCTTCGCCCTGCTGTCGGCCACCGGCTCGGGCATCTTCGTGGCGGCCATCGTCGGCGGCCTGGCGATGCGCTACCGCTTCACGGAGCTGCTCGCCGCCTACGGGCGCACGATCTGGCTGGTGCGCTACTCGCTGCTCACCATCGTCCTGATGCTGGCGCTGGGCACCGTGACGCGCTTCTCGGGAACCGACACGACGCTGGGCCTGGCCTTCGCCAACACCGGCGTGCTGTATCCGTTCTTCGGCACCCTGATGGGCTGGCTGGGCGTGGCCCTCACCGGTTCGGACACGGCGTCCAACGTGCTGTTCGGCGGCATGCAGAAGGTCGCTGCCCAGCAACTGGGACTGTCGCCCAACCTGATGGGAGCGGCCAACAGTTCCGGCGGCGTCATGGGCAAGATGATCGATGCGCAGTCGATCGTCGTGGCGTCGACGGCCACCGGCTGGTTCAACCACGAAGGCGAGATCCTGCGCTACGTGTTCTTCCATTCGCTGGCGCTCGCCAGCCTGGTCGGCGTGCTGATCACGCTGCAGGCCTACGCCTGGCCGTTCACCTTGCTGGTGGTGCGCTAGCGATGGCGACCGTCACCTGCGTCGAGGACCTGCGGCTGCTCGCGCGCCGGCGCGTGCCGCGCATGTTCTACGACTACGCCGACTCGGGCTCCTATACCGAACAGACCTACCACTCGAACGAGGCGGCCTTCGAGCGCATCCTGCTGCGCCAGCGCGTGGCCATGAACATCGCCAACCGCAGCACGCGCAGCCGCATGGCCGGCGAGGAGGTGACGATGCCGGTGGCGCTGGCCCCGACCGGGCTCACCGGCATGCAGCACGCCGACGGCGAGATCCTGGCCGCCCTGGCCGCACGCGAGTTCGGCGTGCCGTTCACGCTCTCGACGATGAGCATCTGCTCGATGGAGGACGTGGCGGCGGCCACGCGTGCGCCGTTCTGGTTCCAGCTCTACCTGATGAAGGACCGCGGCTTCATGGAGCGGCTGATCCGGCGCGCACAGGCGGCCGGCTGCAGCGCCCTGATGCTCACGCTCGACCTGCAGGTGCTGGGGCAGCGCCACAAGGACGTGCGCAACGGCCTGTCGGCGCCGCCCAAGCCGACGCTGGCCAACCTGCTCAACCTTTTGACCAAGCCCGCCTGGTGCCTGGGCATGCTGGGCACGAAGCGGCGCTTCTTCGGCAACATCGTCGGGCACGTGCAGGGCGTGGGCGACATGAGCTCGCTCGCCTCCTGGACCGCCGACCAGTTCGACCCCAGCCTCGACTGGCGCGACGTCGAGTGGATCAAGCGCCAGTGGGGCGGCAAGCTGATACTCAAGGGCCTGATGGACCCGGAGGACGCGCGCCTCGCGCTCGATTGCGGCGCCGACGCGCTGATCGTCTCCAACCACGGCGGGCGCCAGCTCGACGGCGCCCCGGCCTCGCTCGACGCGCTGCCGCCGATCGTCGCCGAGGTGGGCGAGCGCATCGAGGTCTGGATGGACGGCGGGATACGTTCGGGGCAGAGCGTGCTCAAGGCGCTGGCGCTGGGCGCCCGCGGCACGCTGATCGGGCGGCCGTTCCTCTACGGGCTGGGCGCGCTGGGCAAGGCCGGGGTGCGCAGCTGCCTGGACATCATCCAGAAGGAACTGGACGTGACGATGGGGTTTTGCGGCTGCACGTCGATCGACCAGATCAACCGGCGCGTGCTGCTGGGCTGAGCGCTGCGGGCGGGACCTTGCGGTCCCGCCGTTCAGGCTTCGGCGAAACGGAAGGTCGACACGGCCTCGAGCAGGCGGTCGGCCTGCTCGGTGAGGCTCGCCGATGCCGCGGCGGTCTGCTCGACGAGCGCGGCGTTCTGCTGGGTGACCTTGTCCATGTCGGTCACGGCCTCGTTGACCTGGCCGATGCCCGAATCCTGCTGCTGGACCGAGGTGGCGATCTCGCCGATCAGCGAGGCGACCTGCTGCACCTGCTGGACGATCTCGCGCATCGAATCCTCGGCCGAGTGCACGCTGCGCGCGCCGGCATCGACGCTCTCGACCGAAGTCGCGATCAGCGCCTTGATCTCGCGCGCAGCCACCGCGCTGCGCTGCGCCAGGCTGCGCACTTCGCTGGCGACCACCGCGAAGCCGCGGCCCTGTTCGCCGGCCCGTGCCGCCTCGACGGCGGCATTGAGCGCCAGTATGTTGGTCTGGAAGGCGATGCCGTCGATGACCGAGATGATCTCGCCGATCTTGCGGCTGGACGAGGAAATCTCCTCCATCTGCGCCGTGACCTGGCCGACCACTTCGCCGCCATGAACCGCGGCCGCGCTGGCGGCAGCGGCCAGCTGGTTGGCCTGGCGCGCCGTGCTGGCCGTGGTCTGCACCGCCGCGGCCATCTCCTCCATCGAGGCGGCGGTCTCCTGCAGGTTGCTCGCCTGGTGCTCGGTGCGCGACGACAGGTCCATGTTGCCCTGGGCGATCTCGCGCGAGGCATTGTGCAGGCCGCCGGTCTGCAGGATGACGTCGTCGATCAGCGTCTTCTGGTTGGCGCTCATCTGGTTGAGGGCGCGCAGCACCATGCCGATATCGTCGATGCGGTCGAGCTCGGCCGCGACCGTGCCCTGGCCGCCGGCGCATACCTGGGCGTGGCGCGTCACCGCGGCCAGCGGTCCCAGCACCTGGACCTCGAAGACCGCGTAGGCGCCGATCGCGCCCGCGGCCAGCGCCCCGGCCAGCAGCGCGCTCGCGCCTGCCGGCAGCCCGAGCAGCGCCAGCGCGATGCCGGCGGGCAACAGCCCCAGCACCAGGCCCGCGATCGCCCGCGCGCGGCTCGACGCCAGGCGCCCGGCCGACAGCCAGCGCAAGGCACCGGTGCGCACCAGCACGCCGCGCACTACGCCCAGCGAGGTCTTGCCGCTGCGCATCAGCCGGTAGAGGGCTTCGGCGCCATCGATTTCGCCGCGGGTCGGCTCCGTGCGCACCGAGACGTAGCCGATGATGCGGCCGTCGCGCTGCACCGGCGTGGCATTGGCGCGCACCCAGTAGTGATCGCCATTCTTGCGGCGGTTCTTTACGATGCCGGTCCAGGGCACGCCCGCCTGCAGGGTCTTCCACATGTCGGCAAAGACCGATGCCGGAATATCGGGGTGGCGCACGATGTTGTGCGCCTGGCCGGTGAGTTCCTCGCGGGTGAAGCCGCTGACCTCGACGAAGGCGTTGTTGGCGAGCCGTATCCGCCCCTTGGCGTCGGTGACCGACATGAGCGTGGCTCCGCTCGGATACGGGTATTCGCGTTGGCTGACCGGCTGATTGTTACGCACTGGGATCGCTCCGTTTCCGCATCGGGGCGGCGAACGCCGCCCCGTTGGGAAAACTATCAGCGATCCAGTCACTTATAACGGGCGAAAAGACCCGCTATGCCGAGCAAAACCAGGATAGGAAAACTATCCGCCGGGCGCTAGACGCGGCGGCGGTATTCGCCCGTACGGGTATCGATCTCGATCTTGTCGCCCTGGGCCACGAAAATCGGCACCGGAACCTCGAAACCGGTCGCCAGCTTGGCCGGCTTGAGCACCTTGCCCGAGGTATCGCCCTTGACCGCCGGTTCCGTCCAGATGATCTCGCGCTCCACCGAGGTGGGTACTTCGACGGAAATGGCCTTGCCCTCGTAGAACACGACCTCGACGGGCATGCCGTCCTCGAGGTAGTTGAGCGCATCGCCCATGTTGCCGGCCTCGACCTCGTACTGGTTGTAGTCGGCGTCCATGAAGACGTACATCGGGTCGGCGAAGTACGAGTAGGTGCAGTCCTTGTGGTCGAGCATCACCTGCTCGACCTTGTCGTCGGCGCGGAACACGACTTCCGTGCCGGTATTGCTGAGCAGGCCGCGCAGCTTCAGGCGCACGGTCGCCGCGTTGCGGCCCCCGCGGCTGTACTCGGCGCGCAGGACGATCATCGGGTCTTTGCCGTGCATGACGACATTGCCGGCACGGATTTCTTGGGCGGTTTTCATGGTGGTTGTACGGCCGCGCGAGCGGCGATTGGATACTTCGACAATTCGGTTCCGCGCCCGCGGGCCTGGGGTATACGGCCGGCGCGGGTACGAAAAACTCTGCAAAGAATTCGGCAGCCCGCCATTTTAGCGATTTTCCGCGATAAACCGTAGCAGGCGCGAAACCAGGTCGGTCTGGCCCACCAGGCGCCGCCGCGCCGCCGCAAGGCATGGGCCCCAGGCCTCGAGGTCCCAGGCCGGCGCCGGACCGGTTTCGATCCCGTTCCACCACCGAAAATAGTGTCGCAGGCTGGCCGGCGCATCGCTGTCCAGGACATCGAGAAAGGCTGCCAGCTTGGCATGGTGGGCCTCGTCGTCCTGCGGATAGAGCTGCCAGAGGAACGGCCGGCCGGCCCACAGGGCGCGCACCGGCGTATCCTCGCCGCGGACGACATTCACGTCGGCCGACCAGAGCAGGTGGTCGAAATCGACCTGCGTCAGCGCCGGCAGGAAGTGCCAGCGCACCGACTGGCGGGCGTTCCAGCCGGGCGGAAGCCGCGCCAGCGCCGCTTCGAAAGCGGCCCGCGAGCGTCCGTAGGTGACCAGCAGCGTGACGCCGCGCGGGTCGCCCGCCAGCGACGCCAGCCATGGCGCCAGCGCCGGCGGCTCGTAGCAGAAGAGGCTGATCACCCGGGCGCCCGTGTCGGCCACGCCGTGCCCCGCCAGCCAGGCGCCGCGGTCGAAGCGTGCACGGCGCTGCTCCAGATCGGGTTCGCGCAGCAGGCCGCCGGTATCGGCGGTGAAACCCGGGTAGAAGAACCACTTGCGCACGCCGGCGGCGGCGCCGCCGAGGACCGGCGAGGCCAGGCCGTGCGAGCGGGCCGCATACGGCTCGGCGCTCAGGTATTCCAGGTTGATCCAGGCCACGCGCCGCCCGCCGGCGCCGGCCCGGGCGATCGCGGCCTCCGCCGCCGCGGGCAGCGCCATGCCGAAAGCCTCGACGACGACATCACCCGGCTCGTAGGCAAGTCCCGGGTCCATGCCTGCCAGCACCGTGACGCCGGCGCAGCCCTGCGGCGCCATCCACGCGAGGGCCGATGCGTCATCGGTCCACAGGCGCACCGCCTGGCCGCGTGCGGCCAGCTGCGTGGCCAGCCGCCAGCACACGCCGATATCGCCGAAATTGTCGACGACGCGACAGTAGATGTCCCAGCGCAGCGCAGGTTCGCGGGTTTCGGGAATCGGCATCGCCATTCGTTCTTCCGGGCCGCGTAATATGGATTCCCGCGATCGACCGCAGGAGAATATCGTGCGCAACAAGCTCAGCGCCCTCGAGGCCGCCAAAGGCCTGGCCGCCCTTCCGCACTGGCGCCACGATACCGAGCGCGATGCCATCGTGCGCGAGTTCATTTTCGCCGATTTCAACCAGGCGTTCTCGTTCATGACCCAGGTGGCACTGGCCGCGGAGCGGCGCGACCATCATCCCGAATGGGCCAACGTCTACAACCGGGTCAACATCCTGCTCACCAGCCACGACGCGGGCGGCCTCACCCAGCGCGACTTCGATCTCGCGGCCTGCGCCGACGAGGCGTTCAGCCGCTTCGCCCTGGTACCCAGCACGCGCTAGCGCGCGTCAGCGCGGCGGCGCCAGCACGCAGGCGACGCCGCGGTCCAGCGCCGCGGCGCTGCAGTCGATCGCTTCGTAGGGGTTGCTGTTGCCCGCCAGCGGCACGAAGGCGACCATCGCGCTGGACTGGCCGGCACACAGGTATTCGACCACGTAGCGCTTGAGGTGGTCTTCCTGGCCGACCAGACGCAGCTGCGCGATCTCGCAACGCACGCCGTTGCGCGCCAGAGCGTCCTTGTAGACCTGCAGGCCGGCCGGCGCGTCGGCTGGCGGCGGCGCATCGCTCAGGCGGCACTTGATGCCGCGGCGCGCCGCGTCGGCGCAGCCGAGCACCGTGGTCTTCGCCGGCGTGCCCGGCACGGCGGTCCCCAGCACATAACCCTTGCCGTCCTGGCAGGCGATTTCCGCGTATTCGGTGCCGGTGGTCGCGCTGCGGCCGACCCAGCGCAGGTCGCGCACGGTGCAACGGTTGCCGGCCGACTCGAGCAGGGCGGCCACGCCAGCCCAGACATCCCTGTTTTTCGGGAGCGCGCAGAAGTATCCCGGCTCCTTGCCCTTGGCCGCGTCGACAGCGCGCGCGCTTTCGGCCGCGACGCAGGAGATCACCAGCGTCTTGTCGCTGCCCTGCGCCTCGAGCAGGTAGCCCAGCCCGGCGGCACAGGCCACTTCGTGGACGCTGGTCGGCACGTCGTGGCCGTCGACGGTAACGCTGCCCTCGACCAGCAGGCGCGCATCGACGACCTCGCAATCGAGCCCCACGGACTTGGCGATCCGTGCGGCCTGGGTCCTGGCCCTCGCCCGTGCCGCGGCCGTCTCGTGGCTTGCGTCGCCCGCGCCGTCCTTGGCCCCGCCCAGCTTTTCAACGTCGGCGCGCGAAAAGGTTCCGGTCATGCCACCACGATCGGCCGGATCCTGGTTCGGTGCGTTCTGCGCGACTGCCACCGCGCCGCAGCCGATCGACAGCGCCAGCGCCAGCATGCGGAGCAGGTGCGGCATCCGTTGGTCCGTTGGGGTCGTCATCGCGTCATCTCCTCCGTGGGGGAATGCGGGGCAAGGCGGCATGGCGCTATGGGCGCGGCGGCGCATCCGGCGGGGCCTCGAGTGCCATTTCGGCATCGAGGCCACCGTCGGGGCCGGCCACGTGCAGGAGCAGCCGCCAGGGTCCGGCCGCCGCGTCCATCGACGCGGTGTCGGTGAAGCGTTCGTCGAACGACTGTGCGGCAGCACCGTCATCGACGGGCCGCCTGCCGCGGGCGACCGGCTTGCCCTTGGCATCGAGCAGTTCCCAGGACAGCTGGTGGTCGTGCAAGGGACGGTACGGCAGGTCGGCGGAGCTGCGGGGGATCACCGTCGCGGTAAAGCCCACCGTCCGCCCGCCGCGGTCCAGGCGCCAGCGCGCCTGTACCTGCGCCGGCGCGTTCAGCGCGCGCCATATGGCATACGAGGGCTTGCGCTGGCGCTCCTCGTCGACCAGGCCGTGCTCGACGTATCCCTCGGTCTGGCCCGGCCACAGGTTGCGCCGCGATCGGTAGTCCTGGTAGCACCACAGCATGGCGCCGCCGATCCAGTCGCGCGCCGCCAGCACCGGAATCTGCTCCTGCAGCGTGCGGATGCGCATCCGGTCGGCCTCCTGCGGTCCGCTCGCGAACACGCCCGCGTACCCGAACTCGGAGATGATGGCCATCTTGCCGGGAAACAGCGCGTCGACCCGATCCAGGGCGGCAGGCAGCGCCGAGGACGGTCCGTGCCACGAACCGAAGTACTGGTTCATCATCAGGAAATCGGCGTCGTTGGCCGCCGAGTCCTGGGCCCGCTCGAGCTTGGGCAGGTTGTCGTCGGCGAAGCTGACATAGCGGTCGGCATCGAGTCGCCGGATCAGATCGCGCATCGCGCGAAAGTAGGCGATGCCCCCCGGCGTTCCGGTGGCGCTCTCGTTGGCCACGCTCCAGGCGAAGATGCTCGGGTGATTGCCGGCCTGCTCGATCATCTCGGTCATCTGGCGCTGCGCCAGCGCCAGCACCGCGGGATCGGCCAGCTGGGCCTCGCTGAACTGCCAGACCGGGATCTCGGGTATCAGCAGGATGCCGTGGCGGTCGGCGTAATCGAGTATGTACGGATTCTGCGGGTAGTGGACCGGCCGCGACAGCGTCGTGTGCAGCGCCTTGAGATCGTCCCAGTCGCGCAGCATCGTGCCGCGCGTTTCGGCCAGGCCTTCGCCGGGCGAATCCTCGTGGCGCGCGATTCCGGTCAGGCGCACGCGTTCGCCGTTCAGGAGCAGGTGCCGATCGCGGATCTCCACCGTGCGCAGGCCGAAAGTGTCGACCTGCGAGTCGAGGATGCGTCCCCGGTCGTCGCGCAGTTCGGCCTCCAGGCGGTACAACTGCGGCCGATCGATGCTCCAGCGCTGCGGGCGCGGCACGTCCAGCGATGCGTCAAGCTCCGACGATCCGGAAGCCAGCGTGGCGCGCACGTCGCGGCGCACGGCGACAGCGCCGCCCGGATCGTAGACCGTGAGCCGCAGCCGTGCAGCCGTTCGTGCGCCGCTGCCGATCACCAGGCGGTCGGCCACCTGCGCATGATCGTCCGCCAGCACGCTGCGGATGCGCTGGCGGATGATCCACGCCGGCCCGGTCTGCGACAGCCAGACGTCGCGAACGATGCCGCCATAGGCCCACCAGTCGTACCACGCATCGGGCGCACCCCGCTGGCCGTAGCCCGGTATGGTTGCCGCGCCCGGGCGGTTGTCGAGGCGCACCACGAGCAGGTTGCGCTCGCGCAGGTGCGACGTGATGTCGAAAGAATAGGCGGTGAAGCCGCCCTCGTGGCCGCCGAGCTCGACGCCGTTGAGCCATATCCGGGACCGGTAGAAGGTCGCGCCGAAGTGCAGTTCGACGTGATCGCCCACGGCCCGGGGCGCCAGGTCGAAGGACCGGAAATACCAGGCAACGCCCAGGTAATCGTGATCGGGCCCGACGTTCCAGGTATGCGGCAGGTCGACCACCCGCGTCCCGGCCGGCGGCGTGCTGCTCCAGCCGGCCGTCTCGCCCGTCGCGGCGGGGTCGATGCGGAATTGCCACCCTGCGTCCAGGTCGATGCGCGTAGCGGCGGTCGCCGCGGTCGCCAGCGCCAGTCCAAGCAACGCAAGCTGCGCGGCGCGGTGGATGCCCTGGGTGATGGTTTTGAATTTTAATCGCATTTATATTACAATATCACCATTCACGGCCTTGCGTCTTCTCCGGCCAGCACTCCGGCCAGCGAACACGCATGTTATATTGATCATATTAAAAAGCGACACGCGTAGAAGGCTTCCGGACCGATGGGAATAGCACCTCATGAGCAACAGTAAGAAGCCGCTCCGGAGCAGCCGCAGCTATGGCGCCAAGGACAAGGACGGCTTCATCCATCGAAGCTGGATGAAGAGCCAGGGACTGCCTGCCGACGTGTTCGATGGCCGCCCGGTCATCGGGATCTGCAATACCTGGTCGGAACTCACGCCCTGCAACTCCGGCTTGCGCGACCTCGCCGAGCACGTCAAGCGCGGCGTCTGGGAAGCCGGCGGCCTGCCGCTGGAATTTCCCGCGATGTCGCTGGGCGAGACCCAGATGCGGCCCACCGCCATGCTGTTCCGCAACCTGCTCGCCATGGAAGTCGAGGAATCGATACGCGGCAATCCGATCGACGCGGTCGTGCTGCTCGGCGGCTGCGACAAGACCACGCCGGGACAGGTGATGGGCGCCGCCAGTGTCGATCTTCCCACCCTGGTCGTCTCCACCGGGCCGATGCTCAACGGCAAGTTCCGCGGATGCGACATCGGCTCCGGCACCGACGTGTGGAAGTTCAGCGAGGCGGTGCGGGCCGGCGAGATGAGCAACGACGATTTCATGTCGGCCGAATCGGGCATGTCGCGCACGCCCGGTACCTGCATGACGATGGGCAGCGCCTCGACCATGGCCTGCATGATGGAGACCATGGGCATCGCCCTGCCCTACAACGCGACCGCGCCCGCTGTCGACGCGCAGCGGCGACGCATCGCCCACGAGAGCGGCCGGCTGATCGTGCGCATGGCGCGCGAGGACCTGCGCCTGTCGCGCCTGCTGACGCGCCCGGCATTCGAGAATGCCATCCGGGTACTGGCCGCGATCGGCGGATCGACCAACGCGGTGCTGCACCTGCTGGCGTTTGCCGGCCGCCTGGGCGTACCGCTGGAGCTCGATGATTTCGACCGGCTGTCGGCCGACGTGCCGCTGCTGGCGAACCTGCAGCCGTCGGGAAAGTTTCTCATGGAGGACCTGCACTACGCGGGCGGCCTGCCCGCCGTGCTCAAGGAACTGGCGCCGCTGCTGCATCTGGATACGCCCACCGCCTGGGGTACGACGCTGGGCACCGGCCTGGCGTCGGCCGAGTGCCACAACCGCGCGGTCATATGCGCGCTGTCCGAGCCGGCCAAGGCCGAGTCGGGCATCTGGGTACTGCGGGGCAACCTGTGCCCCGGCGGCGCGGTGCTCAAGCCCAGCGCGGCCAGCGCGACCCTGTTCCGCCACCGCGGGCGCGCGGTCGTCTTCGAGTCGATCGAGGACCTGCATGCGCGCATCGACAGCCCGGACCTGGATGTCACGCCCGACTCGGTGCTGGTGCTCAAGGGCTGCGGGCCCAAGGGTTACCCGGGCATGCCGGAAGTCGGCAACATGCCGCTGCCGCGCAAGCTCCTGGAACAGGGCGTGAAGGACATGCTGCGCATCTCCGACGCCCGCATGAGCGGCACGGCCTTCGGCACGGTCGTGTTGCACGTCGCGCCGGAGTCCGAGGCCGGAGGGCCGCTCGCGCTGGTACGCAACGGCGACGAGATCCTGTTCGATGGGCCCGAGCGACGCCTGGAACTGCTGGTCGCGCCCGAAGAGCTGGCCGCGCGCGCCCTGGCCTGGCAGCAGAACCGCACGCCATCGCGCCACCAGCGCGGCTACTACCGGCTCTATGTCCAGCATGTGCTGCAGGCCGACCGCGGTTGCGACCTCGATTTTCTCGTCGGCGCCAGCGGCAGCGTCGTCGAGCGCGAGTCGCACTGATGGACACGCCCCGATTCGTCGCCGGCGACTGGGGCACCAGCCACCTGCGGCTCTACCTGTGCGACGCCGCCGGCACGGCGCTCGAGACGATCGAGGGACCGGGCGTGGCCGTGGTGCGCGAGAACTTCGGCACCGTGCTCGGAGCGCTGCTGGCGCCGTGGGAATCGCGCCACGGCAGGCTGCCCACGGTGCTGTGCGGCATGGTCGGCTCGACGATAGGCTGGACACCGGTACCGTACATCGATTGCCCCGCCCTGCCCGAGACGATCTTCGGGTCGTGCGTGCCAACCGGCGACGGCCGGGTCCGCATCGTCCCGGGACTGCGCTGCCGCAACCGCCTGGGAGCGCCCGACTTCATTCGTGGCGAGGAGACGCAGGTGCTGGGGGCGACGCGCCTGGACCCGGCACTGGCGCGCGGGAGCCACCTGCTGTGCCTGCCCGGCACCCATACCAAGTGGGTCGTGCTCCGGGAAGGGCGAGTCGCCGAATTCCTCACGGCGCCGACGGGCGAACTTTTCTCCCTGCTGCGCGAGCACAGCGTCCTGCTGCGCGGCACCGATTCGGCCGGCACGGCGACCGCCGGCGCGGCGTTCGAGGCCGGTCTGCAGCGCATCCGCGCGCAGCCGCGCGCCCAACTGCTGCATCTGCTGTTCGAGTGCCGCGGCCGCCTGCTTGCCGGAACGCCCGGCGCTGCCGATGCCGGCTTTCTCTCCGGACTGCTGGTGGGCGCCGACGTGGCCGGCGCCCTGGACCTGTTCGACGACACCTTCGCCGGTGGCGCAGCGCGCACGGTCACGCTGGTGGGCGCGGCGCAGCCGGGGCGCGCCTACGCGACGGCACTGGCGGGCGCCGCGGTAGCGGTGCGCAAGCTCGATGGGGCCGAGGCCGCGCGTGCCGGCCTCGCGGCGGTCCACGCGCATGGCGAAAGGGCGTCGCATGCAGCCTGATTCGGCCGGTTCCGCCGGCACCCTGATCGCCATCCTGCGTGGCGTGACGCCGGGCCGGGCGCTGGCGGTGGCCCGCACGCTGTACGAGGCCGGCATCCGCGCGATCGAGGTTCCCCTGAACTCGCCCGAACCGTTCGCGAGCATCGTCGCCCTGTCCGAGGGCCTGCCCGACGACTGCCAGGTCGGTGCGGGCACGGTGCTCGATGCCGAGCAGGTCGCGCGCACCCACGCGGCCGGCGGCCGCCTGGTCGTCGCGCCCAACTGCGATGCCGCCGTCATACGTGCCGCGATCGACCGGGGCATGCGCGTGATGCCCGGCGTGGGCACCGCCACCGAGGCGTTTGCGGCGCTGCGTGCCGGGGCGACCGAGTTGAAGCTCTTCCCGGCCGTGAGCTACGGGCCGCAGCATCTGCAGGCATTGCGCTCGGTCCTGCCGGCGTCGGTCGCCGTGTACCCGGTGGGCGGCGTTGCCGTCGAGGCGCTGGCGCAATGGCGTGCGGCCGGCGCCACCGGTTTCGGCTTCGGCTCGGAACTGTTCCGCCCCGAATACGAACTTGCGGACATCGCCCGGCGCGCGGCGCGCGTGGTGGCCGCATTCCAGGACACGTACCGGAACCGCTGAGCGAACGCCCGCCGGGCGACCGGGCCAGCCGGGGCCCAGGCGGTACGCGGCGTGCGCCGTTGCGCGCGCCGGCAATGCGATTTCACCTATAAGAATCTGGCAGGGGGAGACGGTGGCACTTTCAACGATCGACGTGGCGATCATCGCCATCTATGCGGTGTCGATATTCACGCTGGCGCAATGGGTGTCGCGCGAGAAGGGCGAGCATCGCAAGGATGCACAGGACTACTTCCTGGCCAGCCGTTCACTGCCCTGGTGGGCGATCGGCACCTCGCTGATCGCGGCCAATATCTCGGCCGAGCAGATCATCGGCATGTCGGGGTCGGGCTACGTGG
>Ga0181528_10001689_pt1 | contig 13635 bp, 13 predicted proteins | sample PEATcosm2014_Bin_47_FD_119742 | JGI IMG/M metagenome (GOLD analysis project Ga0181528, IMG submission 119742) | Peatland microbial communities from MTU Mesocosm Facility, Houghton, MI, USA - PEATcosm2014_Bin10_10_metaG | ecosystem: Environmental > Terrestrial > Soil > Wetlands > Peat | place...
AGGCCGCCGATGAGGCGGACGCGGGCCGCCCCCAATCAACAAGAGCGATTTCCGCGACTTGCGCCGAATGGTTATCGCGAGCCCTGGGTCGAAACAGTTGCGGCAGGTTGTGGCTTGCGGTGTGGGAGGCTGTCGGCGATGCGCGAGAGCAAATCCGCGGGATGAACGGGCTTGTTGAGCAGCGTGAAGTGTTGTCCATTGCGATTGGCTGCCGCAATCAGGTCGGTGGTTGAAGCATGCCCCGAGAACAGAATGATTCGGCAATCGGGAAAGATTCGCTGGATCGCGATGGCCAGGTCGATGCCGCTCATTCCAGGCAAAACAACGTCGGTGATGAGCATTTCTGGAGGCATCAACAGCGCGGTTTCAAGAGCACTGTCGCCATCGTAGGCGGTAACGGCGGCATACCCGCTGCGCGAGAGGATTGCGGCGAGAGTGTCGGCGATGCGGCTCTCATCGTCCACCACCATAACCATGGGGCGATACGCGCTTGGATTGGCAGACGATTCAGCGGCCGGTACTTCCTTTATCGACACGGTTGGGAAACTCGTCGATCGACTCTTGTCGGAATTGGGGAGTGGGTCAGGCTGAGTTTTACGCATAGAATCACTTCGCCTCTCGAACCACGGCTCGGCTAACGGGGCATCTATAGCAGTTGATTTGTCCAATTCCGGGCGCGTTTGGGTCAATCGGAACCAGGCTCCGGACGAGCGTAACGTTGTGCACACCACAGGTGGGCGGATTCGAATCCCTCTTCTGGAAGCAGAGTTCTGTCATTCCCGTCTCTCGGTTCGGTTGAACCTCAGCTGGCCCAGGCATCTCCCAAGCCTGAACTCAACGAGGCCTTGCGCCGCCCGGACGGAAAAGCAAACTGGCCGGCCGCCGCGACTGGATCTCTGTCAATCAACCTAGCTGGGTATTTGCGATACGGGTGAACTCTTTGCGCTGCGCGATAAGTCTTTTAAACCTGATACTTATAGAGAAAAACTGGGGGGTGTGACTTCTTCCATAGCAATTCAGGAGATCACCTTCAGGGGCTTGCCAACTCTGAAGGCCGTAGTATGCTCTCAATTGAGGGATAGTATTACGTCAATTTAAGGATACGTTTAGCGCACGAGTTCCTGATCCAGCGAGGCGGAACACATGTCAGCCAACACAGAACCGAAACCGGCGCCCATGAAGTTTGAATCCGTTCTTCAGGTCGATGTCCCGAAAGGCCGGGACGGAAAGCACAAGCGGATTGTCACGCAACTATTGAGCGACATCGATCAGTTGGCCGCGGGCACAGCGTTGAAAATCCCGCTCTCCGCATTGCCGGACACGAAGGAAAATATCCGTTCCGCGCTCAACCGCGCGACACGCGAGAGAGAATTGGAAGTCGCCACTTCCAGCGACGCCGAATACCTCTACGTGTGGAAGGTTGAGCCTGAATCCTGACACGGCCTCCTGAATTTACCTTCGCTGAAACTCCACTCCGATACGACAATTGGTCATGACCTCCGTTCGCATGGATAAGTGGCTGTGGGCGGCGCGCTTCTTCAAGACGCGTGCGCTGGCGTCGAAAGCGTGCGATCTAGGCCGCATCCGCACGAAGGGCGTGGAGGCAAAGCCGGCGCGCGAGGTGCGCGTGGGCGACATGCTTCAGGTGAAGAACGAGGGCGGCGAGTTCGAGATCGAGGTTCTGCAACTGAGCGAGATGCGCGGCCCCGCAGCGGTGGCACAGACTCTCTACCGCGAGACAGAGGCAAGCAAGGAAGCGCGGCTACGCGTGGCGGAAGAGCGCAAGGCGATGCAGCAATTCGCGCCGATTCCCGCACGAAGGCCGAGCAAGCGTGACCGGCGCCGGATCATTCAGTTTCGCGGCGGCGCCTGATTTCTCCGGATCATCGACCGATGCCTGCTCACGAACACCGCTGCTGCGAAGTCTAGTAGACTCAACGGCAGCCATGCGTGTGTCCCTTCGTCTTCCTTCCCTTTCGATTATCGGCTTTCTTCTAGTGGGTTTGACGGCTCCTGCAGCTTTGGCCCAGGGCACCCATCTGTGGACCCAATCGCGATTCGAGGAGTTTGAAAAGGGCACGCCGCAGGGTGTGGCGATCGGCAGCGACGGGACTCTGCGCGAAGGATCTGCGCTGAAGGAATGGCTGACCACACCTTCGACGTTTGTGTGGTCGGTGGCCGCGAGCAAGAACGGCGCAGTCTACCTGGGGACGGGTTCGCCGGCCACCGTGCTGCGCGTGGAAAATGACGGAAAAAGGCCCTTCACGTTATTCGAGAGCAAGGACCTGAGCATCCAGGCACTGGAGATCGGTCCGGATGGCGCGCTCTATGCGGCAACGGTGCCGAGCGGCAAGGTTTACAAGCTGGACGCCACCGCAACAACGAAGGTCGATGAGCAGAAGGCGACGGTGGTGTTCGACGCGGCGACACTGGACGGAACAGCCGCGAAGACGGACGATGGCGCCAGCACAGATAAGTCCGATGCCAAGTCGCACTATATCTGGAATCTGACCTTTGATGCGGCGGGCCGGCTGTACATCGCGACGGGCGGACCGGGCGCGGTGTATCGGGTGGACATAGCGAAGCCGGGCAGCAAGCCGGAGCTGTTCTTCAAGAGCGACGAGCAGCACATTCGCGCACTGGCGTGGGATGCGAAGGGAGACCTGATCGCCGGATCGGATGGAAGTGGGCTGGTGTATCGCGTCAGCTCCGAGGGCAGGGGCTACGTGCTGTTTGAAGCGCCAAGGCGCGAGATTACTTCGGTGGCGGTTGGGACGGATGGCACGATCTACGCGGTAAGCGTCGGCGACAAGAGCCACAATCCCCTGCCTCCGCTGCCGGTGCAAGGGATCGGGTCCATCACGATCACGATTGTGCAGCCGGGCTCGCTGCAGGCGGCGAATGCAAGCACGTCGGTGCCGGAGGGAACAGAGCTCTACGCGCTGAAAGATGGGCAGGCACCGCGGAAGGTGTGGTCTAGCAAGGACGATATAGTGTATGCGCTGACCGCACAGAAAGATGGCGTGCTGGCGCTAAGCGGAAATCGCGGCCACGTCTTTCACATTCAGGCGAACGGCGATTACTCGGATGTGGCACATCTCGAAGCGCAGCAGGGTTTGTGCGTCGCGCATGGCAACGGAACGGACTTGCTGATCGGAACCGGGAATACGGGCAAGCTGTTCACTCTTGGCGCAGCGGAGAAACATGAGTACGCGAGCGATGTGCTGGATGCAGGAGCGCTGGCGCGCTTCGGGCGTGTGGAAGTGAATCCAGGATCGGGCGGCTACGAGTTATGGACGCGGTCAGGGAATGTGGAGCAGCCGGTGCGCGGCTGGAGCGACTGGGAGCCGCTGAAAGAAGGCCTAGTGGCCTCGCCTGCAGGGCGCTTTCTGCAGTGGAAGGCTGTGCTGGCGGCCAATGGTTCGGTAGGCAGTGTGGGAGTGAATTATCTTCCAGTGAATGCTGCGCCCGTTGTGGACGAGGTTGTCGTGGCGCCGGGGGCCCGGCTCAACGCTCAGAATCAGGCAGCCGTTCAGCAGACGGTAAGCATTGCATTGCCGTCGACGACCCAGAACGCAGGCGTGTCGTTCGATGCGGGCGCGAATGGGCCGATCCAGGCGACGAGAGACAAGGGCGCGATCACGGTGCGCTGGGCTGCACACGACGATAACGGCGACGACCTGAGTTATGCGCTCTACCTGCGTGGGGACGGCGAGCATGTGTGGCGTCTGCTGAAGGACGAACTAACCGATAAGGCGTATAGCTTCGATGCGACTTTGATTCCCGATGGCGGGTATCAGATGAAGGTAATAGCGAGCGATGCGCCCTCGCACTCACCTGGCGATGCGTTGACAGGCGACAGGGTGAGCGACCGGTTCGAGGTGGATACAACGCCGCCCGTGGTGACGGGATTAAAAGCAGCCGATGAGACAACGACCTGTGTGAAGGCCGACTGCGCGAAGCCGATCCACGTGACGTTCGAAGCGGCAGATGCGGCTTCACCGATTGCCCATGCCGAGTACTCGCTGGATGCCGGAACGTGGAAGTTTGTTGCGCCAGTCGGCGAGCTGTCGGACTCAAAGGACGAGCGGTATGATTTTCGGCTGCAGACGCCGGACGGAAAACCCGGCGAGCATCTACTGACGGTGCGCGTTTATGACAGATATGACAATGTCGGCGTGGCAAAGACCGTGTTCACTACGACGGCGAAGTAGGGCCCCCTGGCGAGTTCATAATGCGTTTTGAGCTCTTTGTCGCTGCACGCTACTTGAAAGCCAAGCGGCGCCAGGCCGTGGTGGGCGTGGTCACGACGATCTCCGTGGCCGGCGTGACTGCGGGCGTGGCCGCGCTGATCATCGCATTGGCGATTACCAACGGTATGCGCCGCGACTTACAAGATCGATTGGTGGACTCCAGCGCGCATGTGCAGCTGCTGCGCGTGAAGGACGACGGTATTCGCGAGTGGCGGCCGCTGCTGGAGCGGTTGAGCAAGTTGCCGCACGTGGTTGCGGCTGCGCCTGAGCTGGACGAACAAGTGGTTGTGGCGCATGGAGCGCGGGCCGGGTACGCGTTGGTTGAAGGCGTGACTCCCAACGACGAGATGCGCGTGAGCCGGGTGCTGCAAAATGCGGCGCCAGAGGCTGTGCGCGCGCTAGAGCCGAGAGCCGAGACACCGGCGCAGGCCAATGCAGAGATTCCGCCGATCGTGCTGGGAAAGGACCTTGCCGATTCGCTCGGCGTCAGTGTCGGAGATGCCATCCGGGTGATCAGCCCGCAGGGTGACTTGATCCCGATGGTGGGGATTGTTCCCAAGTACGTGAACTTCAGGCTGATCGGGACGTATCACACCGGGTTCTACCAGTACGACTCGGCGTGGGGCTATGTGCGGCTGGCGAATGCGCAGCGACTCTACGACGAGCCGGACCTGGTGACAGCGATCAGTTTTCGTGTGGACGACCTGAATCGGGCAGCAGAGATCGGCAAGTCGATTGAGCAGGCCGCGGGCCCGGGCTACATGACCACCAACTGGATGGAGCAGAACCGCGAACTGTTTCGCGCACTGCGGCTGGAGCAGGTGGTTACGTTCATCGTGATCGGGCTGATCGTGATTGTGGCGGCGCTGAACATCCTGATCGCGCTGACCATGATGGTGATGGAGAAAACGCGCGATATTGCCGTACTAATGAGCTTCGGGGTCGAACCGGCGCAGGTGCGGAACATCTTTCTGATGCAGGGATTTTTGATCAGTGTGATCGGCACGGTGCTGGGGCTTGCGTTGGGATATGCGGCGTCGTGGATCGGGGCTCACTATCACTTCATTCATTTGTCGGCCGAGGTGTATGCGATCGACACCCTGCCATTTGCCCCACGCGTGATGGATGGAGTGATTGTGTCGGCGGTGTCGATCGGGATTTCTCTGTTGGCGACGCTGTATCCATCGCTCGCGGCAGCGCGAATTTTGCCGGCGGAGGCGCTGCGGTATGAGTAGCTGGCAAATCACGAATCAAGCGGCAGGATCATCTCGTACTCGAGGATCGCGGGGTCGTTAGGGTAGGGCTCGGTCTTGCCGGACATGCGAAAACCAAGGCGCTTGTAGAAGCCGATTGCGCCGGCGTTCACGCTGGTGACCATGAGGCGCAGCTGCCCCAGACCGCGCGATGAGGCCCAGGTCGTGAGGGCTTCGATAAGGACCTTTCCCGCGCCGGCGCGCCGAACACCGGGATCGACCCACATGGAGATGACGTGCGCGGCGTGGGGATCTTGCTCTTCGGTGTAGCAGGCGACGAGCCCGCAAGGAGATTCACCTTCAAATGCGATGTAGCCGATGGAGCCTTCGGTGGCCCAGCGTCGGGAGCGCTGGAGCCACTCCTCGTCGGTGAGCTTCGATTCGCGCGCGTAGGTGCTGCCAAAAGCGGTGGGCGAGTCCTCGAGCGCGCGCAGACGGATGGCCTTGAAGACGAGGGCGTTCTCGGGCGAGATTCTGTCGAGTCGGATCATGGTCGGTCGAGATGCGGCGGCGCGAACTACTGTGGAGTGATAATGCCGCCGACGGCGTGACGGCGTGGAAGGACAATGCCGCGATGATCAACTGCCACTGCGTGGGGCAGGCTTTTGGACGAGTCCTCAGGCAGGGTGGGGCGCTCGATGATGGCGCCGCCACAGGCCGGGCACCAGTCGGCTTGAATGTCCGCGCCAAGGACAGCATGGCACAGGCTGCAGATGCGTTCCATGAAACCAGTGTAGAAGAGAAGGTCGGGATCAGGCCGCCGGGGCGATCTGGCAGGCGATGCCCATCGTCCAATCGTGGATGGCCGACCAGTCGCGGATGTCGGACATGGGAATCTTGGCGAGCGGGTTTCCGGGAAGGTGGAGCACGAGGCTGAACGGAAATGGAACGCCCTGCATGTTCCAGCGACCGCCGAAGATGTGGACGTCGACGGGGTGGAACCAGCCATAGCGGAGAAGCTGCTTGGTTGCCTGTTTCCTTGCGGCCTCGAAGTCAGTGGGCTCTGCGCGCGTGGGGCCGAGAACGAAGCACCAGCAGCGCGTTGCACCCAGCGCGGCTCGATGCGCGCTGAGGAATCTGTAGAACTCTTTGGGAAAGCGGCCCATATACAAGGGCGCGCCAAGGATCACGATGGACTTGCCGGCAAGGGATTTGACGTGGCCGACGGGGAGAATGTCGGACTCCAGGCCGGCTTCGTGGAAAGTGGCGCCGATGGCCTGGGCAACCTCACCTGTCGATCCGCTGCGGGTAACATAGGCAATGAGCACAGAAGCTGGCATGGCTTCCCTTTCGCTTCGCTGCCATTGTGCGCGCTGGATGCGGGGCGGAGCGTGTGCCAGCGGTCACACTTTGGTGTGCAGAGACACTTTCGGCCTTCACATTCCCGCTGTAACATGCCCGGTACACTTGGGATATGCATCCTCCTGTGCGCCTGGTGGCCATCGACATTGACGGCACGCTACTGCCGACCTTTTCTCAGAACGTGAGCCCGCGCAACGCGAAGGCGCTGAAGGCCGCGCAGGATGCGGGGATCGTGGTTGCGATCGCCACAGGCCGACGCACGGCGTATACCGCGCCGCTGCTGGAGTGCCTGGGGCTGCGAGCGGATATGCCCCTGATTACGTCGAATGGAGCGGTGACTCGCACCCTGGGGGGCGACCCAGTGGATCGGAGCCAGATGGAAGCGCGCGTCGCGCGTGGGCTATGTGAGCTGCTGCGCAAATTTGGGGCACTGGTGTTCACGTTCGACAGGGTGGGGCGGGGAGAGCTGGTGCTCGAAGACCTCGAACAGGCGCACGAACGGATCGCGCTGTGGATGGAGGCGAACCGCGACGGCATCGAGGTGGTGAAGCCGCTGGAGAAAGCGCTGACGGATGGAGTCGACCCGATCCAGGGCATGGTTGCCGGAGGTATCCGCTCGATGAAGAAGGCGGAGAAGGCGCTGAAGGAAAGCGCCTGGGCAGCATCGTGCGAATGTGTGCGGACGGAGTATCCGGGACGCGATTTGTCGATTCTTGACTTGCTGCCAACGGGGGTTTCGAAGGGATGGGCGCTGGAACGGCTGGCCAGAAGGCTCGGAGTCGATCGCAAGGAGACCATGGCGATCGGCGATAACTGGAATGACGTAGACATGCTGGAGTGGGCCGGACAGGGCGTGCTGATGGGCAACGCCGCCCTCGAGCTGAAGACAAAGGCGAAGACAAACGGATGGAAGCAGGCTCCGCCGAACGATGAGGATGGCGTGGCGGTGGTGTTGGAATCGATTCTTAAGAGGCAAGCCGAGGCGAGCGGGCGGCCGAAGCACTGGGCCTCGATGGCGCGAGGTTAGAACATGTCGAAGTCGATTCAGATCGCGATTGCTGCTGGCGCACTGGGCGCCTTCGGGCTACAGGTGCACGCAGCCGAGCACGTGACACTGAGCAATGGCTTCGCGATGGATTGCGATCACCATGCGCTGGTGAACGGGCAGATGCGGCTCTATCTGAGCGCGGGCGAGGGCAATTTCATCGTACTCAAACCGGAGGAGGTCGCAGGGGTCGAGGCTGTTCCCGATCCGCCTGTCGCGGTGGCGACGCCAGCGGCAGCTTTGCCGGCAAACGGCGAGCAGAGCCTTTCTCCGGCAGATTTGCGCGAGATGCTGGCCGATGCGGGCCACGCGCACAACTTGGATGTGGATCTGCTGGCCAGCGTGGTGAAGGCTGAGAGCGATGGAAATGCACGTGCCGTAAGCAGGGCAGGCGCTGAAGGCCTGATGCAACTGATGCCGTCGACAGCAGCGGATCTCGGAGTGAAGGACAGCCTTGCGCCAGGTGAGAACGTGCGCGGCGGGGCAATCTATCTCGACGATTTGCTGACCCGGTATCACGAGAATCTTGCGCTGGCCTTGGCTGCGTATAACGCGGGGCCGGCAGCAGTGGACAAGTATCACGGAATTCCGCCGTATCACGAGACGCGGGCGTACGTGGCCCGCGTGATCCACGAGTTCAACCGGCGTGTGCTGGTGCGCGAGGCGCGGGCGAAGCAGGTGACTGCCCGGACGCCGTCGACGGAATAAGCGATTCGCCGCGACGCCAGCCAACATAGAATCGACATAGACTACGCCCCGAACGGAGAGCGCTTGAAGAAGAAACAACTGATCCTGGGCCTGGTGGTGCTGGTGGCGATCATCGCGCTGGTGATCTGGGGACGCGACCGAATCCACTTCGACTTTGCGTTGTTCAAGGCACAGCTGGCGCAGGCCGACTGGCGGATGATCGCGCTGGGAGCGGGCTGCATTTACGTTGCCTACGTTTTCCGGTCGGTGCGCTGGGCCTATCTCCTGCGGCACAACAAGAAAGTGCATCCGTTGTCGCTTCTTGGGACGCAGGTGATCGGGTTCACGGCAGTGGCACTGATTGGGCGCGTGGCCGACCCGGTGCGACCGTACCTGGTGTCGAAGAAGACAGGCCTTCCGCTGAGCAATCAGATCGCGGTGTACATCGTGGAGCGGCTGTTCGATGCGGGGACCATGGCTTTGATCTTCTCGTCGGCGATTCTGCTGTCGAGTTGGTTTGGCGGGCCGGGAGCGTTGCCGCATTCCGACTTGGTGAAGAAGGCAGGCTACTGGGGCATGGCGGGAACGCTGGCTGGCGCTGCATTTCTGGTTGCCGTACGATTCTCAGGCAATGTTGTAGCAGCGTTTTTCGAGAAGACGCTGGGTGTTCTTTCGAAGAAGGCCGGGCAGGCAGTGGGGCACAAGATCCGGGAGTTTCGGACCGGACTGGACACGATGCGGTCGTTGTCGGACTTCGGTGTGGCGGCGGGACTCTCGATTTGCATGTGGGTGCTGATTGCCGCAGCGTACCTCGTCACGATGAGGGCGTTCGTCGCCGATCCGGTACTGGCGGCGATGACGCCAGCCAAATGCGTGCTGCTGATGGTGGTGAGCGGTGTGTCGAGCATAGTCCAGTTGCCGGTGCTGGGCTGGTTCACGCAGATCGGGCTGGTGGCAGCGGCGATTTCGAAGTTTCTGGGAGTAAATCCCGAACCGGCAACGGCCTGCGCGGCCACCTTATTGCTGACCACTTTTCTGGGGATCGTGCCGGTAGGGCTGATCTGGGCCCAGATCGACCATGTGAGCCTGCGCAAGGTCACGGTCGAGAGCGAGCACGCCGAAGAGGATCTGCAAGCAGCCGAGGTAACGGAGTAGTGGCGCTCGTTACTTGGTGCCGACCGGCTGCGTGAAGCGGATCGTGTCGGGCGAGACGGCGCCGCCGGTCATCAACATACTCATGGCCTGTTCCATGGTCAGATCTGTTTCAGTCACGCGCTCCATGGGCAGAACCTGAAGGAACGCCGATGTGGGGTTGATGGCGTTGGGCAGCAGCACGGCAGCCAGTTCCCTGCCCGTCTCCGCGTCGGTGAGAGTGCGGGTGAGAAAGCCGACGCTCTTCTGGCCCTCGATCGGAAAATCGATGAGAACGACCCGTTGGCCGGTGTCTTTTTTGGCCATCATGGTCTCGAGGAGCTGCCGGACCGAGGTGTAGACCTTGGCAACCAGCGGCAGGCGCTCCAGAATCGCCTCGAAGAGATTGAAGGCCTGGCGGCCCACGACCAGCGACGTGATGCGGCCTACACCGTAGAGAACGATGAGGGTCAGCAGGACGGCGAACAGCGACTCGAGCCATGGCAGGTCGATCGTGCCGAAGAAGTGGACAAGCGGCAGGCCGGCGTTGGCGAGGGTCTCGAAGACCCAGCTAAAGACGAGCCAGGTGACAAGCAGAGGTCCGACGGTGATGAGGCCCGCGAACATATAGCGCTGCAGGTGACGGAGCAGGTCTCCGAGAAAGCTTTGCACTCGATTCTCCTGCCAACGAGGATACGATGAGCATCTGACGGAGGAGAGCCGCTTCGTGGCGTGGGGACGCACAGGTGTCACGTCCCCGCTGAAGCCGCGGAGTAGTCTGGTAGTCGAAAAAGGAAGGTCAGCGGATGAGTGAGAACGGCCGGGAGGTTCGGGAGCAGGAGGTAGCACAGGAGGCGGCGGGCGCCGTCGAGTCGCGGATCGCGCGCGCGAGCCAGCCGGCGATCGGTGCGGTCTGGAAGCCTCCTCAACGAGCAGGGAAGCGCGAGCCTTCCGCAGCCCTCCAGCGCACGGCGACTGCGATTCGGACGATGGTTCCTCTGCTCCAAAAGCTGCTTCCGTTGCTGGACGGCAATGTGGCTTCGGCGGTAGCGAACCTGCTACTTTCCCGACCAGCGGGTGCGCCGGCAGTCGATCTGGAACCGCTCGAAACCGCCCTCATGCGTGTGCGCGGAGATCTAGCCCTTATGCAGGACAAGAGCATCCAGCAGGAGACCGCACTAAAGCGCATCGACGACCAGCTGGGGACGGTGAAGGAGGCTCTGGAGCGGGCTGCGCTGGAGCAGAAGGAAACCGCAGAGGAGCTCAGCCAGACGCGCAGAAGTGTCCGCATCTTCGCGGCACTGGGAGCAGTCCTGCTGGTGATTTCGATCGGTCTGAATGCGACGCTGTTTCTCTATGTGCGGGGGATTCTTCGATAAGCAATCTGAGTGCGGAAGGCACCGAACTCAGGCACTTGGGGGACGATCTGCGGGGCGGTCGAACCATTCTTTGTGCTTTTCCGGACCAATTTCCATTGAATGGATGCTGTTTTTCATAAAATGAAATCAATTTCGCAGTTTTTGGCTCCCTTTTATGGGGTTCGTGCGACCTGATATTGCCAGTCGTGTTTTCGGCGGGCTAGTATTCCCCACAGTTCGATTTGGAATTTCGTTGCCAGCTCGACAATGCAGTTGTTCCTGAGTTCACAGAGCTTCACTAACGGGCGGCGCTTACCGGCGACCGCGCACGGAGTGTAAAGTCATAGCATGGTATGCCTACTGCATCGGTGAAAAGCAAGCTTTTCCAGAACTAGCCCGCCATCGAAAACCTGTTCCATTGGAATCCGTCCATGGGGTCAGCGGAAATCAGGTTTTTCTCTATCCCGCCAGCGATCTCGCCATCATCGTCAGCGAGCATAACCCTTCAGAAGCCTTAAGTCAGAAAGCCGGCGTGGACCACGCCCGGGTGATCGCGGACTGTTTTCAGCACTCCACGGTGCTTCCCTTCCGGTTTGGGACTGTCTTTCATGACGACGAGAGCCTGCGGCGGTCGATTCGGTCGAATCAACGGCAGTTCGTCTCGAACATCGACAAACTGCGCGGCAAGACCGAAATGCACCTGAAGATCTTCGTGGACGACTGTTGCACCAAAGAGATCGGACGGGTGCTGTCGACCGATACTGTGGGACGCGGGTATCTGTCGAACCTGCGCGAAACGGCATCCCGGCAGCGGGAGAGGCAGACACGGGCACGGGCGGTGAGCTTCCAGATGCACAGGCTGTTCCTGCCGCTGGACGAAGAGGTGAGCTGCCGTCTGACCGAGAACGGGAAGATGGTGCTGGACATCGCCCATCTGATCGAGCGCAAGTTTGTGGAGCGGTATCAGAACAAATTCGCCACCACGAGCGCTCTGCTGCGCGACTGCCACATGCAGCTTTCAGGGCCATGGCCGCCTTATCACTTTGTGCATCGTCTAACGCGCGGTGCGCACGCGCAGCATCCGGCGGCGACGCCCGTGACTGCGCCTACGATTGTCGCGACTACGCCGGAGCTGGTTGCGATGGCGTAAAGCAGAATCGTCGCTTGGTATGAGACCCCGGCTCAGGCCGGGGTTTTGTTTTAGGGCGGTCACCCGGCGAGCGTCGACCCAGGGCGATCAGGGCTTGGAGGCGGGCGGTGTATACGAGGGGCGCTGGGGCGTCAGGGACGGCTCTGGTGTGGGTTCGACTGGAGCAGCATCCAGCGTCTTGCGGTCGAGATTGACTGCGCCCATGCGTCCCCCGTCGGTGTCCTCGACAACCACTCGAACGCTTCGAGTTCTGCGTGGCAACCGCAGAGAGACCGGAACGCGCGAGACAACCGCAGGCAGCTTCGCAGGATCCGGATTGGTCGAAGTCAGCCGCAGGGTTTCGACCCTCGAGGCCAGTATGTTTTCGACTGGGTCGAGGCTCGCTGCGCCCAGGACAAGCGTAGCCACGCCGCCTCTCGTGGTCCCGTCAGGTTCCAGTGAAAGGTTCTTCGATGCGAGATTGACAGTGAAATCCACGGTTTGCGTGTCGGGATGGCGGACGACATGGGAGAGCTGCAGGTCGAGTGAGTTGAAGGCGATGGTCGACTGCACGGCGTCGGCGATATTGACCATGCGTTGATGGCGGGGATCGACGGGCGCGCGCGCGTCGGGAGCATAGTAGCCGACCTTGGTTACGGCGTGCAGGTTAGGATCGCGCAACGCGACACGAATGCGGCGGAAGTTGCCGTCGAAAGTTTCGTCGTGGGGCTGGTAGGTCAGGGTGTAGTATTGCGAGCCCATGCGCTCGGATTGGGCGATCTCGGCGTCGACGTCGTTGCGATTGAAGAAGAGTTTGCCGCCGGTCTCGTTGACCAGAACGCCGAAGCTGATATCGCCAGTAAAGGGATCGTTGTCGCCGATCTGCTCGTTGGAGAGCATGGCGCTGTAGGTCATGACATTGCCCTGGACCGGCAGACCCGGATAGATGACGAAGAGGCTGATGCGCGAGTCGACGAGCATGTTGACGGTGGAGTGGGTGTAGGCCTTCAGTTCGTCGGCGATCTTGCCCGGAGTCTGGATCGGATTGAGAATGAGGCTCGGCCCGCCTTGGCCCACCCAGATAATGTTCTTTCTGCCGGGAATGCCTTTGTTCTGGAGTGCGATCTGCTGGAGTGCGTCGAAGGATTGGCCGAAGCGCTCCCAGAAGAACGACGCATTCATCTTCTTGAAAGGGTAGGCCGCGGGCAGGTGATTGAGGGCGAAGAGCAAGTCGGTGCGGCTGCGGGTGAAGCCTTGGATCATCTCGAGCGATTCGTCACCCACGACCAGCATCTCGGCAGGAGCCGGAAGCTTCTCAGGCTGGGCAAGGAGAAACTGGCGTGTAGACCAGCGGATGTAAGCAAAGTCCTGAAAGGTGGAGTTGAGGAGATCGAGAACCAAGATGGTGGTGGGGGCTTTTCCTTCGGGGTTTTCGTCGGTGGATTTGGCGGAGAGAAAGTGCTCCTGGGGCGCTTCG
>Ga0181528_10001690_pt1 | contig 13633 bp, 15 predicted proteins | sample PEATcosm2014_Bin_47_FD_119742 | JGI IMG/M metagenome (GOLD analysis project Ga0181528, IMG submission 119742) | Peatland microbial communities from MTU Mesocosm Facility, Houghton, MI, USA - PEATcosm2014_Bin10_10_metaG | ecosystem: Environmental > Terrestrial > Soil > Wetlands > Peat | place...
ACGTTCAACAACACCATCCGCAAGGTTTCACCCGTCGGAACAAATTACGTCACCACGACCATTTGCGGTGTGGCGGGCGTGAATAATTCCGTGGATGGCACCAACAACACGGCGTTGTTTGACGGGCTGGGCGGCATTGCGCTGGATGCGTTCGGCAATCTCTTTGTGGTGGACAGTTACAGTTCGGTGATCCGCAAAATCACGCCGGTTGGAAATAATTGGGTGGTGAACACTGTTGGCGGGCTGGCCTATGTCACCGGCGCAACGGATGGCACCAATTCAGCGGCGCGGTTTGATACGCCATACGGCGTTTGTGTGGACGGCAACGGCGTAGTTTATGTGGCTGACACTTACAACCAGACCATTCGCGCCGGTTCAACGCTATTTCCATTGCCGGCAAAGCCGAATATCGTGATGGCACCGCCGGGCAAAAGTTTTTCCTTCAACTGGCAAGCCCAAGCCGGTTTGACGTATCAGGTGCAATTCAAAACGAATCTTTTGCAAGCGGCGTGGTTTGATCTCGGTTCGTCCATTCTCGCCACCAACACGGTCATGCCGTTTATTGACTCGTCAGCCACCAACGACCAGCGATTTTACCGGGTCAAGGTGTTTCCGTAACGGAGTGTTTCGTCATGCCATTTTGCACTGGCGAAGGTAAAATCTTTGCGTGAAATAGCTGGCGTGAATCTTGGACTCAACGATTCACTGGAATTTTTCCGAATCATGGCTCTCAACACAGTCGAGATAAATTCAGCAGGGCAAATGGGCTGGCCGTGGACATCCGATTCCAGTTTTGATTGATACTTGACGCCTTGCCATTGTCGGATTGCATCGAATGGTTCAATTTTTGCTCTGCCGTGTTCTTTTAACCAAATTCCCAGCATGGTTGCGGCTATTATTTTGGGCGAGACATTTTTCGTTCCCTGCCTACCGATTAGAAAGTTGTAATGGCCGCGTTCACCTTCACCCCATTCAGTTTTAGCATAAACGGCAAGCTCACGGGAGCGCAGTCTCAAACGGCCGCATGTATTGCCAACGAGCCGGTGGAAGTCCGTTTGGCGGATTTTCTCGGAATGTTCGTTATTCCAAGTGGCAGCGTCTCTGTCCCACGTTAAAGTTCCAAAAACAGACCAGCAAATCCTTACAAGTTGGAAAGCTACTGGATTTATTTTATCAGGCATACCATACAAGGTGACTGCGAACAGAAACCCAAAAAATCAAAATATATCAGTCCTTCCGGCGCGCGTCCGGCAGATCGCCAAATACTCGCAACACGGAGCCTATGTGTTCAATCCCAAATATGATTGAACCATAGCGCGTGGGCGAGCGACTGCAAGTGAAAATTGTTCACGCAATACACAAGTCATTCACCGACGCGGAAAAGTGGACTGGTGCGGACGACTTGCGAGCGGATTTCCAACAGCATATTCCATAAACCGGCGGCACGCGGGTTGACTTGAAAGCGTTTTTGTTATGTTACAAAACGCAACAATACTACCAGCAGACATCCTCACCGACCAAACCGCCGCCGAATATGTAGGCGGGATTAAGGCGCGAGCCGTCAGGGATTGGCGAACCAAACGCGGCCTGCCATTTATCAGGATCACGGCGAAAGTTTGCCGGATACGGCGGGCCGATTTAGATCGCTGGCTGGCGCAACATCGCGTCGCAACCATGAAGGAGCCGGTATGATGCTCGACGCCGCCAGGATTCAAAGCGACCGACCAGCCAGAAGGCTTTGTTTAAGATCGCAAACCACCGGCACCGGCTCTAACCCGCTTTCTTTTTTGAGTTGGCAGACGAAACGCGCCGACGCCGTTTGGACGCAAAGCGAGTGGACTGCCCTCTGCAACCATCTACACAATGGCAACGAAGCAAAACATTTTGTCATGGGCTTTCGAGACGATAAAGGGTGCAAAAAATATGTTCGCAGTAAGAAATGGCCCGTTGACAGGGCAATTTCATGGGCTTGGCAAAGCATCGCCGGCTCGCCGAAATCGCGGCTGGCGTTTGTCCCCTATTCGGTCAACGCCCAGCAGCAATCGCGCTGGGGCGGGATGGATTTTGACGCACACCAACCCGGCCAGGCGGACCGGGCGCGGGAGTTGGCGCTGGCCGCTTTCCGGGTCTTGTTGAACACCCCCGACTTGGCCGTGATTTTGGAAACCAGTGGCAGCGGTGGCTGGCACGTCTGGGCAATTTCGCCGGACTTTATTCCCGCAGACGAATGGATTCGGCTCCTAAAATCGGTTGCCGAGATCATCGGCACCGTCATCGTCTCTGGTGTGTGTGAAATTTTCCCGCCGGATAGTCTGCCATCACGCTACGGCAAAGGAATGCGCGCCCCCGGAAGTTGGAATCCGAGCACGGACAAATGTAATGAAATTGTCTGGGAAAATTGCCGCACTTCCCTTGAACCAGTCCTATCGAGGAAGTCAACAATTGCCCCATTGAATCGCAATGGGTTAGCAATGCACTTCCCCGATACAAAGAAAAAAGATTCTTTCTCTCCTTCTTCTATTTCTAATCCTATTAACTTGGAACTTCTTCATAAATTCTTGATTAAGGATTCAAACACCCGCAACAACCAGCTCGCTGCTTTGCCTGGTGATGCTTTTCATCAGTTTGGAGTCACAGTTACGAGACTGACGGCTCAGGCTCAATTTCAGCGCAAGTCTGTTGCTACCGAGGCCAGTGAGCAGGAGCACATGGAAAGTTTTGAGAATTTGTGGGCGGGATTGGTTGAAATTTGGATAGCCAATCTTTCGACGACTGAACGGGAAATTTTCGCCCGGTTGGAAACCGAAAACGAGCGAGACGCATTTCGGATCGTGCGGAGCTTTGCCCGGAAAGCGAAACAAGACGATGCGACCGATTTTCCGATTGCGCGGGACAACTTGGCGTCCCGGTTGGGCATTACCGGCAAAGGCGCGGCGGGGATTCGGAATAAACTCGCCCTTCTGGGTGTCATTTCCAAGACCGCCAATTATGTGCCGAATAAGTTTGCTGCGCGGTTTAGATGGCTGCTCCCAAATTCATTCAAATGAATCTCCTAACTGCAAATCATCCGTTTGAACAACTGCCGCGCGAGTCGAACAAAGCTTTTGCAGCATTCAGTTTGTATTTGAGCCTCGGCGCGGAGCGTTCCACGCGCGAGGTTGCACGCAAGTTGGGCAAAAGTTTGACGATTATCGGCAGGTGGTCGTCGAAATTTGACTGGCCGGCACGGGTGCAGGCGCATGGGGCACACCTTGCCATCATCGAGCGCGAAGCGGTCGAGGCGGTGGCGCGGAGCAAGGCGGCGGAATGGGAGAAACGCGAAACACAGTTGCGTGAAACCGAATGGTCAATGCACGAACGCGCCATTGCCGCCGCGAAACGCGGGCTGGATGCCTACATGGACAAGGACAAGGTTTATGCCAACCTCGCGGACATTGCCCGGATGCTGGAAATCGCCAGCAAACTTGGTCGGCTGGCGACGGGGTTGGATAAATCCAACGGCGAGCAGCGCGATGGCGACGATCTGCCGGGTTTGCGCGTCGAGGTCACGGTCGCGCTGGAAAAAATTTACGGGGGCGAAATTGTGGACGCCGAAGTCGTCTCCGCGCCGTCGCAACTCCCCGCAAAATTATGACGCCCTGGGAACGCTATTTTCTGGCTGGTCGCCGCGCTGGTTGTCCGATGGGACAGATGGACAAATTTGCCAGCGCCGATGTGGTTTTGCAGGAACGGCAACTTGCGGCATCCGCTGCGGCGCGACGGTGCGATGCACCGGACGGGCCGATGGCAATTGGCTACGGCGGCGCTCGTGGTGGTGGCAAATCTCACTGGCTGCTTGCGCAAATGGGCGCGGATGATTGCCAGCGCGTGCCGGGTCTGAAATGTCTGCTGCTGCGGAAAGTCGGCAAGGCCAATCTGGAACACTTTGAAGATTTGCGCCGCCGGTTGTTTGGTCGGTTGAACCATGAATTTTCGGCGTTTCGCGGGATTCTGTCTTTTGCCAACGGGTCGCGGATCATTGCCGGTCATTTTCAGAATGAAAAAGACATTGATGCCTACCTCGGCCTGGAATACGACGTGATTGGCATCGAGGAAGCAACCACCCTCACCGCCAGAAAATACCAGGATATTTCAACGTGCTGCCGCACGTCCAAATCCAACTTCCGCCCGCGCATTTATTCGACCACGAATCCCGGCGGCGTGGGTCACAATTGGTATCGGGCGAAATTCATCGTGCCGTTTCAGGAAAAGCGCGAGACGGAAACGCGATTCATCCCGGCGCGGGTGACTGACAACCATTGGAACAACCCGGAATATGTCCGGGTGCTGGAAAAACTGACGGGCTGGCAACGGCGGGCATGGTTGGAAGGCGATTGGGATATTGCGGCGAGTCAATTTTTTACCACCCTGCGCCGCGAGGTTCACGTCGTCGAGGATTTCGACGATTCGCGGGCGGTGGAATGGTTCGCGGCATTTGATTTCGGCTACGCGCACTACACCGCCGTTTTGCTCGGCTGTCGCGATGGCGATGGAAACATTTTCATTGTGGATGAACACGCAGAACGGCTTTGGCTGCCACAACGTCACGCGACGGCGATCAAGGCAATGTTGGCGCGGCACAAAATCGGCGACCGGAAAATGTCCGTCGAGGATTTGAAACGATTTGTGGCCGGAGCCGATGTGTTTTCACGCCAGAGCGACGGCACCACGATTGCCGCGCAATACTCAAAATTTGGAATCACCTTGCGCTGCGCGAACACCGACCGCGTGAACGGCTGGGCGGAAATATTGACACGCTTTGGCGATGTCGAGGCCGGGATTCGCCCGACACTTTTCATTCACAAGCGGTGCGGTCGCCTGCTGGAAACTTTGCCGTCGTTGCAACATGATCCAAACCGGCCCGAAGATGTTTTGAAGGCCGATACCGATGAGGATGGCATCGGCGGCGATGATACGGCGGATGCCCTGCGGTATTTGGTGGCGACGAAGGCGCGGACGGTCACGCAACGCAAGTTGCGCGGGTTGTGAATTGCACGCGCCTGGCTGCGAGTCCGTGCGAGCGGCCATTAAAGGCGAACTGTGGAATGAGCTTGCGATTGGAATAGCGAGCCGATTCCCTGCGCGTGAAACATGATGGATTCCAAAGGGCTTGCCCGTTGGCGCGGTCTGGTGCGCGTAACACCAGAAACTTTCTGGATGCGCGAAACGACCACCGAAGGGCGTTTCGCCGAAATTTTTTTTGCGCCCGGCGCGATGGCACCGGGCGCGTGATGATCTGCGGGTCAATCCTCGTCTGGCATAAGGATGGTTATGGCGGGCTGCGGGTCGTCAATGTCCAGTGCGCTGCAAGTGGCGATGAGTTTGACAAGCCGCGCTGCGCGGTTGTCGTTGCGGACGTAGAACACAACCGGGATGCGGTCGCAACCGGGGCGGCTGCGAAGGATGGCAAATCTTGTCATCCAAACTACATCCCACAATCTGCCCGCCTCGTCTTGGCCGGTGACGCCTTCCGGCACGGCGACGTATTTATCAAAAACGGCGCGGGTCAAAAACATCGGAAATTTGATTCCGGCTTCCTGCGCGGTCTTGGTGACTTCAACTTGCACGCCATCGGCGACGGCCTGCTTGCGGGTGTAGGCGTAAATGACGGGGCCGAATGGTGAATCTTGATTTTCTGTGTTCATATTGTGTTGTGGTTAGTGGTTAAATAAGTCCAAGTGCCAAAAGCCAAGACGGTGCGCCGGATGAATCCCAGCCGTCCGGCTCAACTGTCTCGCCGCCGATGGACGGGCAAACGCTGTCGCAAACGGCGGCTTCGATTTCGTCCATGCCCGGCGTGATAAACGCGGATGTGATGCGGACGTGAACCGGCTGGTCGCGGTCGCAAAACACATGACAAGTGCGCGGGCTGGTGGGGATGAATTGGACGGGCAAACCGGCGGGAAGCGTCGAGCCGTCTTTTAGTTTGATTGCTTTTTCAGTTTTCATAAATGCGGATGGTTAGCGGTTAAGGATGGGAATTTCAGACTGTGCGGAAATGCGCTCCAGCTTGGGGCGCGGTTGGATGGTCACGGGCTGGCCGAATCGCGGCGTGATGGTGCGCGGCTTCTGAACCACCGCGACAACGGCGGCGGACTCGGTCACGCGGATAACTTGGCAACGCTGCCCGGCATAGGCGACAACGTCGCCAGCATGGAGACGGAACGAATTTTTCATGGTCGGTTTTTTGTTGGTGAACAAAGCCGCTTGCGCTGCCTCGGCTGCCAGCCGTTCCTGCTCCGCCTCGGCTTGCTCGCGGGCGATGCGGTCGCCATCAAGCGAAACCTCGGCAAACAGGTTGAATGTGTCCGGCGTAAATCCGAACTCATGCTGCGGCAACGGCAAGCGGCGTTTGTTCTTTTTCATGGCTTGCATCCTTTCATGTAGTCGTAACCGTCGAAATAAACGCCGCGCTCGCGGGTGTCAGGCCGGGCGCAATGGGCTTGCGCCTCGGCTTCCGTGAGTCCGCTTTTGATGGTGCGGGAGCGGCGGTTTTGCGATGGACTGAAAAACCGCACGATGCGAAAACAGCGCGGCTGTGAATTGGTTTGCGAGTTCATAAAATCAGGCGGCGCGTGAATCGGCGGGAAAATAGCTCTCATACTTTTCGTGCGGGTCTTGGAAACCGCGCAAACGAAATGCGCCGCAAGGGTGCTGCCATGCCTGCCGCTCGCGGTTCCAATGGAAACCAAGCTGCGCCAAAATCTGCCGCAACTCCGGCGCGGGCGTCTCGCGGAACGCAACCCAAACCCACTTGCCGACAACCTCGGCAAGATTGAACAAACCCGGATTAGCATTTTTCAAAAGTTCCAAAACTTTTGGAGTGGGCAAGGTGCGGTTTTTCTTCCGCGCCTCGGCATCAATCGGCAAGCGAGAATCTTTTTTCTCGGTGGCGGCGGTGCTAACCGCCTGCTGTGATTGCTTCGATTCTTGAGGGAGCCTGTTCGATTTTTTTTGTGATGTAGTTTTCATGGTCTTTTTTTTTCTGCTCTGCTTGCCCCTCATCCGTCGGTCGCCTTGTTCACGAAACAGCCGCGCCCCCAGCCCTCCTGCATGGGCGTAGGCTTCAGAGGGAACCGTGCGAGGCGGGCTGGTGTCTTGGGCAAGGCCGTGACAAGGCGACTGACTGCTTGATGAGGGATGCAGAAAAAGCCGGACCTGAAAACGAAGCTGCCGACACAAAAAAACAACCCATTTATTTCTCGACCGTAGGGAGCAAACTCACTTGGAAGCGTAGCGAAACAAACTGACTCCGTTGACCCGGCCTAACTCAAAAAAACTCGCTTTGCGGCGGCGTTGGCATGAGGGATGCCCGCAAGCTGGCGCGCTGACTGCCACGCCACGGGCGGTGGCGTGCCGGATGGGGAATCCGGGCAGCAGTCAGCGTGACAGTGCAGCGGAGGGATTGCACACAACGCCACATTGTCTGACCTTAATTCCGCGCCGAAGGGTCCCGCTCGCGGGGAGTTGTCGGCGCGAAAAGAATTAAGGTGGGAGGTTTTTGCCCGACCAAACGGACAATGTGTGTTGTGTGAATGTCCCGGAAGCAAAGCCGACACCCAGCCTCGCAACGAAGTGAGAAGCGTAGTGTCGGCTGTTCCCTCATGCCAACGCCGCCGCAAAGCCAGCAACATTTGCGCCGGGTCGCGTTTCCCGGCTTCGTCGCGCCAGCGCGAAAGCCAACTCACTGACTCCACGACGGCAGAGCGTAGGGCGTGGGCTGCGACGCGATGGCAACATGGGCGCGCTCGGCAGACCTGCCCGCAGCCTGCCGCCGTGGTGTCAGACCATTGTGGTTTTACCAGTGAGTTCGGCGGTTTCTGTCCGCTGCAATGTAGCTTGCGAAATGGAGGCGGTGCAGAAATGGCCGATCTCACGGTTAATACCCCGTCCTCGGCGACAGGCGGAGCCTCGCGCCGTAATGCCGATGTCTTGGCCGGACGAAGTCGCGCGGCCATATTGCCGGTCTTGGCCGATATGCGGAGCATCGCGGCCTCTGGAATCTTTTGGCGCACCGCTGTCTTTGACGGTCTCGGCAGTTTGCGGCCGTCGGAACGAATGGAACGGAAATGTAGCCTGCGAAATTGCAGTGAAATGGAGTGGAGCGGGTGGAAAGTGATGAGTCCGGCCAGCGGTGCGGCGGAAGCGTGCCGATACTTGGCGCAAGGCACGAAGCGCAAGCGTCGGCTCGGTGACAACGGGGTCTTCGCAGACTGCTATCCTGCCGAAACCAAAAGGCGACCGCGAGTGATAGCGAGCGTTCGCCCCTGCGAGGAGCGAAGCGACGAGGTTTTGTCCCCGCCTGACCCCGCGCCTAAAACCATCCGCCAACCAGCAACGGTTGGATGGCACTAAAAACATTCGATAACCTGCGACGCCCGCCGCGTGCGCGGGGTAGCGAAAGGCACGCCGAGAGTGACGTTCGTAAACCAAAGATGGCGTGCCGGTGCTGGCGTAGCGGTGGCGTTAGCCGCCGCCGCCAGCATGAGCGTCAGGCGTCCGCGCACGCGCCACATGGCATTCGTCAATGGAAACCGTGAATGGGTGGCGCGTTCGTCATTATTGAGCGCATAGTGAATCAGGAACGGAGCGCGAACAAATTTATCTATTGAGCATGGCGAACTAACTTTGCATTTCCGGTGCATTCACATTGCCGCCGACGTTCACGGGTGGCAGGATAATTCAGCAATCGTCATCATTCCAAAAATTCGGAAAAGCGTCTTGAAACCTAATCATATCCGCAGAAACACGAGTCATTATCCCTGCCTGCCACCGCCGTAAGGATTCTTTTCAACGATGCCTTGCCCCGGCTGATTACGGCTCTGCTGCGTCTCCTTATGCGCGCAGTTTTTGAAGCGTTTTCTACGGATTGAATTTTTTGAGAAATTTCCCGGTCTTTACTGGTGGGTGTTGCCGGACTTGTCCGGTCGGTGGTGCAAGTTTGCACGTCCGAATAACCGAAAACATCCACATTGCCCACGACACACAATTTCATCTGGTCGCCTGCGTCGAAATTACGAACGCCGCACGAATTTTCTACGCGCACAAAAACTGCCGGGGTCAAACGATGGAAATTTTCTAAAACAACCGCATTATCTGCCGACGAAAAGTTAGTGGATCGAACTGCTTGAAACCAGTGGGGCGAATTATCGTGTATTGCTGAATTATGTCTCTCACCGACGCAGATATGCTGAAAAGCCCGTTCTTGCTTGCGATTATGCTCATTTCTGGCTGGTGACGGTTTAACGCTTGCAAAATAGGCTGTCAGACGTTTAATGAAGGCATGAAAATCATTGGAATCAATTCTAAATTGTCGGGCCCCAATTGGGTTGCTTTGACAATCACACCTACGCTGACTGGCGAAATGTTTGACGAAATTAAGAAGCTTTGCACCGGGCCGCTATTGAGTAGCCTTCACTTTGAATTGGTCAATGGCTGCCTTGTCTTTCGGTGTGTTGGCGGGCTTGACCAACACGTTAGCCACAACATTGAAGAAGTGCTGAAAGTGGCGACGACAAAATATGAGGAAAGTCAGAATTACAAGCGGCAGCAGGCAGAATCGCAAGCAGGCATTGAGAAAAGCATGAAAGACAGCGCAATAAATGCGGCGGCTGATTTTTTCGGAGTGCCAATTCAGTGACCAGTTCGTTATTTTCCCAAAAGCTCTGGCCGCACGGAAAACAGTGATGCAGGTTTCAAATTGTTCGTCTGTTGCATAGCTCACCAAATGGGTCAATTCCGCGCTCATTTTGCCGCCCGGTAATTTCACAACCAATTCGCGGCAATCAAATTCCATGTCTTCTAAATTATTTTCAGGCACACACAGAAAGCCGCTAGTCAAACGCGCGAAGTCAAACGTGATTGATTTTTGCCTTCCCCCTGTTTAAGCCCTCGCGCGTTTGGTCTTCTTTGCGGCCTGCTCTGGCATGGGCGGCGTGGCGATAAGTGAGTTGACTTGATCGCATTGCTGGCTGGCTCGTCGTGTGCATTTACGGAATGCAACGGCCTGTCTGGCACCCGTGATGCCTGTCAATAGCACACATCCTGATTACGACGCCAACCTGTTCGCATGGCAACGGGCGCGTGATGTCATCGCCGGTGAAGATGCCATCAAAACTGCCGGGATAAAATACCTGCCGCGTCTGGATTCCCAAACGGATGATGAATACGTCGCTTACAAAATGCGCGCCGCATTTGTCAACGCCACGGCGCGCATTGCGGATGGCTACGTCGGTCGCATCTTCCGGCGCGATCCTACTTTCAATCTGCCGGACACTTCCGCCGGCATTGGTCGGGCAATGGATGCCTTCGTTGCCGATGCCGACTTGCTCGGCACGTCACTTTCTGCCTACTCCAAGCATGTCACGCATGAAGTCGTCACGGTCGGACGTGCCGGAACGCTGGTGGATTGGGATGACGACTCGGAACAACGCGCCTTTGCCGTCTTTTTTGAAACCGAGCAAATCATCAACTGGCATTCCGAACGGGTCAATGGTCACAACCTGCTGACGCTGGTGGTGCTCAAGGAACATGGAAAAAACCTGCAACAAACCACGCCGAATGCCGCGCAGCCGACTGATCCCTTTCAACCTGAATCCGTCGAACAACTCCGCGTCTTGAAGCTCGTGCCGGAAGCCACGCCTGCCGCCGATGGCTCAACGCCGTGGACGTATCAGGTCGAACTCTGGCAACAGCAACCGGGAAAATCCAAACGGTCAAAAACTGAATGGGCCGTCGTGGACTCCCGCACGCCGCTTCGTCTTGGAAAACCTTTGCCGCTGATTCCCTTTGTCTTTCATGGGCCGAAACACTCCCTGCCGAAAGTGGACAAGTTGCCACTGGCCGACATCATCGCCATCAACCTCGACCATTACCGCCTCAATGCAGACTATAAGCACGGTCTTCATTTTACTGCTCTCCCTACCGCATGGGTCAGCGGATTTGACAAGACTTCTAACCTTCGCATCGGCAGCAGCACGGCATGGGTGGCGGAAACTCCCGGTGCCACGGCTGGGTATCTGGAATTTCATGGGCAAGGTCTGACTACCTTTGAACGCGCAATGACGCAAGACGAACTCATCATGGCCGTGCTTGGCTCACGCATGATGGAAGAACAAAAGCGCGTCGGCGAAACGGCGGCGTCCATCGAACTCCGGCAAAGCGGCGAAAACGCCGTGCTGTCTGCCATATCATTGAGCATCAGCCAATCCCTGTCGCAAGTCCTGCGGTGGGTCTATTGGTGGAACTCCACCGAAACCACGCCGAATGTCATCGGTGACAAGACGGTGCTGGTGACGCTCAACGCGGATTTCAGCCTGAGCGGCATGGCGAGCACCGAGATTACCGCCGTCGTCGCCGCATGGAAAGCCGGTGCCATCAGTCGGGACACCATGTTCGATCTTTTCCGCCTGGGTGATGTCCTGCCGGTCGGTCGCAGTAATGAGGATGAGGCCAAACTTGTCGCCGGCACGCCGCAACCTGCACCGGTCGCGGTTGATCCCGGCGCGGTCACGCTGCCGGTTCCCGCTCCGGCTGCCAATCCCCCGGCACAACTGCCAACCAAAAACCTCTAAAACTTTATGGCACTCAAATTCAAATTCAAAACGAAGGACGAAATCCCCGCCGAACTGCAATCCCTGTATGTCGAGCGCGACGGTGCTTGGACACTGGACGCCGAAGGCGTCGTCGAGAAGTCCAAACACGAGGAATTTCGCACCAACAACATCGCCTTGACCAACCAACTGAAACGCTTTGAAGGCATTGACCCTGACGCCGTGCGTCAACTGGCCGAAGACAAACAGAAACTTCTGGAGGAACGCCAACTCAAGGCGGGCGAAGTGGACAAGGTCATCGAGGCGCGGCTGAAAACCGCCCGCGCCGAATGGGACAAGACGCATAACGTCGTGGTCGCGGAACGCGACGCCCTGACTGGTCGCCTCACCGCGATTCAAATTGATCAAGCCGTCGTCACGGAAGCAACCAAGCGCGGACTCCGCGCGACGGCGCTGCCTGACATCACTTCGCGGGCGCGCACTGCCTTCAAACTGGTGAACGGAGTTCCCCAGGCTTTCGAGGCGGATGGGCAGACTGCCCGCATGGGCAAGGATGGCCCGATGACTTTGGCCGAATGGGTGGATGCCTTGGTGTCCGATGCACCGCACTTGTTTGAAGCAAACGCTGGCGGCGGTGCCGCTGGCTCCGGCTCCGGTGGGGCTGGCAACCGGTCCGTGAAGAATCCCTTCCGCAAGGACAGTTGGAATCTCACGGAACAAATGAAATTGCAGAAATCCGATCCGCAACTCGCCGCACGTCTCAAGGCGTCGGCGTAACCGGGTCACAACACAAAATTAACTATCATGGCTAAAACGCAACTTGCAGACATCATCATCCCCGCACAGTTCGCCGCTTACGTTATCCAACGCACGGCGGAGAAATCGGACTTGTTCCTCTCTGGCATCGTGCAGGCAAATCCTGATTACGACACCCGCGCCGCGCAAGGTGGCACACAGGTCAACATGCCGCACTGGAATGACCTCTCCGGCCTGCGCCAGCCGTTAAGCGACTCGTCTCCGCTCGTCTCGGTGAAGATCGCGGCTGACCAAGACATCGCCCGAATCCACAACGACGGCAATGCGTGGTCTTGGAATCATCTGGCTACCGTCGTGTCCGGTGATGACCCGGCGCTGGCACTGGCGGACTTCATGGCCGGCTACTGGAACCGTCAAAACCAGTATATGCTGATCTCGTCTCTCAAAGGCGTGTTCGCCTCGGCTGGCATGGCGGGCAACCTGTTGGCGATTCAAAGTGAAAGTGTCGCTAACCAGACAACCGCCACGCGGTTGAATGGCTCAACCTTCGTGGATGCCACGCAACGCCTCGGCGACTGCGGCGACCGGCTCGTGGCCGTGGCGATGCACTCGGCGACGGAAGCCGCATTGCGGAAACTCGACCTGATTGACTTCATTCCTGACAGCCAGGGTGAGGCGCAAATCCGCACGTTCCAAGGCCGTCGTGTCATCGTGGACGATGGTTGCCCGTCTCGCGCTGGCACTACCGATGGCCTCGTTTATACCACCTACCTTTTCGGCGAAGGTGCATTCGGCATGGGTTCCGCCGACTTGAACGGCCAGCCCGTCGAGGGCGGTCACGGCACCGAAGGCATTGAGATGGCGCGTGACGCGCTGAATAGCGACACCTTCCTCGTCAACCGTCGCCGCTTCATCCTCCATCCTCGCGGCGTCAAGTTCACCAGCGCGAGCGTGGCGGGTGCCAACCCGACCAACGCCGAATTGGAAAATGCGCTCAACTGGACGCGCGTTTGGGAAAACAAAAACGTCCGCGTCGTCGCGGTCACACACAACATCTAAACCAAAGGCGTGCCGGTGTCCGCATCGGCACGCCGATTCAACCACATAAATTTATGGGCAAAATTCTACCTCGCAGTTTTGCGGCGATCCGCAGTGGCGAACAAATTCAACCGGCAACTTTTATCAACGTCGCGGCGGCGGTGGCGGCGGGCGTGACGGCTCCAAAGTTCCCGAAACGCATCATCTACCTGTCTGCCGGTGGCACTGGCTCCGTGCCGTGTCTCGCC
>Ga0181528_10001691_pt1 | contig 13631 bp, 8 predicted proteins | sample PEATcosm2014_Bin_47_FD_119742 | JGI IMG/M metagenome (GOLD analysis project Ga0181528, IMG submission 119742) | Peatland microbial communities from MTU Mesocosm Facility, Houghton, MI, USA - PEATcosm2014_Bin10_10_metaG | ecosystem: Environmental > Terrestrial > Soil > Wetlands > Peat | place...
GCTCGAATTTCGAGGCCATCGCGGACAACGTGGCGGCCGGGAATATCGACGCCGAGATCGCGGTGGTGATTTCGAACCGGCCGGGCGTGCGCGGGCTGGAGATCGCTCGCGAACGCGGATTGAATGCCGTGTGCCTGCCATCGAAGGGACTCGATCGCGAGGTTTACGATCGAATGGTGTTGGCGGAACTTGCCAAGAATAGCGTCGATCAGGTTTGTCTGGCGGGCTTCATGCGATTGCTGAGCGCGACGTTCATCCGCCAATTTCCGTGCGCGATTTTGAACATTCACCCGTCGCTTCTGCCGGCGTTTCCGGGGCTGGACGCCCAGCATCAGGCGCTGGAGCACGGCGTGCGCATCACGGGATGCACCGTGCACTTCGTGGACGAAGAACTGGACGCGGGGCCGATTATTTTGCAAGCCGCGGTGCCCGTGCTGGATGAGGACACGGTCGACGTGCTCTCGGCGCGCATTCTGGCGGCGGAGCACAGGATTTATCCGGAGGCGATCCGGATCGTGCTGGCGGGACAGTATCGGATTGTCGGGCGGCGGGTTGTGCGGACCTAAGCACAGCGGTGCGTTTGATCTCGCCTCGTTATCGGTAAGCCATATCCGGCGTCTGCTAGCTTGGTAAAGTCCCGATGATTTCCTTCTCCAATATCAATAAACAGTACGGCAAGCAGCTTCTGTTCGTGGAGGCGAACTTTCAGTTGAACCCCGGCGAGAAGGTCGGGCTCGTGGGTCCCAACGGGTCGGGGAAGACGACGCTGTTTCGCATGATCGTCGGCGAGGAAGCGCCGGATGAAGGCGACGTGTCCGTCCCCAAGAAGCTCACCATCGGCTACTTCCGCCAGGACGTGGAGGAAATGCAGGGCCGTTCGGTGCTCGACGAGGCCATTGCCGGGAGCGGCCGGCTGGGCGATTTGCATCACGAGCTGGAAGCGCTAAACCACGCCATGTCGGATCCCGCACAGGCGGACGATATGGATCGCACTCTTGCGCGTTTCGGCCAGGTGCAGGAGGAGTACGAGCATCTCGGCGGGTATTCGCTGGAAGCCCAGGCACGCGAGGTGCTTCACGGACTGGGTTTCGAAGATGAGCAGGTGGATGGCGATGTCGGCGCGCTCTCGGGCGGATGGAAGATGCGCGTGGCGCTGGCGCGCGTCCTGCTCGGGCGCCCCGACGTGTTACTGGCGGACGAGCCGACGAACCATCTCGATCTGGAATCGATCATCTGGCTGGAGGAGTTCCTGAAGTCGTTCCCGGGCGCACTACTGATGACGTCGCACGACCGCGAGTTCATGAATCGCGTGGTGTCGAAGATCGCGGAGATCGATGGCGGCGAGATCATCACGTACTCCGGCGATTACGAGTTTTACGAACGCGAGCGCGCGGTTCGCGAGGAGAATCAGCAGGCGGCTTTTGCGCGCCAGCAGGCGATGTTCGCCAAAGAGCAGCGCTTCATCGAACGTTTCAGGACGCACGCCGCAAAGGCCGCGCAGGTGCAGAGCCGGATCAAAGCGTTGGACAAGATCGAAAAGATCGAGCTGCCGCGGAAGCGGCACGTGGTGAAATTCGAATTTCGCGTACCGCCGCGGTCGGGCGACCAGGTGGCCGTGATCGAAGACCTGCACAAGGGTTACGGGTCGCGGGTGATTTACGACGGGTTCGACCTGACAATCCGCCGCGGCCAGCGGTGGGCCGTCATGGGCAGAAATGGGGCCGGCAAGACGACGCTGCTCAAGATGATCGCCGGAGTCAGCGAACCGGATAGCGGATCGGTGCGGCTGGGCGCGAGCCTGATCATGGGATATTTCGCCCAACAATCGCTGGACGTATTAGACCCCGAGCTCACCATCATGGAACAGTTGCAGAAGGATTTCTCGCAGGACGGCATCGGAGCTTTGCGCACCCTCGCGGGCGCGTTTCAGTTCTCCGGCGACGACGTTGACAAGCGCATTCGCGCCCTCTCCGGAGGCGAAAAATCGCGCCTCGCCATGGCGCGCATGCTTTACAATCCGCCGAATTTCCTGGTGCTGGACGAGCCCACCAACCACCTCGACCTGGCGACGAAGGAAATGCTGGTGGAAGCGCTGCGCGATTTCGAAGGCACCATGATCTTCGTATCGCACGATCGCACGTTTTTGCGGGGTCTCAGCTCGCGCGTGCTGGAACTTGGCGGCGAAAGCGGACGGGAGAAGACGCCGGTGGTGTACCCGGGCACGTACATGGAGTATGTGGCGAAGATGGGGCATGAGGCGCCGGGGATTTACGGAGGGGGGCATAAGGCGCAGAAAGCCTACGGTAGTAAATAGTGCGTCAACATTTCCTTGAGTTCGTGCAGCACGGCGCGCCGAGCTTCCACCGACTCCTGTTTGTACGCAAACGCAATTACGCGATCGCCCGCCTCCGCCGCAATCCGCATTTTCAACTGCAAGCGCTTCCCGGGTTTCCATCCGTATTTGCTCACTAAGAGATCCCCGAGTATTCCGCCCGGTCCCGTCCGCGGGTCGGACTGGCTTTCGCGCGTCCGTTCGCTAATGTGGTTGCCGAGCGCGAGTTCGCGGAAGTGCGGCCGGCTTTCCAGGAAACTCACGTATGAATCGAGCACCCGGCCCAGCGATTTTCGGGGCGAGAAGATCAACTGCCGCGCCGTGAAGGCGCGCTCAATCTCTGCCCGGAACGCCTCCAGTTCGCGCACCGCAATGGCGTCGAAAATCTCCTGGCGGTCGGAATAGAAGCGATAGAGCGCGCCCACCGATATGCCGGCTTCCTGCGCCACGCGGCTGGTGGTAATCTCCTCGAACGGAATACGGCCGAGGAGCGACGAAGCGGCGTCGAGAATATCCTCTACGGTTTTGTTGCTGCGCGCCTGCAACGGCGTTCGGCGGCTGGCTGGAACGTCCATGTTTGCCGGGACGAAACGCGAATACGATTCGCATTCGCGTCTCTACTTCTTGTATTATAAGATGTATGCCCGTTCCCGCGTCGCAGATGTGGACTGTCGCCACCTATGTGCTCAAGCAGAAGCTGAAGGGCCGCAAGCAGTATCCGCTGGTCCTCATGCTGGAACCGCTCTACCGCTGCAACCTGGCGTGCGCCGGCTGCGGGAAGATCCAATATCCCGGCCATATTCTCAAGCGCGAACTCACCCCCGAGGAATGCTTCCGCGCCGTCGACGAGTGTGGCGTACCGACCGTCGCCATTCCCGGCGGCGAACCGCTGATGCATCCGCGCATCGACGAGATCGTGCGCGGACTGGTGGCCCGCAAGAAGTACGTTTACATGTGCACCAACGCGCTGCTGCTCAAGCAGAAGCTGCACCTTTTTACGCCCAGCAAATACCTCACGTTTTCGGTCCACATGGATGGCGAAAAGGAGCACCACGACCTGTCGGTCTGCAAGGAAGGCGGGTACGAGATCGCACTCGATGCCATGCGCGAGGCCGTCAACCTTGGCTTCCGCGTCACCACCAATACCACCATCTTCGAGGGGGCTGACAGCAATTCGGTGCGCGCGTTTTTCAGCCAGATGATGGATGCGGGCGTGGAAGGCATGATGCTTTCGCCAGGTTATTCCTACGATAAAGCGCCCGACCAGCAGCACTTCAGCAATCGCCAATCGAACCAGTCGATGTTCCGCAAACTCCTGTCCAACCGCGACCCGCGCTGGCGATTCAATATGTCTCCGCTGTTTCTGGAATTCCTCATGGGCAAGCGCAACCTGCACTGCACTCCTTGGGGAATGCCCGGGTACGGAATCTTTGGTTGGCAGAAGCCCTGCTACCTCCTGCAGGATGGCTACGCGGATTCCTTTCAGGAACTGCTCGACTCCACCGATTGGTCGAAATACGGCTATGAGTCCGGGAATCCGAAGTGCGCCAACTGCATGCTGCACTCCGGCTATGAGGCCTCGGCGGTGGATTACACCTTCTCGTTCAAGGGCATCTTCGCCACTATGCGCGCCATGCTCTTCTCGCGCTATGTCGATGCCGAGGCGGCGCGCCAACTCGCCGCGGACAAGCCGAAATCCCCGCTCGTGCAGATCGGCGCCATCGCGCCCCGTCCGACCATCACAGGCACGGAAGTCGCCGCGGACGCGCAATTGGGCGAGGGTATCGAACAGGCCTTTGATTACCGCGGCGATGTCACTGTGACGTTAGGCACCGGCGAAAAACTCGAGGGCTACATCTTCGATCGCGAGCAGAAGGCGGACCTCGCGGCATCCACCCTGCGCATCATGACCAAGCCCGGACAGAAGCTGACCATCCGCTACGCCGATGTATCGCAACTTTCCTTCACCGGCCGAGATATGGCAGACGGTCGGAGTTGGGAAGCCTGGGTCCGCAAATACGCCGAACGCAAAGCTGCCGGCGAAAAGAATATCGAGCTCCTACCGGAATCGCTGGACTGAGCGGGACTTTCAGTTTGCTCTCAGCTAGGCGACACCCCGGCCTGTCTCTAGGTCCATCCCCTCAGTCCGCCCGCAGCATCGCCACCGGATCGATCCGTATCGCGTGGTATACCGCGGGGAGAGCGGCCACCAGCGCGGCGGCCAGGATAATCGCCGCCGGCAGCGCCAGCATCGCCGGATCGCCCGGCCGCACCTGGTAAAGCAAAGCGGCGATATAGCGTACCGTCAGCATTCCCAAGGCGAACCCAGCCAGCCCACCGGCCACCACCGTGCGAAAGACGTCCGCGGTCACCTGCCGCGCGATTTCGCCGGACTGCGCGCCGATGGCAATTCGAATGCCGATCTCGCGCCGCCGTTGCAGCACGGAGTAATCCAGCACGCCGTACAACCCGATGGCCGCGAGCACCAGTGCGACCGCGGCAAAGAACAGCGCCAGCATCGCCAGCAGGCGCTCGCGAACGGTTTGCGCCTGCACAAACTCCATTTGGGGGCGGATATTGCTCACGCGCGCGGAAGTCACCGCCCGCCGTAGAGTCGACGCCATCGCCAGCGGGTTGGCGCTCGCGGTGCGGACCACGAAGGTGGCATTGCGCGTCTGCTGAGCCGAGTGAAAGGGCACGAAGACTACCGGCCTGATGTCCTCATGGATGTCGCGGTAGGGGGTGTCGCTCACCACGCCCACCACCTGGAAGGACTGCGAACCCTTGGCGATCTGCACGCCGATAGGCCTCAGGCCGCTCAGAAACTGCCGCACGAAGGTCTCGTTGACGATCGCGCTGCCCGGCAAAGTATCGCCCGGCCGGAAATCGCGGCCCGACAGAAGAGGCAGCTTCATGGCATCCAGCCAACCGGGCGAGACCTTCATGAACTCGGCGTCCACCGGCCCCGGAGGTGCCCCGTTCACCGATACGAAGCCGTTCCACGAGTTGCCGCTCAGAAGCGGCCACGCCGCCAAGGCCACGGATTCGACGCCGGGCGTCTCGCGCAGACGGTCGGCACCCTGTTCCCAGAAGATAGCCGGCTGATCGCTTTGCGAGATGGTGTCCAGAGTGAGGACGCGGTCGGCCGAAAAGCCCATGGGGCGGTGCAGCAGATGGTCGAAAGTGGCGGCGAAGAGGCCCGCCACGAAGACCACCACGAAGCAGAACGCTACCTGCATGGCGATCAGCACGTGCATCATGCGCCGCCGCGAATGCGGGTTCCCCGTGCCCCCGCGCAGGGCGTGCACCGGATTCACCTTCGACGCACGTATCGCCGGCGCGAGTCCGAACAGCAGCGTCACCGCCAGCGTCAGCGCGATGCCGAACGCCAACACCCGCCAGTCGGCCGGAAGAGCGAGCCGCACCGGATGATCGGGCGGATTGATGCGGCTTACCACGAACGGCGCCGACCACCACGCCAGCCACGCGCCTAGCGCTGCCGACGCCAAGGCCAGCCATGCGCTTTCTACCAGCACCAGTTGCACCAGCCGCCCGCGGCCCGCGCCAATCGATACCCGCAAGGCCATCTCGCGCGCCCGTGCGGCGGCCTGCGCGGTCATCAGATTCGCCACGTTGGCGCAGGCGATCAGCAGCACCAACGCCACCAGCAGGCCCATGGCGGCGAGCGCCATGTGATACTCGTCCCGCAGTCCGGAAGCGCCGGCGGCCGCCGGCTCCAGGAAGACCTTTTGCATCAGGAACCTCTCAACAGTCTCGCGGGTCATGTCTTTGAAGCCTTTGGCGCGCTCCCTTTCGAAGGCCCGCGAGGTCGCGTCCAGCTTCGCGCGCAGAGGCTCCATAGCCACGCCCGGCCGCACGCGCGCCAGCGTGCGATGCCACGTCCAGTCGTCGTGCGTTACACCGGGATGCATCATGGTGGGCAGGAAGACGTCGGTGACAATCCCCGTCTCCGTGCCCGTAAACTCCTCCGGTCCGACGCCGATAATTTGAAAGAAGTCCGAGCCCATCTGGAAAGTGCGGCCGACCGCTTTGGGATCGCGCCCGAAGCGGCGCGTCCAGTATTCGTACGACAGCACTGCGTAGGCATGCGCCCGCGGCTTCGCATCGTCATCTTCGGTGAGCAGGCGGCCGGCCGCCGGACGCAGCCCGAACGAGTCGAACATCCAACCCGAGACGTATTGCACGTAAGCCTTCTCCATCTCCGCGTCCGACCGGTAGGTCAAATCCGCCGGCACGACGGGGGACGACACCGCCAGCAATTCAGCCTGTCCCTTCACCGCGGACCGCATCAGTTGGAAGTCAGGATACGCCCAGACTTCGGCTGTCGCGTGTTGCCGGTCGTCGGCCGGATTCGTTACCTGCCGCAACACCGAGTAGAGTTGTTGCGGCGCCGCCACCGGCAGCGGCCGCAGCAGGATCGCATCGATGAGCCGGAATGCCGACGTGCACGCTCCGATGGCCAGCGCGAGCGACAGCATTGCCGACGCGGATGTAACCTTGTGCTTGAGGAATTGCCGCCACGCGAAGACCGTGTCCGCGCGCAACGAGTCGAGCCACGCCAGCACGCGCAAATCGTGGCATTCCTCGCGCGTCCGCAACGCGCCGCCAAAAGCTCGGCGCGCTTCCACCGGATCGCGCCCCTGCTCGATGGCCTCCGCGATGTGCGACTCGAGTTCTTCGTCGATCTCGCGGCTCAAACGGTCCCCGCGAAGTACGTTGGTAATTCTCGTCCACAATGACATATCAGTCTGCCCTCAACATGGCCACTGGGTCGATCCGCACCGCATGGACCACCGCCGGAACCGCGGCGATCAGCACCATCCCCAGAAGGATCGCCGACGGCATCGCCAGCATCGTCGGATCGCCCGGCCGCACCTCGTACAGCAAAGCCGTGATGTAACGCGCCGAGAGCATACCCAGCCCGAAACCCGCCAACGCCCCCAGCGCCACCACACGCAACACTTCCGCCGTCACGCGCCGCGCAATATCGCCAGCTTGCGCGCCGCGCATCAGCCGGAATGAGGGATACGGCCATTCCGCGTACGTGGTGGGCTTGTCGTCGATCACGTTGTCGCCCTGCCGCACCACCGCGTATAGTTGCTCCGGCGCCGCTACGGGCAGGGACCGAAGCAGTATTGCGTCGATCAGGCGGAGTGCCGATGTGCACGCCCCGATGGCCAGCGCGAGCGACAGTACCGCCGCCGCGGAGGTCACTTTGTGCTTGAGGAATTGCCGGTACGCAAAAACCGTGTCCGCACGGAGCGAATCCAGCCACGCGAGCACGCGGAAATCGCGGCATTCCTCGCGCGTGCGCAACGCGGCCCCGAAAGCTCGGCGAGCTTCCGCAGGGTCGCGGCCCTGCTCAATGGCTTCCGCGATGTGTGCCCGGATTTCTTCGTCGATCTCGCGGCTCATGCGCTCCCCGCGAAATACGTTCGCTATGCGCGACCACCATGACATATCAGACCGTCCTCAAGACTCGATTCACCGCCGCCGTTACCGCCTGCCACCGCGACTCCTCCGCTTCGAGCTGCTTCCGGCCCACCGCGGTGAGCTCATAGTTCCGCGCCCTTCGCCCGGTAGTCTTGGTAACCCACTGCGCGCGGATCCAGCCGGCCTCCTCCATGCGGTGGAGCGCCGGATAGAGCGAGCCTTCTTCGGCATTCAGCACATCGCCCGACCATTCTTTAATGGCGGTCATGAGGGCATACCCGTGCAGTCGCGGCCGCCGGGAAAGAATCTTCAGCACCAACAGGTCGAGGGAGCCTTGCAGAGAGTCGGGTTTTGGCATACTTAGACTTCTGATTATACAGACGACTAAGGATGAAAGGCGTTAGCAGGTAGATCGACAGTCCAGCCACCACTACCCGCCCGTGCGCGCTGAACGGGAAGCTACGCTTTGGGCGGGGCTGCCGTTACAGAGATGCAACTGGCAAGGTCCGGGCTCACCCGAATGGGCGCCTGCCGTCCCTTCACTCGTACCGCCAATGCCGACGCGGCGTTCTTTTGCTCCACTGTCAGATCGGTCCCGGGCAGGAGCCCAAGCCGTTGCAGATCGCGAAGAGCTTCCGGGCTGCGGTCGGAGACGCTGCTGATCCTCGCGGGTGTGTCGAGAGGCCAGCGCACTAGCGCCACTTCCTCGCGGGACGCCGGCGCCCCATATTTCTGCGGGATGAGGTGTCCGTGCGGATCGATCTCGGGGTCGCCGAGAATGGCCGCAACCCGGTCCTCGAAACGCTCCGAAATGAAGTGCTCCAGCCGCTCTGCTTCTTCATGCACTTCGTCCCAGGAATACTTCAGAACGTCGTGCAGGAACAGTTCGAGCAGGCGATGATGCCGCACCAACTCCCAGCCGCGGCGCTTCCCGGCGGCCGTGAGCCGAACTCCTCGATGCTTCTCATATAAGACCAGCGGCGGCCGCTCCGATGCCAGCCGTTGAAGCATTCCAGTGACGGATGGTGTCCGAACGTTCAGCCGCTCCGCCAACGCATTGGTGGTAACGCGCAGTTCCTCCGCGCCTCCCAATTCGAGGATCGCCTTAAGATAGTCGTCAACCGATTCCGAGGTAGTTGCGGACGCCGGTTTAGCTGCCACTATTTTTGATAGTAAGCCGGTTGCCAGTTCGTTCGCAAGCGGTCGCTCGAAGGGAAACGTTATGGGCCACCATATCTGTCTTCGATAAATTGGGCTGAATCTTGACTCTCTATAATAATTAGGCTAGCCTAATTTCTATGCTGTCTGTGCGGCCCTGGGTGGCAATCGCTTGCTTGGCATGCCTCATTTCTTCCCCCGGCCGTCTCGCGGCGCAAGGAGAAACCACCAGCGCCATCGTCGGCACGGTCGCCGACCCAAGCGGCGCGGCGCTGCCGGGTGCTACCGTCACCATCGTCAGCACGGAGACCGCATCGAAGCGCTTGGCCAAGACAGACGACGCCGGCCGGTTCGGCTTCCCGCAATTGAAGCCGGGTTCGTACATCGTCAAGGTCGAGGCGGGGGGGTTCGAGACACAAACCGATCCGGAAGTCTCCGCGGGTTTGGGCCAAAAACAGACCGTCAATTTCAGCCTGAGGCTCGCCGCCGCAAGAGGCGAGGTCACGATCAGCGGCGAGGCCCCTCTGGTGAATCCCGAAAATCCCAACACCGCGACAACCCTGACCGCGCCCGCGTTGGAGAACCTCCCCAATCCCGGCGGCGACCTTACCTATCCGCTACAGTTCGCGCCGGGCGCTCTCATGAACACGGCCGGCAGCGGCAACGACTTCCTGGGAAGCACGAATGGCTATGGCAACGTTCAGTTCAACGGCCTGCCGGCGCTTTCGAACGGCTACATTGTGGACGGCCTGGAAACCAACGATCCCCTCACCAACCTCAATAGTGGCCTTTCCACCAATCTCGTGCTGGGCCTCAATTCCATTGCGGAAGTCACCGTGAACACGCTCTCCTACACCGTCGACCAAGGGCGCTATGGAGCCGCGCAAGTTAACTATGTCACCAAATCCGGAACCAACCGGTTCCACGGCAACCTATACGAACTTTGGAACGGATCGCGATTCAACGCGGCCGATTTCTTCACCAACGCCACTCCGGGCAATCATAAGCCCCGTTCCACGGTGAACCACTTCGGCGGAAGCCTGGGTGGACCGGTCCGGCACGACAAGCTGTTCTTCTTTTTGGACAGCGAATGGGTGCGTATCGCCCTGCCGATCGTCTCCGCCACCACCGTTCCGACGAAGGCGTTCCAGCAATATGTTCTGCAGCAACTGCCGCTCGGCGGCACGGATTCCATAACCGGCTCCGCGTATCGACCTGCGCCCCAATTAGTGCCTTTTTATCAGAACATGTTCAGCCTGTATGGCAACACCAACGGCACCCCACTGGCAGTCCTGGGTTGTCCGCTCAACACGGGCGGCGGTCCGGCCGCGGGGTCGCCGCCCAACGGCAATGGATGCGCCAACCGGCAGAGCGTCTCGCATTCCAGCGACGATCACGAACAGGTGCAGACGGCGCGCATCGACCACAACATCGACGGGACGAACATCGCATGGTACCGGTTTCAGGCCGACACCGGTTTGCAGGCTGCCTTCACCGACCCTATCAATCCCCTGTTCGACACCATCTCTCCGCAACCGCTGTATTCCTTCGCGGCGGGATACACGCACATTTTTTCGTCCCAGCTGGTGAACTATTTCAACCCGGCATTCTCCTGGTATGAAAGTCTGTTTGGCCCGGCGAATTTTCCCAAGACGCTCTCCGCCTTTCCCATCGTGCTTCAGGGCAGCGGCGCAAACGCGCCGTTCACCACCATCGGCGGTCTCGACAACACGTGGGTGCAAGGACGCCGAGCGTCGCGCTTCTTCATCAACGACAATCTCGCCTGGACGGACGCGGCCCACGAACTTCGCTTCGGCACGAACACGCGTATCTTCCGCCTCAACGATTACGACTTCGGCGAAGGAGTGGTTCCCACGGTCACCTACACCACCCTGCCGCAGTTCATCTATGGCGTGGCGTCCACCGCCTCGAAGACGTTCCCGATCGCCAATTCGCAGCCCTACAATTTCCTCAATCTCGATCTCTACGCCCAGGACACGTGGAAGGTGACTTCCAAATTCACTTGGACTTTCGGTATCCGGGCCACGCACAATTCCAACCCCCTCAATCCGCACGACGCGGTGGCGCGGCTTTCCGGGTCGTTCGCGGCGATTTCCCACGATGTGAACCAGCCGTTGAACGAGGCCATCGATACCGGGTTGAGAAATATTTTCGACTCGACCCCTCTTGAGATTTTGCAGCCCAGAACTGCTATCGCCTGGCAAATCGCGCCTGGAACCGTCCTGCGCAGCGGCTTCGGCCTTTTCAGCGACATTCTGCCAGGCAGCGTCGCGGATCTGGTCGGCGTCAATCCGCCGTACTCGCAGACCTTCCAGGGCGGTCTGCTCGGAACGGTCGGAGGAACGGCCATCGCACCGGGAGTTCCCAACAGTGCCATCGATGCCACCGTCGCCGCCAACCGGATTTTCACTTCGGGTTTCGCGCAAGGCCAGCTCTCCTGCGCCTCGTCCGCGTCGAATCCCAACAGCTGTCTGCAGCCGGTCGCCATCACCGCAGTCCCCGACGGAAAGCTGCGCGCCCCCTATTTCATGGAGTGGAGTCTTGGGCTGGAGCGCCAGGTCGGAAACACCATCGATGTGCGGTTCCAGTATGTCGGCACGCGCGCCGTGAACCAGCCCTATACCAGCGAAGTGAACGGCTACCAGACCGTTTGCGCGGGCTGCTTTGCGCCGTTTCCCTCTGCCCCCACCGATCCCCGATTCGGCGCCGTGACGCAACTCAGCACCGGCGCGAACAGCCATTATGACGCGCTGCAAACCACCGTCGAGAAGCGGTTGGGGCACGGTCTGCAGCTTCAGGTGAATTACACCTGGAGCCATTGCATCGACACCGCGTCCAACGGCGGATTCCTCCCGTTCTCGGCGGGAGGCATCCTGTCACCGATCCCCGGCGATCTCGAGCGCGATCGCGGTCCGTGCGACTACGACGTGAGGCATAATCTCACGGCAAACTACGCCTATGAACTGCCCGTCAAGGTTCGCGGCAAGCTCGGCGCCGCGCTCAACGGATGGCAGCTGTCCGGATCCGCCTTCTGGCGGAGCGGACTTCCTTTCTCTGTGTTGAGCGCGCCCTATTCGGCCAATGGAAAGGGGATTGTGAATGGCAGCGGTCCGCAGTTCGCAAGTCTGGTGCCCGGCGTGCCGCTTTACGCACACAATCCGATCGCCGATGTCACGCAGCCAGGCGCCATTCAGTGGCTCAACCCCGACGCGTTCGAATCCAGTGTCGACCCGAGCACCGGCGGATGTACGGGCGGCGATAGCCCGCAGAACTGCCAGTTTGGAGACCTGGGACGGAATGCGGTTCGCGGTCCCGATTTCACCTGGAGCGACCTCTACGTCTCCAAATGGTTCCGGCTGAACGACCGCGCGAAATTGCGGATCGATGGACAGTTCTTCAATCTGTTCAATCATCCGAATTTCGGACTTCCGGTGATTGGCTATGCCGGCATTCCGGGCAAGCCATCGACGCAGACCGGCTTCGGCGCGCTCACCTTCACCACCTCGCCACCCACCGGCCTGCTTGGGGTTGGGCTCGGCGGCGACAGCTCTCCACGCATGATCGCATTGCAAACGCGAATTGAGTTCTGAAGCGTAGAGCTTGCCCCGGGCCTCTCGTCGTTGGGGGATGATTTTCCTGGATCTGGTACGAACCTTTAGGGGCAAGTGGGCACTCCTGCCTGCTGGGGTCGAGAGTCTGACATCCTGATCCTGTGGAATCAGGATGAGCCGACCTCACGTGCCAGCAAGGGAGATCATTGGCCGCCGATGAACGCTGATAAGAGAGTTCTGTTCTATCGGCGTTCATCTGCGTTCATCGGCGGCCAAAATTTCTTTTCTGCATCCCCGTGACTGAGTTTCGATCGGAGTTCGTCGATGGAAGGCATGGGAAAAGCGGCTCATTCGCGTTCCTCGCATCCTCGCCCCATACCCGTGGCAGATCAGGGTTTCAGAGACTCTTCTGGACCCGCCGTGCGAAGAAAGGCTCTCGCGTCCTTTACACTGCGTTTCCGAGCGGTTTGCAAGGCTCACAGCACATTCCATTCAGTCGCACCGCAAAGCCGCCATCGGATCGATTCGCGCCGCCCGCAGCGCCGGCAGAAATCCCGCTGCCAGAGTCGCCGTGGCAAGCGCACCCGCGGCCAGCGCCAACGCCGTGGGATCGGTCGACGTCACCCCAAACAGAAAGCTATTCGCAAAGCGCGCCAGCCAAACGGCAGCCAACGCGCCAAGCACGCACCCCGGCACGAGCAGCAGAGTCACTTCTCTCATCACCAGCCGCACGATGTCGCTGCGCGTCGCCCCTAACGCAACCCGCACTCCGATCTCGTTAATCCGCCGCGAAACCTGAAACGCCAGGATTCCGAAAATTCCCAGGCACGCCACAATCAGCGCCAGCAAGCCGAAGAACCCGCCGAGCGTGGCCATCATCCGCTCGTTGAGCGTGCTCCGATTCACGTAGGCATCGAGAGTCTGCGGGTTCCACATGTGCATCGCCGGTTCAATCTCCGGAATGGCGCGCGCTACCAACGCCGAGAGACGCATCGGATCGCCGTTGGCCACGCGCGCCATGTACGTGTACCCCATGGGCTGGGACCGGTTCGCCAAAGCCATATCGCCCTGCTGCACCCAGGGGATGTACATAGTCCGCGGCACACCCTGGCGCA